>ERZ1034976.399-NODE-399-length-40849-cov-27.624626_pt1 | contig 40849 bp, 43 predicted proteins | sample MGYA00520623_ERZ1034976 | MGnify/ENA primary metagenome ERZ1034976 (study PRJEB33766, sample SAMN09781774) | gut metagenome | biome: gut microbiome | host: Homo sapiens | place: Madagascar | study: EMG produced TPA metagenomics assembly of the PRJNA485056 data... | reverse complement strand
GAAGTAGGAATATATAAAAACAGGAGAATTTTGAACACTTTATAGTACTATTTTGTCCAAAATGCACTTTTTCATTGAACATTGTTAAATGTTTAACAAACTCCACTCACTGTGCTTTGTTAATCATTTAACAATCTTCAGACTTATTCGTGTTTTGCGCTGCCGCTTGTATCAACATTTCCTTGCAAATAACACCTCGCAATCGCTGCAAAGCACCAAAACCAAAGCGTTCTTCTCACAAGCATACAATACTATCAATCTAAAATTGTATTAAAAAATATACATTGTAACAAATGAACAGTGTGCAATGCGACCGTCTTAAACGCCTGGTTTCAGCGTAATCTCCGCGGTCAAACACTGTTTTGTTTGCTACGACCGCTGAGCGTTGTGCATCACCCTATCCCCCTCAGGCTCGGCGGTTACAATATAATCTGCGAGCAATATGCCAACACACCGTTACCACAATCGTTTGATATTTTTCCATTTTCTCCCGACGATTCAGTGCGTTGTGCTTTGCGACGACTGGCTTTGAACGTCTTTTGCAGTCAACGTACCCTGAGCCACGAGCATTGCCCGCAGAGCATCGCCCTAACGTACGGTTTTTGTCATTAGTTTTCCCGTGCGTTAGGGTTTATTTGACAATTACTTTGGAGGTAAATATATATGCACGACATACGACCTGAACGTGTTATTGCGCTCGAGCGTGAAAATACTGAGTTACGTGAATGTATTGATAAGTTGTTCAAGCAGATAACTGAGCTCAGTGCTAAGTACGAAGCGCCTGCAGACGCCGTCGCAACGCAGCAACGACCACTGTACGACGTACCCAGTCACGGAATGACTAATGAAATGTGTTTGAAGTTGATGACGACGAAGCAGCTGGCGGCTTTCTACGCAAAGTATTTCTTTTGTCAGCCGATTCGTAATATCGGCGAGTCGCGCGATAGCGCGTCCCATTACGACTCACAAACGGGCGAGTTCGAGATGGTCCATGATTGTCCGTTGAAGGACTTGTGCATCGAGCTCGGCCAAAACGCGCCAGAAGGCACTGTATACGAGTGCGAAGATGTCGTCGAGCACTGGTTGAAGACGCAGCAATTCAAGACGTTTAACGCCTATCGTGACGAAATAAATAAACAAATGGAGGATAAAGAAGATGACAATTGATTTAGTCAATTCAATCGACGAGAAGCTGAACCTATTCAGCGCTAACTACGGTACGGACATTATTGCCGTATTTCCGGACAGAAAGGAAATGTATGTCCGAGACATGGGGCAATTCCTGAAGTCGTTCTTTGCCGACTGGGACGATGAAGTGTTTGTTGACACGGACCACAATATGCGTACCGTTGCAAAATCTGTGTTGACTGGCCGCGAGATGTATCAAGTATTCTTGCAAGACGATTACACTGGTTATACGATTATCGGCGAGTACGAGATTGCGAGCGACGCGAAAGAAGCGATCGAGAATTGCCATACGCGTCAGTACTCTGTAACAGTGGCAATGAACTTCGAACTCAGCCTGACGGTTACCGCATCAAGTCTCTCAGAGGCTGAGGACGCTGCGTATCAATATTGCGCCGACACGATGACACTCGAACAGCGCTACTCATCAAACGAAGATATCGAGGACTGGGACGTTACCGACACGAACATCGAGGTCACGGACGCCGAGCTTGTATAGGAGGTACAGTTATATGCCGAGAAAAACCAAAACCCGCTACGTCGTATCAGACATGTACGACACGATTTTCAGCGACGCCGTGATGGACGACTTGAAAGAATTCTATCCCGATGCGTCAGAAGCATTGCTCGACGAGCTTGCAACAGACCTTTATTTCGACAACCGTCGATTGCTTATGCAGACGTTTGCAGATACAATCTTCCCGACCGACGTCATCAACATCGCTGAGCTCGGACTATGGGACGGCAAGCACTCCGCGTTCCGCATTTACGAGAACCCGACACTCGACGAACTGTTCCAAATCGACCGCGATATTGATGAAGCGGAATGGTACGTTGACGAGTACAACGACCTTCGTTGCAACGCGCATCATCACGACGGTTGCAACCACTACTTGTATCGTCAGATACGCGCCGAGATAGGCGACAAAGCCCGCCAGAACTTCTACCGCAAGATTCAGTCTCATACTTTGACGCGCAAGGACCTCAATCACTATACCATTGCTCTCGGGCCGATCGTGACGGCTGCCGAGCAGAGACATTACGGCGGATAAACCACTATGAAGAAAGAACCAGAACTTAAACGACAACCTCAGAACTACGACAGAAAAGAAGTCTTTGAAGCAGCGCGCATCACGCGAGATGACTTCATACGCTATACTTATGCCTATCGGCTACAAGCTGACCCGACCCATGCAACGGCCGCCGACATCAGCAGCTACTTGCGAGAACTCTGCCCTGAGTTCGCCGTATCGACAAAATACGTCAATATGGTAATACGATCGAGACCGCTCGTCACACCGCTCGACGTGCGAGAACTCGCCGAACGCTGTGAACTGTACTCTGTACGACTTAGGGCAGCCGCGTCAGCTCTGAAAGCTGCATTACATCTGGAGGACTAAGAATGCAAACATGGAAAGTTACGCTTGATTCGCCTACCGACTTAGACCGCGACCAGGACATACAGACACTGCACGTTATGTGCGCGAACCGAACCGTGCACTGGGACTTCGACATTGCGAACGACGACATTGTCTTTCTGACCGGCGACGCAACGTCACTCGAAACAATACTACCTGCGCTCAGCGGTAAAGCTACGCGCGAGGTACTCGACACGGAAGTCCTGACGTTCTCACGCTCTGAACGAGATAAACTGCTCTGCGAGCAATACCTCTATTCATCGACAGTCCCGACTGTTCAGGACGTTGCTGATACGTTCGGTATTACGACAGCGCTCGCATATGAAATATTGCGCAAAAACCACATACCGCTTCGTACAAAGCGCGACAAACGACGTGAAGATATCGAAGCAGCTCTACCTCGCGTACAAAACGGCACAATCAAGGACATATTGCTCGATTACCTCGACGGGCTTAACTACAAGGAACTTGCGGAAAAATATCACAAATCGCAGTCGTATATCGTAAAGATAACCGCGCTCGACAATATGTCTATCATACCTGAGGACATCTATACCTCGCTCGCCGGACTCTGGGAATCGTCGTTCTACGACCTCAACTACTGCGCCGACGTGCTCAACATCGAGGTATCTGACGTGAGAAAATACCTCAGAGAACTCGGGTATAACATCACTGTTGCATATATTGCCGACGCGCTGCGCAATGAGTGCAACCTGATGCGCAAGACCATCACCGAGCAGACCACCGAGATATTGAACCTGAAGGCAGAACTGAGGAAATGAGCGCCATACTCGAAGCCATACGGAATAGCGGGCCATGGGCGCCGATCGTCTTCACGATATTCCAGTTCTTGCAGGTAACGTTCATACCGATAAGTTCGACGCCTGTGACGATACTCGGAGCTCTGCTGTTCCCGTGGTGGGAGTGCTTGATATTGACTCTAATCGGTCAGCTCGCCGGCTCTCTGTTCGCGTTCTACTTAGCGAGACGCTTCGGGCTCAGGTTCGTATTGAAACTCATCAAACGAGAACAGTACGACAAGATTATCGCTCGCCTGCACGGACGAGAGGTATCGACACTTGTGTTTATGTTCTTGTTCCCCGTGTTTCCAGATGACTTGCTATGCTTAGTCGCGGGGCTCACACCGATGAAGACCAAGACGTTTGTCATCGTGCAAATCATAAGCCGTACGCTCACTACACTCTGGACTATATTCGGTACAGCGGCGATCGTGTACCTCGGGTCTCTTCAATGGGCGTTCTACATCTGGCTGCTTATCGGAGCATTACTCGGTGCAATAATAACGATAGGCTGCGTGTACCAAGAAAAGATTTCAACGGCACTGCTCAATGCGTGGCGTCAACACAAGGAAAATAAAATATACTTAACGTATCGCCCAACGAGCGACGAACGACGGGCGAGGCGTAACAAACGGAGGAAATAATGTTAAGACCTTACCAATTGACTCAGAAACAATCAGAAATATTCCGCAAATACTGTAACAGCAGCGCAACGTCACTGCACGACGTGTATAAAACGTGGTCTGCTGAAAAAGAAGAAGTGTTCAACGCGTGTCTGTCCGATATGAAACGTAACGGCGGGCAAGATATGCGTATCATCGGAGCAGGTCCGCAGTTCTTCTCATGTGCGTACAGTGTCATACGTGATGACGGAGCGTATCTCGTGTATCATACGTATGCGAATCGATTCGAGTTTATGTACATGGAGGAACGGGAGGACTGAACGATAACCGGTGTATTAACCCGCGCGGAGTGGAGGTCCAACCGTTACGAAGTCACAAATTATTCTTTTTACAAAACCCACGTTAAAAAGATAGAGGTAGAAGAATGAGAAAACAAGGAGATAATGTTGTGCTGTCAAGTAAAGAATACGAAATGTTGAGTAATGAATATAGAAACCTCGAAATAAAGTATAGTGACCTTTATGACAAGTACAACTTATGTAAAGACGCGAACAAAACGCTTAAACAAAACGTAATTGCGGCGCGTAAGGAATGCTTAGAGGCGCAAAACGCCGAAGATATCAAAATACTACTTGTAGAAGACGGCAGCATCGACGTTGACGATTTTGGCGATGTTCATTGACGAACATGACCTTAAAATCAAAATCGTTTTATACAGACAAGGTTCTGTGCCGCCTCGTTTTCTCAAACAATCGGAGGACTAACTATGCCAACCAGAAAAGAACAAATCGAATTTATCAGAGACGTATTGCGCCAAGCACGCGTACGTGAATGCATCGGCAAAGTGTGCGAAGAGTGCAAATTCTACGACTCACCGAACTGCCTTGAAACGTGCTATGCCACGGAGCTTGTGGATATGGGTATCGTTCAACTTCCGGCAGAGAAACAAAACGCTCCGGAAGCCAAGACGATTGACTTGTCCAAGAATCAAGAGTTTGCGTCCGTTACCCCAGCGGTATTTGCGCATATATCTGACGCACACTTTTCGAACATCATTACAACTTTGATAGAATCTGTCGAGTCGTATGTCAATCTGCGCTTGGACACGTACGTAAATACACTCAAAAAACATTCACAAACGTTCCTTATAGGCGACGGCGACGGACAATATCACAACGAGCAATATGTTCCGGTCACTACAATTGACCACATATTCACGTTGCTTTCAAACCCTGAAGCGGAATAGGAGGTACCGTATGATTATCGACTTAATACTCGACAGAAAAGACCACGAAGAAGCAACGGGTAACGACATGTACAATCCGTACGCTTTCTATCGGGAAGTAATGTCGTATGAAAGCATTTTCGAGATGGACCGCGATATCTCGTCGGCCCTCGATTATGGTACTGAGGACGACGTGCGCAAAGCATTGTGCAAGTACATCGACGACCAACAATACAACCCCGAAATCAAGAACTACGTGAACTCGAAAAAGTGGCTTGAACCTATAAAGTGAGGAGGACACTATGAAGTATTTTTACACTTTTGTAACAGAAACACTCACCCGCCCCGTAGTAGTAAAAGCGAAAGACCAAGAAGAAGCCGAACAGAAAGTGATCGACGCGTACTACAACGGAAAGTTTGTGCTCGACGCGGCTGACTTTGTGGACGTCAACTTCGAGACCAGAGAGGGCGACCTTGCTAAGCGTCTTTCGCCGGCAGACCAACTCAATCTGACGTACGTCGAATAAGGAGGTAACATGTATACCGACGAAGCAAGACCGAATGAAGCAAAATTACAAAACATTCTCAGTAACGGATGTAACTGGGAACAACTGGCACAAGACTTGTTATCGTGGTTAAGCGACGATGAAGTAAGCGACTTTGCTAGAGCCTACGGGTGGTTTTAGGAGGCAAGTATGACCATTTGTTATAGATGTTATCTTGAACTGTTATCGCGCGGCGAACAGGTATTCACAGCAAAAGATTACGTACACGACGAAGACGGCGTACAATGTGATATGTGCGGAGAAACCATCGAAGAAGGGGACGAGATATACAATGTCTACGAATAATCAACCCTCAGTCGATATCGAGAAGCTCTGCACTGAGAACATTCCGCTTGTGTACTACGTGTACTGGCACAAGTTCGATAAGTACCACGACATCAAGCTACGGTTCTACGACGAACTGATATCTGCGGGTTTCTTAGGACTTTTGCAAGCGGCGAGACGATATAACCCGTCCACTGGGTATAAATTCTCAACGTTTGCAGCAGCGTCCATCGAGCGTCGTATGTATACCGAAGCGCGAAGAATCTTCAGGTGGTATTACCGTTCACCGACCGTTTGCCTTGAAGACAGACGTAATATCCCAGACAAGAACTTCGATTCGATCGCCGCTGCGGACCAGCGTATGATTGTCAACTACGTTCTTGCCAAAGCAAAAGAACAACTGTACCCTAACCACTGGAATATTTTATGCGATTACTTGTGCGGCGTCACAGCCCCAGAACTGGCTAAGAAGTACCAGTGCAAGTCGATCGGACAAACACTCACAAACATTTTTGCAAAGATTCGCAAAATAAGCGAACAAATTTATAAAAAGGAGACAAAAGAATGAACACAGTCGATTTTGAAGCAACCAATCCTGAAACCTTTGTAGGTAAAACCCTTCCGGAGCTCGTAGACGCTTTGTACCCGAACATCGAACTCAACGTCATTGCTATGCATAAGGACGTCGACGTGATGACAGACCCCACGAGAATCGCCAAGAAGTACCCCGAAGTCGTTACGCTGCCTATCGCGGCAGTTAACGTTGTGCCTCGTGAAACGTACCAAAACCCCGAGGTCAGAGACAACTTCGTCAAATACGACGTCATTGTTACGTTTGACGATGCTAAAAAATAAAATTGTATTAAAAAACAATACCCTGCGCCAGAGGCAATTATGATTGACGATAAACCCGTAGTCGTTACAGACCCAAAGAAAATAAAAGAAATTAAAGAGGCGTTATCGTCGAGCAACGTATATGGCTTTGACATCTCACCGGCCCTTCCGTCGCCACTCCCAGAGAACGCGGCGGAAATGTGGTTCGGACACAACCAAGACAAAAATATGCTTACCAACAAGGAGGTTAATATGGTAACATTGAAAATTGTAGCAACCGAAAAACGTGCTTATGCACAGAAAGAGAACGACGAAAACGTGATTGTTTGCCCCATCGTTAAAGAAAGCAGCGGTAAATATTCGGTCAACATCAAGAAACTCGGCTTCGGTAAATCGTTCGTCAACATCGGCGACCTTGAAGACAAAGCCGTTACGCTCGAAGAGAACTCTCTCGTCGCCGGCAGAAGCGCAGGGCGTAAACGTAAAGCTCCCAGCGTAACCGTTCCCGAAGGATATGAAAAATTCCTGTCTGCGGACGAACTCACCATCTTCAACACTCTCGTCGAAGCAATCAACGCCGGCTTCATCGAAGAAATCGAAACTGCAAAAGCTGCAAACAAACCCAAGAGCGAACTCGGCAAAATCGCCGAAGATGTAGCAACAGCAATGGCGGAATAATATGGTCCCGAGATATTTTGCACACAAGATTGTTGCGGAATGTCTACGGGGAATATATCCATTGCAGCAGGTCAACGAGATTATGTCGGCAATGCCTTTGCCAACGTATGAACAGACCAATGGAGCATTCGTCCGCGAGTTAGTTGCGTTCGTGAACTCTGACAACCGTTACAAGTTGTGCATTGTGAATCGACGCAACTGCCGCTGGGCAATGTTTATTCTCACTCCGTATGGAAACGTCCGCACTGAACAGCTTACGTATGCATTTGGTATTCCTTATGAGGAAACGTATGACTCTGCCATCGCCAATAGTATGGACGACCTGGCGGATATCTTAGAGGAAGTCGGCTTTAACTCAACGGTTATTGCTGAAGCATTCATTGACGCCGATGACCTCTGTATATAACGACTATGCCTGAAATGACCGATTTAATCGCACAACTCATTGAAATCAACGATGAATGTGCGCAAGTATCACAACAGCTTGAGTCGCTCAAAGCCCGTCGAACTTCGCTCAAGAACTTGATAATCTCACAACTGAACGAGAACGGTCTGACCGCTGCGTCTGCCCACGGCAAGACAGCGAAAGTTGTAACCAAGTATTCGTATTCAGTAATCGATCCGGAGAAGTTCAACGAACTCGACTCGAAGTATCACACCGCCGCGTTATACGGCATCAATTCAAAGAAGCTCAACGCGTTCTGTTCTGACTTGAAAGAAATATACGGCGAAATTCCTGCCGATTTGTTAAGCACCCTTTCAGGTTTCGAATACAACGACATCAGTTTTACCAAATCTAAATAGGAGACACTTATGGAAAAAGAAGTCGAAAACAAAATTGTCCCAACCGTTCCCGCCGATAACGCGCTCGGCCCTATCGCACAAAGCCCCGAAGAATATCTCAGCGAAGTATTCGCAGACGCTGACGGGCTGCAACTCGAATTTATGAAAATCAATACCCCGACAGCCGGCGGTACGATTTTCGAAATCGAAGACCCCACTACCGGGACCACCGCTCCGATGAAAACGCTCGATTGTGTTATCTTGAAGAGCTTCCCGTCGAACGTTATGTATCTTGACGATTACGACGGAAACGCTGTTCCGCCCGATTGTTCGTCGAATGACGGCGTCATAGGCGTCGACAAAGATGGCAACGAACACGAGTGTGCTAAATGCTCGTACAATCAGTACGGCAGCGGCAAGAACGGAGGCAAAGCTTGCAAAAACCGTCGTCTGCTCTACGTGTTGCTTGACGGCGAACAAATTCCCCGAGTCATCAACTTACCTTCAACGAGCTTATCCAACCTCGCGAAGTTCCAGACACAAGTTCTTATGGCAAGGAAACGTTTGCGCGATTACCGCGTGCTCATTTCGCTGACCAAAGTAACGAGCAAAACGAACATTCCGTATTCGAACTACGTCTTTGCAACTGCGGGTGTCTTGGAAAACCCTGAAGACATCGCTCGCGTCAATGACGCAATGGCTTTACTTGCGGCGCTCGGTAAATGATTACCGACGAGCAAATGTCGTCGATGGTCCAACGTGGGGTACGAGATATGGAGTATACTTTTTCTCGTGCCCATTACCGCGTTGACATTGAGAGTCTTGCGTGGGACGCAATATTCGACCTGATTCAAAAAGAAGAAACGTTCCAAACGTATTCTTTGTTTCGCTTGATATTGTATCGTAAAATCTTACGAGAACTCACAAAACATCGCAACATATTCGTTGCCGATATTCCTGACTCACAGAACAGTTGTTCTGATTTCACTGACGAGATTTGCATTACAGACCTTGACGTGTCTACCCTTACCGATGACGAAAAGCTTTTCGTTGAATGGCTTGTTTGCGACTCACTTACTAAGACGGACATCGCTGAACTTACCGGAATGTCACCGTCCACTGTTCACAGAACATACCGTCGCATAATCACTAAGCTAAAGGAGAGAAACGTATGAACGAATTAACAAAAGGACACCCGACCGACGCTGGAATAGATATCGCTCTTGAAAAAGACGTACACATTCCCGCTCACTCGGGCGTGACAATAGAGCTTTCAGTTGCGAATTTAGATTTACCCGCGTTCACTGCCGGCTTTATCTTCATTCGCAGCAAATGGGCTCATCTACCAATCTTGATACAGAACCCGCCGATCGACGCGCATTACACCGGGCCGCTTCACGTCTGGGTCCACAACTTCTCAGACGCGGATATCGTGCTCTTCGGTGGCATAGCGTACTTCCAGTTGGTTGTGTTCAAGATTATTCACCCCGCACTGCCTGACGTTGAGATAAAAGATTATCGCCCGCGTGCAGCCGAGCGGGACACAACGAGGTAAACTATATGAACGCGTATGAACGCATAAACCAATACTCTACCGCAACGGAGTTATGGGAAAACTTGTACTGTCGGTTATCGAGTCCATATATGCCGAAGTACCCTTGCCGTAAGAATATGGGCGGTGACGAAACGACGTTTCTTGTCGGTCATCATTCCGTTCTGACTGATACGAGATACCCGCTTGTATTGTCGGAAACAAGAGCAATGTCGCTCCGTTACCTTGTCGCCGAGCTTCGTTGGTATATCAAAGGCGAGGACACGTGGGAATCGTTCGAAACGAATGCCGGCAAGAACATCTGGAAATCGTTATCAGATGACGGCGTCCACGTTAACAGCAACTACGGTCACAAGGTACAATACGCTTACGGTTTCAACCAACTGGAATATTGTATCAACCTGCTCAAAAAGGATATGTACACTCGGCAAGCAGTGATTCATATCAAGGCGCCGTTGAAGCCTGAGACTCCGTCCAAAGATACGTGCTGCACTGTTGTGTTGCAATTCGCGTACAACTATTTGACCGAAGGTCTTGACGCGATAGTCTATATGCGCAGTTCCGATATATGGAAAGGCATTGTATATGACTTGCCGTTCTTCACGTTGTTGTTGCAAGTCTGTGCTGCGAACGCTGGGCTCAACTACGGCGAACTTCATTTCATTGCCGGCAACGTACACTTGTACACGGCCGACGTGAAAGAGTTTATCGAGTCCCCGCTAAGTACACGAATCTCTTGCCGCGAAGACCGCTTCTATCCGGTCAAAGCTCTCGACCCGATCGACTGGAACCAGATGATACCGATTCTGACGACGGGTACTCTGAACGACTCTATCGAGCGGCTTTGCGAAGCAAACAACCAATTCAAGCTCTTGAAGACAATGTCGGAGGTAAAGAATGCCAAATAATATCTGGCTCGATGGAGCTAACGGAACAGGCAAAACAACTCTTGCAACCGAGCTCACCCATTATGGTTTTGAGTACCATCATAACGGTAGACCCATAATCAAGCGCGGCTGGTACATTGTCTTGAAGTACGTCATTTTCGAACTCACTCATAAGAACGCGGTTGTTGACCGTTGTTTCGTGTCTGAATGGGTCCACGGAAATTACGAACGTAAACGCTCTTCGTTGAGTATCAAGCAATGTATCTTTCTCGAAAAATTCATATCCCGATTCGGCTCTGGGTTGACGATATTCGTCCCTGAGGACGTTGAATCGACGGCCGACCGTATTGCAAAGCGTGAAGAGGAACACCCTCTCTCGCCTGATAAGGATATGCTCAGTGAAATCATTACAGTATACGAAGCGTATAGCGTTTGTAGCGGACACCCGTTGTGCCGCGTGAAATATGCATCGGACGTTCTCAAAGTCCACATCGCAGAAAACTTATAAGGAGACAGTATGATAATCATTTTCGATGCCCCAACATACGAGCTGACAAGCTCGAAGTACGATGGCATTTTCAAAGATATTCCGATGTCGTTCACGACCGAGGAAAGACTTGTAGACGGAACAGTTACCGTCGTTCCCGTACTCACAGAATCTCTGTTAAAGAAAATCAAAGAACTCGACCCGTCGGGTTATTGTATTTACGTCTTCGCGTGTTCTCGTAACAAGCGCAAGTTGAAACAATACGATAAGTGGTTTTTGAAATACGGCACAAGCGCGTCGTTGCTCAATGCTTCTAAAATGCCCGACAGTGAGGCAGCCGACGAAATCGCAGCGCACCTTTATATGGTTGTCAACGCCTTATCGGCAGTGTTGAACTTGAAGGCTACCGAGGAGGACGACGACGATGTCAACAGCGGGTCCGGAGAAACAACTCGAGAATCTCATTAAAACTGAACTTATACGGCGCAGGGCGTGGTTTGTTAAGATAGCAGCATCGCCCGAAATGCCTCGTGGAATACCCGACATACTCGCGTGTTATCACGGACATTTCATCGGCATCGAAGTCAAGCGCCCCGGCCGTAAGAACGGTTTATCGGAACATCAGAAAATACAACTGGCGAACATCACGAAAGCGGGTGGAATAGCGTTAGTTGTAAACGATTTTGATAAGTTTATTGTAGAACTGAATAGTTTGGAGAATAGCTTAAATGATACTAACAGATAATTCTGGACGTCAGTACGATTTATTCGACTATCAAATCTCTGGCGTCGATTTACTTTTATCACACCCACGATACATTCTCTACTGGGACTGCGGCGTAGGCAAGACACTTGCTCTCATCGCGGCTCTCAATCAATTGCCATACGGCAAAGTTCTCATTGCTTCCCCGAAGTCAGTGCGCTTCGATATGTGGGAAAAGCTCGGTATTCCTATCAATCACGACGTGACGTATCTGCATTACGATATGTTCCCTCGTGTAACAAACCTCCCTACGTTCGATTATATCATCTTAGACGAGTGTCACAAAATCAAAGGTTGTAACACTCAGACTGCGCGCCTTGCTGCGAAGCTGTCTAAGAAAGCGAAGGTCGTGTGGGGAGCGTCGGCAACGATCGCTGCTAACTCGTACATCGACACATTCCGTATTCTGCGTAATATGGGGGTTGCTGAGTTCCAGTACCCTGACTCAGCGTTCATTGGGCGTTATTACAATACGTATTCGTTCCCAGTTGCAACGCGTTACGGTACTAAGAACATCAGCAAGCCGACGACGGTCAGGTTGCAATTTGCCGACGAGCTTAGTTCGACGTTCGCTCAATACTGTGACAGTATCAATCTTGACGACGTTCACAAGTTACCAGAGCGTCACGAAGATGTGATTTATGTCGACGGTATGGCAACGCCTGAGTATTCCGCAATTGACGCTGGTATTATCGCCCTGAATGACGAGGATATCTCTATTGTCGCGAAACTCGAAGCATGCGCTAAGGCGAGACAAGCTGCAGGCGGTTTCATTTATTATAACGATATTGATACCGGAAAACAACTCGTTAAGAACTTGTGCCCTGATAAGAACCCGAAAATCGAAGCAATGCGGAAATACGTTCGCGAGCACAACGATGAGAATATCATTATTGCTTATTCGTTTATTCACGAGAAAGAACTTCTCGAACGAATGCTTGCCGAAGAAAACAGAACTGTAACAGACGAAGTATCTATGCTGCCGTATGTAAATACGTTCTTACGGCAGATAAGCCGCGGCGAAGGACTGAACCTTCAAACGTGGGCGCGGCGAATGGTTATGTATTCGTACGATTACAGCTACATTGAATGGACCCAAATGCAAGGACGTATCTATCGCGTTGGACAGACCAAGGAAACGTACTTCACGTCGTTGATTTCAAGAGGAACGATTGACGAGAAAGTGTACCACGCTGTCCAGACGAAACAAACGATTGACGAGTACTTGCGCTCGGTGACACGTCATTAGGAGGTATAGAATGACTGAATTTGAAAGATTCAATACTATATTTCCTAACTCGGTTTACCGTCTGATTAAGGCCGGAGACAAGACACCTGAGGGCATTCAGAAGTACCCATACAAAACGTTGTACGTTGGGCCAAGTCAACGTGTCGGCTGGATAGTGTCTGAAGGACATTGTGTTGTCGACTGTGACGATATGACCACTGCGAACGTGGTTAGAAAATATGTTAAGTTGAACGACATTCATTGTTGTTACTTCAAAACGTCTCGCGGAATGCACTTCATTTTTCGTTTGCCTGCAGAAGTGCGCGTCGCTCGGACGATTACTAACTCGTCGCACGTCGTTACGATGTCGTCCTTAGAAGTCGACTACCGCGTCGATGGGCGTGGATATATTGTCTTACCGCTCAATGACCCTGACCGTGAGTGGACTCATCTCGATGAACAAATCGATTACTTGCCGATTCCGTTATATCCTTTCGGCCAAGCAGGGTCAATCAATCTCGATGATGTCAACCTTATGGGTTTAAGTGAAGGCGACGGGCGGAACGACGCATTGTTCAGATGGATAAACCGCATCAAGAGCAAGACAAACGACGTGAACTCATTGTCCGCTATCGGGCAAATGATAAACGAGTGTCTGTTTGCGAAGCCACTGTCGAACGCTGAACTTAATTCGACGGTATTGCGTGAATCGAATCTCGCCGCGGCGAACACCGGTGCTAAACGTAAGACTCTTGCCGAGCAAGAAGTGGACGTTGCACGTCAAATGCTGCTTGATAAACAGTTTTACAGCGATGAGAAACGTTTGTACGTGTTCGATGGACGTTACTACAAGCCTATCGCAGACCGTTTTATTGAACGTGAAATCTCTGTCGAGTACGCTCCGCAGTTCCGTTCAACGAGCCGTGAAGAAGTGTACAAACATCTTCTGACCAAAGCGCCACTCGTCGAAGACGAAATGAACGCCGCTTGGCACTTCATATCTTTCAACAACTGTGTACTCGATATCAAGACTGGGGAAACGTTCCCGCACTCACAACAGCTTTTTGTGTCGACTCACATAAACCACAACTATATTGAAAACGCTCCGCCCACTGCGATTACGAATGCGTTCTTGGATATGTGCTCGAATAACGACGTTCAGAAACGAGCGATTATACTCGAAATGATCGGCGATTGCTTGCTTAAAAGAGCATTATTCCAAAAGATGTATCTTATCTACGGTGAAGGCGGAACGGGCAAATCGACGTTGTTGCGTATCATTACGTCGCTCGTCGGTGAAGAGAACGCGGCATTCTTGTCGTTACAGGACCTTGAAAATACGTTCTATCCGTGGGAGCTTGTAGGTAAGCTCGTCAATATCGGTGACGATATCCCGTTTGGTAAAATCAACGATTCGTCTCTTATTAAGAAACTTGTATCAGGCGAACGTATGATGATACAACGTAAGTTCGGTCACCCGTCATCGTTTTCGAACTACGCAACAATGATTTTCACTACGAACAAGCTGCCGAACACTGCAGACCGTACGTCGGGCTTTATGCGTCGTTTAGTGCTCATCGATATGAATACTAAGATACAAAAGCCGACGACCTTCTTCTGTGACAAACTGAGCGAAGCCGACTTCGAGTATTTGATTTACCTTGCAGCGTCGGCAATACGTGCCGCTCTTGAACGCGGAGAACTCACTCGCTCGTTTGTGGTTGACAACAACTTGCAAGCTTACCAGCGTATGCAATCGGCCTTGTCCGAATACATCGACGACGAAAACATCACTCGTGACTCGATTATTGGCCGAGACGTTGGCTCTGTCTTCGCGGAATACGCGTTGTATTGTCAGCTTAACGGTATGCGTCCGATAGGAAAACATAGTTTCGTATCTGAGTTGTGTTCACTGCTCTTCATCACTAGCGCCAAATTACCCGACGACGCTGGGCAGAATATTGTACTGAGGTTTACTTATGTCGACAACAAAACTAATTAACATCATCTTTGACTTTGAAGTCTTTCCTAACTGGTGGTGCTGCTGCACTCGTCGTGTTGATACGCCTGATAAAATCAGCGTTATCACGTCCGACGACCCTGCAGCAGTGCGCACTCTGCGTCTCTTAATTGCAAATTGCCGTCTTATCGGCTTCAATATCCGTTCATACGACTTGTATATCTTGTATGCAATCGTGAGTGGTTGTACTCCCTCAGAAGTGTACGAAGTGTCTGATAACATCATTCACGACGTCTCGACTCAATGGACGTCGCACTTCGGGCATTACCGTTGGAACTGGATTGACTTGTACAGCGACTGGAAATTCGGCTCATTGAAAATGTATGAAGCGAATCAAGGTATGTCGATCGTCGAGTCAAGCGTTCCGTTCGGTAAAGAAAATCTCAGTCCGCGTGACAAGATGGAAATCATCGAGTATTGCCACGCCGACACAAATGCAGCATTACAACTGTTCCACGACCGCGAGGGGTATTTCTCAATACACGAATATGTCTCGGAGCATTACAACATTCCGCTTCAGAAAGCGTATCAGCGCACAATGCAAGGACTCACCGCTGAAGCGACCGGCGTACGGAAAACGCCGTGTACTGCCGCAGAGGACAAACGTACATCGATCTACGTTCTTGATTACATTAAGGAAATGCTTGACGGCGTTGACCCGTTCGCATTCCTGTTGCAAGACCAGAACGAAGTACGTACGTTCGTGTATGACGGCGATGTGTATAAACTCGGCGTCGGCGGCGTGCATAGCGACTTCGAGCAACCGATTATCGTCAAGAGCAACGAGAACGGTCGAATCTTCTCGATTGATGTTACGCAGTATTATCCGAATATGCTTATGAACTTCGACCTTATGCCGCGTGGTATGGACGAAGCCGGCAAGAGAATATTCGGCGATATGATAAAAGCTGTCCGTGACTTAAAGGTCAAGGTCGGTGAGTACGAAGCCGCTGGCGATTTCGAGTCTGCCAAACAAGCGAAGTCACTGCGTGATAAGTACAAAGTCCTCATCAACGCTGTTTCTGGGGCAATGCGCAACAAGTACTCGAAATTCTACGACCCGTCGCGTATCATAACGATGTGCGCTGTCGGTGAGTTTCTCTTGATTGCCGTTGTCAATGACTTGAAAAAGCAATTCCCGGGTACTGAAGTACTTCAGACAAATACCGATGGCGCGTTCTTATACGTACCTAACTGGGAAGGCTTTGAGGAAGCGGTCGAGAAAATCAACAAACGCATCGGCTTCACGTTTGAAGTCGACGCTGGCAAAATGCTTGTCCAGAACAACGTTAATAACTACATCTTCGTTAAAGACAACGGACAAGCGAAGAGCAAAGGTTCGTGGGTATATCCGAAGCGTGATAGGTTAAAACCCGCGTCGTACGCGATATCTCATATTGCGGCGTTCAAACTCTTGCTCGACGGTACGCCGATCGAAGAGACGGTCCGCAATTGTACCGACATAATGGACTTCGCGATGTGCGTCAAGAGCGGTACTTCGTTTGAACGGACGATATACAAGACCGACAAACAAGAACTCGAGGTCAACAACACAAATCGATTTGTCGTATCACGCAGCGGCATCGGCACATTGTACAAAATTAAAGACGGCTCCGCGCACCGTTTCCCAGATTGCCCGGACAATATAATCTTGCTCAACGGCGATATCGCTGATTACACGCTTGAAAGCTTAGATATCGACTACGATTTCTATATCCGATACGCCCACGAGCTCATTCCGAACTTCATCTGTCTCCATTAAATATAAATACCCCCGACGTAATGTCGAGGGTATTTTTTTATTTCGTAAACTTCGTTAGCAGCTTTCCGCTTTTCCGGAACTTGATTTTATCTGGTCCGAATATCGCGACCAATTCTTGATATTCTTCTGCACTTGAAGTAGTGTACGTATTCCCTTGATTCAACCAATACTCAATCTTAGCATACTTACTTGCTTTACTGTAAACCCATTCAAGCATATCTTTTCGGTCACGCTTTCCTGTGGCTTTCTTTGTTTCTTTCGACAACTCGTCGGGCGCGTCTAAGTATTCTTTACTCGAAACCATCTTGTTACCGATAGAACGTACATACGCTCCACGTCTCTGTTTGTACTGTTCCTTTTCCTTCCCAGTCAGAACAATCACGTCGTCGTTGTATTGTAACCTGCCACTCGGTCCAGTGGTCGTCGTGCCAAGTCGTATCGCTTCGAGTTCGAGGTAATTCGTACTTTCCTTGATGATTCTCGTGGGCAACACGATTTGCATTAAGTTCAACCAACGATGCGTTCCGTCATCATTGACATACTCACCGGTATACGGGTCGATTCTGTTCGGTACGAGGTACGTAAACCCAGGAAGCGCTGCAGCAAGACGGTAATACCACTTCGACCCTGTCTTCTTCAAGCTCGGGTCGATGACACGTGCGATGCTCTTGAACAGTGCCGGAACGTACTGTAACAGATACGTACCCCACGCACTCGCAACGACGTCGCCGACGTTATCATTGTATCGCAAGATATTGTCGAATGTTCCGAGCAAGGTCAGGTTGCTCAACACGTCTGCGAACGTGTCCCAAGTCTTGTCGTTCATCTTCGTCTTGCTCGTGATCGACGCGCCAAGGAGCAACGCGCTGATACCCGGCGAGAGTAAGTCGATAGTGATTGCATAGTCACCGACACGAATGACGAGGTTGCCGTAAGTATCTTCGTCCCAGTCAAGCACGCCACTCAGACCAGCGGCAATGCCCATTGCGAACAGAACAGTGCCTATCGTCGCTGAGGAAATGTCTCGGCCGATGATGTTCGCGAACTGCGGAACGATATCGTACAACTGACTTCCACGTTGACGTGCTTTATCAGCGTCACCGCCGCGCATTACTTTCTTTTGGATAAGCGCTTCGTACGTCTTACCTGTCATCGGGTCAACACGCGTTTCGACTGTTTCAATGAACAACGTTTGTGTTTGATACTTATACGCTGCAAGGTCCGCAAGGACTTTCACCCAGTTGAACGGTGAGAATCGAATCAAGAACGACGTGATATTTGCAGTGACCTTCGCGAACGGTAAGAACGACGTGAATAGCAAGCCGAGGACCGGGAATTCATACGACATCTTAGCGTACCACTTCGTGAAGTTGTTCGACTTACGGAGGTACAACTCCCACGAGTCGGCAACCGCCATATTGAAGACCATCTCGAAGTCATCTTTGGTTATATCTTTAAGGTCCTTATTCAGCGATTCAAGGTACTGTGCAAGACGTATCTGTATCTCACGACCGACGAAGATAACGTCGCCTTTTTCAAGCATATCGAACGTGAACGAATACCACTTCTGCAATGCTTTGTTTACGACGTCATCGCCGAAGAACGGATACGCGTTCGAGATATTCTCAATGATATTGTCGCTCGTCGGGTTGAACTTACTACCTTTCAGTATAGCGTCGAGACGTCCGTTGTTTATAATCTTTTGATCGATATACGCTCTGACGTCAGATGGAATATCTTTGAACTTACGACGTTTCGCAGTAAGAACGAACTCGCCTTTTATTCCAAGCTTCTCGTTGATTTTGGTAGCTAAGTACTGCGCAAATCGTTCGCTTACTTCATTTATTCCACTGAGGGCAATGTTCGACGTTAAGTTCCTGACGTGCGTTGCCGGGTTCGACAACATCGCAGTGTACCTGAACGAGTTGATACGACGAGTGATGATTTTAAGAGCTTCGTGATAACGTTTCTGTTTCAACAACTCACGTATCTTAGGAATCTTGTTCGCCATATCGAGCAACAGTTGCTGCTGGACTTCCATTGCTTTCTTGTAGTCCCCAGAACGACGAGCGTCGACAAACGCGGCGAGTAACTCTTCGTCTGCTACAATGCCCATCTTACGAGCAGCATCGCGGTAACGGTCAGCGTCGGCCTGTGTATTTTCAACGTGCGATTGTGCAGCGAGCAGCGTACCAGAGCTACTTGAAAGTTGCTTTCTGAATCTGCCGACAATATCACGAGTTGTCAACGACATATTCTGGTTGAACTCGTACAACGTTGCAAGCGTGTAGAATATCGCAAGACGTTGGTAGTCGCTCAGATTCTGGTACTTCGCGCGGACCATATCCATAAAGTCGACGATTGACTCGTTGCTCCATTCCATCAACTGCGCTTTGAACGCGTTGTTGAATTGTTCGATATCCGTGACCGGTCTGAGGTTTCTGCTCGGACGCCACGATTTGAGTTTGTTGAAACGTTCCTTTGTATTCGGGCTCAGTACGTAATCTTTCGGTTTACGGTTCGATTTGACGTCCGGCCCGCCAGTAGTGAGGTTCGTTGCTTCAATCAAGCGACCGCCTTTCTTAGATTTCTCAACCTTGACGTTCTTGTTTGCTTCATACTCTTCTTGGGCTTCGGCAAGAGCAGCGTTACGAATCTTCGCATTCTCTGCAGCGTTTGCAAGGTTTGTTTCTTGTTGCAACTTATACGCCTCTTTGCGCTTCTCGATTTCTGAGACTTCTTTCTGTGCAACGCGTTTAGCCGTTTGGTCCATTGCCTCAACGTCGTGAGCGTCTTTACCAGTTTTAAGTAATATCTGGTCATACACTTGTCGACGTTGTTCTGGCGTCAACTTGTTCGTCGCTTGTTGTATCTCGATCGCTGCGCCAAGAGGACCGTGACGACCTGTATTGCGGACGAGTTTCAAGAGGAAAGCATACACATTTTGGACCGTCAACGGCAATTTCATATCGCTAATAAGGTGATAAGGTATCTTATTTGACGGGTCGTTAATCAATCCTTCGATCGTCGTCTGCATTTGCTTCCACTGTGCCTCGTCGAAATATTCGTTGACCGTCGACTCATCGAGTGCCATATCACGAACACCGGTTGACGTTGTGTCGAGCGACGCGAATCGAGGCAACCAGTACAGAGCTTGCTGCAACTGGTCGAGAGTCTTGAATTGCGAATTCGGATATAACCATTGCAATACAACCGCCCACGCCGTAGCGTTACCGATAACTTCAGGGTTAGTTCCGTTATACGAGTTGATACGTTCTTCAACCCAAAACTTGTTAATGACCGTACCGTCACTCGTTACCGGCGTTTCTAAGTGTTCGATGAAGTCTTCTGAGAAGCCCATTGCGCGCAGGTTTGATGCGTAATCGTACTCTTCGCCCCATTTCCACGGTTTCGGTTCGAACACTTTCTTCCATTCAGGAGGCAAATCGAACAGTGATACCGGCTTCGGCTTTTTGGGCTTTTTGGGCTTCTTGACCTTCTTCGTCTCAGTGTCGCTTTCGGTTTTTGTATCAACGTCGGTGTCCGTATCTTCAGGAATAACGACAGGAATAACGCCGTCTTTGACCGGTACATCTTCCATATTGTCGATAGGCGTTTGCTGCGTATCAGGCGAACCTTTCTTAGCTTTCTTACGAACAGATTCCTTGATTGCTCTTGCGTTGTCGTTTTCAGGCTTGATGTTGAGCGTTGACCTAACTTCAGCAACTTCTTTTGCGTTGATTCTATCTTTGACGTAATTCGCGTACGTTTCTTCGATAAGCATCAGCGTATCGGTGTCGGTGTACAGGTTATAGTCTACGCCTTTCTGAGGAAGTCCAGAGACGTCAATGTTATTCATTCTGGCCTTACTTATCCAACCACGTATTCTGTTGAGAATGTGCTGATGAATCGTCGATAACTTGTATTTCGGGTCTTGTGGCTGCAACAGTTGCTGCATTTCCTTTCGGACGTCGTTCCATTCGTCACCGAACTTCGCTTTCAAGTCCGCTTTAGCTTGACGCAGTTCCAAGACGTCCCAAGCGTGAATGCGTTGTTTGTCGCTCATACGCTCGATACCTTCTTTGTACCGCTTCATAAAGTCTTCTTTGGTTATGCCAAGCTCTGTCGACGGAATAACGTCGTCAACGCCTTGTTCTTCAAGGTTTCGAATAGCAATGTCCTCAGTCGATTCTGTGACGCCCTTGCCAGTGATATCCGTGACGAGGACGTTCTTTCCTTCAGACGTTGTTACTTCGATTGCGGTCGTTTTGAGGTCAGGGGTGAAGCCGTATTTCGCTTGATCGACGTACGCTTTCGCGCACTCGTAGTTCAATATCGGTCCGTCATACGACAACAACCATACGTTCGCCGTTCCACTCGCAACGTTCGTGTTCGTCAACAGTTTATCGACGAGCTTCGAGTATTTCGTGTAGACGTTCGGGTCAGCGGCGAGCACGTCGTTGAACGCGTCCATAACGTCTTGCGACGACTTGAACGTTCCTTTCTTGTCGCCCATCGAATATATGATAAGCAACAGTTCCGGAATATCTTTCAAGTTACGTTGTATCGTGCCGGGTAATGCTTCGCTCACGTGTTCGTTGGGGTACAATACCGTCGTAACGAAGTTCCAAGCGTCGGCGTTACCGATGTTATCGCTGTAAATCAAACGTCGGACGTCGTTGTTCGTCATTCGGCCCGTCGAATATATATCGATAAACTCGTCCGAGAAGCCGTATGCTCGCAAGCTGTCCGTCTCGTTTACGTCCAGTCCAAGGTCGGTCTCGACTTGATACGCGACGTCCGTTGCTTTTTGTGCGTTGGTCTTTGCGGTGTAGAAATACACACCAGACGCTGTAAACGCCGGTAATGTTCCTAAAAAGAACATATTGAGCGACGGGTCAGCGAATTTGCCGACACGGTTTATTCTACCAGTACTCAAATCGGTTTCGAGACGCGTCGGAAAGCGCTCAGCGATAATGCGATACGGTGCTCTGGTAGTTCGTTCACATTGCAATATTCGATAGAAAGCATACGCTGCTTGCCACGAGTCCATGTATGATTTGACGTCGTTCGGCGTACCAAGGGCAGCAGCAAGTGCTTCAGCAAGCGTAGTACGAGCAGATGTTCCTTCAGGAAGATATTTATCGATTCTCTTCGCGAATTCCGTTATATTTATAGAACTACTACCAATGTCGGTAATTGCGTGACCGAATTCGTGTGCCGCTATTGTAGCAGGATTGCCAGCTTCGTCGAACCAAGTATCGACTGCAACTACTATAACCTCGCCATCGTAGTACGACTCACGGGTTCTAATAGGAATATTTGCTCTCAAGCCAAACGGACGACCGTCAATCGTGAACGGTTTCGCGTCGTTCTTTGCGAAAACAATCGGGATATCTTTGTATCTCACTCGCAATTCTTTAGGAAGATTTGACAAGTCAATGATATCTTCCGCGCGCACAACAATCGCTTGACCGAAATTATCAACAGCGTCGTTACCAACGTAGTTAGTATATTCGAACGGCGATTTGCCGAACGGTTTTGCAGTGTTCTTAGCTGTCGGTGTAACGTGTCGCGTAAAGTCGATTTCGACCTCTTTGCCGTCAACGGTGTACGCTTTTTTCACGCCTGAAAACATTTGCGTCGGCACTGAGAACATCGGAACAAACGACTTCGTTACTGGGTCATACATTACTGAGTACCGTTTCATTAAGTACCAGTTGACCGTACGAGACCACGTATCGCCTGAGAAATAATCTTCAGTTATGTTATACTCGTGATGGAATTTGGGATTCGTCTTATCAGCGAGCACTGAACGAATTGTGTCGACTCCTTCCAACGAATATGCGTTTATATCGAATATCCCATTCAGGTCGCCGTCCTTCAAGAAGCCAGAAATGTTCTTGCTCGCTTCTCGTATTGTTACCCCTAACGTGAACGAGTACTTAGCAACTTCGCGTGCTCGCGTACCGCTAAATGCTCCGATAGTAACAAGCGGATCGTCAACTTCGGCAGCAGTTAAATCGTTAATATCATTAGATTCCGCAAGGGTTTCTTTGATTGTACTCTTGAACCCGTACGAAGCAGGATATCGATTACCAAGGTCCAAGAATTTTTCAAGGAACGCGTCGCCGTACGTTTCTCGCATTAACGGGTCAGCAAAGATGTTTTGAATCGCTTGCTTTTGAATGAGCGTACGAATTAAAGCCTTCGAACCTTTAGCGACAATGCTTGTATATTCTGCAAACAGTTCCGGATCGACGATGAACAACGACTTCAAGAACGTTAGCGATATAGTCGGATTCGCGGTAAAGCCCGGAATAAACCAACTCATAACCGGGACACCATTTTTAACACCCTCTGTGTATTGAGTGTCGAAGTCGAACCCGATGATTTCAGTATACAACTTGCCGAGAATAGAACGTGCGTAGTCGTTTTCAAACAACTTCTCTAACTGTGTTACGGCTTGACGTTCACGGGTGCGGTCGTCTTCAGTTGTGTCGATATCTTCCCACAGACCTTTTACGTCTTCCGGCAAATATTGAACCGTTGTATTCTGTACCTCGACCGTATCGTCAGTAAAACCGAGGTCTTTCATCGTCTGGTTAGCAACGAACTCGTTGACACCAGTTTCACTCTTCTTAGCGGTTGTCCACAACGGTACGCTTTCTTGCAATACCACTCTACCAGAACGAGCGTAGATTTCGCCGTAGTTCATCTGATAGATACATTGCGACAGCAATCCGCGGACTTCTTTCGTAACGGTTTCGAAGTTATTCGTAGAGTCGTATTGGGCCTCGATTTTCTTTACAAGTTTGCCGTCTTCAGCAAACACGCCCGCATCGAGCAATGCTTTACGATGTTCGTAAATATTCCTCATCATCGTGCGTACTTGTGTCTCGTTCATTTTAGCAACGATACTACGTACGACGTTTATATTCGTACCGGCGTCCATACCAAATATGTCGGCGACCTGATGTCGGAACTCGTGGTAAATTACCGGTATCAACGTGACGTCGTTGAACGCACTTACACTTGTACCGTTCGACGTGATAGTGATTTCACGGTACGCTTGACCGGAACTCAGTTTGTTGTATATCTCGGTCAACGCTGTATGAAGACTCGGTCCTTCGGCGGTTTTCAACACTGGGAAGAACTTACTATACTTCTCGGCCATCACATCGTCGGTCAGATTTCTTTCAAACGCTTTAACGAATCGATTCGCAATGGTCGAACCGGCTTTAATGACGGTTGATTTGCCCGTCGTGGCCGTCGCAGCAGGGTCTGCATTCAAAACAACTGATACGCTCGCAGCATTTTCCCCATTACACGCATACATTCCTGCATTTGAAATAATGTCATTTGCTCCGAATCGCATAGTTGTAGTACTGTTTACTTGTGCTTCGGCGTCAGCTTTTGACTTTCCGAGCGCTTTAAGAGCGTCTTTGCGCAAATCGATTTTCGTTCTGATGAACTGGTCATTCGTTACAGGGTCGATCTGAGGCAACGGAACGAACTTCTTCGACTTCTCGTCCCATTGCACGTCGCAAAACGCGTCAGCAATAAGCTCTTGCGTGTCTTTGTCCGATACGTCAAGACCGTTCTGAGAAACGTACGAGTCGATAAGTTCGTTGATATATGACCAAACGCTTTCTGAATACGGAATCTCAGCATAAGCTTCAGAAAGAATCTCACTCTTTTCAATGACTGATTTACCGTCGAGTTGGTCTGTGTCGACCTCATATCCGTTGCGGACCAACTCGGAGTACATTAAGTCGTTGTACTTCGACAACGTCAAGTACATATCCTGCAACATCTGGTCCGTCAAGAAATTCGTACGTTTCAGTACTTCTGCGTTCGGGTCGGTAACATGTTTGCGTATCGCTCTTGCAAGCTCGGTCATAACCTTACGGTCGGCACGAGCAATAGCTCGCATTGCGACGTCGGAATACAACGCCACACTTGCAAGCTCGATATCTGTTTCAAGTTTATATCCTCTGTTCCAAGGCGCTTTGCCGATACGACCGACGACTCTCAGAGTGTTTTCAAGAGACAGACGGTCGCGGACTGATAAGTTCGGAAGCATTTTTGCAACGCCTGCTGCGAACGCTTGTTCGGACAACGCGTGCTGCAATAACTCTGTCGGACGACTATCTTTGATTTGCTGTGCGTCGATCAGGCAAACTTGATGAGGCATAACCTTGCCGTTCTCATCTGCGATATCCAGAGTGAGAATCTTGAACGGCGCGCCACCGTCCGCCATATTGATAGCGCCGAACTCGCCGACAATCGTCTGCATTCCGAGTACAGCGGAAATGTTACTTACAATCGCTTGTGAATGTTCAGAAGGTCCAACCGGTGTAAACACCAGGTTAGGGTCGGCTTTATTGACTTCTTGACTTATAGCGTCCCAGTTCGCTTGATTCTGTTTCTGAGTAATGTATTCGCGAACCTTACGTGCACGGTATTCGTACGAGTTGCTTACCATCTCGGTAACTGTGCCGTACGACTCGGGACTGCTCTTGCTGATATACGACTCTAAGATTGCCGTAGCAGCGATCGTCGTGCGATACGCTCTGTCGTCTTGCTTTCTGGCCTTTGCCGCTTGTTCAGAGTATTTTGAATCGGTGAGGAAAGTGTCAACGGTCACGTTCGCAGCTGCTGCCGCTTTCGATACGGCGGTGTCACGGAACAAGTTATTGAGACCGTCGCCAGCAAGCCACGATTCGAATTTGTTGAGTTTTATGTCGCCGACAGTGATTTGCTGTTGTACAGCGATTTGTGCACCGCTGATAAGGAACGAGGATAATGCACCGATGGCAAACGCCATAAAGGCGTCATTGGGGTCAACCTTTTCCCATTTGCCGTCTACAATGACAGAATCGAGTCCACATTGCAGCCACTCGGTAATCGCTTCTTCTGTACCTTCCTGAGCGGCGTCCAGAATAACCTTTGCCGCTGCAGCAGCGAACTTACGTCCAGCGGTCATTGCTCCGCTTGCAAGAATCTTGTTCGATACACGGGTTGCGAGGTCGAAGAAACCAACGCCGTATGCGCCGCCGCCGAACAGCAATTCAGGACCGTATTCCGTTGCAAGACGTTCGGCAATCAACGCCCATTGTTCAGCGGTCCTACCTTCATCGCCGAGTTTTATGAACTCAGGGTCGGTGATAGTCGATTCGTAAATCGTACCGAACATCTCACCAGCGTACAACATAACTAAACCGGGTGAGCCGACGGCACGACCGACGATTGCCGGAACCATCTTCGCTACGTTATCGAACAACGACTGGAAAAACTCGACAGTTCGACTGCGTACAGTATATCCTTCGGCAAGACCGGACCACTTCATAGACGTGGGTGATTTGCCGCGGCCTTTCTCTTCGAACGTTTCCATAATGTAGTTCGTGAACGAGAAATTTTCACCGTACCCTTCAACGTCGGATAAGATGTTCCATTCACCTTCACCTTCGTTCATAATCGCCGTACCGATGTAATAACCGACGTCGACAAGTGATTTGACGAAGTCAGTCATCGCTGCAGCGAATACGCCGAGCGCTTCACCGAGAACGTAACCAATAGTCGTGAAGAATTTCTTCGCTCCGCTCTGTGCTTGATAAGCACGTTCAGCAACCGCTGCCGATCGAGCTTCGGTCAATGCTTCCATAGTCACGGCGTACTCGTTCTCGTCGGTCTCGAAGTATTGTGCGTTACGATATACTTCTTGGGCGAATTCGTCACCTCTGAGGTCGTCGTAAAACGACTCGTCCCAAGAGTTGATCGGTTTCTGACTTGCGAATATCGCTTGTTCTTTGACGTATAACTCAATCGCTTCCGGATCACCGGCAGCAACGAGTTGCGAGTATTTATCTGGACTGTAGAAACGGCTGTGTTTCGCTTGGTCAAGTAAATACTCGGTAGGGTTTAGTTCGGTTGAGGTTGTATATTTTCTAGCCATAGAATCTCCGTTTATACTTCTCTGAGCTTGATAAGTCGGACGTCTGCTGCGTGCTTACCGCCTTTCTCTTGATTGTCGGGGTCTTTATCTGCGCGAGTGACGAGGTATCGCTCGCCGTTCACAATAACGGTATCACCGCACTGGACTTTCCCTTCGTGGACAAGCGTGCCCAGCTTCTCAGTCGAGCCGTCCCAGAGCAATGCGTCTTGGTCAGCAGCTTCGGCTGAGCCGCCGAATTTCTGGTCTTTGTTCGAAGCCAGTACGTACTTCTTACCACCGGCAATAATTACCTTGTTAGAGTCGTACCACTCGTTCAGTGTCTTATCTTTAAGGACGTAATCGTTCTTGCCACGTTTCTTAATCGCTGAATCAATCAAATCTTGATCGATGCGCGACGTTCCCGTAGTAGTGTTTATAGACTTCGCCCAGTGTATCTGTTCTGCGTCGCTCATCTTTGTGAAGTCTACCATATCGTGCGTGCCGTACATCGTAGCTTTGCTCATAACCGACTTTAACTGAGGGTTGCCCGCTTGCCGTTCAATGGTTTCACGGTACACTTCACGATTCGCTTCGTTATAGTACTCGTTCGCGTAAATCTTATCGTCTGAGAACTTCGCCAACTCACTATCTGAGAACTCGCCTGCCGCTTGCATTGCCGCTGGGAAGTACTGAGTATAGAAGTCGTACAAGTCTTTGTCGGACGTAAACAACTCTTCACGGTATTTCTGGACGCTCGCGGGGTCTGAGTCAGCGAACTGAGCAAGAATGTGTTTGAACTTACTCGTCGTACTGTACGTGCCGTCCGCGTTACGTTTCACATACCCTTGTGCTTCGAGTTGCGACGCGCTGATGTCCCCAGTCGCTGGGTCAAGTACGTTCGGGTCGAGTCGACTTAAAATGTACGTGCTCATCTTTGCGACGTTCGATTCGAAATATTCACCGAACTTCGTACGTTCGGTCTGAACGGTTTCCGCAGCTTTCTGACGCTGCTGTTCAAGACTGAGTATCTGTTCGCCGAGTTTAGTAGTGTAGTCTTGTTTTACGTCGGTCATATCGAAGAATTTCTGATTGACCTGATCGGCGTATCTACGTGACCCAAGCAAACCTGTCGCTCCGGCGAGTTGTTCTCTCTGCTGCAGCGCGTACGTGCCCGTTGCTTCGGATTGCATTTTAGCCGTCTCGTAAGCGTTCGCGTACAACTCTCTCGTCGTGTCTTTGAGACCAACGTAAAACTCGTCAATCTGTTGTAACGCTGCGTCGTATTGTCCATACGTAGCTTCGTAATTCGACGCGGACAAAGTCTTCGATAAATCGTCGAAGTCTCCTGCCCGCATTATCGCATTATAAGATTCGCGAGTGTATTGATTTTTCTTTGCCATCTTAATTTAACCTATCCAAAATTCGATATTCGAACGCAAGGGAACGAAGTTGTAACTTCTCGTATACTGATAAGTCATTCTTAGAATACATACGCACGGCGATATACTGGAACTTCGGAATGTACGTACGTAACAACAACACTTTTAATTCTTTGATGTCCTCAGTAGTGATATACGGACGCCCATCGGTGAATTCGCGAGTATACACTTCGAAGTCAACGTTCATTTCGAAATTCTTAACAGTCTCGTTCGGATATAACGCAAGAACGATGTCACGCATATTCTTGTTCTTCGTTGTATTTCCAAGACTCATTGGGTGCGTTTGTATATACCACTGTACTTTATATTGCAAGTTTTCATAAAAGGGCGTCACGTTTTCAAATGAAACGTTTACCAATTCGTCGTTGTATCGCGCAGTGTACCCGTTATTCGAGAGTATATCCTCGTCTGTAAACTTGTAAATCAATCCGTTACTCGTCAGGGCAAGCATTTCGTCACCAGAGCGGAAGAATTTCATCGCGTCGATGGGCAACGTCCAGTACCACCACGCCGAAGACCTGACGTCGAAGAAGACAATCTTCGTCTCCGCCCCAGTTGATATGCAATACATATTGTACCAACGCCCTCTGAACGTAAAGCGACGTTTCTCGTTTGCAAGGAACTCGTCGTACTTCTGGAATATTGCAGAGCTCATCGTAGCAATGTTCTTCGCCGTCTCAGTCACTTCACTTGTACCGACGAACATCATAACGCCGTCGTCGCACATTATGGTAGGTACGTCGTCCATTGCTCGACGGGCGAAGCTACCACGTTTACGTCCGTGTATATCGAACTGCGATACAACGGGTTTCAAGTGAGTCAATTGACCTGTGCCAGTACCCAGAATCCAGTACACGCCATTCTCGGTCGACATAATCGCCGCAGTAGGACTTATTGCGAGGATATCAAGGACTTTATCGTCAGTCGACGACATCTGCTCCCACGAATAAGGGTCGACGTACTTCGGACTGAAGGTCATCGAGTAAGCGAAATTTCTACCAGACGTGAAGATAATACAGTTGTTCATCGAATAGACGCCGTCGATATTCTTCATTGCTTCTCGGGCGTCGTTCCAAACGGTATAAAGAGCAGTGCCGATTTTCTCAGTGATATCGAATATCGGGTCAGCGTACGCCGAACCGTTTGTTCCAGTCGTGCCATAGAGTTGAGCCTCAGAATATGCGTACGTGATCGACCCAGAAGCAGCGAGAACTTTCATAGAGCCATCGCCCTGCTGCTCGAATTTGTGCGTAAATGCTCCGTCTTGAATCTGTCCGAGAATAGGTGTAGTATACGCGTAAACGTTGACAATCTTCAAAGACGTTTCACTACCGAACTTACGAGAGTACTTCGTAACGAGCGTTGTCGCGTTAGCAACGAACGACGTAATCTCGTCATTCATGATAAGCTCAGTGTACTTCGGGTTTACTTCAACACCGTCAAGCAAGACGGACGTGTAGTCAGCGTATTTCGTGAGTACCGGCTTGATACTGGAAACGGAAATCGTCGTCGTAGTAGACGTAGCAATGTTCACTGAAACAGTAGTGTTTACCCCGAAGATTCTGAGTTCATCGGTCGTCTTCGCAAAGATATGTCCGATGACAGGATAACTGTAAGTGTGGGTGGTTCCGGTTGCGCCCTGAACGAATATCTCGTTAGAAGCAAGCGACAACGCCAATACTGTAGGCGTATTGTCGGTGTTCGTGAACGGAAGTGAGAACGCCTTCATCTCGCCTGTCTCGCCAGATATCGGACAGTAAGTGTATAACGTCGTGCCGATACGCAACAAATATATTGCGACAGGCGGTGACTTCGTGAGCATATACTCAGGTTCGTAGGTGGTTTTAGTATACCTTACTCTGAACGCAGCGAGCAACGTAACGTCCTTGATACTTGCGGGTGTTTCAGGAAGGTCTGTCTTAGATACAGAGTATGACGTGACACTTCCTTCGGCCTGAGGGTTAAAAGCGAGCGTCTCGATTTTCAAGTCACCAGACGAAACCGTTGCATATACCGCCAACGCTTTGTACGTTTGTTTCTGGTCAGTTTCCCAAGTCTCGCCATAGTCAACGGGACTCATCAAACATATTTTGTCCGCACACGAATAGAAAGTGTCTACATATCCGGACGGTCCTGCAACTTTATATGTGAAATTACGCAGACCCCACGGCTGCGAGCTGTTAGAAGGTTTACTACCTTCAACTATGCCGTAATTCGAAACCCCGATTCGGACTTTAACGTCGTTTTCGATCGTCGTGTTGTTCAACGCCCACGCCCAATCAATGTGGTATTTCCTGAGAACGTTATCGTCGGTAAATTCGCCGTCGGTCTCGGTGTCCCAGTTTTTGCCGCTGCCACTCGGACTTAAAGATAATATTTTAAGAGATGAGTTCGACAAGCCAGATGACAACGGACGTATAACGCTCAGATAGACATCTTTCGTGGAAACGCTAACGCCGCTCGCAACCCATATTTTACACGTACACTGTATTCCAGTAGGAATCACACTTGTTTCTGGCAGTAAATCGCTATCGTCACCTGACCATAACGCGCCGCCGCCGGGAACATACTCAACTTTGAGTCTTGCAACCGTTTCGAGGACACCGCCACTTGCATCACACGCGTCTCGTTCCCATCTTGCGGGGAGCGTTGCAGTTGCGTCGCCGGCTTCAGTCGTAATATAATTCTGGAACTTGCCTCTGAGGTCATACGGTGTCGAGTAACTCAACGAGGAAAATCTGAAACCAGGACCGTTATTCGCTTTCGTACTGAAGATATTCAACGCTTCGCTCGCGTCACCGTACTCATTGACCGCAATACGACGACCTGTCGGGTCAAGATATACGATAGGTATGTTCGCTCCTTCGGTCAACGAGGAAACAGACGTACCGTTATAAAGCAGTACGCCGAACTGATCGCCCGAGTCGCATTTCGTAATGTATATACTGTTATTCGCAACGAACAACCGACTGTCGGCCGTCACACGATAATCAATATACGTCTTCGTCGGATACAATTTCAAGAACGCGTATTCGTGCTCGGCACCGGTTGTGTTGTCCTTAATAATCGCATAGATATCGTCGCCCAGAGAAACAGAGTCAATGACTGTTACATCTTTCTCGGGCAAGAACAACGGCGTGAGACGCTTCCTCGTGACAAGGCGATAGTCTTTGTCGACATAGACGTTACAGGCGTCGTTCATTGCTCCCGGCGCCATTTCTATCGTCGTCTCGGTATTGTATATCCCGCGGAAATTTGTGACGCTCGACGTATACGTTTTACGTAAATCACGAGACGCCGGGACGTTATATCTTATTGGTCGTTTTCGAGATATCGAAGCCATAATTCTACTCCTCGTATGATAGTTTTGTCAGAGAAATTCGGGTCAATCTTACGTTGCCTGTTTCCAAGTTCTTTGACCAACACCGCCATTCCTTGAAAAATTTCGTCGCCAGTGACGTTCTCACCGACGCGCATTGTATAGTCGTCTTCGATTTTAGATACTTCAAAAATAAGTTTGTCTTCCATAGGTCACCACTTAGGTACAAATCTGAACGATTCTTGTAAATCGGATATACCGTTATCAAGACGAGCAATCGCAGTCTCGTATTCGTTCTGTATAGTAATAGCCGTCGTTAAGTCGATGTCCCTCATGAGCTGGGCAGCGACATATAACACAGCGCACGTCATAACAGATTCAGGGATAGTCTCACAGTTGTGTTCTGTATCACCCGTTTCAATCTTCGGATATAACGTGTCGCAAATGACTAAGTATTTGCCGGGGGAATTAAATCTTATCGTACGACGCGTAGGCTGATAGTACGTCGCACCAGCAACGTCTGTGTCAACAAACAATACCGACAGTACGTCACTCGGTAATGAGCATTCGGGAAGATACCCGTTTGTGTCGTACGCTACGGCGAAAGGAATCGTCACTCGATTTGCGAGGACATCGTTAGCAATGAACGTCAAACATTCGTTCAACGTAGGAATTATTTTGCTATCATACCCGAACTGTTTCGAGTCTTGTTCGGTAATGAATAGCTTATTTAGGACTCTTGTCGTAAATTCTGAAATGTTCATAATGATTTGCCTCTTTATAAAAGTCCCCACCCCGAGACGTTGCATCGAGGTGGGGCAACTTTGTTTATTAGGTTACAGTTTTCGTCTGAACCGGGTTGGCAGTCGTATTCTGAACGACTACGCCGAGACCTGCAGGAGCGACGTCTGCTTCGGGAATGTTCGTTGCGTTGTACGTGCCGCCGGTCTTAGCGCCGGTGTCGTACAGAGCGTCCATTTCGTCAGCGCCGCAGTGTACGTAGGCCATCGGACGGAAGTCGCCGAAACCTGCACTGTATCTTGCGCGGCCTTTCCAGACGTTCGCTTCGTTGGGCTGATCGAACCACGAAGAAACTTCGAGAGGTACACGGTCGATAAACACTGCGCCGAGGTTTTCTTTGTTCGCCGCGGGGTCAATCATAATGAATGCCTGGTCAGCGTTCGAGAAACCTTTAAGGTTGTTGAGGTACGGAGTGGTCAGAACCGTCCACTTGCCGAATTCCATATTGAGACCGTTGTTGCCGAGCACTTCGGTGTACTGGGTCTTCAAGCCAACGAGCAGCGCGTTTCTGAATGCGTAGTGATTCGGAACGAGCAGAGTCGTCGGGGTCATCGGGGTGGGGTTGCCGTCGTAGTCGGTGTAGTTAATCATCTGATTTTCTACGTAGCCGACGATGTTGAGAATCTTGAGGTGAGCGTTAGGAGCCGTGAGGTCAACGTGGCAGTGGAACTTATTGCTCTGTTTTTCGGTACGACCGGTCGTCACAGGAGGCAAGTGGTCCTTCGTGAAGAACAACTGTTTCGCGCCTTCGAGCGTGCCGTCTTTCGTGTCCATACCGAGACAGTCGAACGTAAATTTACCCTGAGTATACGAACCGGTGAGAGCGCCTGCAAGCATACCGAAAGCGAAAATTTCACGGGTACGGCCGTACGATTTGACGAAGCCCATAGCGTCGGTGCTGATCGTCATCATCTGGTTATCTTCAACGGCCTGCTTCGAAATTACGAAGCTGTTACGCCAAGTCGTCGATTTCCAAATTTTGCTGTAGCCTTCCTTGAAGTCAGAAAGTTTCGCGGGCTCCATATCGTAGCCGGGTTCGTAGTTACCCATCGACGTACGGGTCCTGTATTCTTCTTGATACGCGTCGAGCGTATGCATAGCGAATACTTTGCTGATGAGGGATTCTTTTTCGAACGCCTCTTTTTGATTATCAAGCATCATCTTGATCGGTTCTTGCAACACGTTGAATGCCGACAAGGATAACGCTTCGTCAATGTTAAAGATAATTGCCATCTGTTATGTCCTCCTTAGACGAGATTCGTAATATCCTTGACGGGATATACTTCGATGCGTTTGTCGCCGACTGCGTAATCGCTTGCAACGACGTAATCTGCGTCGGTGAGGACCGTGCAATCTGTGATAGTGTAGGTGTATGCGCCGGAGCTGCCGCCGCGGACAACCTTAACCGCCGAGCCTTTCGCAAACGCAGTTGCGCCCAAGCTCGTAAGTGCCTGACCGTTCGAGTCAGCACTTCTGCTGTTACATTTCGAACCGACAATGAGCGTCTGGACGTACTGTTTGTCGTAACGATGCCAGCTGGTAAGTAAATTTGCCATAATTATTATGTCTCCTTATGTTTTGTTGATGTATTTCCTGATGTCGTCATCAGAAACGCCGGGGTTAAAACGACGCATAAGGGCCATCTCTTGCTCGCTTATAGTGCGCGGAGGAGTTGACGAACCGGAACTACCGACAGGCGACAAGTGGTCTTTCGACAGACGACTCGGTGCGTGGGACTTCACAAGGTCGTCAAAGTGTTCAGCGGCGTATGCCTTGTCCAATGGCACTCCCTTCTTGTACAGGGATTGAGTCGCTTCGTCCAAATCACTGAGCGCCGAAAACGTCGTTCCGTATTTCTGGTTCAACGAGAACAATGCGTCGGTTTCTTCTTTCTTCAAGTCCTCAGCAGCTTTCTCATCTTTTAACTTCTTCGCTTCGATTACGTCCGGGTGGGTCTCAACCAATTTGTCGACAATAGGTTTGACCTTTTCAGCGTCCAGACCACTGGCAGTGAGCATTTTATCTTCGTTTTCACGTTTCAAATCGTCCCAGCTGTCATAACCTAAGCTTTGAGCGAGTTCGTTTCTTGCTTCGCGTTCGATTTTAACTCGTTCCGTCTTGAGGCGTTCAGCAAATGCTTTCGTCTGATCGACGGGAGGGTTTTCAGGGTTTCCATCTGTTGGCGGGACAGGTTGACCAGGGTTACCTGCATTACCGAGGTCATCTTTAGCAGCCTTGTCGAATAAGTTCATTATTCAGTCTCCTTTGTGCGGCGAACTTCTGGGAGTACAGTTTTTCAGCCGCGTGTTCTATATATTATATAGCTTGTTCTCGCTAAACCACGTCACAAATTTCAAAAATTTATTGAGAATTTTCGCAATTTTCTTTCGGCGGTCCAAGAACAATAATATGCTGTGCGGCGTCCGGCGTTACTGGGGTAGGCGGAGTAGTAGGCGTTGCCTTCATGCACACCTCTTCCTTGTCTTTAACTACGGGCGTTTCTTGACTATGCAACAGATTTTCAGACAACCGTACCCAGAAGGGCTTGTCGTCATCAACCTTATGTTTACCGAACGATTGCTTCCACGTCCGAGCGAATACTCGCCAGAACGACGGTCGATGTTCGGGTTTCGCGGGTAACTTTTCGAGTTCTTTACGAGAACTTTCAACAACCGGGTTAGGCGGAATCTCGACAATGTATCGATTCTCGTCGGTCAGCTTATCACTGTTCTTGCGACTGTTGAATTGCGAATAGAACGCAAGTTTGAGTTTAGCGACCAACACTCGACGTTCGAATATCTGTGAGCCGGTTTTCAACCCAGCGTATATAGCACCGATAATGCCTCCACATTTTATAATGAGCGTCGGAATCATCGAAGCATTGAAGTTCTGGAACGAGTAATACAAGTCACCAGAGAAGCCGCAGATACCTACAACGAGGCATACTTTGCCGATAAGCTTTTGTGCATAGATTTGTGCCTTAGGTACGTCGTACTTATTGCCACGTTCACTCTTGTGGTCCAGCGGTAAGCCGACGCCGGCAAATTGACTGTACAACACTTGATTGTACCGTACGGTCACGCCGCCGTAAAACACTTCGTCCGGAGTAAGCAAGAGTCGACGTTTCAATGCAATCTTCCGTCTCTTAGAACTGTGCAATATTTTGCGGTCCATATCGGCAACGTACACGAGATATTTCTCAGCGCGGTTTACGTTAGCAATGTACTTTTTGAAGTTCTCGTCGTTATATTCAGTCAGCAACAGTGAGTAGTGTTCTTTCAACTTCTTGATATCGCTCACGTATTCCGGATTCTTGCTTCGACTTATTTCGTCCGATGTGTTACTTATGCCGAGCATTATGCCGAACGTACACAGCGCAAACGCAAGCTTCTCAATCCAGAAACTGGGACTTTGAAGCTTGAATTTGTACGAGTCCAGTCGGAAGAACTCGGTCAATATCAACCCGGCGCATATCAAGACAACGAGCAAGATATTCGTCAAAAGCGTAAATACACTCACGCGCATCGACTTACGAATCTCAGCGGTCGTCATCTCGTCCTGAGTAGCAATAATATCGTTTTCAGACGACATACTACTTCACCTCCTCGGCTGATTTCACCTGTTCGTTGATATGAATCTTATTCTTCATTCCCTTCGCCTTAACGTGCACGGTACCCGTATGAATACCTGCTTTCGCTAAGAAGCTCAATCCGGTAATAATGAAAATGTTTATAAGCTCAGTAATTGCATTCTGGAACGCGTACAACATTCCACCGATAAGCAGCAACGGAAGACCCGCCATAACGAAGTCCATCGTTTCGATAGTCTTACTTTTCTTTTCGACGAGGTCAATAAGGTGTTCGTCATCGGGTCGAGCTTCGAGGTCCGCTTTCTGTTGCACAAAAGCCGCAACGTATCGGGCGTATGCCGCTTTGACGCGTTTGAATAACGTCGCACCGAAAATGACGCCGACGAGAACGCATGAGAACGAGACCCAGAACGACACAACGGCTTTTTTATCAAGAACATACTGTAATGTACTTACATAACTGTAAATACAGTACACTACCGGAGGGCACAACCAAGCAACATACTCACATATACTGAGCATAATTGCTCTGGAATTCCATTTCATAGTAGTTCCTCCTTAACGCTTAGTATTTTTCTTTCGACTTCTTGTTGCTCTTCCCCGGAATAGTAACGCCGTCAGATACTTCAATCGTTGCAAGGACAGGGTCACCTAAGAGCGACTGCACCGGTGAATCGGAAGTAAAGTCAGTATCGATTTCGTGACGGAGGTCGTCTCTGAACGTCGAGGACGGCGATTTCAAGTCTGCGACTACCAAACCCATTTTACGCATAAGGGCGACAAGTTTATTATTCTGTCGGATATACTCGCGGTTCTGTTCTTTAAGTAATTCAATTTGATGATTCGTCGCTTTGTCGATCTGCCCGTCAACGTCGACTTTAATACCCATCGCAAGCAACTTCGTCGTTTCCGTCGCAGCTTCTGCAGCGATTTGTTTACGGTCCGATTCAGTCAATTTCAAGGGTATTTTTCTCGACGCGAGGTTTATAAACGCGAGAATAATTTTCACGATATATCGGACGACGACTACACCGCCACCGATCGACGCGACCCATACACCAACTTTGTTGATGATTTCGTTTGTTTCCATAAAAGCTCCTTTTCCCGTGTTCGCTGCACCGAACGTGAGAGTAGAAGTATTTTGTACCCAGTGCAGTGGTCAATTTTCGATAGTATCGAACAAGCGTTGCACGGATTCTTCGTGCTCCGCGACAGTAGCCGACAAGCGAGATACTTGCTCTTCAAGCGTGCATATACGACTCATCATTAAGTCGAACACGTCTTTGAGAGTCATCGTCTCACTTACAGGCATATCCGGAATAGGGATAAATTCCGGTTCGCTCGACCTGATAACACAGATCGAGTTATCAGGTACGTCGAAACGCTTTTGCATAGCAGTTACGTAGTCCATATTCGTCCTCCGTTATTCGGCAAACCGTATTAGTTTTCCGATAAGTTTAATGTTCAGTTCCATAGTTTACTCCTTGTTTTCGGCAATGCCCGTAAGTTCGGTATATAATGCCGTAAGTTTAGCGATATGATTGAGTTCGTCGGATATGATTTCCGCAATGATAGGAGCGCATTTGTCGCCCGCTTCCGCGTCAAGGGCATAGATTTCCGCAAGTTCACGGTTGTAGTCTTTCAATGCTTCCGCTTCGCCCTCGATACCCTCTTGTATTAGTTTGCCGATAAGTAAGATTTTTTCTTCCATTGATTTACCTCTCTATTGTAATTACTTACGATTTTTTTGAGTTTGTTTTTCGGTGTGTACGGATAGATGCACGCCTTGTAGAAGATCCTTGCGTTGATATGTTTTAGCCAACCGATAAGGGATAAAATGCTCATTGCTTGCCACGCTGATATGTGATGTGACCTTTTTACCGTCCTTACCCGTCGGCACAATCGAAAAAAGATTTTCTTTCGCAACAATGTTTTGTCGGCATAAAACCTAAACCCGACAAAGTCTATCGGTCGTGAGTTAATCGCCCATACTTGCCAATTATCTTTAAGTTTCAAGCCGATTGTCCGCAAGTATTAGTCTATCTTTTTAATCGCCTTGTGCAATTTGCGCTTGTTGCTATCAATCATAACCATATCGTCCACATAGCGGACATAGTATTTGATTTTCAGTTCTTCCTTGATGTAATGGTCTAATTCTTCAAGATAGAAGTTAGAAAACCATTGCGATGTGTAATACCCTATCGGCAGTTTTTCCCCGCCGTTTTTGAGTATTTTGGCAACAAGGTCAAGCATTTTGTCGTCCTTGATTTTCTTGCTCAACATATCCAACAAGATTTGCGGTTTCACGCTGTCGAAGAATTTGGATATATCCATTTTGGCGCAGTACCGCATTTTCTTGTCGCGGATAGCCTTTTCGACATAACCTTTTGCGTCCATTCCGCCCCTATTCGGGACGCTCCCGCAAGTGTACCGATACATTCCACGAGTAAGCACGGGCATTAAAGCCGTAACCACAAGCCAATGTATGATTTGGTCGGGATAGAATTTCGGTATCGTGATTTGCCGTTTCTTCTGACACGACTGGTCGTAGATTTCGATATAACGGTTGGGAGATAGTTCGACGGTTTGAGTTTCAAGCATTGCCTTAATTCTCGCCGTATAGCCGTCTAAATCGTCCAAAACAGCCCTTACATACCGCCTTGTGGTCTTGCCTTTTGCGGCGTTTTTGATTGCCATTTTGATAGCGTCACTATCAATCATTTTTTCGTATAAAAAACCTACTCTTTTCATAGCCTTTAATCTTCTAACGGTCTTTCAATTTCTTACTAAACCGTCCTCTTTGCGAAGTGTTTTTTGCCAAGGGGCAAGGATTGTGTATGCTTCAAAAATAATATAAAAGACTAAATGCGACCACCGATGTCGTTGTTCGAGTTCGACGCAGAATTGTTACCATTCCAATACCACAAGCCCGCGTTCGTGCCATAGTTCCAAGCCCCACCGCAGTAGAGAACGGGGTGTCGTGCATACACTACCCTATCGTGTCATAAGTTAAGTGCCAAGGGGAAGGTGTCCCCCTTGACAATCCCTCTCGTTAAGAGGGTTTATAGCAAAGGCGACCACCGACGCCGCTGTCCGAGTCCGACGCAGAATAGTTACCACGCCAAGCCCACAAGCCCGCGCTCGCGCCATAGTTCCAAGCCCCACCGCAGTAGAGAACGGTTCCACCCTGCCACGAGTTGTCGCAGTAATAAGAAGTTTCGTCTGCACCGACAGCGGTCACATATTGAATAAGGGAGCCTTCGATGAGCGGAGCCACGGTTCTAACAAATCCGCTGCTTGACGCTCTTGTGCCGTAATATGCGTACAATCCCGAGGTCTTGCCTGCTTGATAAGCGTTCGGTTCTGTGCATACATACACCGATGAGCCACTGAACGATATGCCGTCGCACCATTTGAGGATATTGCCCCACGGGTTTTCGATACCGCGATACTTGCAAGCGTGTTTGCCGTCGGTGTTGCTTAATTGCGAGCCTGACGGAGTGGTAACGCTATCCGTTGCGCCTGTGCTAATTGCAGAAGAGTTGTTGTTCGCATAGCCGTACATAATCGACTGACAGTTCGTGGTTTTCATTTCGATAAGCCACAGTTCTTTCAAGATAAGGTCAATCATGAAGTCGTACTGCTGATAGCCTGCACCGTTCGCCTTGCACCCGTTACGGAAGTTATCCATTGTGATAAACATAAGCGGAGTTTGTCCCGATTTCGAGTAAACCCTTGACGACGAGCCACTGCCTTCATACTTTCCGACCATAACATAATCAATCTCGTTGTTGCCGACCTTGAACAGTGTGTCGAAGCCCTCGTGTTTCGTTCCCGACAGTTGATGTTTGTATGTGCCGTCGGAGTTTTTCGTGATTTTACTATAAAACTTCGGTATCTTGACGAACACATTTCCTGCGTCGTCCGTGACTTCTTCAATGTTGCTCCACGGGTAGCAGTTATCGAAGTCGCTCGTGATTTCCGATGTGCCGACTGTAATGTTCAAACCGACAGCATCGTCCGTTCTTGTAAGTGCTGACGGGGAAGCCGAGCCGACCAAGTCCACACCGTAGATTTTGTCGAGGTCGCCACCGCCACCGCCGCCACCTCCGCCTCCGTTGGCGAGTTGTTGTGCGTTAGTTATTCCGTACATAGTTTAATCTCCTTTTAGTTTATTTTACGGTATTTGAATTTTACATAACCTATTGACTCGGCGGTAAACGTTGTGTCCCTGATTATATAAAGCAAACTTTCTACACGAAGCAGAAATGCGTTGTTTGTAGAAGTTATTACAGGTGTATATGTGTACACCGAAAGTGAATGGTTTGGATCGCTTGATGCCGAATAAGATATACTGCTTGTTCCTCTTGCTTCGTGTAACGAGTCAAAATAAATCTCGCCAGACCATTTTTGGGTAATTTGTTCACTTCCACTAACCACAAGATGGTCTGCAACTACTTGATAAGTTCCTGCTTCTGTTATTGTTGCTTTCGGTGTTTCATCATCGACAATTACCCATTCGCCAACACTCCGCACATCTTCCAACAACGCAATCTCTTTCGTCACCGTTGCGCTCCCGCTCGGCACTTCCGCTTTCGGTCTTGCTTCGCTTGTTCTGATAATGGTCGGTGTTGCAAGGCTACCCAGCCTGTCGTTCGTTCCGTCGAAGTCGTACCACGCGTTGCCGTT
>ERZ1034976.398-NODE-398-length-40851-cov-18.403765_pt1 | contig 40851 bp, 29 predicted proteins | sample MGYA00520623_ERZ1034976 | MGnify/ENA primary metagenome ERZ1034976 (study PRJEB33766, sample SAMN09781774) | gut metagenome | biome: gut microbiome | host: Homo sapiens | place: Madagascar | study: EMG produced TPA metagenomics assembly of the PRJNA485056 data... | reverse complement strand
TCTTCTCCCCTCAGGGAAGAAGAGGAAAACCGCCCTACTCGGTGCTCGAACCGCTACGCTATAAGGTTGGCGGACCATCAAAGGTCTCGCCAGGTTATGCGGGATGGGACCGCCAGGGGTGGAAAGGCGATTTGTGAGAGTTTAACATCTGACAGATGACTTTATTTCGTATGATGCTCGATGAAGCGATTAATCATTTTTGCAACAGTGACAGTTGACTGCCTGTAATGAGTTATCACCATAATATTAATGATTTCTCCATCTATGTTATAATAAACAACATTTGGTCCTATGTTCAAATGTCGAATTAAAACCTTGTCGTTTAAGAGTTTTGAAGAATAGCTATAGTCTGGAGTTCCAGATTCAGGAAACAGCAATAAACGCCCTACCTTAGAATTTATGTCATCTAAGGTTTTACAAGATACAGAAGCCCCAAAATGTTCTTCTACATAGTCCAAAATTCCATCAAGTTGATGGAGAGCCATATCAGACCAAATTATTTCCATCCTCTTTGCTCCTTAATCTTTTCCATTGCCTGAGAATGAGAAAGACCTCTTCCCGAACGACTTTCCTTAATGGCGTACTCTGAAGCCATTTCTAAGACTTCATGAGGCATATCATTTACGAAAGCCTGTACTTTGTCTTCTGGAACTTCATATGGATTAATACCTTTCATCGTTGAATACAGCAATGTTATAAGGGCATTTTTCCGATCATCACTCCAATTCTTTACTTCGTTCCAAATCGGAGTATTTTGTATTTCATTATAATTGAACGTTCTCATAATTCTAATATTTAGTACCTTACATGGTGCAAATATAAGGGAAATATCTGAAATAGCCAAGATATTTCCGGTTTTTAACACATCAAGAGGAGTATCTTGTCCCACAGATTTCACCTTCTTCATCGGAACTTATTATCTGCGTGTACCCTATTTACCTGTAACTTTGTATGGTCAGCACGTGTAAAAGATGTAAAGAAAGGAATTACAGATAGTTACTTTGCGTTTTTAACACTTGAAAATACTGATTTTCCGGATATATAGGGTACATTCCACTTGCCCTACATCCATCCAAATCTGCGGGATGAATCTCCGTTAATCCAACAGGCGGTTCAGAATGAGATTCAACTCCTTCTCTGCCTCTGCCAGCAAAGCTGCCTGATCTGACTCAGAGAGCTTCTTGTACTCAGATCCCGCAAAATAATGAGGAAGATACGACTTCACCCACTTCTTTACCTGCAAGAATGTGTCAACATCCAGATGCACATCGTGATCCTTGTAACTCTTCAGCAGATGTACCGGAATCGCAAAGCGCTCGGTGATCTCCTCCTTGCGCTTGGGCCAATGCTTCTCCTCTTCAGTAAGCGTATTCTCGAACTCATCATCGTGATACTCCTTGGTTACAAACTTGTGGAACTTCTCGATGAAAATACCTACACACTCGTGAGGAAGCATTTTTTCCCCTCAGACTTGCCCTGGAAATCCTTGATTCCCTGAACAATCTCATTTACTTTGTCCGTAAACAACATTTTCCTTGTTTAAAATTTAAAATTTGTAAATATGCGCCATTTTTGACGTACTGAAAAAATATCTTCAATTCTTATATCTACCTTTGCCCCCGTAAACAATAAACAGTCTGGTCTAAAAATCAATCAAACGACTTAGAGACTAAAAGACTCTGAAAGCAAATAAGAAGCAAATAGATCAAAATTCTTAAACATTAAAAGATCATGAATGAAAACTATTCAATCAGCAAGGAAGTAGAAGAGGTTCTGCCCTCTTTCTTCTGGACCATCGCTTCAAGCGAAGGTCATCAGCTTATCAACAAGGATGAGCTAGTAAGAATCATCAAGTTCGATGAAATGACCAAGAATCACACCGAACTCTATCGCAAGCAGGTACCTATCAGCAAGGCTCTCGCCGACAACACCAAGCTCATGATGCCGGGCATCACTGCCTCGGCCCTCATGGACGGACAGGGTAAGCAGGTGGCCAACATCCAGAAGCCTACCTACTGGCTTGCCGTGGATATCGACAAGATTCCCGAGGAGAAGATGCAGGAGGTAATCGCAAAGGCCGACAAGGACCCATACGTGATGGCTAGATACGTGACGGCAAGCGGTCACGGACTCAGAATCCTCGCACGCTACAAGCCGTTTGATGACCCGGAGGTTACGGCGGTGGAACTCTTCGACGTGGTGGTACGCAAGGCGATGGACTACTTCTCCATCCTGCTGGGCGTGCCTGCCGATGAGAAGTGCTGCGACATCACCCGCATGTGCGGCCTTGCCCACGACCCTACCGCCTACTTCTGCTGGGACTCGAAACCTTTCGAACTGGAGTCCAAGGACATCAAGAGACTCTACTTGAAGAAGTCGATGGCTGAGAAGTATGAGCGACGCAGCAGCCGACGCAGAAAACCATCACAGAAGATGGTGAGCCTCGCCAAGCACATCCCTACCATCGACGAAGCTGCCCCAGCGATAGAGAAGCTGATGGAAACGTGGGGAAAAGCGTTCGAGCCTAGCCGCCACAACGACTATGTGTATAACTTCGGACTCACCTGCCTGAAGTACGACATCGACCAGAAGGAGGCTACCGACTATGCCGACCAGCACTTCAGCGCACAGTATCCCAAGACGGTGAATGTGATGAACCAGGCCTACAAGCACCAGGAACAGCGAGGCACCTGGCAGTTTATGCGAAAGGGCGAATCATACGGCAAGAAGCCATCCATGAAGATGCTGAAGCAGTGGCTCAGCATGCGCTACAAGTTCCACCGCAACGAGGTGACGGGCTACTACGAGGTATGCAGCCGCGATGTGATCAAGGGCAAGTTTCACCACTGGACCCGCATGGACGACAACATAGAAAACTCTCTCTGGATAGAGATGGAAGAGGATGGTCTGCAGACGCAGCAGCCCAGACTCCACTCCCTCATCAACAGCGACTTCAGCGAGAAGTACAATCCTCTGCTCGATTATCTCACAGCTCTCCCGGCATGGGACGGGAAAACTGACTACATTCAGATGCTTGCCGACCGCATTCACATTGCGAATACGGATGGTGCCCACCATACGCAGGAAGATTTCAGATACTTCTTCAAGAAATGGTTTGTAGCCATGGTGGTGACCTGGGTAACGGATACCGTGGTAGGTCAGACCATCCTTATCTTCGTGGGCAAGGGCGGTCTCTTCAAGACCACCTTCTTCGACAAGCTGCTGCCTAAGATACTGCACGATTACTTCATCAATGAATCTACGGCAAGCTATACAGACAAGGACTTCATGGAGGCGATGGCGAGCAAGGCGCTGATGTGTCTCGACGAGTTTGAGACGGCTTTCGGCAAGAACCTGAGTGCCTTCAAGAGCTGCGTAACGAAGCTCTTCTTCTCCATCCGCCGCCCTTACGACAAGTACCGTACGGAACTGCCCCACCGTGCTGCCATGTGCGGCACGAGCAACAGCGTGCAGATTATCAGCGAGGAAGAAAACCGACGCTACTCACCCTGGCTCATCGAGTCGATCGAAAGTCCGATAGACCATCCCATCGACTACCAGCACGTATATGCCCAGGCAGTGGCGCTGGGCAAGGAGGTGATGGAGCGCCAGCGCAAGCACGAGGATGGCTGGGTATTCTGGCTCACCACCGAGGATATCGAGGTGATGCGCCAGCACAACAAGATGTTCATGATCTCCAACTATATGGAGGACCAGATTCTGCGCTACTACCGCGTGCCTGGCAAGGACGTGGAAGCCAGATACATCAAGTTCCGCTATTCTTCGGAGATTCTGGAGCGTATTGGCGGCTGTCCTGCCCTGAGCCGGTATATCTACCAGCAGAACCTGGCAAGTACCCTGCTGCGTCTGGGTTTCGAGAGAAAGCGCAGATCGAAAGGCATGGGCTGGTTCGTGATAGAGAAGGAGGTGGGCGAGATGAACACAGATGCCATCGTATCGCCATCGGAATGGGAGGACGACCGGAACTGACCGGCTTACGCCCCATAAGTGACTTACTTTTTGCGGTAAGTATCTTGTTTTTTCCGAAAACCAAGATACTTATCATCTCTAACCCTTCAACTCATCATATAGAATGCAAAACGAACCAGAAATCAGATATTATACCAAGCAGGAGATAGCCCTGCTGTATTTTCCGGACTCATCTCCGGAAGTAGCCAACGCCCATCTGAGAAGATGGATCCAGAAGTGTACCCCACTCTACAGGAAGCTTCTGGAGGTGGGTTACCGGAAATCGGACAAGGGATTCTTTCCCCGTCAGGTGGCCATCATCTTCGACTTCCTGGGCGAGCCCTAGAATCCGGGAAACCGGAAAAAGTGAGAAGATGACAGAATATGGCAATAAGCGTGAGGATGCATCAGGAAGTGTGAGTTGCGGCTCCCGGATGTCGTATCTTTGCATCGTGTTTCATTTAAAACGTTATTGCTTATGCTTTTGTACACATTGAAAGAGAACAAGAATGAGAAGTTGCCCGATGCCAAGGGCTTGTGGTATGCTTATGCCATCACTACGCAGATGATGGGTGTGGATGGTCTTGCCGCTCACATGGCGGGCCACAACACTCCTTTCTCCAAGGGAGCCATCAAGGGTATGATTACCGACATGGCTTTCTGCATCAAGGAGCTCTGCCTGCAGGGTATCTCGGTGAAGATCGACGACCTCGCCATCTTCTCCATCGGTATCAAGAACAAGGTGGGTGCGAAGTCTGAGAAGGAATTCAGCATCGCCAAGAACATCGAGGGCTACAAGCTGAGAAGCCGTGGTACAGGCGAGCTGGCTGCCGGCAACCTGGATGTGGAAGTAAAGAAGGTTTCCTCTCTGCTTGCCAGCGAAATGCAGGTTCCGGGAGTAGATTCCGAGGATTCTGCAGGTGATAACGCCGGTGGTACCGGAGGTACGGAAGGTACTGGAGGTACCGGTCAGGACAAGAATCCGTCAGGTTCGGGTACTGATGAGAATCAAACCGGTGGCGGCGGAGACTCATCAGAGAGTGGTGACAATGTAAATTTTTAAAGTTCTGAGAGTGAGATGAAGCCAGGATGGCGTCAGGGATATTCCTATAGCTACAAGGGGGCTGCAAGCATCCATACTGAAGCCCGAAAATATCTAACATACAGCTATGAAAGGATATTCGCGAGTCCTGGCTCATCTTCTTTTGCGGCGGATTGCAAATCCGCCGAAACGGTCCGCCACTAGACTTTCCCCCTTTTGTTTCGGTGGATTTGCAATCCACCGCTTTCAGTCAGACTTGTTATTAATCTCAATTTTCCAATTCACATGAAAAAAGAAAGCGTCAAGAAGATCATTGATCTCATCATCACCATTCTCACTGCCGTAGCATCAGCCTTCTGTGTTCAGTCCTGCCGAGGTTAGGCGATGGAGATCGGTGCCCACGAAATCGTACATGTTCCATTTCAGGAGCTGTCGGCATCGCTTCTGCACCCGCTCGCCATACTGACCACGGAGACTGTATAGATTGCGCTGAAACAGGATGCCCTGCGCCTTGAGTGCCTCGTAATCTTCCTTCTTCATATAGAGGTAACGCTCGGGATGAGCCAGAATCGGGGTATAGCCCTTGTTCCTGATGCGCTCCAGCAGTCCACGGAAGTTCATCGGTGGGGCAAAGATGCTGGTTTCCACCAGCAGGTATTTCTCTGCCAGGGGCAGGAGATTGCCAGCCTTGAGGCGGCGCTCGAAAAGGGCATCCAGCATGTTCTCGGCTGCGAGATGCAGCTGAAGGGGCTCTGCATCGGTCGCAGAAGATGGCTTCGCTCCTTCTGCTCCTGATGCCTGACTTCCAGGATGTCTCTGGGCAAAATCCAGAAGATACTTCTCCTTGAAATCTTCGAAGACCCGGCGGAGTTCTTCAGGCTCATTCGGAACATCTTCCATGATGTGAGGGGTGAACCAGACTTCACGGATTCCGCTTGCTTCGTAGATGCGAAGCTGTTCCAGGCTCTTTTCCGGATCCTGGAAGCCATCATCCACACCAGGGAGTATATGGCAATGGTAATCGATGCCATCAGGGAGACTGCATGTGCTCCCTGATGGCTTTTTTTGATTGAATATTTTCTGGAAGAATTTAAACATCTGTTTATATTATTCTATAATCCATTCATTTAAGATTTTGCCCCCCCACTCTTTTCCTTATTATAATTATAGCCATAGCCGTAGCCATAACCATAGCCGTAACCATAGTGGCTGCCATATCTGCCGCCACGGGTCTTGGTGCCGTTCAGGATCATGGTCATGTTCTTGAACTTCTTCTCCTTGTAGAGGGCATCAATCTCTGGCAGCATGTTGCGCTCCATCAGGCCGGCACGGACTACGAAGATGGTGCGGTCGGCAAACTGCTCGTAGATTGGGGTATCGGCTACCACCTCGATAGGAGGACAGTCGATGAATACATAATCATACTCCTGGCGCATAGTCTTGATCATCTGCTCCAGCAATGGGGTGAAGAGGAGCTCGGTAGGGTTTGGAGGGATGGTTCCGATAGGAATCACATCGAAATACTTCACCAGTCCGCTCTCCTCTCCCTTGTGGAGGATGTCGTGGATGTCGGCGATTCTGCCGTTGAGGTAATCGCTCAATCCCTCGCCCGGACTGCCTATCAGCATGGAGGTAGATCCGTGGCGGAGGTCACCGTCGATGAGCAGCACCTTCTTCTTCTTGATGGCGAGCGACATCGCCATATTGGCAGCCAGGTGACTCTTGCCGGATCCCGGATTCAGAGAGGTGAAGACGATGACATTCTGCTCGGGATGGGTACCGATGGTGAACTCGAAGTTGGTACGCAATACGCGGAACGCCTCGTTCACAATGTCGCGCTTGCCAGCCTTCACTACTATCTGGCGCACCTCTTTCTGCTTCTTCCAGAACCTGATGCGCTGTTCGAGGGTTGGGCGGTTCTTGCGGCTGATAGAGTATGGAATCTCACCCAGGAACGGAACATTCATGTTCTTCAGATCCTTTCTGCCACGCACGGTGGTATTCATGTTTTCACGCACGAAGATGATGACTACCGGAATGAGGAATCCCAGCACGAAGGCTACGAGCATGATGTTGCGGCGCACGGGTGCCACCGGCTTGTTGTCGCCCGTAGGAGGAGTGATGATGCGGGTATTGTAGGCGGTGAATGCCTTGGAGAGCTCGTTCTCCTCGCGCTTCTGGAGAAGGAAAAGATAAAGCGACTCCTTGACCTTCTGCTGGCGACCCACGGTCTGCAGGTACTTAGCCTGGTTAGGGTTGCTGGCAATCTGGGTGGTAGTGGCAGCCTCGTTGGCCTGCAGGGTGCCCAGCTGGGTCTTGAGGGTTACCACGAAGTTGTCGAGACTGGCAGTGATGCTCTTGCGCATGGAGCCAAGGCTCTGGTCGTAGTCAGCCACCAGTGGGTTCTGCTCGCTTGAGTTAGCCACCAGGTTGTTACGCTCCAGCTGACTCTTGTTGTATTCAGCAATCTGCTGCTCGATGCCCGGGCTCTCGATGCCTGTATTGGAAGGCAGGAGCTGGTTCTTGCCCACCTTGCCGGTGAGATAGTTTCGGATATACTGGGCAATGGCGAGGCGCGAGTTGAGATCCATGATCTGCTTATCCACCTCGGTGCTCTTCTGCATATACTGCTGTGCGGCAGCCTCTACATCAGGCAGCAGGTTGCTGCTCTTGAAGGCTGAAATATTCTTATCCACATCGCCCAGCTCACGCTCTATCACGCCCAGTCGCTCGGTGATGAAGTGAGAGGTGGAGATGGTCATCTGGTTCTTGTCCTCAAGCCAGTTCTTGCGGTAAACGGAGATGATGGTGCTGATGACATCCTCTGCACGCTTAGGGAGCACATCCTTATAGGTAAGGTCGATGACGGTGGATTTCTCCTCGCTCAGGCTGGCAGCGAGCGAACCCTTGATGCGGTCGGTCATCGCATAGATATTGCTGCGGGATACGTAGAGCACCGGAGCATCACCATTCTTTACAAACTGGGAATACGAAGGAGCCTTATCTACCTTGATCTTTCCCAGTGGGGTGTGGATGATCTGTCCGAGTCTGCCGGAAATCTCATCGCTGTCATCTACCGGAAGATTATCATGGTTAATGCCCTTGAGCTTGCTGATGACGTAAGAGCCATCGCCCTTGAGCTGGAGCTGGAAGCTGCCGCTCTGATCATCGGTGCAGCCGATGAAATCTACGGTTACGGGGAGATCGCCGCCATAGAGCGCCTCCTTGTGGAAGGCACCGTCGATGGCATAATCTACATCGAGCTTGAGCCGCTTTCCGGTTTCGAGGAGCACGGCAGGCGACTGGATAGCAATGAGTTCATTGTTTACATTGCTCTTGGCATTGCCCAGTCCCATATCAGCGAACATAGAGGAAACATCGCTGCTGATGCCCTGCGACTTACTGTCGTCCTTGATCATCAGGGAAGCGGTGCGCTGATATACGTTTGGGGTAGTGAGAATGTAATAGGTGGCGATGCCGAGTGTTACGGCTAGCGAAAGGATGAACCAGCGCCACTTGGCGAGGCAGAGATAGAAAAGATCCTGCAGGCGGATAAAGTCGTCTGCCTGATTGCGTCTGAGCAGCGGATTCACCTGTACTGGCTGGTTAGCCTGAGTAGTATTCTGTATCATTTTTCTTTATTAATTTACTTTCAGGAAGGTGAGGATGGTAACGATGAGAGATGAGATGCTCATCCAGAATCCCGTAGATTGCACAGTATTTCCGTTGAGCGTAGAACTTCTCTTCTTGGTATCGTTAGGTGTAACATATACCACATCGTTCTGCTGGAGATAGTAGGCAGGAGAACTGAAGATGTCCTTGCCTGAGCAGAGGTCGATCTTGTAGATCTTCTGGTGTCCGTTTTCCTGTCGGAGCACCATCACATCGTTTCTTTTACCCTGGATGGTGAGATCTCCCGCCTTGCTGATGGCATCGAGGATGGTCACCTTTTCCTCTTCGATGGCATACTGACCAGGCTTTGCCACTTCGCCCATCATGGAATAATGGAGGTTGCTGAGACTCACGGTGACGGTAGGGTCCTTGACGAGACTTGCATCCACGAGAGATTTCTTCACCTTTTCGGCAATCTCCTCGCGGGTGAGACCAGCCACCTGTATCTTTCCCACAACCGGGAAATCGATGTCTCCCCTGCTATCTATGGTATAGTAATAGGCATCCTGCGACATATTGTAGGCACCGCTGCTGGTACCGCCCGTAAGATTGAAGAGCTGCGAGATCTGCGGATCCTTGCTCTTGACTCCGATATAGAGCTTATCGGTAGGCTTTACGGTTATCACTCTGTTCTGCAGGGTAATGACAGTATCAGGATTATGGTTCAAATCCTGAAAATAGGCTACGTTCTTCGGGGTACCGCAAGACGTAGCGGACAGGAGTGCTATACCCAGCACTCCTGACAACACAAGTTTACTAAATTTCATTCTTTTTATCTAGATAATGCAGTTTTTAATCATATTACTATTTCTTCTTTCCTTTCTCCTCCTCTTTCTTCTCATTTTTCCCGGCGAGGCTTACGTAATTACATTCGGTGAGGAAGGCGGCGCAGGAGAGGAATCCTTCAATCTTGACCACGAAGCACTTCTCATCCTTTCCCTTCCCGTTCTGGGATCCCTTTACCTTTCCCTTCTCGCTATGGCATCCCTTCACCTTCTGGTAATATCCTTCGAGTCCGGCAAAGACGCCATCCTCTATCCTCACCCTTGCTTCAGGGCGCAGTTTGATTTCCCCCGGAAGGAAGAAGTGCTTGTTGGCATCCTCCACGTTTTCGTAGAGCGCCATGAAATCCTCCATTTCCTTATCGGGGATGGTGATGACTTCAGAATGTCCATCCATGGGACGGGTCTTGAACTGAAGCATGGAATTGTAAATCTGCTTGAGGTCCCGCATTCTGCCTGGCGTTGCCTTCACGAAAAGGAGATTGCGGACTACGGGGCGATAGGAAATCACTCGCTTGCGTATGTGCTGCCCCACCATACGCTCGCAGCGTTCCAAAGGAAGGAACACCTTGATATCTTCTTTTGCCTTGAGATAATCCGCTACCTTCATTTCGCGGTAGGGGGCACTCATGGCATACCAGATAGGGGCTTCATCAAGACTTTCCGAACTCATTGATTTGCTATTTTTATTAACATTAATTTCAGAAAACGGCACAATTTTAGCTCCCTACTATACCATATAACTACCTTAATTTCAAGACGTTATGCACTTACCATTTTCTAACGACAGGCTTTTAATTTTCGTTCTTATTTACAAACGTTCTTAAAAGAGCATCCTTATCAGGTTGCAAAATTACGCTTTTTCTCTGATTTAAACAAATTTTTTGGTCCGTTTTTTTTTTTTAACAATTGATTTTCTGTAGGGGGGCTTTTTTGAGCCCCCCTCATAAAACCAATTGGCGGCAGCAACCACCCATAGCGGGGGACATGCAGACTGGCATGGATTCACGAAAAAAATATGGGAAAAAGTTTGGTGAATTCAGTTTTTATTGCTATCTTTGCGAACGATTCTACCAAGAATCTATATTCTAAGAATAAAAACAGATAAAAAAATAACTTACATACAACAACTTATGAAGAAAAATATATACAAAGGTAACGTGCTGATTAGAAGGTTGGTGATAATCGCTGACTTCATCATCCTCAATTGCTTGCTATTGGGCCTTATTAACATCGAGTTCCTTCATGTACCCGAGTATCTAGACCTGAAAACAAAGATTACATTCTTTATAGCAAACGTTGCTCTCGCCATCGGCGAATACAACTATAGCACTATCATCCATATAAGACGAATCGGTTTCCAGCAAGTACTTAAGCGTACGCTCTTCCTGGTGCTTTGTACCGCCGTCTGCTTCATGATCTTCCTGAAATTCTTCAGTCATGGTGGAGCAATATTTACATTCGGTATCTACTTCGGCATCACATTCTATATTGCTTTGGTCATCAGTAGAATCATCGAGCTCAAGTTTCTGAAATATCACCGTGCGAGAGGTAGAAACATTCGTACCGTGGTCTTCGTGGGTAGCGATCCTGCCGTAAGAGAAATGTACATTACCATGACCGAAGACCCTTCTGCGGGTTATATCGTGAAAGGCTATTATGCCAATGATGACATTGCTGGAGCGCCTCAGGAGCTGAAAAAACTGGGTACCATGGAGGATCTTAACAGAATTTTAGAGTCCAAGCTGAATGATACCATCAACGGTTCATCCTATGATCTGGATGAGATTTTCTGCAGCTTGTCGCATCAGGAATCGGACCAGATTGTGAAGATCATGCGTTTCTGTGACAAGAACGTGGTGCATTTCTATTATCTGCCTCGTCTGTTCGGCGAATATAAGTTGCATCTGGATTCCCATAACTTTATGGGTAAGACGGTTTACACGAACCATCTTGAGCCGCTGTCTTCTGTCTCGAACCGTATTCTCAAGCGTGCCTTCGATATTGCCGTGAGTGGTGTGATCTGCCTCTGTTTCTTGCCTTTCATTCCAATCATCGCGCTGATTATCAAGATTCAGAGTCCGGGTCCTATCTTCTTCCGTCAGGCTAGAACGGGTCTGAACGGTAATACCTTCATGTGCCTGAAGTTCCGCTCAATGCATGTGAACAAGGATTCAGACAAGGCTCAGGCTACGAAGAATGACCCAAGAAAGTTTGCTTTCGGCAACTTCATGAGAAAGACGAATATTGATGAGTTCCCTCAATTTATCAATGTATTGAAGGGCGATATGAGTATCGTGGGTCCTAGACCTCACATGTTGTATCATACTGAAGTTTATGGTAGTTTGATTGATAAGTATATGGTTCGCCACTTCTCGAAGCCTGGTATTACCGGTTGGGCTCAGGTAACGGGTTACCGTGGTGAGACGAAGGAGCTCTGGCAGATGGAGGAGCGCATCAAGCGTGACATCTGGTATATCGAGAACTGGTCGTTCTGGCTTGACATCCGTATTATCTTCCTGACAGCCAAGAGTATTATCTGCCCGGATAAAAACGCTTATTAAAATTACTCCTCTAATGCCTTGATCTGCTTTTTGGGAGTTACTCCCAGGTTCTTCAGACTCTCTACCCTTCTCATTACATTGCCGGTACCATCATAAAGCTGCTTTTTCGCTTTATCATAGGTACCGGAGAGGCGAGTGAGGAGATCACCTATGCTCGTGAAGGTGTCTTCGAAAGTCGCTACCTTATCATATAGATCGGCTGCCGTCTTCACGATTTTCTCTACATTCTTGTTCTGACGGTCATACTGCCAGAGATTATACGCCAGCTGCAACGCCATCAGGAGATTGCTCGGAGATATGATGATAATCTTCTTCTGATAGGCATAGCGACTCAAATCAGGCTGCTGCTTCATCGCAGCGATATAACTCGTTTCGTTAGGGATGAACATCAGGACGAAGCCGATGGCATCATCCACCAGTTTGGAGTAATCCTTCTCGGCAAGTTCATCGATGTGCTTGCGCACACTCTGGGCATGCGACTTCATCAGCCTCTCCCGCTCCTCATCGGTCTCTGCCGCCAAGGCATCGGTATAGGCGGTGAGAGATACCTTGCTATCTATCACCACGCTCCTGCCTTCCGGGAAGCGGACGATGACATCGGGACGGAAGTTCTTGCCGTTCTCATCCTTGGTGTTCTCCTGGATAAAGAACTCCTCGTCCTTTCGCAAGCCGCTGTTTTCCAGGATGGTTTCCAATACCATCTCGCCCCAGTCACCCTGCATCTTGCTGTCGCCCTTCAATGCCTTGGTAAGGTTGGCGGCATCGGAACCAATCTTAGAGGTCTGCTCCTTCAGACTTGTTACAGCCTGCTGCTGTTCCTGCTGGAAGAGTTTCATCGTTGCCTCGAAGGTACTCTGCAGTTCCTTTTTATTCACCTCGTTCTGGGTCTTGCTCTCTTCTACCGATTTCTTGAAATCGGCAAACTGCTCCTTGATAGGTTTCAGGAGTTCATCCATCTGGAGTCGGTTGTTTTCCTGGAGGGCCGACTGCTTGGCAGCGAGCTGTTCGGCAGCAGCTTTCTGCTGTTCGATGGTCATGCGCTGCATCTCCTGCTTCAGGCTTTCGAGTTTCTGCGCCCACTGCTGGTCGCTTTCAGTACGGAGTTTTTCGGCAAACAGCCGCTCGTTCTCCATCTGCGCTTTTAAGGATTGCACCTCAGCAGCATGAGATTGTTTCAAGGATTGCACCTCAGAAGCATGATGCAGATTACTCTGTTCGATGTTAGCCTGCAGCACCTGAGCCTTCGCAATGAGCTGCGTTTTCTCCTCTCCCGCCTTTTTTCCTTCCATCAGCTTGCCCACGAAGAATCCGATGGCAAGACCTATAACGATTCCTATTACTATTTCCATTTATCTTTGTTTTAAATGATTCTGTATATCTGCCAAAATTATGATGTGCAAAATTAATGCTTTCAAAACATAACACCAAACATCATGGGGGATTCTTGTAGATATTTAACTATTATGGAAAAAACAGGTAGAAATATGAGATTAAATGAAAATTTTGCATTATCTTTGCAGAAATAATAGAAACAAAATAAAGATATAGACTATGATCAAAAGATTATTATCCTTTTTAGACGCTTCGCCAGTGAACTTCCTGGCTGTGAAGAATATCTCCGAGGAATTGGAGAAAAATGGGTTCAGACGATTGAATCCTCAGGAGCCGCTGGGCAAGGTTGTGGCTGGTGACAAGTTCTTCGTTACCAAGAACGACTCTTCTATCTATGCTTTCCAAATCGGAAAGAAGACACTGGCGGATGCCGGCTTCCACATGATCTGCGCGCACTGCGACTCTCCTACCTTCCGCATCAAGCCTAACGCTGAGATGACTTGCGAGGGCGGCATCGTGAAACTGAATACCGAGGTTTATGGCGGTCCGATTATGTCAACCTGGTTCGACCGTCCACTCACTCTGGCGGGTAGAGTAATCGTAAAGGGCGAGGATGCGATGCATCCGAAGACGCTCCTGCTCCATATCCAGCGACCTCTGCTGCAGATCAGTAATCTCGCTATCCACTTCAACCGACAGGTGAACGATGGCGTGAAGCTGAGCAAGCAGAAGGATGTACTTCCAATCCTCGGCATCATCAATGATGAACTGGAGAAGGGTAATCTGCTGATGAACGTGATTACCGGCGAACTGAATATCCAGAAGGAGGATATCCTCGACTTCGACCTCTATCTGGCGGATGCCACTCCTGCCTGCACCTTCGGTGTACACGATGAGTTTATCTCTTCGGGCAGACTCGACGATTTATCGATGTGCTGGGCTGGCGTAGAGGCCCTGACGGCTGCTGATGCCCAGGATACGACCCAGGTGCTGGCGATTTTCGACAATGAGGAGACGGGTTCGCAGACCAAGCAGGGTGCGGGAAGTCCTTTCCTCTCTTATATGCTCCAGCGCATCGCCCTGGCACAGAGCGGAACTGAAGAGGCGTATTATCAGGCAGTGGAGCGTGCCTTCATGATTTCTGCCGACAATGCGCATGCCTGGCATCCTAACTACAGCGAGAAGTTTGACCCAACGAATCATCCGATGCTGGGGGGCGGTCCGGTCATCAAGTTCAATGCGGCACAGAAGTATGCGAGTGATGCGGTATCTGCTGCCATCTTCGCGAATATCTGTGAGGCAGCGGGTGTGCCTTGTCAGCGTTTCGTGAACCACAGTGATGTGGCAGGCGGAAGCACTTTGGGCAATATCCTCGCCTCTTCCATTCCATTGAAGGGCGTGGACATGGGTAATGCCATTCTCGCCATGCACAGTTGCCGCGAAACCGGCAGCGTGATGGATCACGAATACTGCGTGAAGGCTTTCACGAAGTTCTATCAGCTGTAATTTGAAAGCTTTTGCCCTTACAGGGCGGCAGGCTTGCATCCATAATTACCCAGGGCGGATGCCATGGGCTAGGAGCTTCAGCCCTTTACCTTTCCCTTCGGCCGGTGACCGTTGGTTCAGGGCGTATGGAGACAAGAAACTTGGATTGGAAAGGGTGTATGGAGTTTACTTATGCTCTTTATGATTTCTTCTCATACCCCTTATTCTGCTCCAGTTTCTTATTCAAATCGATGCATTTCTGCGGTATCGGGAAGACGGTGGTATAGCCAGATTCCTCGCCCTGAAGTGGGGTGCGGAGATCATAAGCTGCGGTAAACTTGCCGAAACGGATGAGGTCCTGGCGGCGCCAACCTTCCCATACCAGTTCCAGCAATCGCTCTTCCAGGATGTTGGAAAGCGTTGCCTTGCGATTCGGCATGCCTACACGGGCACGGATCCTGTTCAGTTCCACATCACCATTCTCTCCCAGGCGAACCTTGGCTTCCGCCTTCATCAGCAGCACATCGGCATAACGGAAAAGAACGATGTCGTTGCTCTGCAGCTTGCCATCCATATACGAAGTTCTATCTACCTCGTATTTCGCCATTCTCGCTCCAGCCGTCTTGATATACTTGCTGCCAGTCAGGTTCTGAGCCACCTCAAAAGGCTGATACTCCAGAGGCTTGCCATTATCCATCAGCAGTTCCTTGCCATCCACCTTCACTACACCTGCCACAAAGTTCATCTTGCAACGGGTGTCCTCGTCTGCTTCGCCATAACGGTTGGCCTTCATCGTAGCAATCGTAGCACAGGTACCATTCTCACTACCCCATCCCAAGGCACCACCATGCGTATAATGGTAAGAGCGGAAAAGATAATGAAACTGATTGGTATAGATGTTCTTATCCATTGGAATGGTAAAGATGTTCTCCTTCGATGTCTCATTGTGCGTAGAGAAATTGAAGGCATCATCTGCCTCCAGGTCATACCCCTCTCCGGCAAGTTTATCGCAATAGTAAATGCAGGTTTCCCAGGCATTCAACTTCTTGCTGCGGTTCGCACTAGCCTTGCCGCCATTGAGCAGAGAAGCTCCATCGGCGGTCTGCACCATGAAATAGATGTCCTTGCCCTTAGGTCGCTTCGCATATCCCTTGGTCCAATCATCAAACATGTAAATCTCGGCATTCAGCGCCAATTTTGCCAGCAGGAAGTTAACCACAGGCTGCGTGATGCGGCCATAGTAATTGCCCTCCTTGTTGCTATGCTCATCGGGAAGATAAGGCAGCACCTGCTGCAACTCGCTGAAAACGAAGTGGAACACCTCGCTCCGCTCGCTTTGAGAAGGAAGAGCAGCACCTGTGACAGAAGGAAGAGTGGCATCAGCTCCCCCAGCATTCGCATAAAGGGCAGCTTCTCCCGAAGACAGAATAACCGGAATCCTGCCAAACATATCCATCGCCTCGTAATACATCAATGCCCTTAAGGCACGAACCTCTGCCTGAAACTGGTCTTTCTGGTTTGCTGTGAGCAGAGACGACTTGGCTTCAATGATGTCGAGCGACTTGTTTGCCAGAACTATCACCTTATAGAGATACTTCCAGGTATCATAAAGCGGCTCATCATCAGCCGTCCAGTCATGCCGGTACATGGCATTCCACAACCCACCGTCATACCAGTCGCCTCCACGAATCGGAATCATCGCCTCGTCGGTAGTCAGCGTGTTGTAGTCGTAGATGCCACGGCAGGTACCCTGAATACCCTCACTCTCGTTGGTGCCGCCGATATAATTATAGAGTGAAGCCACGGCGTTGGTATAAATATCCAAGGCAGAGCCATAAATGGCTTCCTCCTCGAGCTGGTCCTTCGGATGCTCATCCAGACAGGATGTCATCGTCAGCGATGTCATTGTCAAGGCTGCTATCAGGAAAAAGTATATTCTATATCGTTTCATATATTTCTGCATTTAAAATTCTGAATTTAATGTTCTGCATTTAGAATTCTGCATTTAAAGTTCCGCATTTAAAGTTCTGCATTTAGAATTGAACACTCAAACCCAACGAGAAGGTGCGGTAAAGCGGATAGGTGCGCTTGTCGTCGATACCCATCGTACTGTTCACCACATAACTGTTGATCATCGGCGTCAGTCCGCTATAACTGCTGATAGTGACAAGATTGTTCACACTTGCCGACACCCTGAGCGACTGCACCACCCCCTTGCGGATTGGAATATCATAACCCAGGGTGAGATACTCGAAGTTAAGATAATCACCTTTCTCCAGCCAATAATCGGATACATTCTGGTCAACGATGTTCTTCTCCGGGGCACCCTTCAGCACGTTGTAATCCGGGAAACTCGACATGTTGGTATATGCCAGCCCCGTTCCATTGAAAATCTTATGTCCAAAAGCACCATTCATCTGCAAGGAAAGATACCAGTCGCGATAACGGAAACTGATGTTTGAGCCAAGCGTCACCTTTGGCGTTGCCTGTCCGGCGATATATCTGTCACCGCCATCGCTCAAATCCACGGTTCCGTTCTTATCTAAATCTTCTATATCATAGCGATAATGCCCGTTGCCATCTTCTACAAGTCCCTTGCAATGAGGTAGATAGAAGACACCCAGCGGCTGTCCCACTATCTGATAGACCACATTGTTATAGCCGCCATGCTGACCGGCACCCGATAAGGCACCCATCGCCGTGATATCCGCCGCCGACATCTGCATGCCATCATATTCGCCACTGAGCGAGAGGAGCTTGTTCTTCTGCCAAGCCAGATTCATGTTGATGTTCAACTCCATATCCTTCTTCTGTATAGGCGTGATGGAGAAGCCCACCTCCAATCCCTGATTGCTCATCGAACCGATGTTTGCCAAGAGCTTATCGTAGGCGAAAGGTGGCACCGGCACATCGTAGGCATAGAGCATATCGGTGGTCTTGGAATAGTAATACTCCGCCGTCAGCACGAGACGGTTGTTCCATAAACCCAGGTCGGCACCCAAGTTCCAGGTGGCACGCGTCTCCCACTTCAGGTCGGGATTGTTGTTGCGAATCATACCCATCGTTACCACAGGCGAACTGTTCACCGAAACGATGCCGTTCTGTCTCACTGTGTTCATGGTGGTATAGGCAGAGATGCCGCCCAGATTACCCGAACGTCCATAACCCGTACGCAACTTGAGCATCGTAATCGCCTTGAGCTGGCGAAGCCATTCTTCCTGCTTCATATCCCAGGATAAGGAAACGGATGGGAAGAAACCCCAGGTATGGTCGTCGCCCACCAGAGAAGAACCGTCACCACGCATGGAAACTGAAAGACTGTACTTATTATATAAGGTATAGTCGATGTTGCCCATCACGGAAGCCAGCGCCTGGTCTTCATAGTTGCTGTCTGTACCGCCGAAAGGTCGGGAAGCGGCAGCACCGATATTGTGGTAATACATATTATTGTTTGAGAATCCCTTGGCAGAAGTCCAGAATCCCGTACGGATATCCTTCTGATACTCAGCACCTGCCATCGCCTTAAGGCTGTGAATGCCCCACACCCGCTGATAGTTCAAGGAAACATTGGCAAGCCATTCCTCGCTTTTAAACTCCCCACGATAGAGATTGCCCTGCGCCCACACCCAGGTAGGACAGAACTGGTTATTCTCGTTGGAAGTATAACTGTATGCCCCGAAGGCAGAAATGCTCAGGTTGCTCAAAATATCATAGTTCAGTTTCAGATGGGCATTGAAGTTCATGTTCTTCGTATCCCTGCGCTCTTCGAGCAGGGCACCGGGAGGATTCACCTGCGAAGCAGCTCCATTCTTCACCCAACTGCCATTCAGCCTATCAAAAGGATAGGTAGGATTCATGGCATCGGCAGAATAGAAAAGCATCTGACTGTCGAAGATATCATTGTTTTTATAGGATGAACCGAACACGCCGAAATCACCCGTCAGTCTATCACCAAACGCCTTCTGGGTAACATCAATCTTAGCCACCAGGTTGCGATAGCCCTTGCTCCGGATGATGGTGTTATGGTCGATATAGCCAAAGGAAGCCCGATAGTTGCTCTGCGGAGTACCACCGCTGAAGGCGAGATAATGGTTCTGCACATTTCCGGTTCGGGTAATGGCTTTGGAGAAATTGGTATCAAATCCCTTATTGTTATATTCCAGCCCAAACTTCTGTGCAGCAGCTATGTATTCAGCGGCATTCAGCATCTCCATACTCTTGAACATCGCCTCGATGCCATAGTTGCCCTCGTAAGAAATCTGAAATCCCTTACCCGTTCCCTTCTTGGTCTTCACCTGGATAACGCCCGAAGCACCACGAGAACCATAAAGAGCTGTCTCACTGGCATTCTTCAACACGGTAAAGCTTTCGATATCAGCAGGATAGATCGTAGCAAGCGTTGCTACATCCGAGGTTACACCATCGATGATGACCAATGGGTCGTTACCGCCCATGATGGAAGTGGTACCACGAACCCGCACAGAGTTGAGCATGGCAATACGGTCGAGACCATTGGTAGTAACGTTTACACCAGCCGTCTGTCCATTCAAGGCATCAAGGGCATTATTGAGTACGCCCTTCTTCAGCAGTTCAGGCTCCACCACGCTCACCGAACCGTATAAGCGCAATGAATCCAGACCTTTGATATTTTCTGACTGGGCATGGAGGGTATGAGGTGCAAGAATCATCGCACCTACGGCATATAATATAACTTTTAAGTTCTGTTCCATAACTATATCTGAGTTTAGTTTAGGCTCAAATCTATTTCGACTGCAAATATAATAAAAAAGAATGATACAAAATCGCTTTTTCCCAAAAATCTTTCGAAAAAAGGCTCAAAATACTTTATGTACAAGGTAATCATAAAGTTCGAAGGAAAGAAAAACGGAAAAAGGAAGCCAAGACAAATACAAACTTATCCGACTTCCTTTTGTTTCATTTATATAAACGAGAACCACTATACCAAGGTTCCGTGCTTATCTATGTTAATTATCTCTTCTATATTAATTATCTCTTCACTCTCAATCCATTCTCGATGCTGGAGAGTTCATCGAAGAACTCGGCATCAATCTTCAGTCGCTCCTCTACCTTGGCGCAACTGTGGATAACCGTGCTATGATCGCGATTACCAATGAGTTTGCCCACTCTGGAAGCAGGCATCTTGATGAGTTTCTGAGCCATGAACATCGCCACCTGACGCGCCTCCACGTACTCACGCTTGCGGCTCTTACTGTTGACTGCAGCCACCGTTACCTTGTAATGATTGCAGACCGCCTCCACGATTTCATCGAGGGTGAGCACCTTGTTGCTCTCCTCAACCTTGACGGCACGCTTGATGACACGCTCAGCCAGTCGGATATCGATGCTGCTGTTATATACGATACTGTAAGCCAGCAAACCATTGATGGCACCCTGGAGATCACGCACACTGCCATTGCAGGTCTGTGCGATAAAGGAAACCACATCCTTCGGAATCTTCAGTCCATCCTTGCGCACCTTGTTGCTCACGATATCGACGCAGAGTTCCACATTCGGCTTCTCCAACTCCGCCACCAGTCCACAAGAGAAACGGGTGATGAGTCGGTCTGGCATATCCTTGAGTTCTACCGGAGGTCGATCGCTCGCCAGAATGATACGCTTTCCGTTGCGGAAGAGGTGATTGAAGATGTGGAAGAAGGTATTCAAGGTCTTCGCCTTGCCTGCCCAATCCTGCACATCATCCACGATGAGCACATCGATAGACTGGTAGAAATTGATGAAATCATTGCTCGCATTATGCAGCACCGCATCGGTATATTGTGTCTGGAAGAGGCGGGCACTGACATAGAGCACACGCTTCTGCGGATACATCTGCTTGGTTTTCAGACCGATGGCATTCACCAGGTGAGTCTTTCCGCTACCAGAAGGACCATAGATGAACATCGGGTTGAACTGCGTGGTATTCGGATGCTCAGCAATAGACAATCCCACCGAACGTGGCAGCTTGTTGCTGTCACCCTCCATATAATTATTGAAGGTGAGTTTCGGATCAAGTTGGGTGTCAATGTCTTCAAGCTGCTGTGGTTCTGCCGGGTTAGCCTGTGTCTGTGGCTGCTGTGCCAATCTCTTGCGCTCAGCCTCATCAATATCAGCCGGATCAGCTTCCACATCCTGGGTCAACCTGTGTTCCTTATCCGTTACCACACGATAAGTGAGACGGATGCCATCTCCGAAATTGCGATGAAGGACCTTACTCAACAAGCCAACATAGTTCTGTTCCAAGTACTCATATACGAATGGACTTGGAACTTGAACCAACAAAGTCTTGGTCGAAGGCTTGTACGACTCAAAGACTATTGGTCGAAACCATGTATTATATTGCTGCTCTGACACATTATCTTTTATAAGCAAAAGACTATTGTCCCAAAGCGCTTTTGGACTTGCTAACATTGACACTATTTACTACTTATTTTAATTGATTTTTTACCTTAACACTACATCAGATTGCACCATCTGATGCAAATCGACTGCAAAATTACAAAAAAAAGCCCAAAGTAGCAAATCGGGCTATTTATAATATTTTAAGACTACCTAGATAACTACCTCATAATCAAGCAACTAAGAAAGTTATCCACAATTGCGTTTTAGGGGCAGTGAAACAATTTTGAAACACCCCGAAATAGCTAAAAAACAACAAGTTCTGAAGCTATTCCGGGGCGTGAAACATTGCCTTTGTTATTTAGACAAAATTTATTTTGTCTTTTTCCTCAAAGAAGCCCTTAAAGCGGTATTTTTGAGGCTCTACTTGTCTTTCTTGCCAAAAATTGAGAAATGAACATAGCGCTTTGGATGCGCCTTGAGATCGATGACCAGAGAGTCGGCATGCGACATCGTTGAGTTCAGATTCTCATAGAGACGGGTATCGTTCATGAGGAGACCGAGGCTACCCTTTCCGCTGTTCAACTGCTCGGTGAACTTCTGTGCACCATCGAGGGTGGCATTCACACGGTCGAGTGTGCCCTGCACATCAAGGCTCGCCAGATTAGAGGTGAGTCGGTTGGTATTGTCAAGAACGCCATTCGCCTTCTTCATCATACCCGGAACCTGCTTGTTCAATCCAGCCATCAGGGTATTCAACTCACGGGTGGAAACGGTGAGGTTGCTGGTGATGGTCTCCACATTGTGGAGGGAAGCAGCCAGGGCAGGATCAGCCAGGAGTGCATTCACACTGGTGAGGATGGAATCCAGCTTAGGCAGCATCTTCTCGACTACCGGAATCATTTCGGCAGCCTTGCCCATCATACCGGAATTCACCGTACCAGGAATGATGCCGCCCGGTTCGATACGCTCACGAGGATTGTTGGCAAGCAGGAGACTCACCTGGAGATTGCCCATGATATCCTTAGAAATCTCTGCGGTACTACCCGCAGGGATTCTCAGATCCTTATTGATATCCACCTTGACCTTGATGGGACCCTTTCCTGAATAGTCGAAATCCAGCTGATCCACGGTACCCACCTTGTAGCCATCGGCATAGATAGGGGTAGAAGCACCCATACCCTGGATGTCATCAAACGTCATATAGTAGGTGTTATTGGTAGAGAACAAGTTGATGCCTTTCAGAAAGTTGATTCCGAAATACATCACCAAGATACCTACAATAGCGACCAACGCTATCCTAATTTCCTTTGTCAGTTTCATATTTATCTATTTTTGTTCTTTTTATTATACCTATTTTATATAGAGCGAATCACAGCTTATATAGAGCGAATCGCAGGCTGCCCGAAAAGGGCACTACCGGTTGCCCGGGAAGTGGATGAACTACCGGTTGCGGTTCTGCTTGAACTCCCGGATAGCCTGGTTCACGTCATATTTCTGTCCGTTCTTGAAGGCGATGATGAAAGCCTCCGGAAACTTATCCAGCTTTTCCTTGCGCAGGCGATAGATTTCGTTGTAATTGGTGGATGCACCCAGGGTGTATTTCACCAGATTGCCTTCCTGGAAACTATCGTAATCGGTTTCGCCCTTGAAATGGGCATCGCCCTTGCGAAGGTTTCTACTACCTACGAAAATCTGAAGCTTGAAGACCGGCGCATCGGCTATCTCAGCCTTCTTCACTTCCTTCTTCGTTTCCTGCTTCTTCACATCCTTCTTCGGTTCCTGCTTCTTCACATCCCGCTTTGGCTGTTCAGGCGTTGCCTCTTCACGCTTCGGCAGCTTTCCCCTCGTTACGACACGAGTCTTAGGCGCAGGTTCCTGATCAGGAACAATCTTCGGTAGATTCACATCCTCGGAATCCTTGGCACGATAAGGAACGGAAACCGATTTATCGTACTTATTCTTGTATTTAGCGAAAGCCTCGTAGATGCCACGGGCGATATCATCCACTCTGCTGTCATCGTTGAGCAGGCGCTCTTCATCAGGAGTGGTGATGAATCCCAACTCAATGAGGCAGCCCGGCATGGAAGTCTCTCTCAAGACCAGGAATCCCGCCTGATGCACGCCCTTGTCGGGACGGTTGGCACCATCGCAGACACCTCGCTGAATCATTCGTGCCAGCTCTACGCTGCGCTCCATGTTCTTGCCCTGGATGAACTCGAAGATAATATAGCTCTCAGAAGAGCGGGGATCGAAGCCCTGATATCTCTGCTGATAGTCCTTCTCCATCGAGATGACGGAGTTTTCCCGCATCGCCACATCGAGATTATCCTTGGCACGGTGCATACCGAGGGTATAGGTCTCGAAGCCACGAGCCACCTTTCCTGCCGGCAAGGCATTGGTATGCACGGAGATAAAGAGATCGGCATTGGCATGGTTGGCGATATTCGCACGCTCATTGAGCGGGATGAAGACATCCGTCTTGCGGGTATAGATGACTCTTACCTCCGGGAGATTCTGCTCCACATACTTACCGAAGCGCAAGGCAACGGCAAGATTGATATTCTTTTCCTTGGATATGGCTCCGAGTGCTCCGGCATCATGACCACCATGACCGGGGTCGATGACCAGCGTGAAACGCTTATTGGCAGCGAACGCAGTCATTACCAACACACACAAGAAGATCCATATCAGTGTTACTTTCTTACACATACTTTCTGATGATTTTGCAAAATTACTACTTTATTATCAGAAAACCTAATTCTAACTATAAGTTTTATCATTTGTTAATACAACCTCTACCCCAGCGCCGTCGCTATCGGCACCCATCGGAGGATTTACCTTGGTGATAGAGAGTTGGAGTTTCTGGATTTCCGGGAAATCGGAAAAGAGCCTATGGGCGATTCTGCCTGCCACATGCTCCAGGAGCTTGCTGGGCACCGCCATTTCCTCTCTTACCTTCTGATAGACTTCGGCATAATTGAGGGTTCCCTGAAGTTCATCAGTCTGCATAGCAGAAGAGAAGTCATAATCCAGCACCAGGTTGACAAGATAATCGTTGCCAACGATTCCCTCCTGCGGCAATACGCCATGGAAAGCGTGGAAACGCACATTCCTGAGGTATATCTTACTGCTCATCAATTTCATCTTCAGTCTCCTTATAATCTATTCCGTTTTCCAAGTTATCTATTCCATTTTCTTCATAGAGGTACTTCTTCAAGGCTCTTTCCACGCCCACCCGCCAGGTGTTGAGGGTTTCGGAGGTGAGCTGCAGCTGATTGACCAGCTTGATGACGTGGGCAACCGGCATACGATAGCGCAGAACGCCGGATATGAGCTTGGCATAGTTCCAATACTCGGGATTGAACTTCTCGCTCAATCCTTCGACGGTAATCTTGTAGCCACGCTTGTTGACAAACTGGAAATCATATCGCTTCTGTCCTTCCGGGAGCACCGTCTTGATGATCTTGCCCTTGGTAACAGACTTGGGGAGCATAATGCCTTCATCCTCATCCTGCAAACCGGTGAATATCTCGTAGGGATGACCATTGAGCAATCCGACCAAAGCCACCCATTTCTCCTTATTGTTCTGGTATCTTACCACATCACACTCCAATTCCTTAGGTCGAATCTCTACCACTTCCGGACTAACGAGCGATTTCTGCGTTTCTTCGGAAACGAGTTTCGCCAATGGAAGATGGAGCTTATTCCAATCGACATTCTGCGCATCGAAATGCCCATGCAGCTCAGCCAATCGGGTCTTCAAATCTTTCATCAAGGCGTGGCTCGCCTCTTCGAAAGTCATATTTTCAGTATATTCCATATTAAACGTTTAATAATTAGCTGCAAAATTAAAACAATATTTCTAAAATATGAAACGTTTGAGCAGATATTTCATCAAAAAACGCACGAAAAGCTCATTATGAAGCAAAAAATGTAAAAGAACCGTGTTCTTTTTGGGAAACTTTCATTATCTTTGCATAAGATATTAGAAAAAGAAACAAGATATGGAATCAATCAAGAAAAGAACCTCCATTCGCAAATATGCAGACAGAGAGGTAACAGATGAACTTTTGAACAGATTGCTGGAAGAAGCGATGCGCACTCCTACCATGGGAAACCTGCAGCTCTACAGCGTAGTGGTAACCCGCAGCGAAGAGGGAAAGAAGGCTCTGGCACCTGCCCACTTCAACCAGCCGATGGTGACAGGTGCTCCTGTGGTACTCACCATCTGCGCTGACTACCGCCGCACCACCCTCTGGGCAGAAAACCGCAAGGGAACCCCGGGATACGACAACATTCTCTCGTTTATGAATGCGGCTACCGATGCCCTGCTCTTCACGCAGACCTTTACCAATCTGGCAGAAGAGGCGGGTCTGGGAACCTGCTTTCTGGGCACCACGGTGTATATGCCGAAAATGATCATCGACACCCTGAAGTTGCCGAAGCTGGTAATGCCAGTGGCTACCCTTACCATCGGATGGCCGGATGAGCAGCCTGCCCTGAGCGACCGTCTGCCATTGCGCAGCATCATCCACAACGAGCATTTCGAGGATTATACCCCAGAAAAGATTGATGACTTCTATGCCGAGAAGGAAGCACTGGAAGAGAACCAGGAGTTTGTACGCATCAACAACGTAGAAACATTGGCCCAGGTTTTCACCGATATCCGATATACCAAGAAGGATTGCGAAGCCATGAGCATCGGATTCCTCGATGCCCTCAAGCTGCAGGGATTCCTCAAGTAAATAAAAAAGCGCATCAGCAAGTTAATCTCGCCGATGCGCTTTTTTATTTTACTTTTAGTTTTACTTATTGAAACCTGTAATCTCTACGTATGGAGCCTGACCTCTACCATCCTCATCACGATAAGATACCTTGATAGTCTTGCACTCGTTCGACATCAGACTGAAATAGTTATCGCTGTAGATAACAGGGAGGATCTGCTCACCATCACCACCCTTCAGATTCAGGCGAACCAAGAGGGCAGGTACATTGCCGGTATTGCGGATCTCTACCTCGCCAACCCACTCTTCGCCCTGCTGAACGAAACGCTTGCCGCTGACAGCAACCTCTGCCTTTGGCAACTTAGAGAGTGCCTGGAGATTGTCCTCTTCCTTACCCATCACATAGAAGTTGTCTGAAACCACCTGGTTGTTCTGCTCCAGAGTCAACTTGATGTAGTAAACCTCCTCATCCGGCTCGCTTACGCTAACGGCATTGAGAGTCTGGTCTTCCGCCACATTCACTTCCTTGCTCTCCTCCTTGATCAACTTTCCGTACATATCAAAGACCTGAGCCTTGGCAAGCAAGCCATTCTTGGCACCACCGGCAAAGTTAACTACCTCGGCAACCTTCTTCACTGGGTTGTACTGGATATGCAATGGTTCGCAAGCCTTCTTCACACCAAAGTAAGCCGCAGTTGGCTCAAAGTAATAATCGTAGGTACACCATACCATGCTTGGCCAGCAGGCATGACTCATCCAGATGAGCAAACCAAGACGGTCCTGCTGAGAAGACTCGTACATCGCACGGTAGCCATCATAGTTGAGCCACTGTGCCCACTTGGTAAACTGCTCAGCACTCTGAGGCTTGCCATATCGCTTCTCCATGATGTTGTTGAAAGATTCACCACCCTGGGCGCCCTTCAATGTATAATCATGCTGCCCCCAGGCATCGCTCTGTGGCCACAGATGCTCCGGTTCCATCATTCTGCTCAGAGACTCGAAGGTAGGCACATTCGGCATACCACGCTCTGAATGCAGCTTATGGCTCTGATTAGCGAAGTAGAAAGATGGTGACTTCATCTGGTAAGGACCATGACCGCTGACACCGAGGTCGGCTGAGCTAGGAATATACCCCAACTGTGGATGGATATCCTTGACCTGCTCTCTCAGCACCTTGTCGATGGATGCAGGAGGGAAGCCCTCGTTTCTACCGCAATAGATACCGATACAAGCATGGCTGCGGATGCGGGAGATGTAATCGGCAGAGTTCTCGAGGAACATCTTGTCGTCATCAGGATCCGGTCCGTCCCATGGGTTAGCCAGCCAGAAGTCCTGCCAGATCATGATACCATACTTATCGCATGCCTCATACAGTTCCTCATCACCAATCTGGCCCACCCAGTCGCGAATCATATTGTAGTTCATCTCCTTATGGTAGCGAACGGCAGCATCGTATTCACGTCCACGGTAGTTGAGGTTGGTCTCGGAGAATCCCCAGTTACCACCCAATGGATTCAATCGCTTGCCATTGATGTAAATCTTGGTCTGGGTATCCAGGTCGGCATAGCTCAACTGGCGGATACCCGCCTTATAGTTGACCTCAGAGATTACCTCGCCTGAAGCCTTGTCAGATACCTTGAAACCGGCATCATATAAATAAGGTGAACCATAGCCGTTAGGCCACCAGAGATTCATGCGCTGGTTCTTGAGCTGAGGATAATCAGCTGGAGCGAAAGCCACCTCACGCTTCTCGTTTGGCTGCAGGCTAACTTCCTGCTCGAACTGGATCTTACCGATAAAACCGGAAAGCTTCACGGTCTTAGCCACGGCATCTGCATTCTTCAGGAAGACAGATGGAGTCATGGTTGCCAATGTATCCGGCAGATTCAAAGTAGATGTTACCAGCGGATCGGAAACGCTCACACCGTTATCGTGGGTGAGATAGACATCATTCCAGATACCGATTTCACGACCTGGGGTATTGGTAATCCAGTCCCAGCCGATAGAAGCGTGGAAGGTTGGGTTATCAGCACCCAACTCACCACCATTGAGGTCGGTATTCTGGAGATTCTTCTGCTTCACTACGCCGAAGTGGGCATTCTTGATGACATGCACCTCGAGTTTGTTGGCACCTGGCTTCAACTTCTTGGTCACATCGATACGAGAGCGGATAAAGGCACCATCGATTCTGCCAATCTTCTCACCATTGAGGAGGATATCCGCCTTCCAGTTGATACCATCGAAGTTGAGATAGGTATGCTGGTTCTTGTTGGCAGATGGCTGATGGTTGATGGTAGTACGATACCAGAAATCAGAGTTGAAGAACGACTCGGAAATCTGTCGCATATTATCATCGTAGCGGTTATCAGGCACCGCACCGATATTCATATAACTGGTGAGCACGGTACCAGGAACGGTAGCCTGGATCCAGGCATCACTTCCCTCACGGCGCAGCTGCCACTGGTTGAGCATCTGCTTGCCATTCTTAGAAGCCAAAGTGTTGGCTGCCTCGGCACGCAAGCCACCCTTACCCATCACCTGCATCTCTGACAAGGCATAACGACCGGAAGCATCCGGCTGGGTAAGCAGCAATCTCACATATCTGCCATGCCCCTTGCAAGCCACCTTCTCGGTCAAGCCCTTCTGCTTCTGCTGACCCAGGGTAGCGATATCATTCCAGTTTCTGGCATCACTGGAAACCTGAATCTTGCCCTGGCGAGCCTTGTTGACCCAGAAGAGATTCACCTGATCGAAATCAGCCACAGTACCCAAATCTACATAGAGCCACTGGGCATTCTTTGCCAATTCTGACTTCCATACACTGGAGAAGTGCATGGAAGGACGCCATGAAGTGGTATTATCAATGAGTTTGACGCGCCACCACGCTGCACCCGGCATAGTAAACTCGATGCGTACGTGCTCGTAGTTGCCCGGTTTCTTCAAAGGAATGGAAACATTCAGCTTGCGGAGCGGCAGGCGCACCACATCCTGGAACTTGTTTGGGTCGGAACTTACCTGCTGTTTGGTAGCCTCGCCAGGAAGTCCGGTGCCTTTCTCTTCTCCCAGCACCTCCCATTTCTGACCATTGTGTGACCCCATCACACGAATCACATACCCCTTAGTAGCCTTGTCCTGATAGTAAGCCAATTCACCTGTAAACTTCAGGTTTCTGAGGTTTACCTTCATGGCTTCCCAATTGAACTCAGCAAAAGCCTTCTCGCCCTTGATATACTGACTGGTGACCGTGTTGCCATCAATCATCTTCTCCTTATCACGGTTGGACAACTCGCCTTCATTCGTTCTTACACTCAGGAAGGAAGGAGCCTTGCTGGTGATGATACCATCTGTTACCAGATGACCTGTAAGATTGAAATCGGCATTCGAAGAAGTATATACCATACGGTTCAAGGCGATGTTCCTATAGGTATCATCCTTCACCATTTGAGGAGCCGTAAACTGAGACGGGCGTCCCGGATACTGTCCGATACCCCTTGTCCCGGTCTGATCGTCGGCATAAGTCAAGCCCAGAGCCTGGCTGAGTAAAGCTATAACCACAACTGCTTTCTTCATTATTTTTTAAGTTTAAGTAATATACTAAGTTTTGTGCAAAGTTACAAAAAAAAATTATACGCACAAATATTTTAAACCAATTTATTTATTCTTGCGTATTTTAGGGGCAAAAAATACCCAATGCCCTATAAAAACAAAGAAAAAGCGCAACAGGCAAATAGTCTGTTGCGCTTCTATCATTAAATTTCAATTGAACTAGTACTCATTTCTTCTTAACGGTTCACGACCAACCGTCAATCACCAACTACTCAACGACGATTGGCTTGTACTTAGGCACCAATGCCTTCATGATACACCAGCCTACCAGGTAAGCCACACTACAGATGCAGAATACAATCATATAAGCACCTGGCTTGCCATCGAAGCCCATGAAGGTGAAGGCAGAACCCTGACCCTCTGCGTAGGTAAAGAGCATACCAGAACCCTTGTTGATGAGGAAAGAACCGATACCACCCGCCATAGCACCAATACCAGTGATGGTAGCCACAGTTGACTTAGGGAACATATCACCGATGGTAGAATAGAGATTGGCAGACCAAGCCTGATGACCCGCACCGAGCAAACCGATGATGATAGCTGGCCACCATGCACTGTACTCACCCATAGGCTGGGCAATCAGACCGAGCAATGGGAAGCAAGCGAAAATCAACATCGCACGCATTCTACCGATATATGGATTCATACCCTTCTTATCCACAAAATAGGTTGGCAAGTAACCGCCACCAATACTCAATACCGTAACAATCGCATAAAGAGTGAAGATGAGGGCAATACCCATACCAGAGTCTGAAGAGTAACCATACTGATCAGAGAAGTAAGCAGGAGCCCAGAAGAGGAAGAACCACCATACACCATCAGTCATCAACTTACCTACGATGAATGACCAGGTCTGGCGATAGCTGAAGCACTTCAGGAAGCCGATAGTCTTCTCCTCAGCTGCCTCAGCAGTCTCAGCTTTCTCAGCCTCAACCTTATCAAGGTCTTCATCCTGCTCAATGTAAGTAAGCTCAGCCTTGTTTACATGCTTGCTCTTGGATGGTTTCTCATAAAGCCACATCCAGAGGCCCATCCATACATAACCGAGCACACCGATGATGATGAAAGCCCACTCCCAGCCCATGCTGCGAGCCAACAAAGGAATAGTAGCTGGTGCTGCCAAGGCACCTACAGATGCACCACTATTGAAGATGGCTGTAGAGAAAGCACGGTCTTTCTTTGGGAAATACTCAGCGGTTACCTTGATGGCTGCAGGGAAGTTACCTGCCTCACCCACAGCAAGAATCAAGCGGCAAGAGAGGAACAACCATACACTGATGGTGGCGATAGCTACAGCTGCATCACTGCCAGCCTGTACCAGGCGGAGTGCCTCGATAGAATCGTAACCCTCGATCTCCATAGCTACCCAACCGCAACCTGCGTGCATCACAGCACCGGTTGACCATACGAAGATGGCGATGAGATAACCCTTCTTGGTACCCATCCAATCCACGAACTTACCTGCAAAGAGGTTGGCGATGGCATAGAAGATAGAGAAAAGACCGGTAATCGTACCGTAGTCGTCATCAGTCCAGTGGAATTCTGGAGCGATGAAGTCTTTCCATGTTAATGACAGAACCTGGCGGTCCATATAATTGACTGTGGTGGCAATAAAAAGCAACGCACAGATTACCCAACGGAAGTTGGACATTTTACTTGTTGAAATAGGACTCATTTGTCTCAGTTTTTAAGCGTTTTGTTTTGTTATTCTAATGTAGGGATCTTTACCACCTGCATATCGTTGTAGATGAGGTTCTCACCAGCCATACCCCAGATAAAGGTATAGTTGCTGGTACCTGCAGCGCAGTGGATAGACCATTCAGGAGCAATGACAGCCTGCTCATTGTTCAACCAGATAGGACGTGTCTCCTGTGGTTCACCCATTACATGGAGAATCTTCTGACCTTCTGGTACATTATAATAAAGGTAAGTCTCCATACGACGGAGGTGAGTATGAGCTGGCATGGTGTTCCATACAGAACCCTCCTTCAACTCGGTAACACCCATCTGCAGTTGGCAGGTACGGACACCAGCCACGCCATCGATGATCAACTGGTGGATCACACGGTCGTTGCTCTCCTTCAGACTACCCGCCTTGATGTTGTTGGCATCCTTCAGGGTTACCTTCTTGGTAGGATAGGTCTGATGAGCGCAGGCACTGTTCATATAGAACTTAGCAGGCTTGGCAGCATCCTTGCTGCTTACCTCGATGCTCTTGGCACCACGACCTACATAGAGAGCCTCCTGGAAAGCAAGTGTATATTTCTTGCCATCTACGGTAACTGTTCCCTCGCCACCGATATTGATGATACCCAACTCACGGTTGTCGAGCAGATTCTTCTGATCGTTTGGCTTATCAGTATAAAGCGGAGCGATAGAAGTGAGCTTCAAAGGAGCAGTTGTTGGCTCTGCACCACCGATGAGGAAACGGTCGAACATGGTGTAGGTCCAGTTTACCTCACCTGGAGCGAACACCTTCTCGATAGCGAACTCACTGCGGAGACGCTCGGTTGTATAATGCTTGGCATCCATCGGATTGCTCGCATAACGAACGTTATAATTAGTATAGGCATTTTCTGCCTTCACTTCGTATCCACACTTACCACACTGGCCAAAAGCCTGACTTGCTGTTAATACCATTGCTGCTAATATTAATGTTAATTTCTTCATAATCGTTTACTTTGAACTTTGAATTTTGAACTTTGAACTTTATGATTACTTGAATTCTTCGTTCTTCACTTTCTTGTTTTATTTCTTGGCTGCTGCCTTTTCTTCTTTCACGATGCGCTGGCGGTTGAGAACCAGCAGGGCGATGGTGATGATGGTGAGCACACCCATACCGATGTAAGAGAGCTTCACACCACGATAGATGACCCATCCGAAGAGAGAGGAAGCGAAATCGAGCGCACCACCTGCGAATCCGTCAGGAATATGAGCGGCATTATCGCCTGTGGCAGCATAAACCTGGTTGGCTGCCATCGTAAAGTCAGGAGCCATATCGGTTACGAAATAGAGACCGATTATCAGGGCTACCAAACCGATGATAAGGGTCTTCACTACATTACCCTTGGTAAATGGCAGAATCAATGGAAAGAGGTAGAACATTCCTGCCAATGATGCCAATGGCAAGAACTGGTTGCCAGGCAGGAAGACTGCGATTGCCAGGATAACCGGAATCAAGATGACTGATACTACCAAGGTAGTAGGATGACCGATAACCAAGGCAGGACTCATACCGATGTGTACCTTCTTGCCGTTGAACTTGGTCTTGACCAACTCCTGTGTCTTCTCAGAGATAGGCTTCAAACCATCGATAAAGAGAGAGGTGATACGAGGAATCAGCTCCATCACAGCTCCCATGGTTACACCCAGAAAGAGAATCTTCTTGATATCCAACTGAGCAGCCCAACCAATCAGGGCACCTACGATGACACCGAGAACCAATGGTTCGCCGAGCACGCCAAACTTCTTCTTCAATCCCTCTGCATCTACATCGAGCTTAGAGAAACCAGGAATCATATCCAGGAGCTTGTTGAAGACGATGGCGAATGGCATGAAACTCTGGCAGAATGGCTGCGGAATAGAGATTCCATCCAAATCGTAGTACTTCTGGAACTTATCGGCGGTCAGGTCTGCACATACCAATGTAATCATATAGCAGACGATGGCTGCGAAGTATCCCCAAAGCAAGCTCTCGCCCATCACGAAGTAAGCTACGGCACCGATGAATGCGAAATGCCAGTAGTTCCAGAGGTCGATGTTTACCGTACGGGTGGTCTTGGTAATCAACATCAGGAAGTTGACACCCAAGCAGATTGGGATAATCAAGGCACCCACCGCAGTATTATAAGCTACGGCAGCTGCTGCAGGCCATCCCATATCAAACACATTCAACTGCAGGTGATAGATGTCGGAGATAGCCTTCAACGGGTCATTGAAGTTGGTAGTCAGCAAAGCTGTCACCACACCCAGTCCCACGAAACCCACACCTACGAAGAGTCCCGACTTCAAAGCCTTTCCGAATTTCATGCCAATGCACAGTCCGATGACCGTGAAGATGATAGGCATCATCACGCTCGCACCCAGACTAATGATATAGCTAAATACTTGTTCCATTATTACTTTTGAATTGTTAAATAGTTAAAGAAATACACATAAAAGTGCACCCTTGCTTGTTTTTAGATGATTTGTTGGTTGCAAAGATACACTTTTTTATTCATATTCAATACGTTTTAATGGAAAAATTTACGTAAAAAAGAATCCCATCCGAGCTTTTCGGATGGGATTTATCGTTTTTTATACGTTTTTGCACGATTTATTGTCGCCAGCAACGCTTCTTTTCACGCTTAATCCTGGTAATAAACTCTCTTCACTCGGTTGCTGATGGTGGTCAGCACTTCGTAAGGAATAGTCTCAAGAATATCACTCAACACCTGAACAGGAAGATGCTCGCCGAAGATTTCCACGCTATCACCTTCCTTGCAGTTGATGCCGGTGACATCGATCATCGCCACATCCATACAGATGTTGCCTACATAATCTGCCTTCTGACCGTTGACCAGACAGTAGGCATGGCGATTGCCGAGACGGCGGTTCAAGCCATCAGCATATCCGATAGGAATGGCAGCGATGACACTGTCCTTATCGAGGATGGTCTTGCGACTGTAGCCAACACTATCGCCCGCCTTCACGTTGTGCATCTGGAGAATGGTAGTCTTCAGGGTGCTCACGCAGTTGATGGTCTTGTTGTTGCGGGAGTTGATGCCATAGAGTCCGAGACCCAGGCGGCACATATCCAACTGGCGCTCCGGGAAGTGCTCGATACCTGCCGAATTGCAGATATGGCGCAGGATTTTATGGTCGAAGGCAGCCTGCAGCTGTCGGCTTCCCTTATCGAAGAGTTCAAACTGATGAGCTGAGAAATCATCGAAACTATCGTCATCGCTTCCCACGAAGTGAGAGAATACGGAACGAGGGATGATGGCATTCTGATGCTTCAGCTTACCGATAAGCTCCTCCATATCGTTTTCAGGATCGAAGCCCATGCGATGCATACCGGTATCGAGCTTGATGTGAACAGGAAATCCGGTGACACCCTCCTTCTCTGCAGCCTTGATGAGCGCATCGAGCAATCGGAAAGAATACACCTCAGGCTCCAGGTCGTAATCGAACATGGTCTTGAAGGCTGTCATTTCCGGGTTCATAATCATGATGTTGCTGGTGATACCGTTCTTGCGAAGGGTGACACCCTCATCGGCAACAGCCACAGCCAGATAATCTACACGATGATCCTGCAGGGTCTTGGCAATCTCTACTGCTCCGGCACCATAGCCATCCGCCTTGATCATGCAGACCAGTTTGGTTTCCGGCTTCATGAAGGCACGGTAGTAGTTGAGGTTGGCAACCACCGCATTCAGGTTGACCTCGAGGGTGGTTTCATGCACCTTCTGCACCAGCAGTTCGGTAAGCTGATCGAAACCAAACTGGCGGGCACCCTTCAGGAGGATGACCTCATCGCGGAGGGAGGCAAAGACCTCACTATTGATAAACTCCTCCACATTCGGGAAGAAGAACTTTTCTGAAATCTGAATCGTATCATGCTGTTTGCAGAGTTCCGGACCGATACCGATGAACTTCACTACGCCACGCTTGCGGGCAAGATCGCTCACCTCTTTATACAGAGCCTCAGGAGTCTGACCGCTCTGATAGATATCGCTCAAGATCAAAGTATGGCGACGGCCACGATGATCAGGACGGCGGTTCATGAAGTCGAGAGCGATGTCGAGTGAATTGATATCGCTGTTGTAACTGTCGTTGATGAGAGTACAGCCGTGCTGCCCCACCTTTACCTCCAGTCGCATCGCAACCGGTTCGAGCAGTGCCATACGCTTGTCGATATCCTCGGCAGAGAGTCCGAGCTTGGAAGCGACAGCAGCACAGATGATGGAGTTCTGGATGGAAGCATCATCGATGAAAGGAATGGAGAAACTATCCTCTACACCTTTATATATATAGGTGATGACGCTCACGCTCTGCTGCTTCTCTATCTTCTTGACATAGAAAGGAGCCTCAGGGTTCTTGAGCGACCAGAAGAGTTTTTCACCTTTATAATCAGGATATTCAGCCACCACCTTGGTAATCACCTCATCATCGCCATCATAAACCACGGTTTCAGCATCATGGAAGAGGATGAGCTTCTCACGGCACTTCTCCTCCAGGGAAGAGAAGTTCTCCTGATGGGCTGAACCCACATTGGTAAGAACGGCGATGGTAGGCTGGATGATGTCACGGAGGGCAAGCATCTCGCCAGGCTGACTGATACCCGCCTCGAAGACACCTACCTGGGTCTGCTCGTTCATCAGCCAGACAGACAATGGCACACCTATCTGGGAATTGTAACTGCGAGGGCTGCGGGTAACGAACATGCTTGGCGAGAGCAGCTGATAGAGCCACTCCTTGACCATCGTCTTGCCGTTGGAACCCGTAATACCCACGATAGGGATATTGAATTCATCACGATGGCGTTCAGCTAGACGCTGAAGAGCCTCCAGCGTATTGACCACCTTCAGGAAGTTAGCCTCCGGATAATCAGAAGCATAGCCCTTAGGGACATCAGTTACCACAAAGTTTTTCACACCTCTGCGATACAGTTCAGGGATGTAATTATGACCATCATTGCGCTCAGACTTGAGTGCAAAAAACAGAGTTTCCTCCGGGAAACAAAGAGAACGACTATCGGTCAGGATAAAACCGATGTTGGTATCATTGTCTCCATAGCGACGCGCACCTATCAGTGTGGTTACCTTTTCAATAGTATATGTCATTGTCTTAATACTTTAAATGTTCTACATTATGCTTTTGGGCTTTCAGCCCGTCACTAACCCATACTTTTTCTCGAACCATCTTTTCCTTTCTTCCGTTCTGGCGATGAACTTCTGATGTTCCTCGCTATCGGGGTTGAAGGGCTTGTGTCCGAGGGCTTCCCGGATGGGACGCCAGTCTTCCAGAAACTGCTCGGCAGCCTTGCCGAAATAGGTTTCCCGGAATTTCTCCCAGATATATTCTACTGCCTGATCGCTCGGGTGCAACATATCTTCCTTGTAGAAACGGTAATCACGAAGTTCATCGTTCATGATTTCGTAAGCAGGAAAATAGCTCACCACACCAGGGTTTGCCTTCACCAAGCGGTCTGCAGCCAACTGAAGCGTAGCCTTCGAAAGCTGACTTCCATGATAGCCGTATTTGGCATAACGGATGGGGCTTACGGTTACGATTACCTTCAAGCTGGTATCGAAAGTTTCATCTTCCGATGTTTCATCTTTCAAACCTCGTTGCTTCAGCAAATCAATCGCCTTTTGCAGATACGCAGCACATTCCTCTACACTCAGTTCCCTTTCCTCGAAAAGGCGCTGGGGGCGCTTCTGGCAGTTATCCACAATCTCGCCCGTTTCCTTCAGAATATACACGTGGTTCGTACCCAACGTAAAGACTGCTACACGAGGATGCACCTCGGCGCATTTCTCTACCGTATGGAGAATGCTTGCCGGATTATACATCACACCGAAGGGATTCACCGTGGCACGGAAGCGATTCTCCACGAATCGGCGCCCCAGATTGTCGGCAAAGCAACTGCCCACGAAGAGCATCTGCTCTGCCGGCTGTATCTCGAAGTCGGCCTTCGGAATATCAATTTCTGTTCGAAACAGCATCTGTCTTCTTGCGCTTTTTGATTTCCACTCCTATACCTATTATAATAAGGAGTACCAGAACACCATAGCCGATATAAGCTACCATCTCTGTATTCTTGAGCGACTGAGGATGGAAATCGAGTACCACTTTGTGGTTGCCCGGTTTCACGTTGATGGCACGGAGGATATAATCCACACGTCCCAGTTCTACAGGCTGACCATCTACGGTAGCAGTCCATCCAGGATAGTAAATCTCAGAGAAGACGATGACGCCACCCTTGCTCGACTTCACCTCGTAGGTGAGGTTGTTTGGCTTATACTGGATCATCTTCACCACCGAAGTATCATCCTGCTTCACGCTCTGAGCCAGCTGCTCCTTGAACATGGCATCAGCCACTGCCACATGACGGAGGTTGACCTTGCCCACGCCATCAATCTCCTCGTTGGCATTGTTGACATACTGCACCTCATCCACAAACCAGGCATTGCCGTAGGCGTATGGATTCTGTACAGGAACCGTCTGACCGCCCTGCAAAGGCAGGATGAAGTATTTGGTATTGAGCATGTTCAATACAGGGAAGATACTGTCGCCATTTACCTTGGTCATATCACCACCTGCCTCAGCCACAGCCTTCATCGTCTTCTGCATCTCAGGAGCGATATGTGCATCAATCATCTCCTGATAGCGACGGAGCTTGGCAGGATGATAACCACCAATACTCTTGTGGTAATAAGAGGTCTCGTTCTCATTAAAGGTATTGGAAGCGAGATTGAGCACACGGTAGTCGAGCGCCTTATCGCGGCAGATAATCTTGTCGGTCTCCGTCATCTGCTGAGGAGTATCGCGCACGTTCTTATCTACGAACATATCATCGTAGAGATAACGCTTGTTCACCATCCACATATCTACGAGACAGAGCACTGCGATGCCAGCAATCATATACTCAGCACCCAACTTCTTCATCTTGTAAAGCAGCAGGAAGGCTGAGCCGATGACGATGATCCAGAACGAGCGCCAGCAATCAGAAGTAAAGATGCTCTTGCGAATCTCTATGAGATTGCTCATGAGCGGACCCTGGTATTCTGCCGGCAACTGCTGCAACGCCTGAGTTTCCTGATCGGAAATGAAATCAGGGAAGAAGACACTCGGCATCAGGGCAAAGAGCAGACAGAAGCCTGCCGTCAGACCAAAGCTGGCATATACCAGCTTGATCTTGCTGGTGAGTATCTCCGGCTCATCAATGATTTTCTTCAAAGCCATCATGGCAAGCAACGGAATGGTAAACTCGGCTATCACGAGGATAGAAGCCACCGTTCGGAACTTGGCATACATCGGAATGTAATCAAGGAAGAAATCGGTGAACGGCATGAAGTTTCTACCCCAGGAGAGCAGGATGCTCAGGATGGTGGCAGCCAGCAATGCCCACTTCATCGGACCCTTGACAATAAACAAACCGAGGATGAAGAGCATGCATACGAATGCTCCTACATATACAGGACCGCTCGTACCAGGCTGGTTGCCCCAGTACTGTCCGAGCTGCTGATAAATCTGCACGAAGTTAGGATCCGCCTTCTCCATCGCCTGCGTATTCTGGGCGAGAGGTACGGAAGCACCACCCTTGGCATCAGGAATCAGAAGCGTCCAGGTTTCATCAATACCATAGCTCCACTGGGTGATATAGTCTCTATCCAAACCACTGCTGGTCTGGTTGGCAGTATTCTTCTTCACCAGTTCGCTCTTTCCACGCATGGTTTCCTGACCATACTGCCAGGTATGATACAGGTTGGAGAGGTTGAGCGAGATACCGATGAGGGCACCCACGGCACATACCGCCGTCGCCTTGCCGAAGCGGGCGAGTTCACCCTTCTTGATGGCATCTACCAGGAAGGCAATCACCATGAAGAGGATGATGAAGAGATAATAATAGGTCATCTGCACGTGGTTGGCATTCACCTCGAAAGCCGAGAAGATGGCAGTGAGGAGCAGACCTTTCAGATACTTACCCCGATAAGCCAGTACCACACCCGCAATCATAGGAGGCAGATAGGCCAAAGCCCATACCTTCCAGATATGACCTGCAGCAATGATAATAAAGAAGTAGGATGAGAATGCCCAGATGATGGAACCCAGCGCCGCCAGCGATTGTCGGAAATCGAAGGCACGGAGCATGATATAAAAGCCCAGGAGATAGACAAACACATACCATACATAATCAGGCAACCACAGATGATAAGCCTTCGTTACCTGGCTGAGCACCTGGGTACTGCCGTACGAAGGCGACATCTGATAGGTTGGCATACCACCAAACACAGAGTTGGTCCAACGGGTTGTCTCGCCAGTCTGCTGTTGGAAAAGCTCTTTCTCATGTCCCAATCCCTTGCTCGCCGCCGAGTCGTGTCGGAACAGAATTCGTCCGTCCATGTCGGCAGGCATGAAGTACACGAAAGAGATCACTGCAAAAACAATCACTACCAGAATATCCAGTAGATACTTCTTCAATAATTTCATCTTTTTCTATAAACGTTTATAATTTGGTGCAAAGATAATGAGAAATGAAGACACTACAAAATAATAGAAGAAACTTTTTACTTTTTTTATCGAAGAAAAGACGCAATAGGGTTTTCCCCCTATCATTATAGGGATTCTCACGCTGCAAGATGACCGAAAATCCATACCTTTGCACCAGATAATAATTAAAATCACATCAATATGAAAAGAATCGCATTTATCATGATGGCAATACTCCTGGCAGTGATTCCATCAACAGCTCAGAACTATAAGAATAGTAGATATTACAACAAGAAGACGGGACATCTCGACTACAGATACAACCACAGTTACGGTGCTCCATACTTCGGTTTCCGAATCGGTCCGGCATTCACCTACGTGAATTCGGATGATCCCCGTCTGGATGGCGGTGACTGGCAGACGGGTCTCAACGTAGGCGTTGTTGCCGGCATTCCGCTCACGGATACTGCGCCTCTGTATCTGGAGACGGGTCTCTCCTATATAGAAAAAGGTGGCAAGAAAGATCTGGTTTCCGGCAAGAAGATGACCTACGACCTCAACTACCTGCAGATTCCTGCGGTGTTGAAATACAAGTATGATGTAGATGACCACCTCTCCATCCAGCCACAATTCGGCGGTTACTTCGCTGTAGGTGTAGGTGGCAAGATCAAGAACTTTGCCGAGCGAGAGGCCCAGAGTTCCTTCCGCAGCGACAACTTCCGCCGTCTGGATGGTGGTCTGCGCATCGGTTGCGGCATCGGCTACGATATGTTCTATGCCGACCTCACCTACGACATCGGCCTTGCAAACATCTGCCACGACAGTTTTGACAAATCGCATAATGGAGCCCTCTTGCTCAATTTCGGAGTGAATTTCTAATTTTCAAAGCATATTTCCGGCAATTCCATAGATTTATGGGATTGCCTTTTTTGCATCTTACGATTAACCTATTTTAACAAGAATACCTACGTTTGAGTAAAGATAAGAAAACAACAATCTGACGCAATAACACCACCACTTTTATCCGAATTAACAGACAAAAAGACGAAAAAAAACATCATTTTACTACTAAAAACTAGGTATTTTTAGTATTTTCCTCCAAAAAAGGTACAAAAAAA
>ERZ1034976.393-NODE-393-length-40996-cov-109.393493_pt1 | contig 40996 bp, 63 predicted proteins | sample MGYA00520623_ERZ1034976 | MGnify/ENA primary metagenome ERZ1034976 (study PRJEB33766, sample SAMN09781774) | gut metagenome | biome: gut microbiome | host: Homo sapiens | place: Madagascar | study: EMG produced TPA metagenomics assembly of the PRJNA485056 data... | reverse complement strand
GTAAGAGAGAGAGGGAGAGTAAGAGAACGAATGTTATATATTACGGCGGCGGGAGTATGTTCTACTGGAGGAGGAAGAAATGGACAGATGCGAGGTTGAGAAGCTTTTTACCCTGTTTTCGCAGTTCTGGCCGAATAAGCAGGTTACGGCAAAAATGAAGCTGGCGTGGGAGATTGCCTTAGAGCCTTACAGTTACGCGGACGTAAGAGCCGCCGCCGTCGCCTATGCCAGACGCAATAAATTTTTTCCCGATGTGGCCGATATCACGATGGGCATTGAACCACAGGAGGAGAAGACGCAGGAAGAACAAGCACAGGACACGATGGAGCGTTTTGCTTGGATGCGGGACTACGTCCACAAGGAGCGAAAGCTGGGCCGTATCTCCCGCTATGCACGGGAACACGGGATGACGTGGCAGGAGGCCAAGGAGGCGCTGGATGGATAAAGGCATCTGGCGTGTGGCCAGAGCGCGGCTGTGCGTGGCCTGTTTGCAGGAGATGGCGGCGGATTACATCATCGAGCCAGCGTTCCACGGCTGGGCGCAGGGCGTGTGCCCAGCGCTGCGGAAAAGAGCAGAAAATGACGACAGTCAAGCGCTACACCATGAGCAGGCGCGGACTGGAGAAAAGAGGGTTGTTGGATGAACAGTGAGGATCTGATGCGGCTGGGGCCTGCGGCACAGAAGCAGGTCATGGACAAGATGCGAAAGCCAAGCAAGTACAAGGCGCAGAAGACGCGGCGCGGCAAGCTGACCTTCGACAGCAAGAAGGAGGCGGAGCGATACGACGCGCTGATGCTGCTGCAAAAGGCCGGGGAGATACGGGGGCTGAAATTGCAGGTAAGATACTGCTTGCAAGAGGCGTACACGACGTTTGATGGCCTTGCAGACGTGCGCGATATAGGCTTAGGAGAACCCCGGATGACATTTATGGAGTTCAATCCGAAGGTGACATACCGGCTTGATGAATCGTATGTGCAAAGGCTGATGCGGATGAGAATGATGGGAGGGCAGGATGGATAGTTTACAGGCGAGCCGCATAGCGGGCGGAAACAGCGCGATTGGCCGACGCGAGTCGGATTTTTACCCGACGCCGCCGGAGGTGACGGTGGCGCTGCTGGACTTCCTTCGTCTGCCGGGGAACACGGTGATTTGGGAACCGGCAGCAGGTGAGGGGGATATGCTGGAGACGATCAGGGCGTGCGGGTACGGCGAGTCGTTTGGAACGGACATACTCTATGGGCTTGATTTTCTGGAATCACCTGATACGCCGGATATACATTTTGCCTTTGACTGGATCATCACAAACCCGCCCTTTGCGCGGGCAGAGGAATTTATCCGCAAGGCGGCGTCTCTGGGCAAGCCCTTTGCGTTTCTGGTGAAGTCACAGTTCTGGCATGCGAAACGCCGCTTATCTTTGTTTGATGAGTTCCCACCCAGTTACATTCTGCCCCTGACATGGAGACAGGATTTCTTTTTCAAGGACGGTCACGGCGGCAGCCCATTGATGGATGTGATGTGGTGTGTTTGGCTCATGCCGCACATCAAAGGAACGCAGACGGTGTACAGACCGTTGGCAAAGCCGGGAGGATGCGCCGAATGAGCAAATACAAACGCTACTGGGAGTTGCATGGCAAGCGAAGGCCGTTTCCTCCTCTGTACGAAGCGGTGAAGATATACGGTGCAGAAAACGTGTTTTTCGATAAGCCCCAGTACGAAAAGCCCGGTCAGTGTCCGTGGTGCGGCGGAGAGTTAAAAAGCAAACGGCGCCGCTTCTGCTCCGACCAGTGCCGTGCTCAGTTCGACAACCTGACGGTGTGGAACCGTGGACGGGATCCGTATTCGCTCCGCATTTTGTATCGGGACAACTTCACCTGTCAGGACTGCGGAGAGTTCCACGCCTTTATCAACCGGCACGGAATGGCTATTCCCATTGACGATGGGAACATGGAAGTCCACCACATCCTGCCGGTGGCGCAGGGCGGCGGGGATGAGGCACAGAACCTCGTTTCGCTGTGCCGCAACTGCCACCAAAAACGACACAAGGAACTGAAAGAGGAACAGCCATGAGAATGAAACTGAATTACAACAATCTGCTATCGAACATCGACAGAACGCTGAGTGAGAGCAAAAGCAGAGTCGTAAAAGAAAACGCTTTTGGCATCTCCGTCGGCCTCGAACTGCTTTCTGGGTATCTTCGTGACATCGCGCAGAGGGCTATTGATCTGGGAGATGACAAGCTGATTGAACTGTGCGTCGGAATGGGTATCTTGAAGCGGGAGGAAAAGGCATGAGCAAGGCGGTTATGATAAGCATCCGCCCGAAGTGGTGCGAGAAGATTTGCAACGGCAAAAAGACTATCGAAGTGCGCAAGACCCGCCCGAAGCTGCAACCGCCGTTTAAGTGCTATATCTACTGTACAAAGGACAAGCACCTTGCGTTTATGCAGAATGCGTCGGGCACGAACCTGATCGCCTGCATGGATGTGGATGCGGCAATCCCGGTGGGTGGTGCCATAGGAAACGGCAAGGTCATTGGCGAGTTTACCTGCGACGACATCTACGAAATCGATCCTACCAAGACAATCGGGGCGGGATTTGCCGAAGATTCCTGCGTAAGTTCACGAGATATTCACGAATACTTGGGAGGGCAAACTGGCTATGGCTGGCACATCTCCGACCTGAAAATCTACGATGAGCCGAAGGCGCTGGGCAAGTTTTCCCCTGTGTGCAGGTATAAAAATGATGATAAATCGTGTCAATTGTGCAGGGTTGCTTGCTCATATCAAAAATGTGACTACAACCCTGACGGGAGCATCAATCTTGTTAAGTGTGGGAGGACGATTGAACGCCCGCCCCAGAGCTGGTGCTATGCGGAGGAGGTGGAGTGATGGGGGAGCACAAGCACAATCCCACGGCTATTGCTGTGAAGAACGGTAAATTACCACCGAAAAAGAAACCTATGGGCACAGCAGAGAGCAGGGCGTTGGTGTATACATGGATACGAACGCACACGCTGCTACCCATCATGGGACGCGAGACAAGGAGGGGCTGCAATGGATGAATTGAAACGCTGCCCTGAGTGCGGTGGAGTTGCAACTGTTATCCATATGTACGATACCTACGATAGAGCAGACTTTGGGTGGGATGCCGGTTGTGGGAGATATGGGGCTGGTGATGGCCTCCACACAAAGAAGATGAAAGTTTCGGGGCTACCCAGCAAAGAAAAAGCAATAGAAGCATGGAATAGGAGGGCTGACAATGGCTGAACTAAAACCATGTCCGTTCTGCGGCGGAGAAGCAATACTTGAAACAGTAGATGGCAACGGCCCAGAAGAGTGCTATATATACTGTCCAGAGTGTGATTTTGAAAGTGGCGTATATAGCGAACCCAAATTTATCGTCGAAAAGTGGAACAGGAGGGCTGACAATGGCGACAAAGATAGTGTGTGACCGCTGCGGTGCGGAGATCAACCCGTTTAACTCCGTCACCTATGCCGGTATACGGCGAGTTAAGAACGACATAAACGACAACGACTACGAGCTGTGTGTTTCGTGCGCTCACGAACTGCGGAAGTGGTTCAACGGGGAGGAGAAGGATAATGGCTGAATACATTGAACGAGCAGCGGCAGTAAAAGCTGTTTTGCGGATGCGTAAGCCAGAGAACAGTGTGGCTCAAAATAGGATGCTGTCGATTATCCAGATGGATATATCGAAACTTCCCGCCGCTGATGTTGCCCCGGTGGTGCATGGGCGGTGGATGCCTGTATATGAAAGCGAAATAACCGGATGGGATCCCGCAGTTGCAGGACGAGACCCGATTGGCGGATATATCTGCTCTGCCTGCAAAGAGGAATCTATTTACGACTGCAACGACGAATTTGTTCTGTCGAATTATTGCCCCAACTGCGGGGCCAAGATGGATGGAGGGAATAGTTGATGGTTAAAGTGTTCTGTGATATGTGCGGCCGCGAGATTGACTACGAGGTTGACGGCGTGAATATGGATTTCAATCACTATGGCGTTGTGAATTTTAAGAAACCTTTTTCTGCGGAGAAACAACTGTGCCTCTCCTGTGCGGCCAGTGTCTGCAAATTTGTGGAGAACGGCGCGAAGATGGACGGAGGTGACAGCAATGAGTCTGATTGATGGTGACAAACTGCAAGAGTTTCCCATTCGGGCGAACCGCTGTGACAAAGAACACGCCAACGAGCATTTTATCAACGGCATTGAGACGGTGTTGGAGTATGCAGAGCAGCTCCCCACCGTAGACGCAGAGGCCGTGGTGCGCTGCAAGGACTGCAAGCACTACGACATGGGCGTTTGCCTGAAGATCTACTCTGACGGCAACGTACACTCAGTAGCGTGGCAGAAGCGAAAGCCGGAGGACTTCTGCTCCTACGGCGAGAGAAAGGACTGCGGCGATGCAGATCGGTGATACCATCCGGGCGCGGTTTCTGACGATGCCGGAGCCGTTCCCCGGCGCCGGGGCGACAAAAGACAATCTGTACCCTGTGCGCAAGGCAACGGTGGTGTATGTGCATCGCAAGGGGCGCTATATCGTGGCGGAGTGCAAGGGCATTCGGGAGACGTTTTTTCCGGAGGATATTATACAGTGCGATTTGCCGGGGCCTCCTCCGATGGATTATGATTTGGAATACGCGCTGGTTACACTGACGGAAGTGGACAAGAAGATTATGGCCGCATTAGGGATGCTATAAAAAAGAGGACACCTGCATGGTGTCCTCTTTTGCGTTACGGCCTCGCGTAGAGGCCAGTTGCCTGTGCCAGCAGGAGGCGGAGATAGTCTGGGCAGTTCCTCACGCCGCGCTCCCAGTCCTCCAGCGTGCGAGTGGGTATACAGTACCGGGTGGCAAAGGCCGCCTGGGATAGGCCGGTGTGCTGCCGGATGTCGCGGATCGTCAGGTGGGCTGCGTCCCAGAGACGCGCCAGCAGGTCGATGCGGTCTGCGGGGATGTCCGCGTCCGGCGCATCGCCCCAGACAGAGGACAGCGACCAGTCAGAGACAAAAGCGTCTCGGTCGGGCGAAGTGATGGCGTCGCCGAATAGGGTGTAGAATAGTTTGTCGGTGGTCATGGTAATTTCTCCTTTTTGGCTTCGGTTGGCGTCGATTTCTTCCTGTTCTGGCCGCGGCGCTTGGCGTCCGCGCGAAGCTGGGCCTCTTTTCGGTGGGCGGCGGCGCACTCCGGAGAGCACGTGACGGTGGGGGTGCCGGGGACGATCTCCCGGCCACAGACAACGCAGACCTTGACGCCTCGGCGGGGTGTTTCGTGGCGCTTGGCGCGGTAATCGTGTTCGGCGTTCCAGCGGTTGGACTGCGCACGGTCGACTTCGCGGACGGCATCCGGTGCGCATTTGGGGCAATACTTCTGCAGGCCGGATTGGATGACATACTCGCCGCCGCAGATCACACAGTTATCGACGTCCCCCAGGTGCCGGGAGTAACCGGAGGCCTGGTACTTTCGTTCCCGGGTCTTCTGCCGCTCGGCTCGGCATGTGGGACAGTAACGGGCGCGGGGGCCGCCGGTGAAGGCAGCTCCGCAGGTGTGGCAGGTTCGGGTGCGCAGGGTGGTGGATCTGGCGGCGGCAAGGCAGTCATCACACTTCGCCTGCTCGGAGCGGTCTGTGGAGAACACCTTGCCGCAGGTGATGCATTTTTTCGTTCGCATGGCGGGTAATCAGCGGTGGGCGACGGGGGAGATCTCGTCGGGGATGTAGACCAGATCCAGATCGTCGTAGCAGTAGGTCACGCCGTCGATGATGACGTTGTCCTCGGTGGCGTTCAGGACCTCGCCTCCCGCGCACTCGATAGCCTCGTCCAGCGTCATGCTGTGATTGGATACGATCTCGCAGATCGTTGTGTTGGTGGCGGTGTCGATAAGCTTCTTCATGATATTTCCCTTTCTGCCGCTGTGCGGCTGCACTGGTTCTTGATCTGTCTATATACTACCACGCATTGCGTGGTACGTCAAGAGGGAAAATAAAAAAATTAAAAAAATTTTTCCGTTTGAGGGGTGCGCGGGCGATATACATATAGGTATGCTGGATATGCAGGGGCAACCTGCCCGTGCCGATTCATTTCTTTTCTCATCTTTTCTACCCGGTGGGGCGGGGCTACGGCTCCGCCCTAATGGGAGAAACGCACGAAGAACGCACGAAGAACGCACGAAGAACGCACGAAGAACGCACGAAGAACATTATAAAACAGGACTTCCCGCACCTCTTTACAATGTGTACCAGGGAAGACATAAGATACAGGCGAGGCGAAAGCCGGGGAAGAACGCGGCAATGACAAAGGCCAGTGGTGGGAGACCGCTGCGTCAGGAAAGAAAGGGTGTGAGCGTGTGCCGGCAGGAGCGCCGAGAAAATGGAAAAGCGTAAAGGCGATGCAGGCGGCGATTGACGCTTACTTTAAGGTGTGCGAGGGAGAGCCGTTTATCGGGGACGACGGATGCGCGGTGCGGGATAAGTACGGGATACCTATCATCATAAACGCAAAGCCTCCGACGATCACGGGGCTGGCGCTGGCATTGGGATTTACCGGACGGCAAGCGCTGATTGATTATCAGGCAAGGCCGGAATTTGCGGACACGGTTACGCGAGCAAAGGCGCGGTGCGAGGAATACGCAGAGGCGCGGCTGTACGACCGTGACGGCGCGAACGGCGCAAAGTTTAGCCTGAGCTGTAATTTCGGGTGGCGCGAGAAAGCGCCGGAGGCAGACCGGCAGGAGATCGGCGTGGTGCTGATGCCGGAGGTAAAGACGGATGCCTGAGATCGTGTGGAAGCCGCAGGAACGGCAGGCCGTATTTATGGCAAGGCCGGAATACGAAGCCCTGTATGGCGGGGCGGCGGGCGGCGGCAAGAGCGACGCGCTGGTCATCGAAGCGCTGCGGCAGGTGCATATCCCGTGGTATAAGGCGCTGATCCTGCGCAAGACGTTTCCCCAGCTGCGGGAGCTGATCGACAAGACACTGAACTACTATCCCCGTGCGTATCCAAAGGCGCGGTACAACGGCAGCAACCACACATGGCGGTTTCCCTCCGGGGCGCAGATCGTGTTCGGCAGCATGAACAGACCGCAGGACAAGATACAGTATCAGGGGCAGGCGTATGACTTTATTGCGTTCGACGAGTTGACGCACTTTACGCAGGAGGAGTACGACTACCTGAAATCCCGTAACCGTCCAAACGGGGCGGGGACACGGGTGTATATGCGCTCCACCGCCAACCCCGGCAACATCGGGCATGGCTGGGTCAAGGAGCGGTTTATCACAGCGGCACCGCCGATGCAGCCCATCACGGAGGAGGCGGTGTGGTATACGCCGGACGGGATAAAGCACACGGGGCAGCAGCAGCGGATATTCGTTCCGTCGTCGGTGTTTGACAACAAGATCCTGATGGAGAATGACCCGCTGTATGTGCAGCGGCTGGCCAGTATGCCGGAGGCGGAGCGTAACGCCCTGCTGTACGGGAACTGGGACAGCTTCGAAGGACAGGTGTTCACGGAGTGGAAAAACGACCGGGAACATTATCTGGACAGGAAGAACACCCACGTCATCGAGCCATTCCGGATACCGGAGGACTGGGTGATCTGGTGCGGGCTGGACTGGGGCTATTCCCGTCCCTTTTCCGTGGGGTGGTACGCGGTGGACAGAAACCGGCGGATGTACCATATCCGGGAGTTTTACGGCTGCAACGGAACGCCCAACCGTGGCGTGATGTGGGAGCCTACCAAGGTGGCGCAGGAGATACGGCGCATCGAGGCGGATGATCCCAACCTGCGGGGGCGGGACATCCACCGCGTGGGCGACCCGGCGATCTGGCAGAGCGACGGCACGGAGAGCGTGGGTGCGCTGATGGAGCGGGAGCGGGTCTACTTCGAGAAGGGTGACCACGCACGGATCAACGGCAAGATGCAGATCCACCACCGGCTGGCGTTCGACGGAGACGGTGTGCCGATGCTGTATGTGTTCGACACCTGCAAGCACTTTATTCGGACAGTGCCGAACCTGGTCTATGACCAGACGGACGTAGAGGACATCGACACTGACGGCGAGGATCATATCTACGACCAGCTGCGGTACGTCTGTATGAAAAACCCTATCGGGCCAAGGGACATGGGACACATTGTGGAGCGACCCTATTCTCCGCTGGACACGGAGGACGAGTACAGGCCCAGCCGGTACGCATTTTATCAGACCTATTAAGGGGGAAAAGGATATGGAGAGATACGGCATCCCCGGCATTGTGCCGGAGGAGGGTATGACGCCGGAGATGGCGGCGATGCTGTTGGAGCGGACGGACGACACGCCCACCATCACCGAAAAGGACGTGGAGCGCGGGATCGACCTGCTGACGCGGTATAAACGCGGCAAGGGCAATTTGGAGAGCAGGGTGGTCAACGACGAGCTGTGGTGGGAGCTGCGGCACTGGGAGGGCATCGGGCAGAGCAAAGCCAAGCTGGTGGACAAGAGCGGCAAGGAAGTCCTCTCCTCCCCTCCCCAGCCAAAGCCTACGTCGGCATGGCTGTTTAACACCATCCAGAACAAGCACGCGGACGCGATGGACAACTACCCGGAGCCGGTGGTGCTGCCCCGTGAGAAAAGCGACGAGCAGAGCGCCAAAACGCTGAGCCAGATTTTGCCGGTGGTGCAGGAGTACAACCATTTCGAGCAGGTGTACTCCGACAACTGGTGGGAAAAGCTGAAGCACGGCACGGCGGTGTACGGCGTGTTCTGGGACAGCAAGAAGGACAACGGGCTGGGAGACATCGAGATTCGGGACATCGACCTTTTGAACCTGTTCTGGGAGCCGGGGATCACGGACATCCAGAAGAGCCGGAATCTGTTTATCGTGGATCTGGTGGACAACGACCTGCTGGACAGCGAGTACCCCCAGCTCAAGGGCAAGCAGAAGGGCAAGGTCGTGGACGTGAAGGAGTACATCTACGACGACACCGTGGACACCAGCGAGAAAAGCGTGGTGGTGGACTGGTATTACAAGGTCAAGACGCCCAGCGGCAGGACGGCGCTGCACTACGTCAAGTTTGTGGGGTCTACCCTGCTGTACGCCAGCGAGAATGATCCGGAGTATCGGGAGCGAGGCTTTTACGACCACGGTATGTACCCGGTGGTGCTGGACGTCATGTATCCGGAAAAGGGTACGCCTATCGGCTTTGGTTATGTGGCGATCTGCAAAGACCCCCAGCTATACATTGACAAGCTCAGCGCCAACATTCTGGAAAATGCCATGATGGCCACCAAGAAACGCTTCTTCGTCTCGGAGAGTACGGCCATCAACGAGCAGGAGTTCATCGACTGGAATCGCCCTCTGGTACACGTCAACGGCGAGATCGGCGACCAGCGGATCAAGGAGATCGTTACCCAGCCGCTTTCCGACATCTACGTCACGGTGGCGCAGATGAAGATCGAGGAGATGAAGGACACGGCGGCGAACCGGGACGTGAACTCCGGCGGCACCACCAACGTGACGGCGGCAGCGGCGATTGCCGCCTTGCAGGAGGCCGGAAACAAGGCAAGCCGTGATATGATCGCCGCCAGCTACCGCGCCTATACCCAGATCAACATGCTGTGCGTGGAGCTGATGCGGCAATTCTACGACGTAAGACGCAGCTTTCGCATTACCGGCGAGGGCAACGAATATCAGTTTGTAGCTTTCGACAACGCGGGCTTGCAGGATCAGGTGACGTGGCTGGACACAATGGGCAACGAGATGTTCCGTAAGCCGGTGTTCGACCTGAAAATCAAGGCGCAGAAAAAGAATCCCTTCTCCCGCATGGAGCAGAACGAGCGGGCAAAGGAGCTGTACTCCCTGGGATTTTTTAATCCGGATAACGCGCAGGCCAGTCTGACGGCGCTGGAGATGATGGACTTTGAGGGCATCCAGACCGTGCGGGAAAAGGTGATGCAGGGGCAGACCCTCATGAATATGCTGATGCAGATGCAGTCGCAGATCGCCATGCTGACGGGCGCTATTATGCCGCAGGAGGGCGCGGGCGCTGCACCGGCGCAGACTGGCGGCGGCGCACCTGCGGAGGCCACCAACCAGCTTGCAAGCGGCATCATGCAGGCGCAGACGCCTATGACCGGCTACGGACAGGCATTGGCAAAGCGGAGCACGCCCAGCCTATGACGGAGGTAACACTGCATCACGGGGATAGCTGCTCCGTGAGGTGCAAGGGACACGCCACAGGATACCCTGACGTGTGTGCGGCGGTAAGCTGTCTTTTGTACACGGCGGCGGGCTGGCTGCACAACACGCAGGAGGCGGAGCTGGTGCTGGAACGGCTGGACAGCGGGGATGCGTACCTGCGCTGGCACGGCGGGCGGTGGCTGTATGACCTGCTGGAAATCGGCTTTTTGCAGCTGGAAATGGCAAAGCCGGAGGCGATCTCCGTAAAAATCGAAAAAAAATAAAAATATTTTTCGTTTTAGGGGTGCGGGAGACCGCGCCCCCTTTCTATGATATAGATACTTCCTCCCTGCCTGCGCGGTGTGACGGCGGTAAAGAGCCGCCGCCCACCGCAAGGGTGGATAGGGAGCGCTGCACGGGAGCGATATGCCCGCGAAACAAAGGAGGAACAGATATGTACCTTTACAAAATTTCCCTCGGTCTCTTCGACGGCGAGGGCGGCGATGGGGCGCCAGCTGCCACCGCACAGGGCGATACACAGGCAAGCTCCGGTACCACCCGCCAGAGCAAATCGGGCGCACTGGCCAACGTCAAGTACGGCAAACAGGCGGAGAGCCAGACGGAAGTACAGTCCGACGCCGGGACTGATGATAAGGTAAAGGACGTGGAGACCACGTCCGACGCGCTGGAGGCCAAGAAAAAGGCTTTCCGGGAGCTGATCAACGGGGAGTACAAGGATCTGTACACCCAGGAGACACAGCGGATGATCGACCGGCGCTTCAAGGAGGCGCGGGAGACGGAGAAGCGGATGCAGTCCTACCAGCCGGTGCTGGATACGCTGATGGAGCGTTACGGCATCGCGGACGGGGACGCAAAGCGTCTGCTGGAGGCCGTGGACAACGACCACGCCTACTGGAGTGAAGCCGCCGAGGAGGCGGGCATGAGCGAGGAGCAGTACAAGGAGTTTCGCCGTCTGCGGCGGGAAAACGCCGAGCTGCTTCGCGGCCAGCAGATGCAGCAGCAGGAGGCGCAGATCCGGGCGCAGAGCGAGAAGTGGTACATGGAGGCGGAGGCCATGAGGAGCAATCCCATGTACCAGAACTTTGACCTTGTGCAGGAGCTGCAAAACGATGAGTTTGTGAACCTGCTGAAAGCCGGTACACCGATGGAGCACGCCTACAAGGTGCTGCACTTTGACGAGCTGATGGGCAACGCGGTACAGGCTGCTGCCGCCAGCACGGAGAAGAAGGTGGCCGATAACATCCGGGCCAAGGGCAATCGTCCCAGTGAGAACGGCACCAGCTCCAACAGCGCGTTTGTTACAAAGACGGATCCCTCGAAGCTGACGAGAGCGGACTTCGAGGAAATCGAGCGGAGAGTAGCAAGAGGCGAACGCATTTCCTTTTGACCTACGGCTCCGCTGCGATATGCGGAAAGGAGCTATTACATGAACGCAATTTACAACGACCTGTACCTGATGCCGGTGGTGCTGAACCTGTTTGACGCATACACCAATACCACGCTGGATCCCGGTCTGAGCGACGAGATGAAGGTGTACTATTCGATGCGCCTCATCAACCTCGCCGAGCCGGAGCTGATCCATGACCAGTTTGGCCAGAAGCACCCCATCCCCAAGAACAGCGGCAAGACCATCGAGTTCAGAAAGTACGACAGTCTGCCCAAGGCGCTGGTTCCGCTGACCGAAGGTGTGACCCCCGCCGGTCAGAAGCTGAGCATGGGCGTGATCCGCGCCACCATCAAGCAGTACGGCGGCTACATCGAGCTGTCCGATACTCTGGAGCAGACGGCCATCGACAACAACCTGGTGCAGGCCACCCGCCTGCTGGCATCTCAGGCAGGCCGTACCGCCGACACCATCACCCGCGAGGTGCTGGCTGGCGGCACCAACGTGGTGTACGCCGGTGGTGCGAAGGATCGCTCTGAGCTGGTGGGCGGCGACAGCACCGCCGAGAACAACAAGTACCTGACGGTGGACGACATCCGCAAGGCTGTACGCGCCCTGAAGGTCATGAACGCCCAGAAGATCAACGGCTACTTTGCCGGTATCATCCATCCCGACACCGCCTATGACCTGATGAGCGACAAGAAGTGGGTGGATGTGAAGACCTACTCCGACCCCGACGGCATCTACGAGGGTGAGATCGGCAAGATCGAGGGTGTGCGCTTTGTGGAGACCACAGAGGCAAAGATCTTCCATGCCGCTTCCCTGAAGATCGAGGACGGCGCCGAGGAAAGCGCCCGTAACTTGACCGCCAAGAGCGCGACCGGGAAGGTCATTACCATCAAGGAAAAGCTCACCGATAAGCAGGCCAAGGCGCTGACCGGCAGAGACATTCTGATCGGCAAGGATCTGCTGGAGGTGGAATCTGCTGCCGCAGGTGCTGCCGGTGCCGCTACCATCACTACGAAAACGGCACCTGCCGCTGTGACCGACGGCACGGTGGTGTATCCCGGCGAGGGCGGCGCAAATGGCCGCGACGTGTACTCTACCCTGATCCTCGGCGCAGACGCCTACGGCGTGACGGAGCTGGAGGGCGGCGGCTTGCAGCACATCGTCAAGCAGCTGGGTTCCTCCGGTACGGCTGACCCGCTGGATCAGCGTGCCACCGCAGGCTGGAAGCTGACCAAGGTAGCGGAGCGTCTGGTGGAGCAGTACATGGTGCGCATCGAATCCGCCTCTACCTTTGAGAGCGGCGCGATGAACTGACGGTAACGCGGAGGGGGTAACTCCCCTCCGCATACCCAAAATGCAAGGAGGAATGAGCATGGCTGACAACAAAAAGCAGAGAACTCCGGAGGAAATGGAAAAAACACTGGCAGCAGCTAACGAGGCACTGGCGCAGGCCAAGAAGGAGGCGGAGGATGCCAAGGAGGCCGCGAAAGCAGCCGAGGCCGTTATGCGCGGCATGGCAGCAGGTGAAGCCTCCGACGACGGCATGGTACCGTTCTGGGCGTTCAAGGATGACGACCGGTACAAGGACGACATCGTGGTGGGCTGGAACGGCAAGGTGTACCGCATCCAGCGCGGCAAGCACGTCCGCGTTCCCCGCGAGGTGTACAACATCATCCGCCGCTCGATGGCACAGGACGCGGCGACGGCAGAGATGCTGGAGCAGAAGAGCCGGGAATATGAGGCGGTCAAGGCGCAGCTGAACTGACAACTGCATACTACCGCGAGACACGAAAACGGCTGTGACACGGCGCAGCAAGGCAGAAGGGGCGCTTCCCTTTTGACTTGCTGCGCCGTCTTTCAGCAGAAAGGGCGTGAAACATGACAAGAACGATCCCGCTGAAAATACAGAATGAATACATCGCCGGAGACAAGGTGCTGATCGGCGCGGCGGGGAGCCACAATGATGTAGTGCTGCGGATGGAGTTTTCCCCCATGTGGGACGGGCTGGCGAAAACGGTACAGTTCTGCGATGCGCTGGGTGAGAGCACCGTGGAGGTGCTGCTGGCTGCACAAATGCTGGAAAGCGGTACCACCAACGTCTACCTTGTGCCGGTGCCGAACGGGGCGAAAAAGTATGCGGGAGATATGGCGCTTGCCATCAAGGGCGCAGAGGCCTCCGGCGGCAAAGAGGCGCGGGCGACTACGGCGGTATACGGCACATTTACGGTTGGTGAAAGCAAGTGGAGCGGCAGCGCAGAAACGGAACAGGACGTGCCGCCTACACAGGCAGCACAGATGCAGACACAGATCGAGGCAATCATCGGGACGATAGCGGATGCACGATCCGCCGCCGAAGAGGCCGAGAAAAGCAAAAATGCCGCCAAGCAAAGTGAAACCAGCGCGGCATATAACGCCAATGCCGCAAGGGAAAGTGAAAAGAATGCGGCGGCAAGCGCGGAAAGCGCCAGACGGGACGCCGTTTCAGCCGGACAGGACGCGGCAAAGGCGGAAAGCGCCGTTGGGAAATACCCGTATTTAGGCGGGGACGGATACTGGATGCTATGGGATCCGGAAAGCGGCAGCTTTTACAAAAGCAGCATCAGCGGAAAAGGCAAAACAGGGCCGACGGGCGCCACCGGACAACAGGGTATCCCCGGCAAGGACGGTGCGCCCGGAAAAGACGGTGCGCCCGGCAAGGACGGTGCGCCAGGAGAAAAGGGAGATACAGGCCCAGCCGGTGCGTTGGTAGAAGCGGATGGTATGTTTGGCTTTCGGGTGAATGAAACCGGGCATCTGATCCTGTCTTATACGGGGAACGTACCGCCGAATCTATCCATTAACAGCGCTGGCCATTTAATACTGACAGTGTAAGGAGGAATAAAAAATGCCTGAAATTGATTTGGGATTGGTGGTCGGCCCAGCTGGCGCACAAGGCGCGCCAGGCCCCGCCGGTGCAGAAGGAAAACAGGGCGAACGAGGTCTTCCGGGCAAGGACGGCGCGCCCGGTGCGCAGGGAGACCCCGGTGCTGACGGGAAAAGCGCATACGAAACGGCATCTGCCAGCGGCTATGTCGGCTCTGAGGCACAGTTTGGGCGTGACCTTGCAGACGTACAAAACGCCGTCAAGTACAACACCCCGCAGACCCTGACCGACGAGCAGAAGCAGCAGGCGCGTGACAACATCGGCGCACCTGCACCCTACACCGCCGGGGAGAACATCTCCATCAGCGGCAGCGTGATCGCTACCAAGGCGTTTCCCTGTAACCCCAACTTGCTGGATAATTGGTACTTCGGGAATCCGGTGAATCAGCGGGGGCAGACGGAATGGCTGTCCTCTGCGAGCGATAATGTTCCGTGCGTAGACAGGTGGATTTGGTGGGGGCAGTATGTAGCGGGTTCAACTTTGAAGCTTCTGGATGATGGACTGCAACTTGTCGGAAAACCCGAAGTAGAAGGAATTTATCAGCAAATCGCGCAGAAGATTGAAAAGGATAGGTTGCCTGTCGGAGCAACCGTTACACTATCTGCTCTTGTCAAGGCGGAGGCTGATGCTTCAATTGTTCTCAGCATAGGCGGACAAAACTATGCGGTTGTGACGGTTCCAGCGAACACATGGACGTTAATCGCTATCGTAAAAAATGTGCCAAGTGTCGAGCAGACGCATAGCATAAGTATCCAGCGAAATACAGCTGGAGTAACTTTTACTGTTAAAGCAGTCAAGCTGGAGCTTGGCTCTCAGCAGACCCTTGCCCATCAGGAGAACGGCGTGTGGGTACTGAACGAAATACCCGATTACGGAGAGCAGTTGAGAAGGTGTCAGAGATATTTGATTGATATTGCGGGAAAGTATCCAATCATTCAATCATTTGGGTCGAACGGGTCGTGGTTTTCTATCCAGCTCCCATGCGATATGAGAACAACTCCAAGCTTCATTACGCAAGACGCGTCAAAGGTGCAAGTCCTGCGAAACGGAGCCACCGTGCCCGAAGTAACCTTTGATTGGAGTACGGCATCTTTTGCGTCCGGTAGAACCATTATTGTCTCATCTTCCCTTCCGGGGCAATTTGCAGATTGCCTTGCAATCGGCAGTAGATCCGTTTTCGCATCTGCGGAATTGTAAGGAGGTGACCGGATGGAAGCATGGACTAATGTTGGCGTGCCGCTGATCGTGGCACTGCTGACCTCCACCGCCCTGTGGGGAGTGGTGAGCAAGGTGATCCTCAAGCGGATGGAGCTGACGGCCAAGCGCAGCAAGGCGGACGAGGCGCAGCGGAAGATGCTGGTGGGGCTGGCCCACGACCGCATCATTCACCTCGGCATGGTGTACATTGAGCGGGGCTGCGTCACGCAGGACGAGTACGAGAATTTGCAGGTGTACCTCTACGAGCCGTATGAGGAGATGGGCGGCAACGGCAGCGCGCGGCGCGTCATGGAGGAAGTGCGGAAGCTGCCCATACGATAGGGCATACAGTGAGGTGTAAGGAAATGGCGATTCTACACATCGTGATCGGTGCGTGCATCGGCTTTTGTGCGGCGGCGCTGCTCAAGAGCGGGAAATAAAAGGCAGGCGCAGATGCGCCGGAAAGGAAAAATCATGAAACTGAACAACAAGGTATACGACATTATGAAATGGCTGGTCATCATCGTCATGCCCGCCGTGGCTACGCTGTACGCGGCGCTGGCGGCGGTGTGGGCGTGGCCCTACGCAGACGAGGTGGTGACCACCATCACCGCCGTGGACACGTTCCTCGGCGCGGTGCTGTGCATCTCCACGGCGCAGTATCACAAGGAGGCAAAGAACGATGGCTAAGCGGGTGTATCTGTCCCCCAGCGACCAGCGGAGGAACACCTACGCGGTGGGCGACACCACCGAGGCCATCCAGTGCGGACGCATTGCAGAGGCTTGCAAGGCCGCTCTGGAGCGCTCCGGCGTGGAGGTGATGCTGGGGCAGTACGACACCATGCAGAACCGTGTGGCGGCGTCCAACCGCTTCAAGGCTGACCTGCACGTCCCCATTCATTCCAACGCCTGCAACGGCAAGGCCAGCGGTACGCACCTGTTCTGTTACAGCGGCAACCGGAACAGTGCAGGGTACAAGGCGTGTCAGGCTGTAATGGACGTACTTGGCCCGATTACGCCGGGTGCGCCGGACGTGATCCGAGCCTATCCCGCGCTGTACGAGGTGAAGCATCCTGCCGCCACGACGGTGTATATCGAGACGGACTTCCACGACGTACCCCGCATCGCCCAGTGGATCATCGACAACACCACCCTGATCGGCGAGACTATCGCCAAGGGGCTGTGCGCGGCGCTGGGCGTACCCTTTGTGGAGAGCGAAAACGCGCCGGTGCCGGTGCCTGCGAAGGAGGACACGACGCTGCCCATGCAGGTACGGATGCTCAAGCACGGCATGAAGGGCGCGGACGTGAAGACCCTGCAAGCGGCGCTGATCGCCTACGGCTTTTCCTGCGGCGCGGCCGGTGCGGACGGCGACTTCGGCAGCGGCACGGAGACGGCGCTGAAGAAGTTCCAGACCAAGTACGGCCTCGGCGCTGACGGTATCGCCGGAAAGGGGACTTGGGGCAAGCTGCTGGGACAGTAAGGAGGGAAAGCATGACGGTGACGGAAACGATCTCCAAGGCTGATGAGCTGCGGATGAATACCATCAGCGACGAGCAAAAGGCGGCGTGGGTGATGGGACTGGATAAGGAGATCGGGGAACGGTTATGCGCAGAATCCCGCGTACACGACTGGCCTACGGGGGACGGGGAGCTTCTGCTCCCCTCCCCGTATGACCGGGTGTATGTGTTGTATCTGTGCAGCCAAATTGACTACTACAACAACGAAACAGCGCTGTACGGCAACGACAAAGCCGTGTATGACGAGGCGCTGGGTGAGGCAATGGCGTGGTGGCGGCGGAACAACTGCCCTGCGTATGGCGGAAATGTGCAGGTGATGTGATGCGAATGCCGGAATTGCCGTATGATCTGCGGCCAAACAAAGTGGACATTGTACAGATGCGCGGCATCAACTGGTCAGACGCGCTGCAAGACGGCGATTTGCGGGATAGCCTGAATGTGTCTGCCAGACGGTGGCCCTATATTACCACGCGAAAAGGCCGCGTGAAAAAAGACCCCTATAAGAACGCCACGGCAATGACGGCGTGGGACAAGCTGGTTGTGGTACAGGGTACAGCTCTTTTGTATGACGGGCAGAAGATCGGAACGGTGGCGGCAGGGCAAAAGCAGTTCGCCGTGATCAACACGAAAATGGTGATATGGCCGGACAAGGTATATCTGGACATCAACGACAAAAAGCTAAAGCCTCTGGCGGCAACAGTGACCGGCAGCAATGCCACATTTACGAAGAATAAAATGACCGTTGTCGGGTGGCCTGATCTGACAACACTTTTCAAGGCGGGGGACGGCGTTACGCTGTCCGGCTGTGTGGCGCAGAGCGCGAACAACAAGGATTTTGTGATCAAAGCCGTCACCGCCACGGAAATCACTGTGGCCGACAACACATTTACAGAGGCAACGGAAAACAGCGCAGGAATCAAGCTGGAGAGGAAGATCCCGGATCTGGATTTTATCTGCGAGAGCGAAAACCGGCTGTGGGGGTGCAACAGTAAAACACAGACCCTGTACGCCAGTGCGTTGGGTGATCCGACCAACTTTTATGTGTACGAAGGGCTTTCAACGGATTCCTATACGCTGGCGGTGGGAACGGAGGGGAAATTTACAGGATGCTGCAAGCTCAGCTCCTCCGTGCTTTTCTGGAAGGAAACAAAACTGCACAAGATGCTGGGCAGCTATCCGGCGGAATATTCCATGTACACCTATGAGATGGAAGGTCTGCAAGATGGCTGTCACAAGAGCCAGCAGGTTATCAACGATATGTTGTTTTACAAGGGGCCGCACGGGGTATATGCCTATTCCGGCGGCACACCTACGCTGATCAGTGACAACTTTGGAGAAAAAGTTTTTTCTGACGCGGTGGCGGGCAACGATGGCGACAGTTATTACCTAAGCGTAAAAGACGGAGACACGAGCCGCCTGATGGTGTACGAAACCAAAACGGGTATTTGGGTGCTGGAGGACGGAACAAAGGCGGTTGATTTTGCGCGGCTTGGTCGGCAGCTCTATATGCTGGATGACGGCGGGAACATTTATCTGCTGGATGGAGAGGAAACGCCGCAGACACAGATGTGGATGGTGCAATTTGCCCCAATGTATGAAACGCTGAACGGGAAAAAAGCGTATTCGCGTCTGCTGATGCGGCTGGAATTGCCAGTGGGAAGCTATGTGATCGTAAAAATGCGCTGCGACGGGAAGCCGTGGAAGGAGTGCGGAAGAGCGGTCGGGCGTGAGGTCAACGTGACACGGATGCGTTTTGCCGCAAACCGGTGTGATAAATTTGAACTCCGCCTGGAGGGTAAAGGCCCGTGCGCGATCCTTGGCATATCCAGAGAGTTTATTTTGGGGAGTGACGTGACGTGATCGTATTTCCGGAGAGCATAAACGCTATACCAAAATCAGACACGGAATCTGCGTTCCGAATCATCGAGGACTATATCAGGTATATGTGTCAGCGGACAGATTGGGCAATCAGCAATGTTGGCAAAACCGTCAGCGAAGCAGGTGTATCCAGTACGGAAACCTATATGCTTTTGCAGACATTGCAAAACACGGTATCTGCCTTGCAGAGCACCGTAAACAGCCAAGGCTCCAGCATTTCTGCGCTGCTGCAAAGCGTAACGACGCTTGGAAACGACTACGCAGAGCTTGCCAGTCGCGTAAGCAAAACGGAAGCCAAGTATACCGCGCTGGAGCTGCGTGTGGGTGAAACAGAAAAGAAGTATGCTGCGCTGGAGCAGCGTGTGGCAGCTTTGGAAAATAGCGGACAGGAGGTGCTATGATGGCAAGATTCGCGGATCGAATCAACAACAAAAAGAATAAATGGAATAACAGCGCGTCTATTCCCTCTTTAGCGGGGACGGTGGGCGCGGTTACCGGAGCGGCAAAACCATCCGGTGCGTCTGCCGTGCCGGATGCTGCGCTTATTTCCGCAATTTCCGGGGCGGCATATCCCAAAAACACGCCGACTGTTCCGAATGCGGCGATCGTTTCTGCCATTACAGGGTCGTCCCCGTTTTTGAAAAATAATGTGCCTGCAAATACCCCGCAAAGCGGCGGCGTTGCAGGAGGAAGCGGCAGCTACCAGATGGAATCGTATATCCCCTCCATTGACATCGGTGACCGTCCGACTTTTAACAGCCAGTATATGGAAAAGCTGAATGAGCTGGCAAAGCAGCTGACCGGTATGAACTTTGGCGACTGGACGCAGGGAGAGCAGTACAGATCACTGGCCGACCGGTACAGCGACAGCGGGCGAATGGGTATGCAGGACGTACTCGGCCAAATCGCGGCGAGAACGGGCGGTCTGGCATCCTCTTATGCATCCACGGCGGCACAGCAGCAGTACAACAGCTATATGTCGCAGCTGGAGCAGGTGGCCAGACAAATGTATGACCAGGATCGAAGCGATATTTTGAGCGATGCAACGCTATATCGGAATCTGGTCAATGATGAGTATGGACGGTACCGGGACGAGTTGGCGGACTACAACGAGCGGCTGGCGGCAGCACAAAAAGCGGCGCTGGAGGCGGCAAGGCTGGCAGCAAGAGGCAGCGGCGGCGGAGGGGATCGGGTGCAGACATCCACGGGAGACACAGGCAAATACTATACGAAGCCCAGCACCAATCGCGTCAGCGTTCCCAACTATGGACAGGTCAGCTTTGAGGACGCGGAGACTTTGGAAAAGAAGGGCTTGATCAAGCTGCTTGGCGTGAATAAAAACGGAGATCCTGTGTTTGCGCCGACCACAAAGAAAAACTATCGGGATCCTGTCAAACTGACAAGATAAGGGGGAAACGATATGCCGAGACCCACGGGCAGCACCGCGCAGGAGCGGATCCTGCTGCGGGCAAATGCCATTGGAAAAGTAAAGGAGCCGGAAGAAAACACGGCGCGGTCGCGGATCCTTAGCCGTGCCGCAGAGATGGGCGAGGTAAAGCCTGCGGAGGCTGCGCCGAAATACGCGGAGGAAACGACGCGGGAGCCGTATAGCATTGCTGCACTGGGTGCTGGCAATTACGGTGCGGACAAGCGTATTTTCGGGGAAGGGTATAATTACGGTCAGGGCCTTGCAAAGGCAGGTCAGATCGGTCTGACGCAGATTGCCAAGGCAGGAAGCAGCGTGGGAGCGTGGGCCGAAAATATGCTGGGCGCCTTTATTAAAGAAGGCTCGAACGGCGTTGTGGCACCTGATACGAGCAAATGGCTTTTCAACCGATGGAATCAGGCCATTGACGCAGAGGCGGAAGGTGTGCGGCAGAAGTACGCCGAAAATACGGCGCGTGGCGGACGGGCAGCGGAGGTCGCAGAAGATCTGGGCGCGGCAACTGTTGCGGCATTGCCGCAGGCTGTGGCGGCAATGCTCACCGGCGGCGCAAGCTCTGTTATGACTGCGGAGCAGCTGGCAGCGCGTGCGGCGGCTTCTCCCGGCATTGTGAACACGATTTCGACCGGTATGCGGACGATGGCAAAAGACCCCAACTTCCAGCTCTCTTTTGCACAGGTATTTGGCCCCGGATATGAACAGGCAAAAGCGGACGGCGCAGACGACTTCCGCGCCACGGTATACGCCGCGGGGAACGGCCTGATGAACGCGGCGGTCGAGGTCGGCGGTGGTATCCAGACGCTGCCCAAGGAGCTGCAAGGCGGCACCTCCGCATGGAAAGCGTGGGTAGATTCCATGTTGGAAGAGGGCAAGGAAGAAGTCGTGCAGGGCGTGATCGAACGTGCGATGCAGAACGCCGTGTACGACAAGAGCAATCCCCTGGTTGGTATCGGGAATGATGCCATTTTTGACCCTGCGGCGGCGGCAGAGGAATTTGCAGGCGGCGCGGTCGTCGGTGGAATCCTGTCCGGCGGGCAGATCGGGGTCAATGCGCTGGGAAACCGCGTGGCGTATGACGCGGCAAAAGCGCAGTACAACCGTGATGTGCAGCGGAACACCGCGCCGGAGATCAACACAAAGGCGGCGGAGGCGGTGGAGGCGGTGACGCGGGGCGAGGCCATTACCGGCAATCAGGCGGCGGCTATCGCCCGTGACCCGGTGGCGGTGGAGGTGCTGGAGCAGCGCACCGGCGTGAAGCTGGACACGGACAAGCCGATCAGTCAGGTAAAGCGGGACATTGCGGGGCTTGCAAGCCGCAAGGTGACGCAGGAAACGCAGAGGGCTACGCCTCCCTCCCCCGCCGCGCAGAAACGCGCAGAGAAGCGCGTAGGCGGCTTTTTGGAAAACGGGCAAAAGGCGTATCAGGAAATGAGCCGGACGGCAGAGGACGCGCCCTCCCTGTATGCAGGCTTTTCCAGCGTATACAACGCGGGACTGAACGGCATCGAAGCGGACAAGGCCAAGGGCAAGTACGCGGCGATGCTGACGCCGGAGCAGCGGTACGCAGCGTACAACGCCGGTCTGGAGGACGCACGGGTGCAGTTGGCGCGGGAGAACGCAGAGGTGGCGTCCGTGACCACCACGGCGGGCGCCGGTCTGGCGGACAACGAGTACAGCCGGGGCCTGATCGCAGTAAAAAAGGACACCGCCGCCACGCTGAACGCATGGGGCAAGAAGCTGGGTGTCCGGATCGAGATCGTGGATCAGGTGCTGGGCGGCAGAGCCAACGGCCAGTACATCAAAGAGCAGAATCTCATCCAGATCGCCGCTGACAGCGACAAGCCGCTTTTGAACGTGACCGCCCACGAGATCACCCACCGGATGCAGGACTTGTCCCCTGCTGAATACCGGAAGTTCCGGCAGGCTGCTATGGAGTACAAGATGCAGGAAAACGGCGCGGACACAGAGGCAGAGATCGTGGAGAAGTACATGGAGGCGGCGGAGCAGGAGGGCGTGACGCTGACGCGGGACGGTGTGCTGGACGAGCTTGCGGCGGACTTCGCCGGTGATATGCTGGACAACGCAGCGCTGTTTGCCAAGTTCTCCAAGGAAAACCGGACAGCGGCGCAGAAGCTGCTGGATAGCCTGAAGGAGTTTCTCAACAAGGTCAAAATTGCGTTCACCGGCAAATACCGCGACGTGGCGGCGCAGGAGGCATACGGCAAGGATTTTGCCGAGCTGGAGGACATTGCAAAGCAGTGGCAGGCGGCTTTTGACGCGGCGGAGCGACAGGCGGAAATCAGTTCGTCCGTGCGCCCCGGCGACACAGTGCAGTTTGACGATGTTGTTTACTCCCTCCGTGTAACGGACAAGGACACACTGGACTTTTTAGATAAGCAGAAAACCATCACAACGTACAAGACCATGCAGTTTGTGGACGGCAAACTGTATCCTCCGATGGCGGCGCGTGTAGACGGTCGTTACGAGGATGCCAGTGAGCTTGGCAAGTGGGAAATGGCTATTGAGCGCCCTGATCTGGTAAAAGACGGCAAGTTCAAGTTGGACAAGGGTAAGGGGCAAGGCAGTCTTATGGCGGCGTATAACCCGTATATGCATTCGTCCAACCTTGTACTGAACGACCAGTTCAGCGGCGCGTATACGCGGGATAATCTTGTAACCGTTGAATGTGAGGTGCCGGTAAGCGAAATGACTTCTGGGTACCACGCAGACGGCGCGAAAGACAGCGTCGGCTGGCATTCATGGCACACTGGCACGGTGGCAGGTCAGGTACGAAAGGCGACCGGCGTGGAGCGCCAAGTATTTCTTTCTCGCTGGATCAAGCCTGTTCGCATCCTGCCAAACGCAGAGGTCGCCGGTATGTACAAGGAACTGTTGGGCAACACGGGAATTGCCGTGCCTGATAACGTAGTCACACCCGGACTTTTGGCGGAGCTGAAAAAAGCAGGCGTTCCTATCAAGGAAAGCGGGCGCGTAAAAACCGCCGCCGGTGAGGGCGACGGCGTGCGGTATAGCCTGAAAAATACAACAGATAAAAACGTTGTCAGCATCAAACAGCAGATTGCGAATGCCGTGCAAGAACTAAACGCCGCAGATCCGGTGGTGCGCAAAACCGTTTTTAACATTTTCAGCAGCATGAACATTAAGCAAAAACGAGCGTGGGCAGAAGCTGAGGCGTTAAAATACGGAAACCGCGTGGACAGACAGGGATACGGGTCGATTGAAGTAAGTCGTAAGGACGTAAATAGCGCACTCAATTATTTACAGAGTGATGGAGAAATCGCTGCGTTCACTGCACTACCTCATGTACTCAAGCGCGGAAAAGAAATCTACCGCGAGGCAGATCATAAAGGGCGCGGGTATAGCACAGTGACTTTTGCTGGCCCTGTTGAAATAAACGGTACGAGAGGCAACATGGCAGTCGTTGTGAGGGAAACCAGCAAAAATCACTACGATATGCATCGAATTGTTATGCCGGATGGTTCCGCGTTTACTTTTTCGGAAAAAACAAACGCAGAAACCGGACCGACTGCGGCCACATCCAGTAAGGAAGCGCTCACACAGCCCACGGCTTCTACGTCTAAAACCAGTATACTCACCGATGGCGAGAATGTCAAGCCGCAGTTTTCACTGAAAGCGTACTCCGAGGCGGAGAAAAAAGACCATGTAAAATCTGCAAAGGAATTTTTCGGCAAGACGTACAGCTGGAACGAAACCGGATACATTGCCACGGACGGCACGAAGTTGGATTTCTCCGGACGGCATGATGGTGGCCCCGGCGGCTACCGAGCCGTAGATCATCGGGATATCCGTGACGCGCTGGGGCTTGATTACGGCGGGGACGATTACAGCGGCGCGATGGTGCAGTTTATGGGCGAGGGGAATATCCGTATCAGCCCGGAAAGCGGCGGTATCAACCTGTCGGTCATGCCCACAAAGGCGCAGTTTGATTCTCTGGCTGACTTCATTAGTAAAAACAGAGGCGAAGTCATTCTGGATTTGGATGACGCCAACGGGAATACCGTGTCCAGCACGGAATACCCGAGGGGGACGCACAGCAGCAAGGTCATCAACGACATAAAAGCGTACTTCGAGAATGGAACGACGCCGCAGGTATCGGAGCTGGGCAAGTTCCGGTATCAGCTCAAGAATACGGCGGAAGTGGAGCGCGAGGCGCGGGAACTCAAGAAGGAGCGAAACGCGCTGGCCAAGCAGAACGAGGCGCTAAAGCAGCGGGTGCAGGAGCTGAAAGGTGAAATGCGCATCAGCAAAGAGCCGTCTGTTGTGGCGCGGGACGTGAAGAAGCTTGGGCTGAATCTCATCCTCGAGTACGGCAGCGACGTGAAATACGCGGACGTGCAGAGCGAGATGGACGCGCTGGCAAAGGCTGTGATGAAGCGGGACGTGACGATGGAGGGTCTGATGCCCCACGCCAAGGCCGTGGCGGAGGCCATTGTGGACAACACCTCGGAGCTGACGGAGTACGGTGCGGAGCTGCTGGAAATTCGGGACCATTTGAAGCGGCAGACCATCCAGTTCAACGGGGACATGGCAAACTACGGCGATTTTCGAAAAAGCCACATGGGAACGCTGAAGCTAAACAAGGACAACGGCACGTCTGTGGATACCGTGTACGGTGAGCTGACGGAAATGTTCGGCGAGGGCTATTTCCCCAGCGACGTGTATACGGAGGCGGACAAGCTGCTGCAAATCGGGGATGTGCTGGACGGCCTCGACAGCATTTACCACAATCCCTTTGAGGGATACAGGGACGCGGCGGTGCAGGAGATCGCCAATCAACTGCTAGACGGCATGATCTCCGATCAGGTGCGGCAGAAGAAAACGTATGCAGACAGGCGTGCGCTGGAGAAGCAGGAAGCCGTCGGTCGTGTGCGTGAGATGCTGTCTCGTGAGCGGCAAAAGCGCCGGGACGATGTAAACGCACTGCGGAAGACGTACAACGAGAAAACCAAGAAGGGCAACGAAAAACGGAAAGCCACGGCGATGCGGGCGCGGATCGCACGGCACACCGGCGCGATCTCCCGCAAGCTGGTGAATCCCACGGACAAGCAGCACATTCCGGAGCGGCTGCGTGTGACGGTGGCAAGCCTGCTGCAAAATATCAATCTGGAAAGCGCGTACAGCTACGACGAAAACGGGCGGCTGCGGAAGAACGCGGACGGCGACCCCACCAGAAGGACGCTGGAGGCAGACCGGCTCAAGCAGATCTATGACGACATTCTGGACAACGAGGGGAATATGGTGGTAGACCCTGCGCTGACGGAAAGCGGCGGTCTGCTGGATTCTCTGTCCGCGCTGGGCGGCAAGCGCATTGCGGACATGAACGTGTCCGAGCTGGAAACGGTGTGGAACGCGATCCGTGCCATTGAAACGACGCTGACCACCTACGACAAGACGCTCTCCTCCGCGAAGTACAAGAGCACCAGCGAGTGGGCGGAGCGATTTGCGGCAGACAGTATGGGCAGGAAGCGGCGAAACCGCAAAATCTCGCTGGATATGGCAGACCCGTATACGTTCTTCTCTGCCTACGGCGATGCGGGTAAGCAGCTGTACAGAACGCTGCGGAACGCGCAGGATCAGCAGCACTGGATGCTGAGGGATGTGCAGCGCGAGGCGGAAAAGTTCTTGGATAAGGACGTGTATAAAAACCGCTTTGACCGGCACACCTTTACCACCGGCCGAGGCGTGGAGCTGACGCTGACCACCGACCAGATCATGAACCTGTATAATCTGGCGCGGCGCGGCGAACAGGCCATGCACCATCTGACTGTGGGCGGCATTGTGCAGCCGGAGATCCAGCGGAACGGTAAGCTGAAAGCGATACCGCGCGGAAACGACAACATTCTGCTGACGGAAGAAGACATCAGGGCCATCACCGCCGTGCTGACGCCGGAGCAGGTCAAGGTGGCAAACGGTCTGCAAAAGCTGGCAAGCACTAAGCTGGCAGAGTGGGGCAACAACGCCAGTATGCAGGTGTACGGCTATCGGAAGTTCAAGGAAGAACACTACTGGCCCATCAAGGCCGCAAAGGATGCGGTGGCCTCCAGCGTGGAGAAGGACGCTGACAACGCACGGTCGATCAAGAACATGGGCAGCGCAAAGGCGCTGACACCCAATGCCGGCAATGCGCTGGACATTGGCGGCGCGTATGACGTGTTTGCGCAGAATGCCAGCGACATGATCAAGTACGCCACGCTGCTGGCACCGATGGAGGACATCAACCGGCTGTACAACTATCGGTATCGCGACAGCAGCGGGAATCTGACGGGGCGGAATATGCGGCAGGTGTTGTCCGGCGTGTACGGAGACGCGGCGCAGAAGTACTGGCGGAATCTGATGCGGGATATGCAGAACGGCATGGTGAAAAATTCCAGCGATACCACCAGAAGCATTGAGCGGATCGTGGGCAATACCAAGGGCGCGGCTGTCGGCTCCAACTGGCGCGTGGTCATCCAGCAGCCCACGGCATTTTTCCGGGCGGCGGTGATCCTCGATCCGGAGAACATGGCGAAAGGCATCGCAAAAGGCGTGACGGACGGCAACGGCTGGGACAAGGCCAGAAACTGGGCGGCGATTGCAGGCATCAAGGATTCGTCCGGCTTTGATCAGGGAAGCCGGTACACCATTGCGCGAGAGGTGTACGGATCCAGCGACAGCGTTATGGACAAGCTGAGCGACTGGAGCAGCCGGGCCGCTGCCAATGCGGACGCCATTACATGGGGCAAGATCTGGAACGCCTGCGAGTGGCAGGTGGCGGCAGACACAAAAACGGAAGTAGGCAGCGATGCGTATTACCGGCAGGTGGCGGAGCTGTTTACGGACGTCATCGACCAAACGCAGGTGGTAGACGGCATCATGCAGCGGACGCAGATCATGCGGGACAGCGACGCGCTGACGCGGCAGGCCACGTCCTTTATGGGTGAGCCGCTGAAAAGTCTGAATATCCTGATGCGCTCCTATGACGCATGGCGTTTTGAAACCAACACGCAGAAGCGGAGCGCTGCATTGAAGCAGTTGAAGCGCTCCGTGGGTGCGCTGCTGGTAACGGATATTATAAACTCGCTGGCACAGTCTCTTGTTGACGCGCTGCGTGACGATGACAAGGAGAAAAAGTATTGGGCGCGTTTCTTCGCGGCGCTTACCGGTGTCAGCGGAGATGAGGAGAGCTTCGGCGAGTTGGCAAAGAACGTTTTGCTGGAAGGAAACCTGAAGGGCAACATTACGCTGGTCGGAAGATTGCCCTATGCAAAGGATCTGATCTCCATCCTGCAAGGCTACTCCGTAGAGCGCATGGATGCAGATGCCATCGGTGACATTGTGCGGGCGACCCAGACGATGTACAGCAGCGTTACCGGCGAGGGCAAATATACCACCGCCTACGCTTGCAAGCAGCTTTTGACCGCTGTGAGCAAGATATTTGGCGTCAGCGTGGCAAACCTTGGCCGCGACGTGTGGGCTGCTGCTCGAAGTGCTGCCAATGAGACAGGCAACGTGCGGATCATGTTCGAGATGGAGAAAGCCATCTACCGTATGGACAGGAGCGCCGGAAACAGAAAGCGCTGGTGCGAACTGCTCTATCTGGCGCAGAAGGAGAGCGACACAAAGACGGCGCGGATGATCTATAAGGAGATGCTGGAGCACGGCTACGATGAGAAGGACGTGCAACAGGGCGTCGAGACCATCATGAAAGCGGAGCAGAATGTAAAATCCGTGAAGGAACTGAAAAACCGGTGGCGAGCACCGTAAATCAAGGGAAGGAGCAACGGGCGATAGGGCAACCATCCTATGGCACCATCCCGCCGCAAGGCGATCCGCAAGCCTGCGTAAAGCAGGATGAATCAGGAGCATCGGGAAATACGGGCTATGCTGCATAGCATAGCACCCAAGAGAGCTATCGCGTGGATCCAATCTTTTGACTTGCCGCAGGAGGAGGCACAGTGTATCGCGGAATGCGATGTGCGGGGACGAAGCTGCGTGGAGCAGGCGTTCCGCATGAACGTATCGGTTGACGGCGTAAAGCGCCGCCGCCGTACCGCATACAAAAAAATGGCCGACGGCCTGAGAGCAGAAAAAAGACACACCGTGTAGGTGTGTCTTTTTTCTTTCCTGCTGCACATGGAACGCAGGAAAGGGATCGGGGTGTTTTTATTGTAACGCGCACAAGTTAGAAACGCAAGAAAAATCGTTCGACAAAAAACGACACGCACTTTTTTGCCCTTTTCTTGACGCTTTCCACGGCGATATCTGCCGTATGCTGGCTGTAAAGAGAGGTGGTCGTGATGTTCGTATGGTATAACCCGAATCCCTCCGGCAAGAACGTGGGAGACTGTCCTGTTCGCGCGATCTGCCGCGCCACGGGGCAGGGCTGGCATGAGACGTATGTGCAGCTTTGTATGCAGGGGCTGGCGCTTGCGGATATGCCCAGCGCCAACAACGTGTGGGGCGCATATCTCAAGAAGCTGGGCTTTGCACGGCATATCATCCCGGAGGACTGTTCGGACAGCTATTCCGTGAGTGATTTTGCAATGGATCACCCGCGTGGTACATATCTGCTGCCGCTGGCGTCCCATGTGGTGTGCGTGATAGACGGAGACTGGCACGACACATGGGATTCCGGAGCCGAAACACCCTTGTATTACTGGGAAAGGACGGATGAAGCATGAACTATCCATACTACGGAAACCCCTATATGCCGCCGATGCAGGACAACCTCGCCCAGCTGAGGCAGCAGCAGATGCAGGCCATTCCGCCGATGCCGCAAAATCCCTTGCCGCAGAGCGGCGTGCAGTGGGTATCCGGCGAACAGGAGGCAAGAAGCTGGATGGTCGCGCCCAATGCGGCGGTGGCGCTGTGGGATTCGACGGCGCCCACGGTGTATTTGAAACAGGCCGATGCAAGCGGCAAGCCGACGCTCAAGGTGTACGACCTTGTGGAGCGGCTTGCAAGCGCTCCTGACGCGCAGAAAGCGCCCGCCGCAGAATATGTGACCCGTAAGGAGTTTGACGCGCTGGCGGCGCTTGTGAGCGAAATGAAGGGCAAGAAGCGCAAGGAGGAAAAGAGCGATGAATAATCCGTTTTTCGGTGCAATGGGCGGCGGCAACGGCTTTATGCAGATGGTGCAGCAGTTCAAGCAGTTCAAGGCGAATTTCCAGGGCGACCCAAAAGCAGAGGTGGAGAAGCTTTTGCAGAGCGGCAAGCTCACGCAGCAGCAGTTGAACCAGCTCCAGCAGATGGCGAAGCAATTTCAAAGTCTGATGGGATAAGCAAAGTCTAAGCAAAGTCTTAGCAAAAACATAAGACGAAACATAAGACGAAACATAACTTGTTTCTTGATCGTGGCCGCGATTCAGATAAATTACAACTACAAAGGAGTGATACTATGTCTATTTCCGAGGGTATGCCCACCATGACCATGCCTGTGACCCCTGCCAATGGCAGCGGTAACGGCTTTGGCTTTGGCGGTGACGGCGCGTGGTTCCTCATCATCCTGTTCCTGTTTGCGTTCTGCGGCTGGGGCGGCAACGGCTGGGGCAACAACGGCAATTCCGGCGGCGTGGTGGACGGCTATGTGCTGGCCTCCGACTTTTCCAACATCGAGCGCAAAATGGACATCATCAACGGCGGGCTGTGCGACGGCTTCTATGCCGTGAACAACACCCTGTTGACCGGCTTCGGCAATGCCGAGCTGTCCCGCGCCAACCAGCAGGCCGCACTGATGCAGCAGCTCAGCGCTATGCAGATGCAGGCGGCAAACTGCTGTTGCGAGAACAGAGCCGCCATCGCGCAGGTGCGCTATGACATGGCGACGCAGGCGTGCGACACGCGGAACACGGTGCAGAACGCCACCCGCGACATCGTGGAGAATCAGAACGCCAACAGCCGCGCCATCCTGGACTTCCTGACCAACTCCAAGATGCGCGATCTGGAGAGCGCAAATCAGGAGCTGCGTCTGGCCGCGTCTCAGGCTGCGCAGAATAACTACCTGATCTCCCAGCTGCGGCCTACGCCCATCCCGGCGTATGCATCCTGCAACCCGTGGGCTGGCAGCTACACCGGCTGCTCCGGCTGCTGACAACTGCATAAAAATCTATTTCCAAAACGGAAATTGTTCAGCTCCGGGCTGATATTGAAAGGCGGCGGGGCAATAGCTCCGCCGTCTGCATTTTGAAAGGAGTGAGTATTTTGGCTGAATACGTAAATACCAACATCGTTTCTGTTCCTGCCGGACAGAATGTGCCGCTGACGGAAACTGCCGTTGCGGGCAAGTCCTGCATCGTACACCGCGAGGGCAGCGGGCAGGTGTTTTTGCGTGGCCTGACAAACCAGTGTAAGGCACGGTTCCGCGTGTCCTTCGGCGGAAACATTGCCATCCCCACCGGCGGCACGGTGGGCGCAATCTCCGCTGCGCTGGCTATCAACGGAGAGCCGCTGACCAGCGCCGTGGCAACGGTAACGCCCGCCGCCGTGGAGAACTATTTCAATATCTTCGTCGCTGCCAACGTGGATGTGCCGAAGGGCTGCTGTGTAACGGTGGCGATGGAGAACACCAGCGCTCAGGCGATCAGCTTTGCCAATAGCAACATGATCGTGGAGCGCGTCTGCTGAAAGGAGGGGCAACATGAACATGAAGGAGCTTTTCGGCATCCGGGAGATGCTGTGTGAGGAGCTGTCTGAGTTTTCCGGCCAGCGGGAGTTGAGCGCTGCGGAACTGGATGCCATCCACAAGCTGGCATCGTCCATCAAGAACATTGACAAGATTGCCATGTTTGAAAGCGGCGACTACAGCCGCGACGATGGGTATTCCCGCGATGATGGCTATTCCCGCGACTGGTCTTCCGGGCGCACCGCCTACAACAGAGGCAGCTCGTATCGGCGCAAGAGGGATTCTATGGGCCGGTACAGCCGCGATGAGGGCAAAGCAAAGGATCTGATCGAGCGCATGATGCAGGACACCGACGATCCCAACGTAAAGGAAGCTCTGCGGCAGGCAATGCACGTTGTTGAGAACGGGTGACGTTGCTTACACGTTACTTACAAACGTGTTTTGGAGGAAATGAGAAAATCCCTGTAACCGTTGCGGTTACAGGGATTTTTGTGGTGGAGACTGCTGGACTCGAACCAGTGACCTCCTGCGTGTGAAATATGGATAACGGAATTTTACAACGTTTCTGCGCGGTTTTCGTGGTGTTTTAATAATGTTTCATGAAAAACAATAACCAGAATCCGTGTTAAGCTGTTTTAGGTTTTTTCGGTTACTTACAAATTACTTGCAGATTCAACGGCGGAGATGAGCTTTTCCGCGTCTGCATGGATGTAAATATCCGCCGTGGTGGAGAAGCTTGCGTGACCGATGATCTTCTGCAAAATCTCCTGCTGGATGCCTGCATTTCTCGCCCATGTTGCGAAGGTGTGGCGCGTGGCGTGGGGCGTGTGCTTTGGGATACCGAGCTTTTCCAGCAACGGATAGAAGTCACGCTTGCGGTAATTGGCGGGGATGCGCTGCCCGTCGTAGCCGGACAGGAACAGGTCGCCGGTGGCGCGGGAAGCAAAGTATGCAAAATACTTCCTGCCCTCCGGGCGGATGGGAATGACGCGATCTCTGCCGGCCTTTGTCTTTTCGCCGCCGATCACATACGATTCATGGTAGTCTTTCAGCGGCAGGGAGAACAATTCACCGATGCGCATACCGGTGTAAATCATCATAAGGGCGATCTTGGCGGCGTCGGAGCCGTCTTTTTCCAATAGCGCGATTTCGTCATCTGTAAAGATGGCTTTTTCTTTTTTTACCTGCTGGGGCAGCTTGACATATTTGGCAAAGTCGGTTGTGGCGATCTCCTCACGGACGGCCCAGCGGGCCATCTGGGTCATGAGCTGCTTGTATTTGGACAGCGTGGAGTTGGACTTTGCCATGTTGCTGTCGATGATGGCTTGAAAGTCCTTTGTGCGCAGGTCACGGAATTTCTTGTTATGCAGCGGCGCACATACAGCGTAGGCTCTGTCATAGGATTCCACGCCCTTCTCACCTATCTCCCGATAGTGTTCGGCTTTCCATTCGGTGAACACCTCGGAAAAGGTCATATTGAATTTTTCCTCCAGCGGACGACCTGCCAGCCGATCCAGTGCGGCAAGCGCGTCTGTTTTCCGTTCGTAGTATCCAATATACACGCCGTCTTTTGCGGCGACCCAAGGCCGCGACCGCCGCCCACCCAGCTTATACACCGTGCCTGACCCATTGGGGCGTTTCAGCGCCTTGCGGGAGGCCGTGACCTGCTTTTTCCCGCAGATATGGCAATAAACGGCATCCGGTACCAGTTGGACACCGCATTTAATACAAGTAGACATAGGGACACCTCACAAAGAAGAAACAAGAATCTTGTAAATCTTGCCGATTGAAAACAAGAAACTTGTCATATACAATGGCAGCAAACAAATAGAACAGATGTTTTATTTCAAAACAAACCATTGTTGGGATTCTGCAAGTCAATTGTAATGCCGTATGCCAGGGCGATGGCAAGCAGGATCATCAGGCCAAGGATCAGATAATTCTTGTGACGTATGGCTCTGACGCGGAGCCGGTTCATCTCCTGTTCATGGGTTAGCTGCGCTTCTATGGACGGATCGGGTGTTGGCTGAATATGAAAAAAAGCGTCTATCGACACACCGAGGACGCGGCAGATGGGGCCAGCGGTGTAGATAGACGGCATTTTGGACGACGATGAAAAAAAGTTGTTGACGCTGGACAGCGGAACGTCGGAATTGTCGGATATGTCCTGCGCCGTCATCTTTTCTCGGTATTTGGCTTCTCTGCAAATTTCCTGTAAAGATTCTTCCATTTGTATTCATTCCTCCCTCAACTGGGCGCGGCCTGCCCCGTTTCGGTTTGGCGCGGCGGGGCGGTCTGCCTTGTTCCGGCGTTGACCTGCCTAATGCGGTTTTGTTACGGTGAAACCGCAGCAGGTGCGCGTGATGGTTGGTGTGTCTGCTGTAAGCCCCCGTCGCCGTTGCGGAGGCGGCGGGGGCGCTTTGGTCGGTAAGTTTCATTTTTTCATCTCTGATTGCTCAAGTTTTCCTCTTTTTTTCAATATGGAAAAACCAATCGTTTTTAATAGCCAGTATTCAGCGATACCCCATGTAATGGAAAATACAATTAGAATTACGGTATCGATTTGCTGGTTGGCGTTAATCGAGGATGTGTATGTACCAAGCGCGGAATACACGGCAAAAACGATACAAAGTTTTTTATACCATGAACCGGAAGTCGGCTTTTTGACGACCGCAGCTATAATCCACGGTATAACTCCAAGTGCAAAAAATGGTAATACGATTGAAAGCATCAAAAATAGCATTCTTTTCACCACCCTCCAGGCAACATTATACAAACTGCACGGGAAGCAAACAAGTTAAGAAAGTAAATTTGGACATATAGCCAAACGCGGAACAAAAAACTATGCGATTTGACGAAAGAAAGGGAGAGAAAATGGACAAGACATACACACGGGAAAGCTATTTGGCGGAAATGGAAGCGGCAAAAGGCCTGCCGGAGTGTGAAAGATTTCACGCATACGCGAAAATCAACGATGCAATAAACCGGCAACTGTTCCCCGACTGGGACGCGCAAAAAGCGCGTATGGTCAAGATTGAGGATCTTCCTGTCGGGGGATGCGATTTGACTTACGGTGAGCTATGTCGTCAGCAACATATTGATTGGCGGTCAGGGGCACCCATCCCTTGCGCAGAGAATCAGGGGTAACGCAAAACGCCGCGGCGATGCGCAGCAATTCCTCGTCGGTGGGGGACGCTGTGCCGAAGATTATGAAGCTGGCCCGGTCGGTATTGCAGCCGATGATCTCCGCAAGAACGGGAGACGGCACGTCATACTGCGCCGCCAGAATGGAGACAGGTGTCGGAGCCCAGATCATCTTGGTATCCAAATCTACATAGGGACGCCCGCTTTCGGAAACGGAGGCGGGCGCTTTTTCGCCTGTGACCGTTTTAGTGAGCGTGGTGGATTCCTCTGTTAGAGAACTTACGGGTACAGAAAAGTAGTCTGCGATGCGTTGCAATGTTGCGTCGTTAGGTGTTCCTCCTTTTTTCCAGCGGGTAACGGTCGGCTTGGATATACCCATTTCAAGCGCGGCGGCTGATGGGGATATTCCATGCTTATTACAAAGACGCAGATAGTTTTGGAAAAACAAACAAATCACCTCTAAAAAATCTGGGCAAAACGCTAAAGTTAATTTTTATAACGTAACGCGCTTGACAGTTGCACATATTTGCAATATTATAGTTTCGTTAGTTAACTTGGTTACGACATCCCGCGAGGAAAGGTGGTGAGAGAATGGGCGTATTGAAGTGGGCGATAGCGACAATCGTATTTGCGGCGATGGCGTGGGCGCTATATGCGGTAGCGCAGCGCCGCAATGATTCCTGGTCGGATGACGGCCCCGTGTTTCTGACGCTTTCCGCTATGTCCGCAATATTCGCAATGATCGGGATTCTGTTCCTGATCAAAGAAATCTAAAACCAGAAGGATTTGATGAACGCGGCGAGCGCGATGATGGTGGTAAAAGCCCAACGAATCCAATTGGCTTTAGATTCCTTGGAATATCTGCCCAACTCATCCAAGCGGGCACGACCGGCTTCAAGGATAGTGATGGTCGTGGACGGAACGTCAGAGACGGAGATCAACTGACTCCTTTTCATCTGTTTGAGGAGTTTCTGCGTTGCTTCCAAATTTTTTGGGCATTTGTTCAGCATTTCTACCCAATTAGCGGAGCCGCCAGATTTATCAACGTAGCGTAAGATTTGTAACTCAGTCATAGCAAAGCACCTCGTGATGCATGATGTGTGGCAACTTTATGGTATCACGAAAAGTAAACTTTTGCAACTATAAATTTGAAAGGAGATAAGAAATGCCGGAAGCATGGACGGGACGCCTGATCGGGAGGATGCACAACAACCGCATTACCTACGCCGAGCTGGGCGCGGAGATGGGGATCGGAAAGGCGTATGTGTGCCAGATCCTGAACGGCGTGAAGAAGCCGAAGGACATCCAGAAGCGCATGGAAAATGCGCTGGATGCCATCATCGAGAGGAGAAAGAAATGAACTATATCCATAATCCAGCAGATATGTGCTGTTGTTCGCTGGGTGAAAACAACGATATTTACGTTAGAGCGGAGGCTGTTTTTGTTGACAGGGAAACAAATGTTGAAATTCAACCCGGTTTTCAGCCAGTGGTGGGGCATTCGTATGATTACGTTGAGCGATATTTCTTGCTACGAGGATATACGAAGCTGAAAGAGTTCAAAACCCGCGAGGAAGCAGAAGCGGGATATGCGGACATAATCCGTAAACTGCGCACGCAGGGATATGTGTTTGAAGTGGGAGAAAAGAAATGAGCAGGATCGCAACGCTGACACCGCAGGACGCGGCACAGTACCTGCGAGATCGCGGGTTGAGCATATCGCCGGATACGCTGCGTCAGGGCATCAAGCAGGGGGTGTATCCCTTCGGGATCGTGATCGAGATGGAGCGAAGCCCTGTGTTCCAGATCTTCAAGAGGCAGCTGGACGCATGGATCGCGGAAAGGACGGTGGAGGAATGAGCGCGTTTGCATGGGCGCTGGCGTTTATCGGCGCGGCGTGGCTGAGCTGGGCCATCGTCAAGTGCGTGGAGGCGCTGGGACGATGAGAGAGCGGAACAGGCGGGCGCGGGAGTATTCCCGGCGCTGCTGGGCGCGGCGGTGGAACAGGCGGCTTTGGATCCTCAATATCCTGCTTGGGCTGGCTATTGTCGGTATCCTCCTATGGGCGCTGACGCTGCCGGAGGCGCAGGAGCCGGAGGACGCACCCCCTCCCCTGTCCGCTGCGGTGCAGTCGGCGGTGCTGTCCGCCGCGAAGCCGCCGGAGAATCTGCTGGTCTGCGACATCACCGGATACTGCGCGTGCTGCACACCTTATGCGGACATCAACCGCAACGAGGCGTGGCAGGTGCTGACGGCCTCCGGACGGTGGGTCTGCATCGGCGAGGCGGTGGCAGTAGACCCGGACATTATCCCGCTGGGCAGCACCGTGACTATCGGCGGGAAAACGTATGTCGCCGCCGATACCGGCGTGTACGGCTACACGGTGGACGTGCTGATGAGCCATGAGGAGGCGCACCGCGCCGGTGTGAGCCGGGAGCTGGTGAGATGGGAATGACCAACTGCCCCATCGAATGCCCCAATCGGCGGGTAGGATGCCGCACCGGCTGTCCCGTCTGGGAGCAGCACGAGGCGAAGAAAGCCATTTCCTACGCGGAGCGGGTCAAAAACAACGAGTTTAAGGAGTACAAGGGCCGTGTGATGCGCAAGGCGTACAAGCGCATCACACGGGGCGCGAAGGGAGGACGGAAATGAACCGATTGAAGGAGCGGCGGCTGGAGCTGGGGCTGACGCAGGAGGCGGTCAGCGGTGTGCTGAAGCTGGTGGATCCCCGTATCGACACCTGCATGGTGAGCCGGTTTGAAAACGGCGTGTGTCTGCCCACGGAGGAGGTGCTGACGGCGCTGGAGGCGGCTTTGCGTACCAACCGGGCATATCTGTACGGAGACGATGACAAAGCCGACATCCCCCAGCGGACGGCGGAAACGGAGCGCATTGCGGCGCTGATCCCCCACGGGCGGAGAAACGCCATCAGCCGCGCAGAGCTGGCGGCGGCGATGCAGACATCCGACCGGATGATGCGCAAGGCCGTCAGCGAAGCAAAGCGGCAGGGCGTGATGATCTGCAACGACGGCGAGGGGTACTACCAGACGGAGGAGCTGGGCGACCTGTACCGACAGTACAAGCGGGACACGGCGCGGGCTATGTCCATCCTCAAGGCCAGAAAGCCGATGCGGGACGTGCTGAAAGCGGCGGGGCGACCGGTATGAGAAGCGTGATGCAGTATTGGGAACCGGAGCGGCCCTTAGAGCCGAAGGACTACGATATGCCCGTCTGCCCCGTGTGCGGGGAGGAGACGGACACCTACTACAAGAACAAGGACGGCGTCATCGTGGGGTGCGAGTTTTGCATTGAAACGGTGGACGCATGGGAGGAACAGAAATGAGTATGTGGGAAAGGCGGAAGAATAATGCTGAAATCATTTAACGAGTTGATACAGGTGGATGTAAAGCCGTTTTGCGATCTTCGAGACGCAAAGGACGAGAAGGGTAATGTTATCAAGGTCCCTTATTTGAGCTGGGCAAAGTGCGCGAAGTTGCTCCACGAAAACGGAGCATCCAGCGTGTGGTATGCCCCTCGTAGGTGCCCGGAAACGAATACATACCTGTGGCCGCAGGCCAAAATTACTACCAGTAAAGGAAGGATTACAGAATGCTGGTTTGTGTCTGTTGAAATCCACATTGACGATTTGGAGTTTTCCTACGACATGCCTCTGCTGAACGGGTCCCTTGTGGTATATGAGGATACGTTGAACCAACTTCGCATAAACAACGCGCTGGCGAGAGCTTTCGTTAAAGGTGTTGCCGTGCGTACCGGTCTTGGGTTTGACCTTTGGGCAGAAGGTGACGGAGACGATGGTGAGGACGATTTGAGCCGTCACAGTATCTTTGCCATAAAGGAGAGACTGGAAAGGCTAATCACCATGAAAGAACGAAACGGGCTTGACCACAACGACCTGCTTCGGGGACTTGGGATCAACGAAAAACAGCTTGTGCAGTTGATGGGTTATTTTGCAAAGCTGGACGCGCTTGAAAAGGCTGTGAGTAAGCTATGATACGAAACCACGACAGAAGCGGGTGGTTTGGCGCAAGCGACACCGCCACCATCATGGGGAACTGGAATACAGATACGTTTCGAAGGTGGTGGCTGGTGAAGCTGGGCGTTAGAAAAGACAGGTTTGTCACACCGTCAATGCAATGCGGCACGGCTTACGAACACAAGATACTTGACGCGCTGCGTGTGAAGACACGAGACAGGCAGATACGCATCCATTCGCTCCGTTTGCGGGTGAACTATGACGGGGAAAGCAGACAACTTATTACCGAAGTGAAAACGCACAGCAAACCTGTGTTCAAGGTTACGAAAGCGTATTGGCAGCAATGCCAAGTGGAGATGTTTGCCAGCGGATGCGGATTGTTCCGAAAGAGAAAGTTTTGCCGGATCGTGGCATACCGCGTTACAGACGACGAATTGTTTAATTTTTTCCTGCCAATAGACGAAAACAGGTTGACACAGCACAAGGTTGATTATGACGCAGAGTGGGTAGAGGGGTGTTACCTACCTCGCCTTAGGTATTTGGCAAAATGCCTACGCACAGGACATTGGCCGCAGGAGGAAGAATTATGCAGCAGGTAACGGTTAACGCGGCGCGATGGTCGCAGGACAGCGAGGGCGCGTGGCTGGCGCTGCGGGTGAAGTCACCGCAGGCGGCGATGGCGGTCTGTGATGCGCTGAAGCCTGACAAGGAGTACACCGCCACCCTCAAGGGCAAAGGACGGAGCCGCGATGCAAACGCCTATGCGTGGGTGCTGCTGGACAAGCTGGCGGCGCACTACGGTGTTTCAAGAGAGAAGGTATACCGGCAGGAGATACAGAGCATCGGCGGCGTCAGCGAGGTGCTGTGCCTGCGGGAAAAGGCGGCGGAGGCGTTCTGCCGGAGCTGGGAGCGGAACGGTATCGGCTGGATGGCCGATATCGGCCCCAGCAAGCTTAAAGGCTGCGTGAACGTGACCGTCTGGTATGGCAGCTCCGTATACGACACGGAGCAGATGGCGCGGCTGATAGATGCCATTGTGCAGGACTGCCGGGATGTCGGCATCGAGACCATGACGCCGCGAGAGCTGGATGCCCTTGTGAGCCGGTGGGGAGAGGTGAGCGTATGAACGACAAGCGATGCTTTTTGTGCGGCCGGAATGACCCCGGTGACCCGCTGGAGCGGCACCACATTTTTGGCGGCGCGAACCGGAAGAAGAGCGAGAAGTACGGCCTTGTGGTGTACCTGTGCGGCAACCGCTGCCACCGGAACGGGCGCGGCGCGGTACACAAGAACGGCGACCAGATGCGCCGAATGAGGCGGTACGGGCAGCTCAAGGCAATGGAGGAGCAGGGCTGGACGGAGGAAGACTTCCGCCGCGAGTTTGGAAAAAGTTATTTATGAGAGGAGATAAGAAATGCTGAACAAGATTTTTATTATGGGTCGGCTGACCCGCGATCCGGAACTTCGGCGCACCCAGAACGGCACCGCCGTCACCAGCTTCACGCTGGCGGTAGACCGGGACTTTAAGAACGCGGACGGCACCAAGGACAAGGATTTTATTGACGTGGTGGCGTGGCGCAACACCGCCGAGTTCGTATCCAAGTATTTCTCCAAGGGCCGTATGGCCGTGGTGGAGGGGCGTTTGCAGCTGCGGGACTGGACGGACAAGGACGGCAACAAGCGCCGGAACGCCGAGGTGCTGGCGGACAACATCTACTTTGGAGACGCCAAGCGGGACACGGACAGCGGCGCGGCGCGACCCACCGGCTTTACCGAGGCGGCGCGACCCACCGGTTTTACCGAGATCGAGGATGACGGCGACCTGCCGTTCTGATGGGAGGGGTAAGCGGCATGGATTACTGGCACAAGCGGTACACCTGCCCCTACTTCACCAGCAGCGAGAAACGGCGGGTCTGCTGCGAGGGAGGAAGCCGCGTCAGCTTCGAGACGGGCGGCGCGGCATCCCGCTTCATGAATCAATTCTGTGCCGGTGCGTGGGAGCATTGCACCATCGCACGGCACCTGACGGACGAGTACGAAAGAAAGGAAGAAAAGAATGGGAAAGATGCAGGATGAGATCAAGGGTCTGCGGCGGCAGAATCGGCACCTGGAAAACATCGTACAGCGCCAGCGGCAGCACATCGAGGATGCGGAGAGCGTGATCGAGGCGTTCAAGCGCGGCGTGGATGCGCACTACGCCGCCTGTGCCGTACAGTTTGGCGAGAAGCGTGAGGACTGCGACACGTTGTGGGGCTACCATCTGGAGATCCCTGCGGAGTTGGTGACGCGGGCGCTGACAGACTACACCGTGCAGGTGGCGCTGGACAAGGAGCGCGGCGTTTACGTCATCGGGGCGATGAAGAAGGAGTGAGGCGGTGTGAAGCGCAAACAATTCACGTTTTACAGCTCCTACTGGGATGCAATACAGCCTCTCCCCAAAAAGCAGCAGGCGGAGATCCTTCTGGCGATCTGCGACTATGCGCTGAACGAAACGGAGCCGTCCAGCAGTCTCTCCCCCGCCGCCAGTGTCGCGTTTAATTTGATCCGCCCCACACTGGACAGCGGCAGAAACAAAGCCGCCAACCGCCAGAACAAATCAGAATCAAACGGATAACAAAAGCGGAACAAACGCAAAACAAAGGCGCAAGGAGAAAGAGGGGGAGAAAGAG
>ERZ1034976.388-NODE-388-length-41248-cov-44.220474_pt1 | contig 41248 bp, 28 predicted proteins | sample MGYA00520623_ERZ1034976 | MGnify/ENA primary metagenome ERZ1034976 (study PRJEB33766, sample SAMN09781774) | gut metagenome | biome: gut microbiome | host: Homo sapiens | place: Madagascar | study: EMG produced TPA metagenomics assembly of the PRJNA485056 data... | reverse complement strand
GTTCGTTCGGTGTTTCGTACCGCGAACAGTTGATATAATACTAAATCAGACGTCAGATGTCAACATTTTTTTTGACAAAAATTGTATTAAAATAAATACAATCTTATATATACTCTAACGCTTGGCTGATATTCGATACTCCTACTACTTTTATGCCATCTATACTCTTAAGATGTTCTGCATTTGTCTTTGGCATAATGCATGTCCTGAAACCCATTTTTACAGCTTCTCTTACACGCTGCTCTGCTGCGGATACGCCACGGACTTCTCCTGAAAGTCCTACTTCACCGAATACGACCATACTCTCATCCAATGGACGATTGCGAAAACTGGAAACAAGTGCAAATACAATTCCAAGATCTGCTGCCGGATCATCAAGCCGCATACCACCGGCTATATTGACATATGCATCACTTCCTGACAGCACCATCCCCGCTCTCTTTTCAAGTACCGCAAGAAGAAGATTCACACGATTATAGTCCAAACCAACTGTTGTACGTCTCGGCAGATTAAAGCTGGTCTGGCAGACCAGTGCCTGGATCTCCAACAGGATCGGTCTGGTTCCTTCTAAAGAACATACCACAACCGAACCGGATGTCTGAAGCGGTCTGCCTGCCAGCATAACCTTCGATGGATTATTCACCTCTGATAAGCCGGTTTCAAGCATTTCAAATACACCGATCTCATTTGTTGATCCAAATCGGTTCTTTACCGCACGAAGAATACGGAAGCCTGCATTACGATCGCCTTCAAAATACAACACCGTATCTACCATATGTTCCAGATTTCTCGGACCTGCTACTGTTCCTTCCTTCGTAACATGTCCAACGATAAAGATCGCTATATCCATCTGTTTTGCCATCTGCATCAAACGTGCTGTTACTTCTTTTACCTGAGATACACTTCCCGGTGCCGAAGCAATATCTTCTACTACTATTGTCTGGATCGAGTCGATAACAATAACCTTCGGTCTGTCCTTCTTAACATATTCTTCTACATCTTCCAGATTATTTACGCACAAAAGCAGCATATCCTTCTGAAATGTACCAATTCGTTCCGCGCGCATCTTGATCTGTGACAAAGATTCCTCGCCTGAAACATAGAGAATCTTATGACCATCCGCTGATAGATTTCTGCACATCTGAAGCAGGATCGTCGACTTACCGATACCCGGATCTCCGCCTACCAAGACCAGAGAACCGTTCACGATTCCTCCTCCAAGTACTCTGTTCAATTCTTCCAGTCCTGTGGAAAATCTTGTCTCATCAGCCGTTTTTACTTCTAAAATACTTGTAGGCACCACAGCAATCCGTCCTCCGGACTGTTTTCTGGCGCCTACCGTTACTTTTTCTTCGCAGAACGTATTCCAGGATCTGCATCCCGGACACTGTCCCATCCATTTTGCTGACTCAAATCCACATTCCCGGCAAAAAAAGATCTGTTTTTCTTTTGCCATATAAACTCCTAGTCAAATGCTTTTCTGACGTCTACTTTTACTTCTCTGCCCGGTTCAAGATCTACACTGATGCTTAACTTGCCACCGAGATTTGTTTTATTCTTTCCTACATATATATCATCAATATGAATCTTGTAATCTGTTTCCGGTTCCAGCTCCAGTGTAATAGATGAGGTCTCTGTTCCTTCTACTACAAATGATACATCTTCTTCTGATGAACGGAAGCCATGTACCGCTGTACCCGGTACTGATTCATATACAAACATACCATTCTTCTCAAGCTTGGTGATCTCATTGAAAGTCTTGATCTTATAGATATCACCTTTATATTCAATACCATCTTTCTTTGTCTTTGTTGCTAATTCATAATTTCCGAAATCCAGTGAATCGGACTCTATGTTAATTAAATCGTTGATTACTGACATTTTTATCCTCCTGTACATTATACTCATGCCTTACCCGGCACTTTTATAATCTGATTATACAATAATGCTCCGGCTTTTGCCACACCAAATATAATCAGTTCACAATTATTTTATAGATTTGGAAGCAACTACTTTTCAGGTTCATTTTTTACTACAAACTTCACCTTATCGTTGCGCACAGTCACCTGAACGGTATCTCCCCGTTTGATCTCACCTTTTAAGACTGCTTCCGCCAGCTCATCTTCTATATTTGTCTGGATCGCACGCTTCAATGGCCTCGCTCCGTATTTCTTATCGTAGCCTTTCTCAAAGATCAGTTTCTTAACTGCATCTCCAAACTTCAACTGAATCTCCATCTGCGATGCAACACGCTGCTTTAATTCTTTTAATAGAAGATTCGAAACATTTCTTACATCATCCTCTGTCAGTGCACGGAATACGATAATGTCGTCAATACGGTTCAAGAACTCCGGCTTGAAGTTCTGTTTTACCTCATCCATAACATTCTTCTTCATATCCTCGTGCTCTGTATCTGCATTTGACGCGGTAACAAATCCAAGCTTCTTCGGATCAATAATCCTCTGTGCGCCGGTATTTGATGTCATGATAATAATCGTGTTCTTAAAATCTACTTTTCTGCCCTGAGAATCTGTAATATGTCCATCATCCAGTACCTGCAATAATATATTAAACACATCACTGTGTGCCTTTTCTATCTCATCAAACAATATAACAGAATACGGATTGGAACGAACCTTCTCACTAAGCTGTCCACCTTCCTCAAAGCCAACATAGCCCGGAGGTGACCCGATCAGCTTCGACACACTGTGTTTCTCCATGTACTCCGACATATCAACACGGATCAATGCGTCCTCACTGCCAAATACTGCTTCCGCAAGAGCTTTCGACAATTCAGTCTTACCTACACCGGTAGGTCCAAGGAATAAGAACGAACCAACCGGACGTTTTGGATCTTTTAAGCCTACACGGCTTCTTTTGATCGCCTTTGCAACCGCATCAACTGCTTCATTCTGACCGACAACTCTCTTATGCAGCTCCTCTTCCAGACGTTCCAGACGTTTGGATTCCTGTTCGGTCAGTTTATTTACCGGAATCTTCGTCCATACAGATACAACATCCGCAATATCCTCTGCATCTACTACAACACTTTTCGCATTATTATTCTGCTTCATTTTATCGAGCTTTGTTTCCAGCTTTCTCTGTTTCTTTAACAGTTCTGCCGCTTCATCGATATCTCCAGCCTCTAAAAGGTTCTCAATATCATCGGAAAGCGCCTGTATCTCAAGCTCCAATGGCAGAGTCTTCTTTGCTTTCTTTCCGAATCCCAGACGTTTTCTGGAACATGCTTCATCCATCAGATCAATGGCTTTATCCGGCAGGAAACGGTCACTGATATATCGAACCGATAATGATACCGCTGCTTCCAGCGCCTGATCACTGATCTCTACATGATGATGTTCCTCGTATGCAGAGCGAAGTCCCTTTAAGATCTCTACTGTTTCTTCATTGGTCGGTTCTTCCACATAGACCGGCTGAAATCTTCGCTCCAATGCCGCATCCTTTTCTATATATTTTCTGTATTCTGCGCGCGTCGTCGCTCCGATCATCTGGATCTCTCCGCGCGATAAGGATGGTTTTAAGATATTAGATGCATCGATTGCGCCCTCTGCTCCACCGGCTCCGATGATTGTATGAAGCTCATCCACAAACAGAATGACGTTTCCGGCATTTTTTACCTCTGCAATCACCTTCTTGATCCGTTCCTCAAATTCTCCACGGTACTTGGAACCCGCTACCATACTGGATAAATCTAATGACAGCAGTCGTTTATCCCGCACCGTATCCGGCACATCTCCTGCAGCGATCAGGTAAGCAATCCCCTCTGCTACCGCAGTCTTACCTACACCCGGTTCTCCAACCATACATGGGTTGTTCTTCATACGCCTGCTTAAAATCTGAAGCACACGCTCTATCTCTTTCTCTCTGCCTATAACCGGATCCAGATTGCCCATACGGGCATCCATCGTCATATCTCTGGAGAACTGGTCCAACGTCGGTGTTGCCGATGCCTTGGATTTATTCTTTCCCTTTTTAAGACTTACAAATTCTTTCTTTGCCGTACTGCCATCCACTCCGCATGCAGACATGATATCTACATATATTTTCTGTATATTTGCCTTTAATGACAGTATGATCTTTACCGCCGTACAATCCAGATGCTTCAAAATGGCGATCAGAAGATGCTCACTTCCTACCTCTGTACTTTCCAGACGTTTTGCTTCATTTCCCGCAAGCTCCAGGATCGACTCTGCGGATTTTGTATATTTGCTTTTCTCTGCGCCAAAGGTTCCTCCGGCTAATGGTATCTGGCTTAATATATTAATGATCGACTGTATCGTTACTCCATTTTCCTGTAAAACAACAAACGGTGCCGTATCACTGACAAAGGTAAGTGCCATCAGCAGATGTTCGCTTCCTATATAATTCTGTCCCAGCTTCTTGGATATCCGTTTGGCTTCTTTTAATATTTCCTGTAATTTTTCACTGTTCGGAAGTTTCAAATTATGTCACCTCTTTTTTCATAGTATATGACATTTTCTGTCCTACTGTCTTCTGTTATGATACAAAAGTCCCCGGCTCCCATATATTAGTATGTTCCCCAGAGACTTTTTTCTTTCGTATATCTTTCAATAATAATTAACACTCATCAATCGCTTTACCGATATCATGGCGCATATATTTATTCTCAAATGTGATCCACTCGGTTGCCTTGTATGCATTTGCACGGGCTTCATGAAGATCCTTTCCTGTAGCTGTTACTCCAAGTACACGACCGCCATTTGTTACAACTTTGCCGTCTTCAAACTTAGTTCCGGCATGGAATACATAGTATCCGTCCTTGTCTTTGAATGTCTCAAGGCCTGAGATCGGATAGCCTTTCTTATAGGAAACCGGATAACCGTCAGATGCAAGTACTACACATACAGCAGCGTTGTCTTCAAATTCAAGCTCTACCTGATCCAGTGTTCCGTCAATACACGCCTCAAATACATCAATGATATCATTCTTCATTCTAGGAAGAACAACCTGCGCCTCCGGATCTCCAAATCTTGCATTATATTCCAGTACCTTTACGCCCTGTGGTGTGATCATAAGTCCGCAGAATAATACGCCCTTGAATTCTCTTCCCTCTGCCTTCATGGCTGCCATTGTAGGCTTGTATATATTCTCCATGCAGTAATCTGCGATCTCATCTGTATAGAATGGGCTTGGTGAAAATGTTCCCATTCCACCAGTATTCAACCCCTGATCACCGTCCTGTGCACGCTTATGATCCTGTGCGGAGGTCATTGGTTTGATCGTTGTACCATCACAGAATGCAAGAACAGACACCTCACGTCCTGTCATGAATTCCTCGATAACCATAGTATTTCCCGCATTTCCAAAATGCTTATCCAACATGATCTCTTTTACGCCGGCTTTTGCTTCTTCCAGATCCTTACAGATTAGAACACCTTTACCAAGTGCCAGTCCATCTGCTTTTAATACGATCGGAAAGCTTGCCGTTTCAAGATATGCAAGTGCTGATTCTGCATCTGTAAAATTCTCATATGCGGCTGTAGGTATATTGTATTTTTTCATAAGATCCTTGGAAAATGCCTTTGAACCTTCGATGATCGCTGCATTTGCACGAGGACCGAATGCACGGATACCTGCCGCTTCAAATGTATCGACTGCACCGGCAACCAACGGGTCATCCGGAGCTACAACTGCAAGATCAACTGCTTCCTTCTTTGCGAAATCAACCAGTTTATCAAATTCCATAACACCGATATCCACACATTCTGCCAGTTCTGCAATACCTGCATTTCCCGGTGCACAATAGATCTTTGTTACTTTACTGCTCTTTGCAATACTTGTAATAATAGCATGCTCTCTTCCGCCGCCACCTACAACTAAAATCTTCATTTGTTTTCCTCCTGTCAGTCTTCTACAACTGTTATGCCGTCTTCGATCCGAACCTTTCCATGTGCGATCTTATCAATAGCAGCAGGTAGAATATTCCACTCTGCCTGCTCCATGACTCTCTGCTGAAGCACCTTCGGAGTATCTCCGTTTTGTACCGCAACCGCTTTCTGCATAATGATCGGACCGGTATCGGTTCCTTTATCTACAAAATGTACCGTAGCACCTACTACTTTTACACCTCTTTTTAACGCTGCATCATGAACCTTGAGTCCATAATAGCCTGTGCCGCAAAAAGCAGGGATCAGAGAAGGATGGATATTGATAATCCGATTCTCAAATGCATCGATTACGCTCTCCGGAATAACTACAAGGTATCCCGCAAGTACGATCAGATCCGGATTCACTTCCTGTAAAGTCTTCAACAGGTTCTCGTTAAATACTTCTCTTGTTTCAAAATCCTTTGGTGATACTACGATATCTTTTATACCTGCCTGTTTTGCACGTTCCAGTGCATAGGCATTTTTATTATTACTGATAACTGCTGCGATCTCGGTGTCTGTGATCTTTCCTGCTGCGATCGCATCAATGATCGCCTGCAAGTTCGTACCGCCACCGGAAACCAGAACTGCTATTCTTAGCATAAATCTACTCCCTTTTCACCGGCTACTACTGTACCGAGAACAAATGCCTTGTCTCCGGCACTCTCTATAGCTGCTATTGTCTTATCTGCATCTGCAGGATCTATTGCAAGGCACATACCAACACCCATGTTATATGTGTTGTACATCATATGCTCATCTATATCGCCCTTCTTTGCAAGGAGCTTGAATATAGCAGGCACTTCATATGAGTCCTTCTTCACCTGTGCACGAGCTCCGTCCGGAAGCATTCTTGGAATGTTCTCATAGAAACCGCCACCTGTAATATGGCTGCAACCCTTAATCATTACACCGGCATCCTTTACTGCCTTTAATGCTTTTACATAAATTCTTGTCGGAGCAAGAAGTGCTTCGCCAAGTGTTGTTCCGAGTTCATCATAATATGTATCCAGAGATTCCTTTGTCATCTCAAATACTTTACGAACCAATGAGAAACCATTGCTGTGTACACCGCTGGAAGCGATACCGATCAATGTATCTCCGGCTTTGATATTCTCTCCTGTGATAAGTTCATCCTTCTCTACGACACCTACAGCAAATCCCGCAAGGTCATACTCATTCTCCGGCATAAGTCCCGGATGCTCTGCTGTCTCACCGCCAACTAAAGCTGCACCGGACTGGTTACAACCTTCTGCAACACCACTTACGATCGTAGCGATCTTTTCCGGATAATTCTTACCACATGCTATATAATCCAGGAAGAAAAGAGGTTCTCCACCAGAACATGCAATATCATTCACGCACATAGCCACAGCATCGATTCCGATCGTATCGTGCTTATCCATGATATATGCAAGCTGTACTTTTGTACCGCATCCATCTGTTCCAGACAGTAATACAGGCTCTTTCATCTCTTTGATCTTTGCAAGACTGAACGCACCAGCAAAACCTCCGATACCACCTAACACCTCTGGTCTCATGGTTGTCTTGATGTGCTTCTTCATAAGTTCTACTGACTTATATCCTGCCTCAATATCAACGCCGGCATTCTTGTAATCCATTGTAAAATCCTCCTGTTTTATCCATTATAAAGTGCATTTTCATGCTAATTGATTCTTATAAATTATACGGGATTAATTTCTGTTTGTAAAGAAGCCATTCTCACAAATATAACAGTCCAAAACATGGCTCTGTTCGGCACAATTTTATTTACCGGCAATGTGTACTTTCTTTTTTTAAAAATACTATATAAATATCAAATATAATTTGATAATGATTCCCATTTATGGTAATATAATGTCATATGCAGAGTAACTGTATTTTCGTTAACAAGAGGTAGTTGTATGACAAATAATAGATTAAACATCGGATTATTCATATGTCATCTCGACAATGAATATGCAAATGAAATATGTAAAGGAGCTGAATACGCAGCGAAAGAGCTGGACGTGAATCTCATCGTCTTTCCGGGCATGTTTTTAAATGCTTCATTTAACGATCCTGAAAACGAAATTTATGATTATCAGTACAACTCTGTTTTTTATTATGCTAAAAAAGAAAATCTGGATGCCCTGATCGTGTCCGTTGGCACGATTGCATCTTTTATATCACAAAAAAGTATCGAAGCATTTTTGGATACCTTTAAGGATATTCCGATTCTTACTCTGGAATCTAAGGTTTCAGGTTATCCTTGTTTACAGACCGACAGTACTGCCGGTCTTCGAGATGCCATCGAACATCTGATTATTCATCACAACCGAAAGCATATCTGTTTTGTTGCCGGAAGAAAGACAAATGAAGATGCTCTGGAACGTTTGAATATATACCGAACTACAATGAAAGCTCACAACATACCGGTCACCGAAGATATGATCGTATACGGTGATTATTCTGAATATAGCCGTGATATTGTCGGCAAACTGCTTGATGATAATCCGGATGCTGATGCAATTATTTTCTCTAACGATCAGATGGCTATCGGCGGCTATCAGGAATTGAAAAGCCGTAACATCCGAATCGGAGCTGATATCAGTGTAATCGGTTTTGACAACTCTCCCGGTTCCGTAACTATGGTTCCACCCCTTACAACCGTAAACGCGAACACCCCTGCATTGGGCTATCGTGCCGTTGGCAAGATAATTCAGGATATTAAGGCAGGCGAATTCTGTTCTTCTGTCTTGGATTCCCACTTTGTAAAACGATTATCATGTGGGTGCAATCTGCATGAAAATACCGAACATATGCCAATTGACAATTTCTCTACTGTAACAGATATTCTGGAATACTGTGATGATTCTATTTTAGGCAACATTAAAAACAGCTTTTTTGGTACGATTGTTCTTGATCAGATCAACAGCATCTGGAAGGATATAATAGAAATTGCTATTTTACCAAAGGCAAAACCATATCCAAAGAATCTGATTGTAGACAAACTGATGTCATTATTATCATCTCCTGTCACAAGTTTCTTTTCAGTAACCAATATTGCTTTTTCATTCCGTTGTTTTTCCGGTGTCATCATAGCATTAATCAACGATCCGGATAAACGGTCTGAATACTATCGGCTAAATTCTCATATTACAAGTGCTATCGCACAGTTTTTGTCAACTTCTTTGTACCAACAGGAACACGACAGCAAAACGGAATCATGGTCTTCAATCTATATTACAAGAGATACTCTTACATACGGAACCGATACAGCAAAAACCTTTTCATCTATGCTTGCTAAATTAAAAGACCTTGGATTTGCAGCATCTTATTTATATGCGTATGATGAGCCCGTCGCCATTCAACCGGACGGAAGCTGGAAAACGCCGGATACTTTGTATCTTCAAGCTTTTTACAATCCAAAACATACAGCTGTTTTATCAGGTGAAACACGTCGTATTGCATCTACCGATATCTTTGACAATGAATATACCGGTTTTGAAGATAGATTTACCGTTGTTATTGTTCCTATTTTTACAAATGAACAACATCATGGTCTGTTTGTATGCAATACAGATGTAAATCACTTTGGACACATTTATACAACTTCTCTTCATCTTGGGGCTTCTTTTAAATATTTATCACTTTTAAAAGAACAGATCCAGACAAAAGAACAATTAGTAATGTCCTTAAATGAGATCCATGAAAAAAATGAGCTGTTAAATCATCTGTCTACCTCCGATGAACTGACCGGAGTCAATAACAGACGTGGATTTATGGAAAAAGTAGAATACCTGATCAATAAACCTGCCAATCATGGACGTAAGGCAATGCTACTGTTTGCAGACATGGACAGCTTAAAGATCGTAAACGATAAATTCGGACACAACGATGGAGATTTTGCTTTAAAGAATATTGCAAATATCCTGATGACAAGTTTCCGGGCGAGTGACATTGTCGGTCGAATCGGCGGTGATGAGTTTGTATGTTTTGCTTTCATTGATGATCTTGATTTTCCTAAGACTGTACAGGCAAGGATTCAGGAATTGTCCAATGAACTAAATGAAACCTGTGGCAAACCATATTATATCGAAATGAGTGTCGGTGTATCGGAATTTTCCTGCGATCCGGATATCAAGATTGAGGATCTGTTAAGCCAGGCAGACAGTGCACTGTATTCAAATAAACGATATAAGCGAATGTCTGTTTTAAAATAATAAAATACGATACGAATACTAACTTCTTTATAAAAGCACAGATAAACGCTGTGAAATAAAATAAACCATATAAATGATAGTTTCTCTCCCATGTTCGGGATGATGAATCCACTCTCATTTATATGGTTTATTTTTTATTTTGCCTCTTTAAACGGCTCATTTAACATCTCTGTTCCCGGAAGAACAAATCTGCCATTTTCGATAATGGTAACTTTGGTTCCATCTGCATGAACCGAATAAATGCCTCCGATCTCATCATATGGTATCGTAATATCGGTATGGCAGTTAAAATATGCCTTGCTGATATCCGTCTTTCGAAGGATCGAGCACTCATTATCCTTTGCAACGATTTCCTTACCGTCCGGATTATGAAGGATATTTTCTTCGCTCCAGCTATAGCAGGTATCACCGACTGCAAAATGCGGTCCCATCTTCTCTACGATCAGAATCGGCAGTTTATATACCATGTTATATTTATTTGCAAGTACATATGCGGTCGTATTTGTTCCGATCGCAAACTCTCCGATCGGCAGTGTATCCCGTCCGCCCAAAAGATTATCCTTTACAAATTTTACATTATCTTCTTCTCTGTCAAAGTTCTTGCAGGTATAGGTTCTGATCTTTCCATCTTCAAAGGTCAGCTTGAGATCGACATATTTCAGATCATTCAGATAGACCTCACTTACATTTAAAACTCCATGCGTTCCGGTAAGCTTCGGCGATGTAAAAACCTCGCCAAGAGGAATATTCACATCCGCCAGACAGTTCTCAAAATTTGTCTCTGTCTCCGGGTGCTCTAACACATGCAGCATTACCTTCATATCAGTCTGATTGCCATTCTGTCCGATCACATGTACCCATTCTGCCTGATCCAGCTCATCGATGATCGTCTGATGAATCGGACGATATGCATTACTCTCCAAATTGTTTATTCGAATGATCTGTTCAAATATCTCCTCATAATTATCTCCGATCTCAGGCATTGGATATGCGATGATCGTAAAGCTGTACTCATCTCCCGGTATATATTCATTCACGATCTGTGACAGTTCATTGGTATATTCTACACCAAGCTCCTGCTGCTTCTTGCTAAGCGTAAGTTGTCCCGGCTTGCTTACCGGTTCAAACGGTGTCTCACCAAATATCTCGATACACGCCGGTCCTGCATATACGGACGCCTCATATCTGTATTTCTCATAAGCTCCACGCATTACCTCTAATTTCCGCTCCATCAGCTTGCGATCAAGAAATAACGTCTGATCCATCTGATGGTCGTAATCCATCTGCTTATTTACCGGAGTACCTACATAGCCGATCCGGTTCATTCTGGTCCGGTTGATGCGGTTCGTATCATAACGGAAGCATAACGGTTCCAATCCCATATCACGGAACTGAAGGATCGCAGCTTTTACGATGCGCTCCATACCAATCGAATACCGGATATTTACATGCTTCTTTTTTGACATATCAATTCCGGCCGCTACAAAGCCCTGTCGAAACCCTTCTGTATAAGTCCGGGCAATCGACGCCACTTTTTCTGATGACATCCTGCGAAGAAACGCTTCCGTTTCCAATTCATTCTTTCCGATGTATTCGCCATATTCATATAAATAGCTGTTATCTCCGTCTTCACATTTCATGACAATATCTGTCGCAAAGGAAAGAATCGGATCCATCTTCTCACGCACACGATAATCCATGAAGAACTCCGCATAATCATGTTCAAAATAATAAATGGCATCTTTTACTGCTTTAACAGATGGAAAATTCTCAAAGATCCCATATACCTCCACAAACAATTCAAACCATACAGTAAGGTCTACAACTCTTCCTTCAAATGCTGCCGCGATCAGTCCATGGAATTCATAACAAAGAAATGTCAGATAGTCAGCAAATAAATATTCCCGCTTGTCTATGTCTTCAATCTCGTCCTCTGCTATTTTCTCACCAAACATCTGTCTGGTGTATTCATAGTTGCAATAACTCGTTTCGTAATTTTCAGGCATAACATCCTGATAAAGTGCTGCATTTATCTGCTGTAATTCGTCCGCTGTACAGCTCTCCGAAATGGGCATCCCACTTTTTACCTTTTCGATCACTTTATCTAACTGCAGTAAAAATTCTCCAGTTCTTACAAAATAATCCCGATACCGCATGTCCACTGTTTCTTCTTTTGTGATCGAACGGATCCGCTCAACCATCAGTTCGTAACGATCTTCGATATCTTCATATTCTGCTGTTATATCCTTATAATATGTCATTTATTGTCTCCCTTTATGTTTCCAAGTTGAATGTTCCTCCGGAACACCTCATCAATCACCTGATATAACGTCTCTGATCCCTCTGGTGTCCGCTTGTTTCTACCATACACCTGGTTCTCGAAAACGCCATGCTCTTTCCAGCCTTTTCCTCCAACGGCATCACCTAACATAACCGGCGCCAGATTATCCATTACATGTGCAAATTTGGCTTCCGGCGTCTGATACTCCTCAAATTCATCCCAGAGTCCACGAAGCTTCTTCGCCTGATCTTCCGGCAGGATATTAAATATCCGGTCAGCAGCCTTTAATTCCCGTTCTCTTTTTGTTGCATTTGCATTTTTATCATATGCATATGTATCACCTGCATCTATCTCGATCAGATCATGAACCAGCAGCATGGAAACCACTCTTAATACGTCAACCGGTTCATTTGAATATTCCGCCAGTAAGATTGCCATAAGTGCAATATGCCAGGAATGTTCTGCATCATCTTCTTTTCTGATTCCATCTGTCAGATACGTCTGTCTGACTACAAATTTGCTCTTGTCAACCTCCAGTATAAAATCCAGTTGTTTTTTCAGTCTCTCATCCACACTCTTATATTCCCTTCATAAAAAAGATGCCTGATATAATAAAAACTATGATATTCAGATAAACCGCCATTTTCTTAGATGTAACCCCACCTTCTTCTGCATGATACCCGATCACGCCGAATACAATTCCGGTAAATGCCATCAAAAATGCACTGATCATCAATACACCATAGATACGTTCTACCGCACCTCTTGATATAATAGATTTGATCACGGACAGTACTATAAAAACACCACCGAGTATTCCTAATATATACGAAATCGTTGTATCTCTTGAATTTCCGGAAGGAGCCATCCTGAAATCACTGTTTTTCAAACTCTTTTCTCCTTTTTCTGTCAAATCTTGCTAAAATATAATAAATAATGTATCCAAGCATGCCGCCAAAGGTATTCATGATAATATCATCAACATCAAACACCCCAAGTTTTGTTATCAACTGTACCAGTTCAATACTTAACGAAAACGCAAATGCCGCCAGAGTCGCTGTAAAAAATCCGGTCTTTTTACCTCTGACCCAACGGATCAACATTCCAAATGGTACAAAAGCAAGAACATTTCCAACCAGATTCAACATCACGCTTGTGGTCGTCATATAACTTCTGTACTTTACGAAACGCTTAATCTCGAGAAACGGTGTCAGATTGTACCGCATCTCTTCATATCCATGTCCCCTTCCAAACATATCACTAAATATCAGAAAATAGACAATGGATATACTGTATAATATAAATAGCACCAGGCATAACACCCGCAGCTTTTTCTTATTTTCTATGCTCAATGCCAGCCTCCAGGTAATATTATTTCCTCATTTTTATTAACTGGGTAAGAAGTCTGTCTGCACACTCCTCTTTACTCATCTGTGGCAATTCAATATCCTCATCCTGTGTGATCAATGTCAGCACATTGGTATCTGTTCCAAATCCAGCCCCCGCTGTTTTTAAATTATTTGCTGCGACTATATCGATCTTCTTCTTTTCCAGTTTCTTTCTGGAATTCTCCAGCAGATTCTGTGTCTCCATCGAAAATCCGCATATAATCTGTCTGGCAAGTCTGCTGTCCCCATCTGTCTTTCTTGCCTCTTCTCTCTGCATACCAAGGAATGCAAGAATATCTTTTGTTCTTGTAAGTGGCATGCTCATATCAGCATCCGATTTCTTGATCTTGTTATCTGATACTTCTGCCGGTTTGTAATCTGCAACGGCGGCAGCCTTGATAATGATATCCTGATCTGCACTGGCAGCCGTTACTGCTTCATACATATCCTGTGCAGAGGTAACCGGCACTACTGTTACGAATTCCGGCGGTGTGATCGCTACCTTTCCTGTTACAAGTGTCACATCCGCCCCACGAAGCATCGCCTGTCTGGCGATCGCATATCCCATTTTACCGGTTGAATGATTGGAAATAAAGCGAACCGGGTCGATTGCTTCCATCGTAGGACCTGCGGTAACAAGTACTTTTATTCCCTGCATATCCTTCTCTGCTGCAATATACTTTAATATATAATCAACTAACAACTGTTCATTCGGAAGCTTCCCCTTGCCTGTATCTCCACAGGCAAGGTATCCGCTTGCCGACTCTATGATCTCATAGCCGTAGGACTGTAATTTCCTGATGTTATCCTGAACGATCGGATTCTCTAACATATTCGTGTTCATTGCAGGTGCGATCAGTTTCGGACATTTTGCCGCCATGATCGTAGTACTCAACATATCATCTGCAATGCCGCCTGCAATCTTCCCAATAATATTTGCCGATGCAGGAGCAACCATAAAGATATCTGCCCGTTTTGCAAGTGCAACGTGTTCTACGTTAAACTGAAAATTACGGTCAAAGGTATCCACCAGGCACTTATTTCCTGTTAAGGTCTCAAATGTGATCGGATTGATAAAATTGGTCGCATTTTCTGTCATGATGACATTTACATCTGCATACAGTTTTACAAGCATACTGGCAACATTTGCCATCTTATATGCTGCTATACTTCCTGTTACACCTAAAACAACGGTCTTATTCTTTAACATCATTTTCTCCATTCTGCATCGTATCATTGAAAATCATTCTGTCCGGAACGAATGCTGATCCGGCTGTTATTTGTTCATATCGAGGATAAAGTTATCGATCAATCTTGCCTTGCCAAATCTGACTGCCATAGCACAAAGGACATGTCCCTCTACTATATCGATTGACTTCATGGTATCCATATCCACCATCTCAACATAATCAATATCTGCAAGTGGCTCTGATTCGATCAGGTCTTTCATTGCTGCTACAATCTTCTTCGCATCTCGCTCACCATCTTCGATCATTTTCTGTCCAAGCTTAACGGACTTGCTCAGTACAACTGCTGCCTGACGTTCTTCCGGCTTCAGATAAATATTTCTGGAACTCTTGGCAAGACCATCTGCCTCACGGATGATCGGACATCCAACGATCTCAATATCCATGTTCAGATCTGTAACCATACGCATGATGATCGCAAGCTGCTGTGCATCCTTCTGACCAAAATAAGCACGATCCGGCTGAACGATATTGAATAATTTATTTACAACTGTACATACACCTTTGAAATGTACCGGACGAGTCAGTCCGCATAATGCATCCGGAAGCCCTGTCATATTGACATAAGAACAAAATCCCGGCTTATACATTTCTTCCGGTTCCGGATGAAAGATCACATCTGCACCTGTTGTCTCGCATAACTTTGCATCTGCATCAAGATCTCTTGGATAACTCTCCAGATCCTCTGTTGGTCCAAACTGCATCGGATTGACAAATACAGATACAACGGTTCTGTCATTCTGTTCTACGGATTTCCTGATCAGACTCTGATGTCCCTCATGGAGATATCCCATTGTTGGTACAAGTCCAACACTTAAGCCTTCTTTCTTCCATGCCTTAACCTGACTTCTTACTTCATCTACTGTTTTTAAAATCTTCATTTCTGATTTCCAGTCCTTTCCTGATCCTGTCTCCCGGTTTTTACCGGTTCAGGCAGCTTCTATCTCTTAATATAATTTATCGATTACTTCATCATCAATTTTGTAGCAGTGTTCTTCTGCCGGAAATGTTCCATCGTCAATCTCTGCTATATAAGTCTTTACTGCTTCACGAATCACGTCTCCTGCATTAGCAAAATGCTTTACAAACTTCGGCTTGAAATCACTGAACATGCCAAGCATATCGTAAATTACAAGAACCTGTCCGTCGCATCCTGCTCCTGCTCCGATTCCGATCGTAGGAATGTTGATGCTCTCTGTTACAAGCTTTGCAAGCTTTGCAGGGACACACTCCAGTACCAGTAAAAACGCACCTGCTTCTTCTACTGCCTTGGCATCCTCGATCAGCTTCTTAGCTGCTGCTTCTGTCTTACCCTGAACCTTAAAGCCACCGAAAGTATTGATTGACTGCGGAGTCAGTCCCAGATGTGCAACAACAGGGATTCCTGCCGATACGATTGCTTTAATCTGTGGACAGACTTCTTTACCACCTTCTAACTTTACAGCTCCGGCTCTGCCTTCCTTCATCAGACGACCTGCATTTACGACTGCGTCATATACACTGGTCTGATAGGACATAAATGGAAGATCGGTTACAACCAGTGCATTCTTGGCTCCTCTTGCAACGGCTGCGCTATGATGGATCATGTCTTCTACGGTTACAGAGATCGTATCCTCATATCCAAGGATTACATTTCCGAGGGAATCACCGACAAGAATCGTGTTGACTCCTGCTTCGTCCAATAATCTTGCTGTCGTATAATCATACGCTGTCAGCATAGAAATCTTATGCCCGGAATTCTTCATCTGCATAATTGATGTTGTTGTGTTTTTCATACGTCTTATTCTCCTATTCTGAAATCATTTCGTACTTTGTTCATTTCAAAATCCTGTTTTGTTATATCTGCCGGCTTGCCTGTCATAGTCCATCCGGCATTGCAGCATTTTCGTCTTTTACTCCTGCTTTGATAGAATATTCTTCATCTCTGAATAATCACGGTCAGGATATTTCTGTTCTGCCAGAGTAACTACAGCTCTTGATACACCGGTATAAATATATTTCTCATTTTTATCAAGAACATTCAGATGTTTCTTTACTGTCGTTGTGTCATTTCTCTCAATCGGTCCGGTCAGCCCTGCCACCGGTCCATCTTCTGCTATATGCGATGCATTTCCCATAAATAACGGAACAAGTGCCTGCTCTGCCTGTTTCTTTTCAAATCCGCAGTCTTCCAGTAATGAAACTGCCGATCCATACAGACCATTTACCAGATTGCTGGCAAATACTGCAGCCGCATGATATTTTGTTTTATTTTCTGTTGAGAGAAGTACACAGTCATTTCCTAAAAGACGAATAAAGCGGCAAATTTTATTTCCCCACTCTTCATCACCTTCTACTGTAAAAAAACATTTCTGCATTTCCCTGTAGGATTTTGTCTTTGAACTGATTGCATACATAGGATGAATCGAATAACCAAAGGCTCCTGCCTCTGTTACACCTGAAAAAATATTAGATGTCATAGCACCACTACAATGACAGATCAGTTTGCCCTTGATATCAAAGGCTTTTATACTGTCCCACACTGCTTCTATTCTTCCATCCGGAACGGTAAGCATCAGGACATCGCTTGCACAAACGATCTTCTTCAGATCATCAAACACTGCGGTATTGGTAAATGCTGCAGCTTCTTTTGCACTCTCCACCTGTCTGCTGTAATATCCGGATACCATTACTGTCTCCGGAAGATTCTTTTGTATCTTTTCTTTTTTCAAATTCTGCTCAAGATACTTTCCAAGTGTAAAGCCTACTTTGCCTGCACCGATAAATCCAATCCTCATATGATCACCTGCTATCGCCTGTTCTATCTGTGGTGTAAATCAGGTATAGTTTCTTTCGAATACCATCCGCCCTTTACAATACCATTTACAAGGTAAAAAGTAAAGCAGGAGAACCTGAATTTATCATCATTTTTTCTCCTGCTTTTCTTGTGTTTTCATTCCGTACAGATCATGGATCCATATAGGAAATCGTCATTTTTATAATATATAAAAATTAGTTATATTTTGCTATTACCTCTGCATTTGTCTTCATGGCTGCTGCTTCCATGGATTCACGCTCTGCTAAAAGCTTCTTTCTTACTTCTGCATTGCTGTTTCCAATGATCTGAAGTGCAAGATATGCTGCGTTCTTGCTTCCGTTTATTGCTACTGTTGCTACAGGAATGCCGGATGGCATCTGAACGATAGAAAGAAGTGCATCCATTCCATCTAATACAGAACCGGAAATCGGTACTCCGATAACCGGAATAACTGTCTGGCTGGCTACGACACCCGGAAGTGCTGCTGCCATACCTGCGGCAGTAATGATAACCTGTGTTCCATTATTATTTGCTTCTTCAATAAACTCTGAAAGTCCCGCATGCGCTCTATGTGCAGACAGACATCTCACATCAACAGTTACTCCATACTCCTTTAAAATACCGATTGCAGGCTCAACCTTTGGCAGGTCACTTGTTGATCCCATTATGATTGCTACTCTCATGTTTTACATCCTTCTTTCTTATATTTTTAATATTCCTGTGCACTACATATCTATGTATTACACAATAGTATACTACTTACTGTTCAAATACTGATCGATAATCTCACTTGCGCCTTCATAATCCATCGCATCTACCGTCATCCTTAACGCATTTAAGAATTCTATGTCAGCATCGCTATATTCATATTTTTCTATCTCGATAAATATCTCTTTAACAGACTTGATATCCGCATCCCGTAAGAAGCTACGCATATCCTTCAGCTGTCCGCGATCAACAGAATCTTTCATTATCTTTTCCTGTGATTCTTCCGGATTAATCTTATCAAGATAAAGTCCGATATCCTTAAATAATCGTCTCAACATTGACACAAATTCATGCGTATTCTCTTTTGCATACTGCATGTTTCCTATATTAATTGCCGATTCAAGATTGGCGGCTTTACGTTCAATGCTGTATGCGCCGATATTACCACTGCTGCTCTTAATATCATGAATGATATTCCGATATTTTCTGACATCATCGTCAATATATTCTTCCAGTCTGTCCGCATCCTGTTCATAATCTTCCTTAAACGCCATAATAAATCGATTAAATGTATCAAAATTGCCACCGAGCATCTTCAATGCATTTTCTACAACAATACTGTTCTCCAGAATATAAACATCATCCTTAAATCTGGATTCACTGATATACTGTCTGATATTGCTTGTCTTTTCTTTGATCTTCTCCTCCGGCAGGAATAACCGGAACACCCGTTCAATTCCATCCATTTCAAGGGGTTTTACCAGAACATCACTGAATCCCTCTTTAACAATCTCGTCCCTGTTGCTCTCTACATTATTCTCTGAAAGCGCAACAATCGGAACTCTCTTATATTCTTCTCCATCCAGACCTCTGATCTCACGAACAGTATCTGCACCATCCATAACAGGCATCACGGTATCAATAAATATCATGTCATACGGTGTCACCATTACCTTATCGATCGCCTCAAAGCCCGATAATGCCGTATCACAGACCAACTCATATGATTCAAATATAACTTTCTGGATTCCCAGACTGACATCAGAATCATCTACAAGAAGTATACGTACATCCGGCAGCCAGATTCTGGAACTCGAGTTACGGAAGGCCAACTCTTTTCGCTTGCTGACATTATAATTTACATAGCTGTAATCAAATACCTGCTGTATGATCGAGAACCGGATCGTCGTTCCTGCTCCATATGTGCTTTCAACCTCAGGAGTTCCACCCATACTCTCAATCAACTGTCTCGCGATCGCAAGCCCGATACTGACATCGAAATTACCGATATCTGTTCTGTCGTAAGAATCATCCAGATCAAAAAAGCTGTCCAAACGTTCTTCCTTTACACCCGTACCTGTATCCGAAATCTCTATATCCAGATATATACTGTCTTCTTTCTCGCATTCCTCAGGCGGAATCGTACGCCAATCAACCGAAATACTGATACTTCCCTCTTTCGTCGTCTTAGCCGCCCTTTGATATAGATTAAGCAATATCTCTTTTATCTTTGAACAATCACCAATCAGTCCATTGGGGATATCATCCTCAATACTTACTTTTATACTTACAAGTTCTTGATTGATCATCTCTTTAAATTGTATCGCCAGTTCTTCGATCACATCAGAAACTGCATATTCCTTCTCAACCAGATCAATCGTTCCATCCTGAAGATTGGATAGTCTGGAAATACCATCAATAATTCCAAGTATCTCATAACCGGAACCATAAACCGTTGATAATTGCTTTAGCTCTTCTTCATTTTGAGAATCTACATTACGGAGCAGCATCTCACTGATTGCAAGAATGGAATTCAACGGAACACGGATCTCATGGCTCAGATAATTAACATAATCATTCTTTGCCCGATTTGATTTCTCTGCCTGCTCATTCTTTTTACTTAATTCTTCTACCTGTTTATTCTTTCTGCCAAGTAATATGAAAATATATCTGGCAACCACTATGATCGTAATACAGGTCAGAATCACAAATAAAGCGATCAAGACCTTTGAAAATGATGTTTCCCAGAATTTCAATTCTTTTACGATTGAGAAAGACAGCGGTTCTTCACAGGCTACACCATCCGAATTCTCGGCAGTCAGGACAAAAGTATAGTTCCCGCCTTCCAGATTTGTATACTCCGCTTCAAGATAATCGGTTCCTGATAAGACACGATCCTTATCTTCAAAACCTTCCAAATGATACTTTACCTGAATGTCTCCACGATTCACATAACTAAGAACCGAAAATTTCACAACGATACGGTTCGTATCTCCCGGAACGCGGATTTTACCATCCAGATCGGAAAATGCATATTCTTTATCATCAACCGTAACGGATGATATACGAACCTGTGGGGAAACTTCATTTGTATATATCTGATTCAGATCCAAAACACTGAGTCCCTGATCACAGCATACATATACTTTTCCGGTTGCTGATATATATTCCGTAGAATTATCCGAAATACCGGAAATCAATCCATCATTTTTTGTATAACTCTCACCTTCAGGCGTCGCTGAACTAAGCAGATCCCCTTCGTAATATTTCTGAATACCTCTGGATCCGAAGATCCATAAATTGCCGGATTCATCCATGATCAGATCTGCAATAGAATTTGATGAATCAATGGCACTAATCTGTCGAATCACACCCTCCTGATAGTACAGACCATTGTCTGTTCCAATCCAGATTCCATTACTGCCACCAACAATAGAAGAAACAATATTGGAATCCAGTCCGTCAGCTGCAGATAATTTTCGAAGATTTGATTCTATGTCGATCGTATACAGACCGGAACCATTAGAACCTGCATACAGCGTTCCATCATCTCCCTGATACAGTGATATGATATCCGCATTTTCCATTCCGGAAAATCTGCCATAACTTGCTGCCACTTTACCATTACTGAGTATAGTAATACCATTCTCTGTACCGACTGCCATGCTTCCATCTTTCAGTTCAATTATACAGTTAACGGCATTACTGGTAAGAAGTGCTTCACTCTTATTATATACTTTATATTTACCTCTCGGATTAACCTTGATTACACCATAGAGACGATAGGAACATATCCATAAATTGTTTCTGGAATCCACACAAAAATCACGGATACTTTTGCCGGAAAGCATAGTCACCAGATCTGATTCTCTGTCCAATGTCCCATCTGCATTAATGATGTCCAGACCATCATCTGTACCAACATACAATCTCCCCTGATATTCTGTCACACAGTTTACAATGGATTCATTCATGCCATATTTCAGTGTCGCATTCTGGAATTTGCTTCGGCCGAGAAACAGAAGTCCTTTTCGATAAGAGGTCATCCAATAATTACCTTCAAAGTCTACCAGAATATCACTCATCGATTCATTAAACGCAAGCCCGGTCACATATTGTATACCGCCGTCCTGATTTATGTAACCTATACCATCATCCGCAAGCACCCAGAATCTGTCTCCATATAAGCCAAGCTTATTGATACCACTGAGGGCAGCTGTTGAAATCAGGGTAAAATCTTTATTCGTCGTTAAACGAACAATCGTATGCCCAACCGTACCAATATAGCGATTTCCATCCGAATCCACATACAGGCTGTTCAGATCTTCTTCAGTATATGCCGCCTTATTTGTCTTACTGACGATCTCATTATTTTTAATATTGACAATCGTATCACTGTTTACTATCGCATACACATAAGATTTGTATCCGCCGATTGCAGTCACATCCGGATATACGATATCTTCATCAGCAACTAATGTCATATCTCCGTCTGAATAATAATAAATACCCGAAGATGTTGCCAGCCATATCTTACCCTCTTCATCTTCATACATACTATGGATCGTTGTTATCTCTGCATCGGATGGATTTGTTACACGAAAAAATTTGCCTTTATCATAGACAAACAACCCATAATTTTCTGTTCCAACATATAACTCACCGGAAGATGTTGATAAAATACTGTTTACAGAATAAGCATTGCTTCCTTCATCTTCACCAAGTGTAAATTTACGGAATTCACTTCCGTCATATCGATACAGACCACTATCCGTTCCAATCCATATATATCCACTGGAAGACTGAACTATACAATTCGCCTCACCACTCTCAAATCCATCTTCTTCTGTATACTCTGTCTGACTGTAATCAGAGGTAAAATTCTCTCCGGCAGACACAACTAGCCGTGGTGAAAAAAGTATCATCACGGCTGCTGCTATTAAAATAATCATTCTGATTTTTGAATGTAACTGCTTCATAGTTTTCTTATGCACCTAATAAAAATGCTACATATCCTTTTTTAGTTTCGTAAATATCCGCTTTGGAGGTGATCTCCCATGGAGCATGCATGTTTAATACTGCCACACCACAGTCCACAACTTCCATTCCATATAATGATAAGATATAAGCGATCGTACCGCCACCGCCAACATCTACTTTACCAAGCTCTGCTGTCTGATAGTATACTCCTGCATCATCCATCACCTTACGGATAGCTGCGAGATATTCTGCATTTGCATCGTTGGAACCGGATTTGCCTCTTGCACCTGTAAACTTGTTAAATACCATACCTTCACCAAAGATAGCTGCATTCTTCTTGTCAAATGCACTTGCAAAGGTTGGATCATAGCCTGCAGATACGTCAGAGGATAACATTCTGGAGGATGCCAGACATCTTCTGAGTGCCAGTTCACTATAACAGCCCATCGCATTCATGATCTCAGCGACTGTATTCTCAAAGAAATGAGACTGCATTCCGGTTGCCCCCACGCTTCCGATCTCCTCTTTATCTGTCAACAGACAACAGGTCGTCTTTTCTACATCTTCTGCTTCCAGCATCGCAACCATAGATGTATATGCACATACCCTGTCATCCTGTCCGTATGCCATGATCATACTCTCATCAATTCCACAATTTCTTGCCTTTCCTGCCGGAACGATCTCAAGCTCTGCTGAAATGAAATCTTCTTCCTTCATTCCATATTTCTTCTTCAGAAGTGCAAGCGTCTGTTCCTTTACGGCTTCTTTTTCTTTTCCCTTTAATGGCTTGCTTGCAAATAAGATATCCAACTCTTCTCCTTCGATGACCTTATTTGCCTTTTTTTCCATCTGAGTACCGGCAAGATGGATCAGCAGATCGGTAACACAAAATACAGGATCATTCTTGTCTTCCCCAATGTTTACCTCTACAACTTCTCCGTCAGTCTTGGCAACTACACCATGGATAGCAAGTGGTAACGTTACCCACTGATACTTCTTGATTCCACCATAATAATGCGTATCCAGATAAGCGAATCCCTCTTTCTCGTATAATGGGATCTGTTTGATATCCATTCGTGGGGAATCGATATGCGCGCCAAGAATATTCATACCCTTTTCGATATTCTTCTTACCGATGTTGAACAGTGCTACGGTTTTATTCATCCATACCGCATATACCTTTGAACCTTTTGTCAGCTTCCTGCCTTCTTTGATTACATCCTGAATATCTTCATATCCGGCTTTCTTCACCTGTTTTACAATCTCTTTTACACATTCCCGCTCCGTCTTTCCTGCATCCAGAAATTCACGATAGGATTTGCATAATTTCTCCAGCTTTGCAAGTTCTTCCTTGTCATAACTGTTCCATGCATTTTTATCTTTCATTTTTATGCCTCCTAAACATATAAGTCATTGCTTATACTCTTTTTTATATATATAATGGCACTTCTACGGATCCTGTATGTCACAAGTCCGAGAATTACCAGATAGATTGCAAAGATCATAAAAGAATCCATCCTTGTAAACTTAAATAAACAAAAACCGATTCCACAAAGGATCATGGATACCAGAATTGCAATCGCCATATTAAAGAACGCATTCAGATTGCCTCTGAGCGCTCCGTATTCATCTTCCCAGTTTAATTTCGGATGTGTTGCGTCCAACCAAAGGCCGATATAAGTACAACACATAACCGACAATAGCGCAATAATAATAAAATAAATTGCTGTCGGCACACTGATATGCATACAGACACATAATACGATAATCGTAATTATAACCGTAATTCCGCTATATACCAGACTGACACCTGCTTTGATCCCAATCTGTGTCCGATAGCTGACCGGTACATATTTGATAAAGCTGAAATGCTCTCCCTCTCTTGTAAATGAGGTTGATGCGATACTGTTCATTGCTGTTGCAAAGAAGGAAACGATCAGCACCAGCAATAATGCGATCAGATCGGATGCTACAAAACCTTTGGAAAGCAGATTCTCAAATGAAGTCATGAAGTTCTTTGTTGCAGGCAGAACAAACAATGCCACCGCAAGAACCGGCCATATAATATTTACCATTACACAATATTTGCGATATGCCGGTGTCCGGTATAGTATCTTACATTCCTTCAGAAAATATGCTTTGTGAATACTTTTTTTCGCATATGCCGCATCAGAAACCACATCTTCTTTCTTCTCTGCTTTTCCAACAGATGAAACCAGATATACACCACGCAGATACAGCTTGCTTCCAAGAAAGAACAACAGTCCTGCCATAATCACATTTAGCAGAATGAACAGCAGAAAATATGCAATATTGTTCGTTTCAAGCGCTTTTAAGAATACAGGAACCGTAAAGAATATCTTTCCCATGATCACTGTAAACATATTGTTATGATTCATCAGACCATCAATATAATTGTTAATATTGATGCTGTCCATCTGAATAAACGATAATAAAAAGAGTCCGAGGAAAATAACGGTTACCAGTCCTGTCATGACATCTACATTCCGAAACAGTTTTATCCGGCTTAAAAATGCCATACAAAGTAAGGCGAAAATACCGCAATATACAAGCGGAAGGATCGGAAGCAGTGCAACTCCGACCAATGCAGTCAGTGCAGATACCGGCTTAAATCCGGCAGCTATGAAGTAGCCTACAAAGCCACTGAATAAAACCATAAACTCCATGACACTCTCTGCGATATATGCATTTACAAATTTGGCTGCTACGAGCTCACCCGGCTTTACCGGAAGCGGAAGCAGATGATCCAGATCCGATGAAAAAAACAGTACATTAAACAGTACCATCACCGAAAAGATCATGCCAAATACGGACATCAACTGTATGATCAGCTCTACACCTTCGGTCATTCCTCCGGCTTCTATCAGTGCTTCTGTCATAATATATACAATAAATCCAACGACCAGACAACAGGGAACCATGATACAGAACATTGCAAGTGAACCAAGTGTCTTATATGCCTTCGCTTTTTCTCCGGTATCCGGCATCGTCATCTCTGTATCCTTTGCCATTACTCTGGTCAAATACAAAAAATTCTTCATAAGCACTCTATTCCTCATGTGTCATTTCTATAAATATTTCTTCCAGTGACTTATTCTTATGTGCGGCAACCAGATCATCCAGCGTTCCCTGATAGATATCATGACCTTTCTTGATCATGATGATATTATCACACAATTTCTCTGCAACTTCCAGAACATGCGTTGAGAAAAATACGCAGTTACCTTCATCCGCATGTTCCCGCATCATTTTCTTTAATTCATATGCCGCATTCGGATCCAATCCTGTCATCGGTTCATCTAGGATCCAGACCGGTGGTTTATGTACTAATGCGCCTATTACCATCATTTTCTGGCGCATACCATGCGAATAGCTGACCATTTGTTTATTTAAGCTGTCTTCCATACCAAAACGTCCAGCCATTTCCTCTAACCGCTTCTTACGGTCAGTCTCTGATACACCATAAATATCTGCAATGAAATTCACATATTCCAGTCCTGTCAACCGTAAAAAGATATCAGGATTATCTGCAATATATCCGATCGACTGTTTTGCCTCAAGTGGATCTTTCCGGATATCATGACCATTGATCTGAACTCTGCCCTCTGTCGGATTTAATATGCCTGTCAGCATCTTGATCGTTGTCGTCTTCCCCGCACCATTCTGCCCTACGAATCCGACGATCTCACCTTTCTTAATATGAAAGCTTAAATTGTTTACGGACACAAAATCTTTACCGTAAATTTTCTTTAAGTTATTGGCTATTATCATTCTTTATCTTCTCCCGGTTCTTATCTGTCACACCATCGTTTCTATCTGGTCTGTCATTTATCAAAATACTTCTTTCCATTTGGTTTTAATTATACCAAGCCCCTAATCTCTTTACAATATAAATATACCAAAGGCAGCCTGAAAATACTCTGCATAGTAACAGGCTGCCATCTTCTTTAAATGATTGTCCGCGGACATTTTACTGTTTATAAGTTGATACTGTCATCAAAATGAAAGGCATAGATGATCTTCTCTGTTACCATTCTTCCGGTAAGCTGATGTATCGTCTTTGCATACATATCAAGCTGCACATGATAACGGCTGACCAGATCCGATATCTGATCCACCCGGTCTGTCTTGTAGTCCATTAAAACCACCTGATCTCCTTCCAGAAAATAGGCATCGATCACTCCCTGAACCACGACCATATCCTTGCTGTCTTTATACTCCGGTGATATATCTTCCGGCTTCATGCCGATATAAAACTGCTGCTCCCGGTATAAGGTATTGTTCTTCTGTGCTTCTGCCATACGGATTCCTAGCGGACTGTTGACCATGTTATAAATCTTATCTGCACGGACATGCTCTCTGTACCGTTCTTCCAGATATCCATGATCAAAAAATGACCGGATCTGCTCTCTGATCTCATCCATGCTGTTTCTTGTAAAATCAATAAGCTCCATGATCTTATGGATCACAGTACCCATCTCATTTCCTTTTACAGGCTCCTCCTTCATACGGGAATGAAGCACTGGTATTGTAAGCTCTGCTTCTGTCACAGGCGGCTGATACAGGTCAGATCCCGGATTCTCCTCTCCGCGGTGTGCCAGTCGTTTAATCTCTGTAACGGACATCTTATTTTTTACTGCCTGCTCTGTTTTATACGGGTAGGTATAATCTAAAAGTTCCTTATACTTTTCATATAACTGACGATCTTCCTGTGCAATCATGCTCTTAGATTTATTCTCTGTTTCATTCTCTGTCTGTACAGCATTTTCTTCTGACATATCTGTTTTTGTTCCGGCAAGTATCTGATTCTGATAACCGGTCTTTGCAAGTACCCAGGTTGCATAAGTATCCTTTCTGCATACAATATCTTCTGATACGATATGCATAGATAACGCCGATAAGATCCAGTCCATAAAACAGCCGGCTTCCATTCTGGTGATATATGGAAGCTCCATCCGCATCTGTCCGGACGCTTCAATAAGAAAATCAGTCTGCAGCGGATAATCAAAGACGGCCTTTTCCGCTCCGGGGTCTTTTACCGTCGCTGTCATATATAACTTCTCTTTTGCTCTTGACAGGGCAACATATAAGATACGGATCTCCTCCGCCAGCTTCTCTGCATTCATGACACTGAGCATGGCCGCTCTTGCAAATGTTTTCTTCTTCGCACGGTTCTTCCGGTCGATCGCATAACCTGCCAGATAGCTGTCTGCATTTACCGTCACCGGAGATAAGGCATCCAGATTCGAAAAACGATTTGCCAGTCCACTGACAAATACAACCGGAAATTCCAGTCCCTTGCTCTTATGCATTGTCATCATCACGACAGAATCGTCATCATCTCCAAGCACCGACGCTTCCGCAAAATCCAGATCATTCGTCTTCAGCCGATCCATGTAACGCAGGAAATTAAACAGTCCACGAAAACTGCTGTCCTCATAGGCATCCGCTTTCCGGATCAGCATATCGATATTTGCCTGTCTTCGTTTTCCCGACTGCATCGCCCCGACAAACCAATAATATCCGGTCTGCTTCAATATCGAATGAAGCAGTTCACTGATACTCATATAGTTTTTATCTGCCTTCCAGCTATCCAGCATACGAAGAAACTGTCGAAGCTCCTCTGAAGCTTCTGAGTCCGGCTTTTCTGCATAATAACAGACCTTCTGATAAAAACTCGCCGTCCGCGCCAGATTCTTCTCATGATCCTTAAAGTCCCGGTCATAGATACCTACAATCTCTGCAAGCTCCTGTTCCTTTACACCTGCAAGCGGTGAACGAAGGACTGCTGCAAGTGCATAATCCTGATGGGAATTATCGATCACCGCCAGCATATCAAGCAGGGTACTGATCTCTATCGCATCAAAATATCCACTCTCGCTCTCTACAAATAACGGAATCCCACGCTCCGCAAATGCCTCTTCAAAGGCTTTCGCATTCTTCTTCACACTTCGCATCAATACGGCAATATCCCGGTAAGAAACCCTTCTGGTCTCTCCATTATCTCCATCCGGAATATAGAGTGGTTTATCACCCTTCACTAACTCATAAATCTCATCTGCGATCATTCGTGCCTCTATGTCCGCATTTGTTAATGACCGTATCTCCTCCGGCTGGGATTTCTCCGGATCTGCGCAGTCATTCCTTACGATCAGGATCTCGGATCCATACCCCATGTTATTCTTATCCTGTCTTCCGATATGCAGCTTTGCCGATTCATCATAATCGATCCCGCCCAAATTCTCTGACATCAATGGTTCAAAGATCTGATTGATCGTATCAATCACCTTTCCTGCACTTCGGAAATTATTCGACAGCAGGATCTTCTGATCTTCTGCATCTTCCCGGTCAGAATATGTATTATATTTATTCAGAAACAGATCCGGTCTTGCCATACGGAAGCGGTAGATGCTCTGCTTGATATCACCTACCATAAACATATTCTTCCGATTTTCTCCGTGACCTGTCACACAATTTAAGATATCTTCCTGTAAAAAATTACTGTCCTGATACTCGTCGATCAGGATCTCACGATATCGTCCGGCAACCGTCTTTCCTGCTTCCGATGGGATCACGCAGCCATTCTCATCCGTTCCTGCACACAGGATATCATAGGCAAATTCTGAAATGTCACGGAATTCATACAAATTCCTGTCGAGCTTTTCTTCCTTTAACCGCTCCATATAGGAACGTGTCAGGGATAATAAAGCTGACAATGGTCCTTTCATCATCGCACATTCTGCAAGTATGACACCTGTCGGACGGAACAATGCCATCATGTCCTTTACACTTCCACGATAGGTCTGCATAGTCGTCTTTACATACTGCTGTTTCTCCGGATCACAGGCTGCGATACGCTTCAGATTGGAAAATTTGGAAACCCGTTTATATGCCTCATCCATATCCTCGGCCTGTCTCAGATTCCGCAGTAATTCCAGATCCAAGCGTATAATAGGATCATAACCTGCAGGGCCATCTGCTTCGCCTGCGATCTCTAAGCACTGTTCTGCCTGACCGATCGCTGAATCAAGCGTGTCTGCTACGATCTGCATATAATCCCGATACCATTTTAAGGTATACAGTTCTTCCTTTGTTGATACTTCAAGTGCTGTTTCTGCTTCATTTATCCAACGTTCCGGCTTCGGATAACCGGAAGCAACCCGGTAGATCTGATAGACCAGCTCCCGGATCTTCTCATCCGATTCTTTTCTCGCAAAGCTGTCTACCAGTCCGATAAATTCATCGGATGCTTCCTGATATTTCTGTTCTAATACTTCATCCAATATATCATTCTTGATCAGATCCATCTCTGCATTATCTGCTATATCAAAAGAGGAATCGATCCCGATCATCTGAAAATAGTCTTTTACGATTCCAAGGCAGAAGCTGTCGATCGTCATAATATCTGCCCGTGGCAGCAGGGATAACTGCTTAACGATATGCTCATCCTCCGGATGTTCTTCGGCTGCCTGCTCAAGCTTATCGGCAATCTTCTCTTTCATCTGGGCAGCCGCAGCTCTGGTAAATGTTACAACCAGAACCTCATCAATATCGATTTTCTCCTCTGCCTTATTGCCATCCGCATCAACTCCCATGACCATCTCAAGAATCCGTTCTACAAGGACAGCCGTCTTACCGGAGCCTGCCGCAGCAGATACCAGAAGATTACCATGTCTGGAATTAATGACTGATTTCTGTTCATCTGTCCATGAAATACCCATCTCTGCTACTCCTCCCTGTACCGCTTAAGCTTCTCGTTATCCGGTCTGCGATATTGATTTCCGCCATTCTTGACATCAAAATGACAGATATTCTTAAACTCACAATAATCACAGCCTGTATTGCTCTTATTCTTATATGGCTCGATTGCGATCTTTCCCTCTGCGATCTGACTTCCAAGTTCTTCTATATTCTCTCTCGTCAATTCCATGATCGTCCGGATCTGGTCTGCCGATACCACATTCTCACTTTTCTTGATGTCACCATTTTTATCAAGTTTTACCGGAAGTGACTGATTGCAGGTATGATCCATCTTCTGTATCACGGCAGGTGATTCATTGACAAATCCCTGCAGCTTCATTTTCTCCATTCTCTCAGCGTCTAATTTCTCCTGATCCGAGAATTCCGGCTGCTCTGTATCGGTATCAATCTCCGAAGATTCAATCTCGATCACCGGATCATCAAAGCTGTAATATAATAATCCTGCAACCTGAATATCCTTATCGGGATAGATCATTTTTTCAATCTCATATGCGATCGCAGAATAGGTTACAAGCTGAAGCTGTTCTCCATTCAGGACTTCCTCCAGACTGAGTTTTCTGGTGGATGATTTGTAGTCGATCACCTTGATATAAACCGTTCCATCCTCTTCTTCCACATCTACACGGTCGATCTTACCATTAATACTCATCTGGATCTGATTTGGAAGCTCAAACAGATAGGAACCCACTTCATCCTTTGCAGAATCAAACGTCTTTTCCAGCATTCCAGGCTTCATACTGCCAAGCCTTATATGCTTCTGTAACATACCGGCGGATGTCTGTGCCATACGTTCGATCATCTGAAGCATGTAGGCATTTCTTGCATTATCTTCAAAGAAATCTCCTGCCGATTCCTCTGCTGCACGATTTACAAGATCCGTGACCATCAGCATTCTCTCATCTTCCGGAAAATTCTCCCAGTCGTTATTTCTGGTGTCTCTTACCTGCTTAAACAGTCCTTCCATTACACTGTGAAGGATAACTCCGACATTTCTGACATCGACCTGATACATTTCCCGCTCTTTTAGACGCAAACCATATTTTAAGAAATATGCAAATCCGCATCTGGCATATAATTCAAGCTTCGATACTGATGCATGCAGATATCTGCCATATAACAGGGCGATCGTCTCCGGTGGAAGCTGTTCTGCCACGTTTCTGTATGTCCGACCTTTATAAATGGCAGTCAATTCTCCGGCAAATCCCTTTTCTGTCAAGATTCTTGTCAGTATCCGGCTCTCTGCATCTTCGCTATCCTCTGCACGGAGAATCCGTCTTAATGAACGATTGACGGTATCCGGCATACAGGAAGCAGCATCATACTCTTCTGCCTGAAGGGACGGAAAAATGCTGCTGATCCTTCCAAGCAGATAAGACGGACGCATGCTTTCAAGTGATGCGCTTAATTTATGATACGATATATACAGATGATCGGATGGTTTCGTCAGTATCGTATAAATATAAAACTGCTCGATATAGCTGTTCTGTTTGTCGGATGGAGCAAGCTCCAGGCCGCAGTCTGACAAAATATCCCGGTCTCTGTCACTTAGGATTCTTCCCTTTTTCGGTGCTTTTGGCACGATTCCATCATTGACCGATGTAAAGAATAACACCTTTATATGATTTAATCTTGACCTTGTGATATCTCCGATCAACACCCGGTCAACCGTAGGCGGTACAACACCGACTTCAATATCTGAAAGTCCGGTATCCACGATCTCATAGAACTCTTTCACGCTCATCTTTGTATCGCCTAAGAGTTCCGCTATCTTATCAAATAACCGGACCGTTTTCTCAAAGATCTGGCCATAGGCATCTCCTTCATTGATCCGGTTTTCTTCGTATAATTCATTTTTTCTGGCTTCTAACTTCTCATACATATGGATCTGAAGCAGAAAGTCATAAAGGGCTTCCACATAATCTTTTGTGGCTGCCTTTTTATCTGCAAAGACCTTACGGATATCCCCAAACATCTTCATAAATGCCTGACGGATCTCTTCTACATTTACCGGAGAGGTCTTCTCATAGTTTTCAGATACTGCCCGGTTCCATCTGCTGTAGCCACGAACACCACGCTTTAATGCATAATTTTCCAGAAGCTCTATATCCTCAAAGGACAGATCTGTCATACCCGCTTTTAAGAACCGGAACACACTGTCATAGGAGAAATCATCTGCCAGAACCGCCAGTACACTTCGGATCGTTTCCGCACATGGATTTGCTTTCAGGCAGGCATTTGCATCGATAAATACAGGGATTTCATATTCATCCATCACCCGTTCATAGATGTGGGATGCCTGTTCCAGATCTCCCGCTACGATCGCGATATCCTTATAACGGTATCCTTTCTCCCGCACGAGCCTCCTTATCGTAGATGCGACAAATACGATCTCATCCTGCGCATCTCCTGTCGCTGTCAGATGGATCCGCTCTAATGGCTGCTTCCATTTCCGATACGGACTACGGAACAAATTCCGCTCCAGGAAAAACAGTTCCCGGTTCTCCCCCAGACGATAGTTGATTGTTCCAGGCAGAACGACCGGAGACTCGATCTCCACACCAGCGGCTGCTGCCGCTTCTGTTAATTTCTTTATCGTAGTCTTTGTCAGATAGAATAATTCGTAGTCTTTTATATGCTCATACTTCTGATCTCTGTCATCTAATGTAAAGGAAAAGGTCAGATCATCCGCACAGGTCATCAACTTCTCAACAAGTTCAAGCTGTACCGGCGTAAATCCGGTAAACCCATCAAAATACAGAGAACTGCCGCACACAAGCTTAGACTGGCCAACATGTCTGGTCAACAGCTCCACCAACTGTTCTGCCACAATATAGCGTTCACCTGCAAATGCTTCAAATTCTTCGTAAATGTGTCTGATATCCTGCATTTTACCTGCAACAACGCTGTCCTCCGGAATCTGCTCCATGATCTCATCGATCGTATCCTGCTTGATATTATACTGGAAGATCTCCGACATCATGGATTTCATCTCGTCTACAAATCCAAGCTTGTCATAATAGCTTCCATATACGTGTAAGGTGTCCTGCTGTTCACATAAGATTTTCTTGATCAGCATACTTTTTCCAAAGTCTTCCAGCACCTGCCCGGTGCTGATCCCCAGTTCGTCAAATACACGATATGCCAACCGGTTCATGCCGATCGCATCAATGTTCATCATGCCTCCGGCCGGATGCATTGTGACCAGTTCTCTCTGTGCTTCCATCGTATACTGTTCCGGCACGATCAGATAAAAATTCCGCTCCGGTTCTTTTATCGATGCCTGAATGATTTCATTGTAAATCTGTCTGGATTTTCCTGAGCCGGATGCTCCAAGTAAGAATCGAACTGACATAACGGTCTCCTTTCACTCATCTGTCAAGCAATACTCTTTTTCTGACTCTCTCTTTGCTAAGCCATATTTACTTCAATATTGTTTTACTAACCATCTGTTCTTTGGTTATATTTTGTTTTCTCCGCGAATACAATATAGTAATAATAAATGAGGGGAATATTTATATGGCATCCACAAAGCTTATCGTTTTAAAATCTAAAGAAATCATATACACGGTTATTTTTCTCGGACTTGTCGCCCTGTTTATCATCATACTGACGATCATGTTCAAAAAACCTGCCACCGTTTCAGAAACTGCTTCTTCGAATACCGCTTCCGAAACAACGGAGCCTTCTTATAACCCCGGTACATATGATTCTACTATCACGCTTGGCGAATCTACTCTGTCTGTTATGGTTACGGTTGATGAACATTCTATCCGGGATGTTGCGCTCTCCAATCTGGACGAAAGTGTCACCACCATGTATCCGCTCCTGTCGTCTTCTTTAGAGGCGATCAACACCGACCTGCAGTATGTGTCATCCGTTGACAACCTCACCGTTTCCGGCGATACCAAGTATACCTCAATGCTGCTGATCAACGCCATCAAAGAGGCGCTTGCCAAGGCTGTGGCTCAATGATGCCACCGTACGATATATGCCTTGTTACCGTACAATCACCTGAATAGTATGCTCCTTATTTCGCAGAACGCTCTCGCTCTATCCTCGGCGTAACGGTACATAGGACAGCAAACTACGCTGTCCAAGTACCGACGCTCGGACAGGTCTGCTACATAAGGACATTCTACTCAGGTGATTTGTGCTTCTATACCAAGATGCGTTATATAACATTTCTGTATGTCAGTTTTTTGTACACTAGCACACTATTGTCCCAGCCTTGGCTGCGCTGCCTTTCAATCATAAATCGCATAGCCAAATATTTCTTTATATGCTTACCACAATATAGAAGGATGATAGGTGTAGCCGGTACGCAGCTTTGATATCAAAGACAGAGAATGTGTGTAGATATTTTTATTTGACGGCCTTTTCTCACGTCGGTACTTAACGAATCGCATAAGCGATGAGTTTAGAACCGCTACGTGAGAATAGAGTGAAAACGCCCGGAAAATAAAAGATATCTACATCACATTCTCGTCCTTATACCATAACGTAAAGGCTAGCGACTAATGTTTGGTTACGATGTCGTTCCGGTCTTTGTAGATGCTGTTTGATGGCACATAACCTCTGACACGGGATAATGGGTAGATGTTTGAATGTGAGCCGATCACGGTTCCCGGATTTAAAACGCTGTTACAACCGACCTCTACATAATCGCCGAGCATTGCGCCAAATTTCTTCATGCCGGTTGCAATATCGAAATCCGCACCTTTGACATGCACCAGTGTTTTGTCTGACTTAACATTAGAGGTAATGCTGCCTGCTCCCATATGAGAATGGAAGCCAAGGATCGAATCACCTATATAGTTATAATGTGGAACCTGCACATTATTAAAGATAATGACATTCTTTAACTCTGTTGAGTTACCGACAACGCAGTTATCTCCCACTAAAGCACTTCCACGGATAAATGCACACTGTCTGACCTCTGTATCTTTTCCAATAATACATGGACCTGCGATATAGGCAGAATCAAATACAGTTGCTGATTTATGAATCCAGATATTTTCACCATGTTTTTCATACTCTTCCGGATCTAAGCTGTTTCCAAGTTCAATGATAAAGTCCTTGATCTTCGGAAGCGCTTCCCACGGATATGTAACGCTTTCAAGCAATGGCTTTGCTGCTGTCTCTGTCAGATCATATAATTCTTTAATCGTTACCTGTTTTACTGTTTCATTATTCATTTTCTTATACCTCACTATCTTTTTCAGAATTTAATAAAAAACAATCATTCGCCCGCAAAGGACAATTTTTATCTAAAAAGCAATCATTTATCCACAAAGAATAATTCTTTTCTAAAAAGCAATCATCTATCCACAAAGGATAATTCTTTCTATTAAGCAACTATGTTCAAGGTTATTTTTTATAATATACCCTTGTTCTGTCAAATACTGTTGTAATCTGGTTCTGATTGCTGATTCCCTTTACCAGATTTGTATATTTGATCACAAAGGTGTTCATCTTGTCTGTATATTCTTCTTTCGTGATCGAACCATCAGCGACACCACACAAGCCTTTTTCCCAGCTTGCCGTCAGATCCGCCCGAAGCAGTCCGTTGATCGAATAATAAACAACATCATAAATAATCTCGCCAAGAAATGTCGGTGTTACGATCTGCGTTTTCTTATTCAGCGCAATATATTTGTTATTTACAAGCTTGGTGATGATTCCATCTCTGGTCGCACTGGTTCCAATACCTGCGCCCTTGATCTGCTCACGAAGCTCCTCATCCTCGATAAACTGTCCGGCATTTTCCATCGTCAGGATAAGCGTACCGGAATTGTAGCGTTTCGGGGGTGAAGTCTCACCCTCTTTGATCTCGAATTTGTCAAGTGAAAGAATATCTCCCTTTTTCAAATGTCCGATCGTCTCGATGAATTCCGGGCTGTACTTTGTATCATCCTTTTTCCTTGCAAAGCGGTTCGTGGCAACCTTCAGATAACCTTCTTTTAACATATATTTGAAATTGGCAAATAAGAATTCATCCTGCTTTGCCAGTGTCATTGAAAGCTTCTGATATTCTGCTGCCGGATAAAAGATGCTTAAGAATCGTCTGCAAATAATCTCATACACATTTGCCGCGATCTCAGACAATCCCCTTAACGCACCCATGCCCTGTCCGGTCGGAATGATCGCATAATGGTCTGTGATCTGTTTATCATTTACATACTTGGTCTTTGCGATCGTCTTATAACTTCCCATGTTAAGAACCTCATCGGCATAGGCAGCCATCGGCGTATAGCGTTTCAGGCCGGATATGTTCTTATAAATTTCCTTTGCCACAGCCGTTGACAACACTCTGGCATCCGTTCTCGGATATGTCACCAGCTTCTTCTCGTATAACTCCTGCACGATCTTTAAGGTGTCGGACGGACTGATCTTAAAGAGGGAAGAACAGTCATTCTGCAACTCGGCAAGGTTATACAGCATTGGCGGAGCCTTCTTTTCTTTCTTCTTCTCACTTGCAACAAGCGTGGCTTCCATTCCATTTGCCGACAGCTTTTTTACCAGATCTTCTGCATCCTTCTTCTGCTTGAAACCATTTTCTTTATACAGAAGCGGTGAATTAAAATACGGTGTATCCTTTACTGCTTTCCATTCTGCCTCAAACGTCTGCCCGGCAACATTTACCATACCAACAACACGGTAAAATGGTGTCTTTACAAATTCACGGATCTCCCGTTCCCGCTTCACGATAATGCCAAGAACACAAGTCATAACACGTCCAACCGCAATCACACATTTGTCCAGTTTCAGATAATTTCTTATCACATAGCTGTATTTTAACGATAAGGCTCTGGAGAAATTAATACCCATCAGATAATCTTCTTTTGCACGAAGATATGCGGCATCACTAAGCGAATCATATTCTGAAAGCGGCTTGGCTTCCCGGATCCCACGCAGGATCTCTTCCTCTGTCTGGGAGTCGATCCAGACTCTCCGCTTCTCTTTATTTCCAACCTTTGCCATCTGATCCACCAGACGATAGATGTATTCTCCCTCACGTCCTGAGTCGGTGCAGACATAGATACAGCCTACATCATCCCGGTTCAACAGCCCTGCTACGATCTTGAACTGCTTGCTGACATCCGGTATCACTTCATATTTGAATTCTGTCGGAATAAAAGGAATCGTAGCCAGATCCCATTTTCTTAATTTCTCGTCATAGGCATCCGGATAGCTCATCGTGATCAGATGTCCCACACACCAAGTCACAACAGAATCTTCCGATTCCAGATAACCTGCTCCGGCATTTCCTTTTACACCAAGCACATCTGCAAACTGCCTTGCAACACTTGGTTTTTCTGCTATATATAAGTTCTTCAAATCAAACTCCTGATTCTTTTATATTTGATCAATATTACACATCACATTTTTTTATAATACCAGAAAAACGGGGTTTCGACCATAGCTTTTATGATATCCGTACAGTGATTCCATACGACAATGGCTCAAAGTAAAAAAGCACCCCGCCTTCTATTATAGAAAACGAGATGCCCTTTGACTATTTTAGGTTGTAATAAACATTTACTGTATTTGATCTTACTGCTCGAATAATAACTGCTCGTATGTAGGGAATGGCCATGCTGTCTTTGGAAGTTCTTTTTCCAATTCGTCAGCAGGTGTTCTTACAGAATCAAATGCTGCAAATACTACGTTGTGATAGTATTTTGCCCATGCTTCGATATCATCTTCGTAATCAGCGGCTTTTGCAACAAGCTCTTCCAGTTTTACAGTTGCTGTCTTCAGTTCTGCAAGCTTATCAGAGATTGTATTCAACAGAGATACCTGTACGCTTGGCTCGATACCAAGAGCTTTGATCTCAGCAGCGCCCTTTGCAAGCTCTGCCTGATATTCCATAACTGCTGGTATGATCTCTTCATTTGACATCTCGATCATTGTGAGTGCCTCAATGTTGATCTTCTTTGCGTAATTCTCAAGCATAACTTCTGCTCTGGCTGATAACTCTGCTTTATCCATAACGCCAAGGCCTTCAAAGATCTTAACGCTCTTATCTGCTGCCAGATATGGAACTGCATCTACCATACATTTGATATTTGGAAGTCCACGCTTCTCAGCTTCTGCGATCCATTCATCTGAATAACCATTTCCGTTGAAAATGATCTTCTGATGCTCTGTCAGAGTCTTTCTGATCAATGCCTTACATGCTGTCTCGAAATCTTCTGCCCCTTCCAATTCGTCAGTCATCTTCTTTAACTGATCTGCAACGATCGTATTTAATACCATCATTGGGAATGCGATGGACTGTGTAGAACCTACCATACGGAACTCGAATTTGTTACCTGTAAATGCAAATGGTGATGTTCTGTTTCTATCTGTAGCATCCATTGTAAATGTAGGAAGTGTGGATGCACCGGATACATAAGTCTTGCCCTTTGGTGATTCTGTAGCTTCACCCTTCTCAATGATCTGCTTAACGATGGATTCAAGCTGTTCACCAAGGAATGCCGAAATAATTGCTGGAGGTGCTTCATTTGCTCCAAGTCTGTGGTCATTTCCTGCGGATGATGCGGACAGTCTTAACAACTCTGCATTGTTATCAACGGCTGCAAGAACGGCTGCAAGGAAGAACTGGAACTGAAGGTTTGTCTCCGGATGTTTACCAGGATCGATCAGGTTCTCGCCCTCATCTGTTGAGATTGACCAGTTGTTATGTTTACCGGAACCATTGACACCTGCAAATGGTTTCTCATGAAGAACACATTCCAGATCATGCTTTGCTGCGATCTTCTTCATCGTAGCCATAACCAGATGGTTCTGATCGGTTGCTATATTTGTTGTTGAGAAAATAGGTGCTAACTCATGCTGAGCAGGTGCAACTTCGTTGTGCTGTGTCTTAGCAAGAATACCGTATTTCCATAATTCTTCATTTAACTCGGTCATGTACGATGCAACCTTATCTTTGATCGCTGCAAAATACTGATCGTCAAGCTCCTGTCCTTTTGGAGGCATCGCACCGAATAAGGTACGTCCACAAAGCTTCAGGTCTGTTCTCTTGGCGAATTTCTTCTTATCGATCAGGAAGTATTCCTGCTCAGGACCAACAGAAGCTGTAACCTTCTTTGCTGATGTATTTCCAAATAATGCAAGTGCCTTTAAAGCTTCCTTGCTGATTGCATCCATGGAACGAAGAAGTGGTGTCTTGTAGTCAAGTGACTCACCTGTATATGATGTGAATGCTGCTGGGATGCAAAGGATACAGGTTCCTGCATCTGTTGTTTTTACAAATGCCGGTGAGGTACAATCCCATGCTGTATATCCTCTGGCTGCGCATGTCTCACGAAGTCCACCAGAAGGGAAGGATGAAGCATCCGGCTCGGATTTGATCAGCTCTTTACCTGTGAACTGAAGAATAACTCCGCCATCACCTACTGTACTTACGAATGAATCATGCTTCTCGGCTGTTGTCTCTGTCAGTGGCTGGAACCAGTGAGTATAGTGTGTTGCGCCAAGTTCCATTGCCCATTCCTTCATTGCTGCTGCAACAGAATCTGCAATAGATGTATCAAGAGGTTCGCCCTTATCGATTGTGTTCTTCAAGGATTTATAAACTGCTTTTGGAAGACGCTCTCTCATAACCTGATCGGAGAAAACGTGTGAACCGAATACGGCTGAAATTTTGTTCATCATAATTTTGTACTTCCTTTCTTCTGATAAAACAAAAAAAGAAAGGTGTCCCACTGATTTGGAACACCTTTGTTCATTTCGTCTATTTATTTGATACAATATATATACTCCTTTTGATTTGAAAAATCAAGAGGGAAAATAAAAATTTTGAGGGAAATATCCAGTCCTTTTTATCTTTTATGCTTGAATTAACTACTTTTCGCGTACATTCTTCCAGGGACCGCACAGTCTCATTGGAATACAGTAAGGATAGAAAGCCCATCCCGAATCCTATTAAATATACAAACAACCCCTTTAATTCCTTTTTCATATTTTCATCCCCCATATCTTATATATTTCTCCAACAATATATTCGTCACACCATCAGGCAAAAACCGCTTCCATTTCAACCCCAAGCACTTCCCCAAGCGTTTCTGCCACCTTCTCTGCGGCATAAAGTTTATAATACAGTCTGGAATCCTGTTCTCCCATCCGGAAATAGCCATCGATGATCATATCCGAAACAGCCACTGCATAATATACTTCTCCCGGTACACTATCCTGATTGTTTGGATCAATATTTCCCGTTGTACCGGTAATACCGATTCCAATGTCTGCACGATATGCCCGTTTACAGGCTTCCGCCATTGCCCGCGCTGTTTCTTTGGAATATACACCACAAGTTTCTATCACCGCTTCCGGAACACCCTGCATGATCTTTGCTTCGTTGGAATAGGTTACAAATGCTCCTTTTAATATTGCAGATGCCCCTTCAGTATCTGTGATTAGGGAAGCAATCTGCCCGCAGGTGATACTTTCCATGGTTGTGATCGTCATTTTCCGGTCGATCAGACAGCCTGTCAATCGTCTGTAATTATTCCGTATTGTCTTTTCCATCTGTTCATCCAGTTTTTTCCCTTCCATTTATCCTTCCACCTTTGTTTCCTTTAATCTATTTATTATTATAATATATTCACAAAAGGGGCTGTAAAAAAACTCCCCTTAAAGAAAAATCGCTTAGGCCGTGAGGTT
>ERZ1034976.382-NODE-382-length-41590-cov-13.562899_pt1 | contig 41590 bp, 69 predicted proteins | sample MGYA00520623_ERZ1034976 | MGnify/ENA primary metagenome ERZ1034976 (study PRJEB33766, sample SAMN09781774) | gut metagenome | biome: gut microbiome | host: Homo sapiens | place: Madagascar | study: EMG produced TPA metagenomics assembly of the PRJNA485056 data... | reverse complement strand
TTGCAGCGCAGCGGGCAGCACTACGCGAGCCGCCGCCACAGGCAGCACCGAGCCAAAAAGGCTGCGGCAGCTGTCCGGCATTGCGCACCATGTAACAGGTCAGCATCCAGTCCATGACGGTTTTGCCCATGCTGGACTGTGTGAAAAAGACAAACGGTCGGTCGTATGTAGTGCCCATGATATCCTCCTTACTGCTTTTCCAGCGCCGCCTTCATGCGGTCGAAGAAAAACTGGATGACCGTGCCGATGGTCTCATCGGTGATGGCCCAGCTGATAAGCTTGCCCCACTTGCTGGCGTTCAGGGCCGTGCGGAGCATCTGTGCCACCCACGCTTTACGCTCTGCACCTCTCTTGGTGCCCTGAATCTCGTGCTCTGCCTGCTCGATCAGGTCAAGCACGGTGCCCTTGACAGCCGCGCCATAGCCCAGCCGGATGCAGCCCAGTGCGTAGAACACAAAGCCGCCCAGCATGAGCGCGAGGGCCAGAGGGGTGGGAAGTGCGGTCAACAAATTACTGATTGCTTCCATGATTGGTGACTCCTTTCAAAAGATAGTTGTCGATGTCGGTGCGGCTCTTCTGCATCCCCTCGCGGTTGTTGCCGGACAGCTGCGCGTCCAAAAGGTTGCGTACCCCGTCGAGGGTGAGACGGCTTACCTCGTCGATTTCTTCAAAGCGGCGCAGGTCTCGGGCAAGGGCCTGTGTGTGTTGGAGCTGGCCCTGCTCTAAGGTGCCGATGCGCTTGTCCAGCTCATCCAGCCGCTTGTTCTGCGCGTTGTCCGGCTCCTGCGCCTTTTTGATGTACTTGTGGATAATTTCCAGCACCTTGTCGATGGTGATAGCAGCAGCGCATAGGCTGCCCAGGATGCCCAGCACCCACAGCAAAGCTTCTTTTTCGGTCATTTGCCCTCCCGGAGACGGGTCAGACCCTTCTTGCGGATGATACGGGGGTAGTTGAGGGTGGTCACGTTGAGGTCTACGTTGCCGGAGATGCCCGGCACGCGGCCCTCACAGTTGTGCTGGTGGGCGTTGTAGTGGTAGCCGACGGCGGGAGTGTGCCCGGTGGTGTCGGACAGCCAGACATCCCAACGGTTTGCCAGACGGCCCATATCCAGCTCCATGTTGGAATAGTAGGTGTAGGTGTACAGCTGGGCGTAAAAGCCCATCTTCTCCACCTGTTCCAGCGCATAGGCGGTGAGGTTGGTGAGGTCGAGGGTGGTCATGGGCTTGAGCTTGTTTTCCTCCACGTCCACCGCGAGGGGCATGGTGAGCTCCTTGCCGCGCACCGCTTCCCGCACAAGGGCCAGCTCTGCATCGGCCATTGCTTCGCTGGTGGCGTAGGTGTAGTAATACACGCCCACGTCCAGCCCTGCCGCTTTGGCATTGCGGTAGTTGGTCTCAAAGGTGGGGTCGATGTACAGCCCGTCTGCCCGCTTGGAAAGCCTGCGGTTGGTGGAGACCGTCTTGAGCATGGCCCCCTTGTAGCCTGCTTCCTTGACCTGCTTCCAGCCATCGAGGGTGATTTTGCCTTGATAGCGGCTCACGTCGAGGTAGCGGTAGGGCGGCTCGCCCGTCCAGCCGGGCACGGTGTCCACAGTGGACACTTTTTCAGGGGCGGGGGAGTCTGGCTCCGCTGCCTTGTCGCTGGCAGCGTGGGAGAGGGCTGCCAGCAGCTTGGAGATAAAATCAAAGAGTGCTTTCATCCTGCGCCGCCTTACTGCCCGAGGGCTTCTTTGATGGCTTCCAGGTCGTCGGTAGTGAGGGCCGGATAATCCGCCGCGATATCCTCAAAGGTCTCGCCCGCAGCCAGGCGGATGCGGAATGCCCTCGTCATAATACGGAGTTTCAGGTTGCTGTTCAAAGTCTTCATTCGTTGCTTCCTCCAATCAAATCAGCCATCATGAGCACAAGGTCGTTGTTTGCAGCTTCCAGAGCGTCCATGCGCTCCGGCACGGCTTCCAGCTCTGCCTTTTTCTTTGCTTCGGCGGCAGCGGCTTCCTTTGCCTTTTCCTGCGCGGCCAGCTCCTCAGCGGTCGGGGGCGGCACAGCGGCCACGGTGTAACCGTCCTCGCCGTCCTCAATCATCCACCGGGTGTCGCCGTCCGTGCAGGCGGCATTGTGGTCGTTCACCACCTGCGCCATCGCGGCGTAAGCGGTGCACTCTTCCTGTGTCACAACAGGTTTTGCGAGGGTGTAGCCCAAAACAATTTCTTCCATGTATACCTCCTTACTTCCAGCGACCGATGGCGATCCAGTTTGTTTCGCCGCCTGTGCCGTTTATAGCTCCAATTGTAAATCCGACTCTAGATTCCCAGCCGACTTGAACTATCGGCCCGCCCATATTGGCATTCGAGCAGGTAAGAACTTTCGCGTCCTCGCCAAATGGAAGAGGAAATGAAACATATTTTTCGGTTGAAGTTATGGCATTTGCAGGAGCAACTCGTCCCCAGCAAATCTGCGTGCCATCCCCAAAGCGGACGTAACTGGAGCCGGAGGCGACGATGCCGTTGTCTGCGGGGCCCCTAAAACGGGCGGCACTTACTATGCCGCCTCGACAATCGATACCAACAGCAGTCTTCCCGGTATAGGTTTGGTCCGGGCAGTCTGTTGTAAAAGATACGCCTCCCCAGGATTTGATTACCAAATTAGCCAAGGTGTCTCCCGGTTGTGGGCTAGCTAAATCGGATCCGCCTAAAATCGAACCACAGTAACTGCTTGAAAGCATTAATTCGCCGCTCATCGTCCCGCCCGTCAAATCGAGCTTCTTTTTCAGCAGGTTATCCACAGCGGCCTTGCTGTAGAAAATCACGTTGCCCTCTGCGTCGAGGATATAGTCGCCCACGGTCTTTGCGTCGGCGGGGGCGTTTTCGGTTTTGAGGGTTTTGTCCGTGTTCGCCCGGGTGCCAGCCAGCTCGGCAGCAGCCTCGGCCCGGTCGGCGTCGGTTCCGGCGCTCTGGGCGCTGGTTGCGGCGTTGCTCTCGGAGGTAGCCGCCGCGCGGGCGCTGCCGGAGGCGGCGGTGGCAGAGTTTGCAGCGGCCCCAGCAGAGGTGGCAGCAGCCTCTTTGCTGGCCTGTGCCGCCTGTTCGGATGCTGCCGCGTTGCTGGCGGCGGTCTGGGCGGCTTGGGTGGAGTTTGCCACCTGCTGCAAAGCCGCGTCGCGCTCATCGTCTACGGCCTTTACAGCGCCCGTCTGGGCGGTTCCTACGGCCTGTACAGCCTCGGTCTGCTTGGTCGTCACGGCGGTCGTGGCGGTGCTCTGGGCCTTCTGTACGGCATTGGTGGCCGTGGTCTGGGCGTTCTGCACCGCCTGCACCGCGTCGGTTTTAGTCTGCTCGATGCCTGCCACGGCGTCCGTGGCTTTCTTCTCGCTGGCCTTGGCGTTGGCGGCGTAGCCCTTGGCCTCATCGCGGGCCGCGTTGGCCTTTTGGCCTGCCTCCTCGGTAAACTGCTTGCAGTATTCGCCCATCTGGGCCAAGTTCTCGCGCACCTCCACGCCCTTTTTGGCGTTTCGGATGGCGTTGATCACGTCGGTAAACGGAAAAGTAATCACAAGCTTATCACTCCTGTCGGTGTGTCGTAGATGGTATCGGTCTCAAAATCGAAGGTATCCCACAGCCAGTCCGCGCCCGCGTCGGCGGTGATGTTGCGCTTGTAGGGGTTGCAGGTGCCCTCGATGCTGAAGGTGATCTCCGTGCGCCCGCGCTCCACCACGTCCACCCGCCACAGGCCCAGCCAGTACCATGTGCTGTCATCATCAAAGATGCAGCGCAGCCACTGGCCCTGCAAGGCGTTTTCGAGGGCGCTCTGGATGGTGCTCCACTGGCTCTTTTTGGCCTTGCACAGCAGCTCCATCTTGATGGTGCGCTGCTTGTAGTGCACCTCGCCGTCCAGCGCCCGGGACAGATCCAGCATAAAGTCAGAGCCCGGGACGTTGACAAGCATCGTCTCAGGCTCTGCGCCGGAAATGGTGGGGCTGCCCACTTTCATGTACAGCCCGAGGTCCTTCAGGGTGTGGATATTGCCGATCTGTGCGCCTTGCAGCATCAAGCATCACCCCCGGAGCCGTATTTGGCGGCGTACTCCGCAAGGCTTTCTTGCCGTCGGCGTTCCCGCTCTTCATCGGACACAGGATCATAAATCAGGTGCTCGCCGTCCCACTTGTAATCGCTGCCGCCGTCTTTGGCTGTGTCGTCGGTGGGAAAGGTGTCGAAGATGACAGTGCCGGGCGGGAAGAAATCGGCGTCGTGGTCGGTTGCGAGCCATACGCCGTTGTAAACCCGCCCGTCCGATGCCACTTTTGCAACGAACTTGCAGTTTTGCCCATCAATAAGCATAAATCTCACCCCTTACATGAAGCCGAAAACTTTGGTCGGGATGCAAACAGAGTCGTCAACCTCCCAAGAATCCGAAATGTTTGTGGTCTGAGAAGACAAACTGTCCATTTGCAGTTTGAATGTGATCGTGATGCCATTGGAGTTTGCCGGGAAATAGTCGTTCAGGGTATACTGCAAATAGCGGCGATAGCCCTGATAAATGCGAATCTCGTTGTCAAAAACGGCAACGTCGCGGCGCTGGAGGGTGTTCCACGGGAACGAAAGCGTTACGGGCTGGCCCGTTACCGGGATGACGGCATAGGCCGTGCCGACGCGCTGTGTATAGGACTCTGTGGGCTTCCAGAAATGCTCTTTGTAGTAAGTGCCGCTGCTCTCAAACATCAACCAAACGTAATTGCAGTTTTTGGAATCGAACGGAATCGCGAGATATCCCGGATTACTCGGAATATTGATGTAGGAACCAAATTTAAGGCCGGATGGAGTGATATCCATGTTTCGGATTCCGTAAAACGTGATTTTGCCGGAATCAATGGTGCAGCTGCCGTTGCCGTCGGTGATGGAGATGGAGCCGGATTTGACATTGACCCGGCTGTTGCCGTCGGTGACGACGATGCCGTCGTTGGAGATTTGGACGTACTTGCCCGCGAGGGACTCATGGCCCACTTTCAAGCCCGTGGTTTTGTCGAAAGAGAGGTAGTTGGTGGCCGTCTTGGCAGCTTCCTCAATGCCTGCCTTGTTCTCTTTCTGGTACTTGTCCACGAGTTTGTAAATGTTGCCGGAATACTTCTCCGACGTGGAGGTCTGCTCTTCCAAGAGGTTGGTCTTGCCGAGGTTCGCCACCTGTCGGTCGGTGAGGGTCTGGCGCGTCATGCCGAAGGTGAATTCCTTTTTGCTGGGGTCGTCCAGGGGCTCCACCAGCTTTGTGCAGAGCATTACCACGTCGATGCTGTGGGGCTTGCTGATGATGTGGGCGTAGCTGGCAAAGGTCAGGCGGTCTTTGTCAAAGCCCACGTTGCCCGCGTCCACAAGGTCCACCGCCTTCACGGTGTAGCTCATGGTCATGAGGGAGTTTTTCTGCAAGTCCTGCACCGCGGCCATGAAAAGCTCATCGGGGCTGTCCGCGTCGTAATTTTTAGTTTTGTAAATCGGCCCGAATTTTGCAACGGACGCGTCATTCCGAATCCAATTGGAATTTCGGTTGACCTCGTTGCTTGCGTTTGAGTCGTACGCCTGATAGCTCCAGCCAGCAGGCAGGCACTTGTTCACCGTCGATTGCGACACGCCGGAAATGCCCCAGACCTCTTCGTGGTCGGCCACTTCCTGCTTTTTGCCCCACCACAAAAACTTCCACACCCATTCGGTGCGGGTCACCGTGTGCTTGTTGCCAAGCGGGTAGACCACGTTAAACATCTGGTTGGTGTTGGTCTTCTCGGTGAAATCGAGCAAATTGACGCCATACTCAATGGTCTGGTTGACTAGCCTGTCGGCCTCGAAAGCCTGATCGCAGTAGTTGAGCACATTGTTGCCCGTGGCGGGGTTGTAGGTGCAGTAGGCATAGCCGCCGTATACCTTGAGCACCATCTTGTCGATGATGTCCCAGGTGCTGCCGTAGTCCTCGCCCACGCCGTAGGCGTCCATATCGCCGTAGTGCACCACCAGATCGCCCAGCGCGGCGGTGACGGTGCCCAGCTCGAAGCGCTTCATGCGCATTTCGCCGCACTGCTGGTTATGGGCGCTGATGAGGTGCTGCAAAAACTGGGCCAGCTTGCCCTCGTAGTTGAAGGGTGTGATGGCCGAGTCGTTGAAGTAGCTCAAAGCGCCCTCACAGTACACCACCCTGCGGTTGTACCAGTCGGCCTCATGGCTCAGAACACGCCCGCGCCAGATCTCTTTGGGGGTGCTTTCGTTGCCGTTTGCGTCAAAGTCGCTTTGCTCCACCGTGATGCAGGTGGACATTTTTTGCAGATTGCTGTACTGCGGGTGATCGCGGGCCATGGTAAAAGTAAGGCTGCCGCCCTTGCTCACCTCACGGGTGAGTTTGGGCGACAGCACAAACGTAGCCAAGCTTTCCGCATCCCCGCGTCCTTTGGGCCGAGGATGCAGCAGCCGCTTGTCCTCGGGGTTGCCAAAGGGATACGCATAGATACGATACACGGTTTAGTTGCCCCTTTCTGCCAGTGTGGCCAGCTGGCCCAGCTGCGCGTCGATGGACGGTGCCAGAGCGCCCACCAGCGTGCCGTCGTCCAGCTTGATGACGGTGTTTGCCGTCTGGGGGAGGTACTGCTGCACGACGTTATACAGCGCGTCCACGGACTGCTGCATTTTCTGCTGGTAGGACGAAAGCCGCCCGTTTGCCGGGCTTTCGCCGAAGGCATAGCCGTCGGTGCGGAAATCGTACCCGGCAAAGCTGCGCTGGCTGCCGTACCAATAGGCGTCCTGGATATCCTTGTAGGAAAGGGCCGAGGACGTGCCGGAGGTGTCGGCGTCCTGCTTCGTGCTCTTCTTCTTTTTGAGCCACGACGCAATGCCGATGCCGCCTGCAACGCCCGCGATGCCCAGCACCAGCGCAAGGAGGGGATTTGCCGTGATAAAGGACACGATGCCGCCCAGGCTGCCCACCACGCTGGTAGCCATGCTCTGCACGCTGGTGGCCACGCTGGCGATTTTAGCCCCCGCGCCGCCCGACTTGCCCAGCCCGTCCAGCAGGGTATTAAAGCTCTGGATGGCCGTGCCCGCTTCCGTCACGCCCTCGGAAATGCCGTTGGTAAAGAGAGATTTGATGCTCTCATACGCCGCCTTGGCCCCGCCGCCGCTGTAGCTCTCATTAATGGCCGTCAGCGCATCCACCGCCCACTTGGAGATGATCTCACGTTGCTCCTGCGACACCTCGCCCCAGATGAGCTTTGCCACGTCTGTGGCCAGCCCAGCCCAGTTGCGGTTCTTCAGGTCGGTGAACGCGTTTTGCAGGCGGCCAAAGATGCCGTTTGACCACTGCTTTTGCGCATTGCTGAGGTTCTGGTCAATGCGGCTTTGCAGCTCTGTCACGGACAAAACCACATCGTCACATGTCTTTTGCGTGGTCGTGGTCACGTTTCCGGCCGCATCGGTCACTTTCTTTGTGACCGATTTGATGGTCTTCTCCGTGCCGTCCACCACTTCCTTCCAAGAGTCCGTGATGGTCTCCACGGTCTCCTTTGTGGTGCCCTTGAGCTTTTTGGTGGTGCCGTCGTAGACGTTGTAGGTATTGTCGGCAGTCTCCACCACCCGCTGGATGCTGCCCACAATGTTGCCCGTTCCGGCAAGGATCTGCTTCGACGTTTCGGTGACGGTATCCGCCAGCTTTTTGGTGTCAGCAGCCGCCTTCTTGGTGGAGCTTTTGCCTGTGCTGGTGCCTGTGCTCAGGGAAGCGGGAATGCTGCTTTTAGTTTCGGTTCCCGTGATTCCATACTGTTTCGCCATACGGTCGCCGTATTGCTTCCAGTAGTTATCATCCTTCGTCCCGGCGTTTTTGCTTCCCAGATACTCGTTGTACGCCTTTTTGTAGGCGGTTCCGCTTTGGCCTGTTGGGTCAAAAAAAGCTTTCCATTCGCTCAAATTACCGCTGGCCATTGCTTTGACCTGCGCGGCGATTCCGGCGAATGTAGCCCCAACACGTTTTCCGACCTCTTCCAAGCCTGTCAGCTTCAAAATGAGGCCTTCCCAGCCGTCCGTTTTGTACGCTTCCTGCGCAGCAACAACGATTTCATTCAAGTGCCCTTCGATTTTGACAAGAGCACTCGAAAAATCTGCTGTCATAAGCCCGGCCAGCTGTTTGATGTTGTCTTTTAGGGTGGAGGTTTTGCCGTTTGCCGTTTCGCTGAGGTCGTTCATGGCGTTGTAGTAGCGCCCGCCCTCCTCGCTGGCAGCGATAAGGGCCTCAGACAGCAGGTCATAGCTGATGGTCATGTTCTGGACTTCCTGCACCGTTTTCCCGGTGTAGTCAGCCAGCACCTGATAAACGTTGATGCCGGCATAGGCAAACTGCTTGATGTCGATTGCAGACGCTTTGCCCACATTGGCGATCTGCTGCAGATTAGCTGCCATGCGGGACAGCTCCGCGTTGCCTCCGCCTGTAGCCGAAACAGCGTCGCCCAGCGCCATGATGACCTTGCGGGAGTATTCCGCATTTTCGCCCGCGCTGATCAGCAGCTGGTTTGCCTGCGTCAGCGAATCCACACTGAACGGCGTGCGGGCCGCGTCCTCCTGAATGGCCGCCATGGCCTCATTGGCCGCCTGTGCATCACCCAGCATATTGGTCAGGCCCACGCGGTAACTTTCGATTTGGGCGTTGTACTCGATGCCCATCGAGACGAACTGCTTTGCACCATCAAGAGCCGCTTTTCCGGCGCTCAAAATCAAATTGGAAAGGGTCATTCCCTTTGTGATGGATGCCGTAAGTTCCGAAACGAGGCTTTTTTGCGCTTTTCCAGCAGATTCGCTTTCTTTTGCCGCTTTAGAAGCAGCATCTCCAAAGCTGTTCATGTACTTTTCTGCCGTTTCCAAAGCAGAAGAAGTGCTATTTAGCTGTGCTTGCGCTTCGCTGAGTTTCGCTTTTAGGTCTTTTGTGGCCTGTGAGTTCTTGCCCGTTTCCTCGACGGATTTTTTATAAGCCGCTTGCAGGTGCAAAACCTCGCTGTAAAGGCGGCTGTAGTCTTTTGCCATTACGGAAACGGACTCTTTGGTTTTGGCCTTGGCTTCTTCAACGCCTTGCTCGTATACGGACGTGTCCAGCCCAAGAGTGGCCATCAATTCAAAAAGTTTCAGGGCGTTTCACCTCCGTTCAGCCCGGCCAGAATGCGGGCCTTGATTTCCTCTGCGCTCTGCTGGGGCTGAGTCGCGGCGTCGAAATCGGGCAGTGTATCCACCCACCGTTTTTCCATGCCCACAAGGCCAGCCAGAGCGTCCGTGATGTAGGCACGGTAGCTCTTCTCGTAAGCTTCCTGCTGCATCGCATTGACGCAATGCTGGACAATGTAGGGTTTGCCAATGGCTTTCAGCATATCCAGCCGGATGGATGAGATCAGCCGCCGATATCGGTCTGAGCCAACCTCACCAACGAGGATAAAAAATCCAGCACATCCCGGTCGTTGATGGTCTCCGTGATGACGCGCAGGGTTTTGAAGGGAGTCATCTTTTCAGGGTTGCCGTTCTTGTCCGTTTCCAGCTCATACAGCAAAGGCAGCAGCTCCGCTGTGTTCTGAGCGTTGTCGAACAACAGCTTTTTTGCCATTGCCTTGATGTTCTTGCGGCCCTGGGCTTCTTTCTTGGCCTTGAGCTCATCGGGGGTTTCACTGCCCGTGAGGATGGGGCCGACTTTGCGCAACTCCATCACCTGCGTCTCGGTCAGCAGGGCGGCCACCTTGTCCGCGATCATGTAGCAGTGGCGCAGAAATTCTGTTTCGTCCATCTGGTTGAGAGTTTTCATGTGATATGCTCCTTATGCTGCCGCGTCTTCACTCACAAAGAACTCCATGGGGACGGTCTCTTCGCCCATGCGGACACAGCCCGTCAGGGTTACGGATACATTGCCCTTGCCCCTGTCAGTTGTCTTGAGGGACAGGCCGCCCGTGCTGATTGCATTGTCCAGCCGAACAGCAACATAACCGCCGCCAATGAGGTCGCCCACAAACCAGATGGTTTTGAAGTCGCCCGTGGTCTTGTCGGTTTTGAACGTCATGCGGGGCGTTACCTTGCCCCCGGCCGCGTCCGCTGCGCCCAGCGCCATGCGGATGACTTCGGCGGAGGTGTTCAGCGCGGTGAAGGCCAGCGTGCAGTCATAGCTCTCAATTTCCATGAGCTCCACAGTGTTCTTCTGGCAGTTGTCCACATCTTCGCCCAGGTCTTTGATGTTTGGGGTGCAGGTGGCGGTGATGCCGCCAGTGGTTGCGCAGAGGATATCGGCATCAGCAACGGCGGTCTGGCCCTCAGTGTCGAACTTGTTCAGCACAAGGCCCGCGTTGATCTGCATGGACTTGAATGCTTCTGCGGAAATTTTGGTAAATTTTCTTCCCATAATTCTCCTTACTCGCATAGCTGCGTGATCTCAAAATTCAGGTACTCGCACAAATAGCCCTCGGGCGGGTTGTCCATCGGCTGGGCCCACGGGGTGCCTTTGCGCAAAAGAATAGCGCCGCCCTCGCACGGCACGGTCAAACCGCCTGCAAGGGCTGCGCTAATTTGGTCTTCGGTCTGTAAGATGGGCAAACGCCCTGCGCTGCTTGGATACCACAAGCGGCCATGAAACGACGCTTCCTCGTTCCAGCCACCGGGGACGGCTGGCTTGTAGGTCAGGTAGGGCAGGGAAGCAGCGGGCGGGATGTTGTCTTCCAGATAGCCGGGGATGCCGAACCCGTTGAAGAACGTGTTCAGCGCCCGGTTGATGCTCTCGGCGGCCCCCATTACGGCAGCACCGCCTTTTTGCACTTGACGGCCCGCAGACCCATGCCGGATTCCGGCGGGGCTTTGGCTTCGTCCGCTGTGCTGGTGATCTGGAAGGTCTGGCTGTCGCTCACCCGCTTGATGTAGTCCGGGAAGGCCAGCGGCACGCCCGTGTTGACCAGCAGGGTATAGGTGGAGGCGGTGTCAGCCTGCTCCGCCACCTGAGCTTCCACGGTGGTGTCGTGGCGCTCCACGGCCTCAAACTCGGGACCGTCCTGCCAGCCGGAAACAAAGCCGCCCACGCCGTCCGGCTCATAGCTGCGGGTCTGAAAACGGTATTTTTGGGTAAAGCTCTGCATCACGGTGGATGCAGTGAACGGATTGACCATGTCACATCTTCCTCCACTGATTGATCTCGGATTTATAGCGGGTTTTGCCGTCGGCAGGCAGCCCGTCCGCGCCTGTAGCCACCGTGCCGGACCACCCGGCAAAGGACTGGGACACATACACGCCGCCGGACGGGAGCGCCTTGTCGTATGCGTCGATTTTTTCAGCCAGCGCCACAAAATCAGGCGGCACGCGCATGGGCTGCACCGTCCCGGTGAAGGTCTCGGCGGTCAGATCACCGTCCCCGGCCTTGTGCACGCCGTCATTGAAGATGGATCCGCACACGAGGAAATACTGCCCCGGCACTACCCCGGCGGGCACGGTATCCGGCTCAAAGGCGAACTCCCCGGCAACGGGGTCGTCCGCCCGATCAAAAAAATTGTGCGTGTATCTGCACAGCTCGGGGACGGTCATGCAAAGTCACCCCCTTGCAGGTTAGACCGATTCGCCCGGGGTAATGGTCTGGACAGAGATGCCGTCCAGGTACTCAGCAAACAGGGTCACGCCGGTGATGGCGAAGCTCTCAGAGACGGCGGTGGTGTAGTTGCCCTGTGTGTGGAAGCCGATCAGGTTGCTGGCCTCGCCTGCGGTGGTGTACACCAGCCCGGCCTTGGCGTAGTCGCTGTCGGAGGGGTCAACGTAGTACATCACGATGTTGTCCACGGGGGTGGCAATGACCTTGCCCTTTGCGATCTCGCCGTCAGACAGCAGGAAGATGGTGTTGTAGCCCATGAAATCCTTGATGTACTGGAAGCCGTACTGGTTCTGGATGGTGATCGGGGCGGTGCCCAGGTACTCCGCCACGTCCAGGACGTTGGCAAAGCCCACAACGCCGGTGACGGTGCGGTGCATATTCTTGAACTTGTTCTCCACGCTGCCCTTTGCCATGGCCAGAGCCATCTGGAAGGTCTTGGGGGTGCCCTTCAGGCTGCCGGTGTTCAGGTACTTGTAGAACTTGTCCGTGACCTTTGCGGTCAGGTCGAACAGGAACTCGTCATCGGTCTTCTGCACGGCCACATCATAGCCATAGTTCTGGATTGCCTCCAGGGAGACGGCCTTGGCGTACTTTTCGATTGTGATCTTGCCGTAGTCCTTCTCCTTGACGGTGTACTGGCTGTAGGGGATCTCCTCGCCCTCTGCCACGGTGCCGCTCTGCAGGGTGCCCTGGGCGTACTTGCTCTTCAGCACGGTGCCGGGCTGCATCCGAATGGGACGCATGATGCCCATGATCTCCCGCAGGTGCTCCCAGTTGCGCTGGAAGCGGGTGACGAAGTCGATTTCCCGGGGGTTGACGGTGATCTCGGTAGTGGTGGTCAGATTGGTCTTTGCTGCCATGTGTTAGTCCTTTCCGCCGCCTGTAAACAGGTCGGCATTTGCTGCAATGGCCGCCTGGCGCTCGCCAGCGTCCTTGATTGCAAAAATTTGGTCTTTGGTCATTTTGGAGCCGGTGTTGGTGGGCGGGGTGTCCACCTTTGCGCCGGTGGTAGTCGTAGTGCCTACGAAGTCGCTCCAATCAGCTTTCAGGCTGTCGGCGTGCTTCTTGGCGTCCTTGACCTCGCCCTTATCGTCCAGCTCCAGCTTGTCGATATCCTCGCCAGACAGCCGCACGACCCGATCAGCATACTTGTCCAGCACCCCGGCGGCCTTCAGCAGCTCCCGGAACTTGGCTTCCTTGGCTGCGTGGGTGTCCTTCTGGGTCTGCTGGGCCTTGTAGTCGGTCAGCGCCTTTTCAGCGGCCTGCTTGCCGCTGTTGGCTGCGTCCCGGTCCTTTTCGGCTTTGGCGAGGGCTGCGTTCTTCTCATCGAGCTGGTTCTGCAAGGTGTCCGTTTCCTCATGCAGCACGTCCAGAATTTTCTTGAGCTTGCCGCTGGTGTCGGTCGTTTCATCTTCCAGAATCGCCCGGAGAGTCTTGCGTTCGAGTGCCATGTGATAGTCCTTTCCGCCCTTGCTCGGGCTGCCATGCTTGGCAATAAGGTTTATTTGCCGGACGTGCTGCCGGTGTGGTGCCGCTTGCAGGGGTCGAACCTGCAACTACCCGGTTATGAGCCGGAAGCACTGCCAGTTGTGCGAAAGCGGCATAAAAAAGCGGCTGACGCTGTGCGCCAACCGCCGAATATTAACTTTTTAGTCAAATTCGTAATTTTGAAATTTGAGGTTGTCTTTCAACGGGATAAGTGTCACATGAACATGTACGTTTGATTCGCCAAGAACCTTATCACAAAGTTTCTGAAGTTTGATTCTTGTATCGTCAATTTCAAAGCAAATCCGTGTATTTGCTTCCTTATCATCCTTAATTTTCAGCTCTCGGATTTCGTTGGAAATTTCAAGTTGCCGAACTTCGCAAATTTTTGCTTTGTTTTGGAGCTTGAGCTGTTCCAAATGCAAGTTTTCGCGCTCGCTTTCCAGCTCTTCGATTCTGCTCATATTTATACCTCCTTGTTTCCTTCTTCCACTGCGATCTCTCGCAGCTCGTCAATGTGTTCTTCCACCGCCGGGCGGAGGAACGGACGGGCTTTCATGCCCCGGGTAAAGTGCCACTTGCCGTTGAAGTCCTTCCAGACCCACGGCGTTTTGCGCCCGTTGCCCTTCTCGGCAAAGATGCCCGTGCCCAGCTCAACGTATACGCTGTAAAACAGATTGCTGCCGATGGTCACAGTCTTTTTTGCGAGGTCGAGAGCAAAGGTCAGGCTTTGCTTGAGCGCACCGCCCACGTAGCCCTCAATTCCCGTGCTGTCTGCCGTGCCTGTGGGCACAAGCAGCTGGGCGTAGTCCTGCACTTTCATGCCCCAGATGGTTAGCACCCGCTCTGCCCATGAGTCCAGCGCCTCATGCAGCTGCGGGGTGTTGTCGGTGAATTTGATGTTGTATTCAAATTTCATTTATCTTCGCCTTTTTGAAACGCGTCCAGCCAGTCGAGAAGTACGGGCGGCTTTTCTCGCAGCCAAGTCAATGCTTCCACCCGGGCCAGTCCCATAACCAAGCTCATAATCTGGTGTTGCTGCACGGTCTTTCTTTCGCGCTTCTTTAATTTTGTTCATTTCCGCTTTTGAGATCGGTTTTGCTTTTTCGTTTTTCAAAAGTTTTGATGCCGTTTCTTTTGAAACAACATTATTAGTGTCCCGGAGTTCTCGAAATTCTCCGCCTGCTGCCTGAAAGTAAATTTTCTCTTTTCCTTGAATTGTTATAGAAAATCCGCCCACTCTTGAGGAGCTGCCCCCAGCTCTTCCAGATGCTCTACCACCGCCTGCCATCGTTACACCTCTCTCTCACTTCCGCATACTGCGGCTTGATTATTGTTGCGTTAAAGTCCATCCCCGGTAATGGTTTGCCATACCAAAGAACTTGCGTAGGATTTAAGCGCCGCATAGCTTCCTTGCACCCCATTGTAAAAAGGGTTGTAGCTAGATGTTCGTTCATCAACCCAACGGACGAAATGGAAATAATGGAGTTTCGCGGCTCGCCGTCAAAACACCACTCGTAGCTTTCCGGCCACACCCATTCGATGGTGGGAATAACCTTGATACAGTGCATTTGCCAGTACGCTGCCAACCAGTGCCGTTTATAGGCGCTCCAAATCTGCACCGCTTCCGGGTGGTCTCGGAACATGGAAAAATCAGGGGAAAGCACCGCCCCGAACTGCTGCAAAAGCGGCACATACTTGTCAGGATTGCGCCAAACACGTTCGAACTGGTAATCGTCGCAATAGAAATGGACACCTTTGCTCGCTCTATCTTTGGCAGACAGGGCGTAGTTGAAAGGAATCCATTCCAGCTTGTCAATGCGGATGTCCGTTTCCGGCTTGATAATAGGGATATGGAACCTTCCTTCGCCCGGAAATATCATCTTTTCGGTGTTTTCCATCGGCAGAATCACGGTTCATCCCTTCTTTCTCTTGCGTTCTTCCGCCTACCACATTTGCTCGGCTTCCTTGCCGCCCTTGGATTTATACCACTCGGTGTAATCCATGACGGGGGTGGTCTCTTTGGTCACATTGTCCCGTTGCATGGCGTTCTGCCTGGGGTACTTGCCCAGCGCAGATGACAGCACACAGCGGCAGTGGTAAACCATCTCCGGGGCAGCGTTGGGGTCGCCGGGCCGCTGAATCTCGTATCCCATGACCTTAAACGGCTCGTCAAGCTCTGCGGTCTGCTGGTCAAGCAGGCGGTGCATTTCACGGGTGCGGTAGTCGTGGGTAGAGTTCCACCGCTTTTTGACATCGATGCCCAAAGCCTGGGCGTTGCGCATCTGCTGCAAAGCCCCTGCATTCTGGGCGCTGGTAAGTGCTGTGATGGCGTTGTTCATGGCCCAGTGGATCTCTGTATCAGCCATGCCGTTGACGGCCTGCACGGCGATGTCGTGGACGCTCTTGCCCTGCACGATGCCCTGCATGACGTAGCGGTTGAACACCCGGGCGTCATAGGTGCGGTTGCTCTCGCTCTTGATGCGCTTGTTGGGTACCATGCGGGGGTTCTCTTTCAGCAGCAGCTTGACCGCTTCGGTGTTGTACAGGGTCAGCCCGAACGTCACGCCTGCGGCCTGTTCCAGCTCGTAGAAGGTCCAGTTTGCGCCAAAGGAAAAGATGTTGTATTGCTCGTCCCGGGCCAGCTTGTAGGCCGTCTGCTGGGCTGTGGTGCAGGTCTGTGCGATTCCGTACAGCTTGGCGTGCATCAAATCGGACTGAAAGACCTGATTTTGCAGCCAGATGCGGTAATCGTCCTCGGTGATCTCGCCTGCGGCCAGCTGTGCCCGCTTGCGCTCGTCCAGTGCTTTGTACTTTGCCAGAAACTCGGTCAGCTGCTTTTGCATCTCCCGGCGGGCAGTGCCGTACACCCGGAGGATCCGGCGGCGCAGGCGGTTCAGCTGGCGGGTAGAGATGCGGTCACGGTCGGTCATCACTCATTCATCACTCACTAAAAATTGTAGCGGGTTTCGGCATTTCCGCCCAGTGTGTAACTTCGGCATAGTCATAATCTACGACCTGAACGTATTCCTGCCAGTCGTGCACCCATCCTAAACCCTCAGCGTAATGTCCGCTGGTCGTTCTTGATTCAGAAAAAATGCCTTTTTCTTGTTGCTCTCGTGTGTCCGCGTAGCAAACCGTAAGGAGATATTCTTCAAGCTCACCTTTTTTGTGAGGTGGAGGAAGCCCTTCTTTCTTGATTTCATGCCAAACAATTTGATCGCAAGCTTTTTCGGTAGCTCGAACAAATTGTTTCAGAAGTACCTTTGCTTCATCGGCAAAATCGACCTCAATTTTGCCTTCTACTGGAACTTTAAGGTTCGCCATCGTCTTCGTTCTCCTCATCGTCCACGGTCTCCCGTGTTGCGCTCTCAGCCATCAGTGCGGCCTTGGCCTGCTCCTTTTGTTCCGGGGTCAGGTTGGGCAGCAGGTCAATGGCCATGTCCTGCCCGATGATGGCGGCCTCGGAAATCACCATGCTGACCTGCTCGGCCGTGTTGGTGATCTTGCTGCGGTTGAATGTCGGCATCGCGTTGTCAAAGCCAGCCAGTGCGCAGATCTGCCGGATGAACGGCTTGACCTGCGCCTCGAAGTCGTCCGCGTTCTGGTTCAGCGGTTCATAGGCTGCATCCAGATGGTCGTTGGTGCTGTCCGCGCTCACGCAATGCACGTCCAGCCCGCCGAAGTCCTCATACACCCGGGTGTGGAGCAGCTCCAACAGAGCCTGCCGGGCCGTCACAGGGATCTCGGTGGTGTAGGGGGTGATCTTGCCGCCCTCGCTGGTGTCTGCGCCTGCAATGTGGTACAGATTCAGCTTGACAAGGAACTCCTGCAGTTCGTCATCGGTCATGCCGTTGAAGTTCTCGCACAGCCAGTAGATCTGCGAAAAGTCCTGCAGGTCATTGCAGAAGCCGGACATCACCAGATCGGTGTTGTCGATGTAGGCTTTCAGCCCCACAAGGGTGCTCTGGTGCAGGTCGGAGCCCCACAGCGGCACAATGGGAAGAGCGCTGTAGTTTTCGCCCTCTACGCTTTCCAGCCCGCCGCCGGGGGTGGTGACGGTCACGCTCTTGTATGCCTGCTTTGGCGTTGTCTCCTGCATCACATTGCCGATTTTGCTTTCCGTGTACTCAGTGAAGCCGTCCAGCTCGTACAGGATATAGTGCATATCCGTTTCAGGATTCAGCCGCCAGAAGCGAACCCCCGCCTGCAAAACGCTTGTCTTTTCATCGTACAGGGGAGCAAACTCGGTCAGCTTGAAAACCACCAGATGGTCGCTGTTCCAGAATCCGAAGCTCTCACCATGGATCAGAGCGAAATATCCGGCTTTCTGGATCTGCTCGTCGAAGTTCTGCCCCAGCTTTTCCTTGTCCACGCCATCGTCCGCAAAGACCACGCCGTTTCCGAGGGAGTAGGTCGCCCGCTGCTTGTTGAGCCGTCGGAAAAGATTGCTCTTGACCATATCGGGGTGTAGGACGTCCTGCTTGGTGTTTTTGGATAAGCGTTTCAGCATCAAAGCGTAAGCCTGTGCGAAGCGTTCAGCCCCCGGGTTTTTCTGGGCATCGTACAGGTCAGCGTCCAGAGCCATCTTGTAGGGCTTGGAAGCGCAGTGCTGCTGCACAAAGCGCCGGATGAAATCAGGCTGTTCCCCGGCGGCTTGCGCCTGCTGGAAGGTCTGGAATGTGTATGTAGTGCTCAAAATCAATCCCTCAGTTTCACAAGGCGCTTTGTGCGCACGAAATAGCGGATAGCGTCCATGCAGTGGTCGTTGACCTTCAGCACGGTGTCGTCTTTGTCCGGGTCCCAAGCGTACACGCCGAACTCTTCCAGCGTGTGCTTGCAGTCCTTGTATATTTTCAGCCGCCCGGTCTGCAGCATGGTCTGCACGTCCAGAATGCCGCTCAGAACGTCATTATTTGCGGGGGTCTGGGTGAATCCGTTCTTGCGCAGCTCCGTAATCAGGGGCAGGGCAGAGGGGTCCACAATGATCCTTTCCGGCTTGAGACCATCCAGCCACGCCTTGAGGTCTGCAACATACTCGCCCACGGTCTTTTGCCGCTTCTGTTCGCGGCCGCTGTAGTAGTACTCCCTGGTGACGATCCAGCAGTCTGCATCTGCCTGCTTCTGGATCAGCAGAAAAACCGTGGCGTTCTGGGTGCCAAAGTCGCACGCCACATAGGCGCTCTTTGGAGACAGCGCCGAAAGCGCATCAACAACGTGCTTCTTGCGGTCGAACATATCGTAGACAAGGCCCTCCGCCACGGTCCACAGGCCCAGAATGTAGCGCTGATAGAAAACGCCGCTGTACTGGCTGCGGTATCTGGCCTTGATGTCCTCGGAAAGTGACAGGTTGTCGTCCATCGTGAAATGGAGATACATCATCTTGCGGGAACGGCACTTGCGCACCCATTCCAGATAAAACCAGTGCTGTGGGCTTCCCGGGTTGCAGTTGAACCAAAACTTTGACCCGGTGACAGAGCATCGGGCCGTGGCCTGGTTGACGAAGCTCTGCGGCATCAGGGCCACCTCGTCAAAGAATGCCCCGGCAAGGGTGATGCCCTGGATCAGGTCCTGGCTGCTCTCGTCCTTGCCGCCGAAAAAATAAAACTCGTTGGTTCTGCCGCCCTTGCTGACGGTCATGCAGTTTTCTGCCCGGTGCTCCTTGACGTTGTAGCCACGGGCCGCAAGCTGCTGCTTGAGCGTGCCCAGCACGTTACGCCGGAAGCTGGCGATGGTCTTGCCGCACATGGCAAACTGCTGGCCGCTGTAGCAGGTCATGGCCCACTGGACGAACGAAAAGCTCATGGCAAAGGTCTTGCCCGAGCGGATAGCGCCATCGGCAATGATGCCGTTGTAGCCGCTGTATGCGCTCTGCGGTGTCCACCAGCTCAAGACCTGCTTTTGCCGCTGACTGAGGGCTTTCCATCGAAAACCGTTACTTTTCCGCATGGTCGGCCTCTTCCTCTGGCAGCATCTCCACGTCATCCGGCGGGCTGATATCTGCGGCAGCGCTCAGAGCCTCAAGCAGGCCATCGTCCGGGGCTTCTATACCGCTCTGGTCTCCCAGCATAGCAAACTTGTCCACGATGGTGCCGAACGCCGTGGACAGCTGCGGCAGCGTCGCTTCTGCGATTTTGTCAGGGTCCGCCATCGCCTGAAGGTACAGCCCGAGAAGATCCTGCGCTTCCCCGCGCTTGCTCTCTAGGTAGGAAAGCATATCCTGCGAATTTTCCCGCTTTTTTTGTGCACACAAACGCGCACTCTCCGGGTCTTCCTTCACGACTTTCTTAACCGTCGCGTCTGAGACATCGTTCAACTTTGCAGCGGCGCGGTAGCTTTGGAGTTGCACATAGTCAGCAACGATCTTCTTTTTTTGCTTATCTGTCAGCCGCCGTGCGCCCACCGCCACCACCTCTCTAAACTCATGCAAAAGAAAAACCGCCCGGAAAATCCGAACGGTCAAAATATCGAATGTGCCGCCAGCTGGATTTGAACCAGCACCCACGGAATGGATGTGCGCAGTGGTTGGCTGTGCAGTGATGTTCCCGTGGTGTCACCAACGTTGTCCCGCCTTAAATGGGCGGCGCTCTGCCAATTGAGCTATAGCGGCATAAAATAAGCGGCTCCATGTCGGTGAACCGCTGCATCTGGAACTTTCGCGGCCAGACGCCCCGCTATACGCTGCGCCTGCGCAGCGTCTGGCATTCCCGGCAGGGCCCGAGCCTGCAGCCTTTGGTTTTGGAGACCAACGCTCTACCGATTGAGCTACGGGAATATAAAACGCCGCCCTTGGAATCGAACCAGCCGTGTCTACACACACGCGCCGCGCTCCAAACTGCGCTCAGGCGGCCACATGGCATTGAAAAAGCCCCGGGTTTGCGGTCTCGGGGCTTTGTTGACGCACATCCGGCGCGCAAAGAACGGCGCGCTTAGGATTCCGGCTCTGCTGTTATGGAAAAATGCGTGTGACATAGAGAAGAAAAAGCCAGAAAGGAGGTGTTGCCGGTGGGGTGATGGGTCCCATGCGTCAGGCGGTTGCGGGTACAGCTGCCCCGCGTTACGGTGCGATACTGTGGAGTCGAACCACAATCCCATCTCCCGGGTCGGTAGGCTGCCCATTTTTCGCAGGTATCGCATATAGAAGCAGCCCACGAAACGGGGAAGGAGCGGGAAAGCATGAAAACCCGCCGGGTGGAACCGTTTCGGAGGCCGCGTGGCAAGCGTCGCGCTCAAAGCGCTGAATCGCTTGTAATTATTTTAGCCTATCCACGAGGATTTTAACAGGACACCGCGTGTATAAAAACGCGCTTTATTTTTGTGCGTTTTTATCAAAACTGTCCCAGATTTCCGCTAGAGTGATAAGCCCTCGCTTAATCCTGCTCCGAATGACGCGCGGGTCGAGAAAACCCGATTCCTGAGCAATGACCGTTTGCGTCTTGCCGTTTACATAGTATTCGCAGATGGCCTTTGCGCACTCCGGCAGCTCATACAGGCAGTACGCCCGCCGGGTGGCTTCCATGCGCAAATTGCACAGGTCGGTTTCCATTCGCTGGAGCCTGCGCCGCTCATCCACGATGTTTGCGGCGCCCTCTCCAACCTTGTCCCCGTTGCCCGGTGCCAGCGGCATGCCCGTCATGCTGGGCGTGATATGGCTGGCAAGCAGCCTTATCTGTGCAATTTTTGCACGCTGTGCCTCAACGGCCTTTTGACCGTCCCGGCACTGCTGAAACCACGCCTTGACGGTCTGGTAGTCCACGCCGTTGTCAGGTCTTGGCGCGTCAGCGTCAGGTATCCATGTGCGAATCATTGGCATGCCTCCTGTAGTAATCCATATCGACAGCCTGCCCACAAGAGCAGCAGTATGCAACGTTCTTGTCGTCATTCATGTACAGGTTGGTCTTTCCGCATTCCGGGCACTCCCAGCATCCATGCGGCACGTCATCCGTGTTCGGCCACCGAATGCGTTGCTTTTCAAGTGCTGCTTCAATGTCTTTTTTACTCTGGGCAAAGTATGAAACATCGCCCGGCGCGATTTGGAATCGAACACAAATCTGTCTAAAATTACTGTCCCAGATTTCGATACACAGTTCGGTTAGGACGCCCAAAAGACAAATCATGATGCCGAATCCGCCGACGTAGCAGAGCGTTGCCCCGATGACGATAAACACTTGATTCATCGCTTTTCCTCCATTTCTTCGATCTCAATTTCCACCCTCGGGTTCTTCCGATCAAGCTCCACCCGGCTGCCATCGTGGGCATCAACGATCTTGCTGTTGTCGTCCTCCAGAACCCGGGCTTTTACCAGAATGTCCGTGGTTGCCTCGATAAGGTTCGCCAGATCGACCCGGCGGGCGGTCTTCATGCAGTACACGCACTTCACGTTCACGCGGGCAGAAATGGGGCTGTGCGGCCTTTTGATTTGCCGCAGGCAGTCCCGTCTCATAATCCACGTAGGCCTTGCTGGGGGCCACAAAGCGCCCGCCTGAGCGGCTTTTGAGGATGCGGGCAGAGTTTTTCTTGGTGCGTGGGTCTCCGTAGAGAGTCAAGTGCATTTCTTTCGTTCCTCGCTGTTCCACTGCTTAAGTGTTGGTGCGTAATGCCCGCACATCAAACAAGAAAGTTCAGTCCCCGGGGCTGACAGCACTGTGAGCTTCGGATTAACTGACTTGATTTTCTTTCCCCATGCAATAAATCCACTCCCGCACTTTGGGCAAGGAAGAACAGTGTATGATTTTTTTGTCATTTCCCGTCCTCCACGTAGCACCAGCTTTGCGGTGGGCGTTCGATTCCGAATACTTCTCCCCGGCAAATCAGCTTTTCTGCGTCCCATCTGCGGCAGGTGCAACAGTCTCCGCGATGCGTACAGGGTTGTATTGCCCAGAAATCTTCAAGCCTTACTGGCTCTTCGTAGAGTTTGAAGTTTGAAATATGCCAGAAAAACAGGTCAACGTAGAGTGCATTTTGTGATGCGTAGCGATGCAGCTCATCGTAGGGTACGCACGAATCTTTGGCAAATCGTTCATTAAACTCGTCCCGTTGCGCTGGATACGGAATTAAAGCTCGTTCGATTTTATCGCATGTAAACTCGCCAATGATATTGCCATCCAACCGCTTCCATCCTTTGCCCGGGGCAATTATGAGCCATCCTATTTTGGATTTGCTTTTCGTGCAATAGACATAGCACTTGAATGGAGTCTTTAGATTCCCAGGCTTTGTTCTGCGCACCTCAAGGGTCTTTTTCTCCCGAATGATGAGGTCGCACCATTCAGGCCGAATGCTCAAAAGTATAGCTTTCATGCTCACGCATCTCCCTTCAGTAATACTCGATTTCAACCAGAGATGTGGACACCAGCTCAAAGCGGCCATCTGACCGAGGGATACGGAGCAGCCGATACTCACGCTCAGCAGATATCTTCGGGTCAGGCAGCAGCTCGCCGAAGTCATCCACGGTGATGGTATACTTCGGATACCACCGGGCCGCGTATGCTCCATCTTCAATGGCCGGGGAGTAGACCGTGACATGGTAGCATGGTTTTCTTTCAACTTCTGCTTCGGCAGTGGCCGCACCGCAGGATGTAAACCACAGCGTCAGAATCAGCAATGCTGCTGACACGATAAAGCAGATTATTCTCTTTTCGTTTTTCATACTTTCGCTTCTCCTTTGACTCATATCTCCATCAAATCGTCCATGCTCAACTGACCGGGAAGAATGCCATCTTCCATCCACCAGTGGAACATTTCTTCGCCTGTGGTGATGTTCGCCCAAGCGTTACTGCTATCAAGTCCCTTTTCCCTTCTAGCTTCAAGCATTTTGTCAAACGCACGGATGTACATTTGTTCGTATTTTGGATACATCAAGAACTCTTTTTTTCTGATTTTCGGAGTAGCCATTGTGCATCCGATGCAGCCAACACGTTTAAAACCTTTGCAATAAAGAGGATTGCACGGTAGCTTTTCTGCATTGATGTAATCCCAGATTTCGCAGTCAGACCAATCAATAATCGGGTTGACGGTCATTGTGCCTTTTATATTGCATGTTTCAAACAGTTGCCGCTTTTCATCGTTGTCGTTCATCAAAATAATTCGTTTCTTTGGGTCTTTGTTTAAGACTTCCATAACTCCACGGCTTTTTCGCCTTGTGGACTCATCCCAACGAACTCCCGTTGCAATGAACCTGCCTTTTCCCGTATTCTCTTTTAATACCGCACAGCAGTATCTAACCATTCGCATGGGCGGTATCAGCTTTTGCGGAATCAGCGTCCACATGGACACGGGCTTGTCCTTGTATCGTGGCATAACGATGGAGCATTTGATTCCACGTTCTTCCATCGCCTTGAACTGCTCACGGATGAAATAGACCGTCTCCGGCGCATCTGCGGTGGTATGGCTGTTGACCACCTCGAAATTGATTCCAGCACGTTCAGCCAGAGCCACAAGCACTTGTGAATCCTTTCCGCCAGAGTATGTGACCATCAGCGGCTTCTTGTACCGATGCTCAGACAGCCGTGCAGCGTCCTGTAACCGTGCAATGGCAAGCTGTTCCTTATCCATTAGCTCACCCCCATTGTTCGGCCATTGCTTTTGCAATGCCCGGAAATGTTTTTGCTCTGTTCGCTTGTCGGTCTTTACCGCCATGATTGAACCAATTCCCGGCAACCTTTGTGCTTTCGCATTGCTCAAGCGGAATTTCATCGGTTGGTTCAAGCTCCGGCAGACCTTTCAGCCAAAGGCACGTTTTCTTTTTGAACGGATGTCCGAACTGGTACGGCTGAATGGTCTGCGTGTATTTTGGCAAGCAGTAGACGGATGACGGAATCGGATTCTCAACCGCAATCTTCGGAATATCAGCCCACAAGAAGTGTAGAAAGAAATCCTTTGCCATCAGTCCTTTACGCAACCGCTGTTCGTTCAGAACGCCTTTTGGGTAAAGGAATCGTGCGCCAGCGTTCGACAGGTATGTGCAGGGCGGGTGTGCAATGAGCAAATCCCACTTGCCAACGTCATGCGTTACGCCGTCCATTGTCACGACTTGCCCCCCCCTCCAGAGCCTTGAGCGCATCTCCAAGAATATGCCACTCGGGATGCCCGCCGGACGGCTCCTGAATATCGCAGGAGTAGGCTTCGTGGCCTTTTGCCCGGAACGCCTTGCATACTTCCTGCGATTCCTCACAGGCGATAAGTACTTTCATCTGTCCGCTCCTCCGTTCGCTCCCATGTACTTCTTGCGGCCCCGCTCCCGGTGGCGGTCCTCGATCACGGCTCTGTATTTAGCCACTTTTTGCACCTCCGTTTGCAATTTTCCTAAGCGAGCGCTGGAGGCGGCGGGAGGCGTTTTTAAACGCGTCGTTGCCGCTTGGCTCGCTGCGGTCAACACGCAGGTTTCGCCCTGCGCCGATGGGGTTCGTTTTGCGGTATTCTTCCACGGACTTGCAGCCCATGCGTTCCGCCTCGGCCAGAGCTTTGCGGACGTAAGCCCAGCTATGGCCGCCCAGGTCTTCGCATTTTTGAATGATCTCTAACACAAGCCCCTCGCCCAGCCTTTCCACATACCCGGGCAGCTCTTTTTGCCCGGTCTGGCTCAGTTTCCCGATTCTGGCCCGAAATTCCTCAAAGATAGGGGTCGTCGTCAAGTCGTCCCGCGCGTCCTCGCGCGCGTCGGAGTCTACGATAGTAGACGACGACGATTCAGATACAGATTCAGATACAGACTCAGATACAGATAAGCTATTTTTGCTATTGGCAAAATGGCATTTGCTATTTTTGCTATTGGCATCAATGGATTTGCCATCAGATTTCCAACGCTTTTCCGCGCCTTTTCTTCCAGCTTGCTGCCGCGCTTCGGATGTGCTGGAATACTTTTGTACGTTCATTTCATCAAATGCTTTCACGGTCTTCCACATCATGCGCATGGAGCGGTCTGTGAAAACCGGCTCTGTTCCGTCTCCGACGTATGCCGCATAAGCGCGGATAAATTGCCCGAACTCTGCATCGGTCAGCTCTTCCATCGTGTGGACGTGCTCCAAAAGCAGTATAAAACTGGTTCTTTCCTTTCCCGCCATGCTCCACCTCCTTCCTTGCATGCCCGTATAGCCAGGTAGCACAGCTTGCTAAAATCAGAAGGGGAGATCGTCCGCGTCGGAAATCTCGGCGAAGTCGTCGGCGCTGCCCTGTGCGTAGCTCTGGGGCTGCTGCGGGGCGCTGTGCGCGGCGTTTGATTCCCGCACATGATTTGCCGTCTGCTGCTCGTATGACGCCGTGGAGGGCTTGTCTGCCGCCTTTGGGCCACAGAATCCGACTTCTGCCGCAAGAACTTCGGTCGCTGTGCGGTTGTTGCCGTTCTTGTCCTGATACTGACGGGTCTCCAGACGGCCTTGCACGGAGATCATGCTGCCTTTCTGGAAACACTTCGAGACGAACTCCGCCGTCTTGCGCCATGCGGTGACCGTGATGAAATCCGCTTGGCGCTCTTCGCCCTGCTGGACATAGCTGCGGTCAACGGCGACGCGGAACGTGCACACGCTGTTCCCGCTCTGGGTGGTCTTCAGCTCCGGGTCGGCCACCAAACGGCCCATCAATGCCACAACGTTAAGCATGGGTTAAACCTCCATCTTCCTCGGCATCGCCGGAACCGACCTCATAGTCGATGTTTGCGCCCATCAAGACTTCGGGGCACTCAGCGCGTGCAAAATAAGCTGCGGCGCGGTATTTCAGCATCATTTCGGTCATACGGGGCCAGTAACTGCCTTTCTTGTCCCACCAACCATTATCTTTGGCCATCTTTACGGTGACCTTCGGGCCTTCAACCTTTTCGCCAGTGAGCTTGTCCACGCCGATGAGGCGGCAGCCCCAGGAATCTGTGCCCTCCTGTCCTTCCATGCGGTAGCGGGTGCGGCCTGCAAACTGGCCGGAATTGTCGATCAGAGCTTTGCAGCTTTTGCCGCTCCATGTGGGCTGACCGTAGACGATATACAGGTTCTGCATGACAAAGAGCTCTGAAACCCCCATGCGCTGTGCCATATCGCAGGCGATTGCGCAAGAACCGGGGTTCCCGGCGTAGGTAGCGGGCAAAAAGCCCTCCGGCAGCTGTGCCAATGCGGAAGCCTTCGATTTCGAGAGCATCCACTTTCTCTCCTCCACGGTGAGCCCCTGCACCTTTTCCGCGTAAGTTTGGTTCTGAGGCTTCTGCGTAAGAACCGGGGCTGCAGGAGCGGGCGCGATGGGTGAGATATGCTTCGCCATCTGAAGTTGCTCAACGGGTGCTTTGACTGTTTCAGCCATGATGAATTTCCTCCTCTGTAAACTTTACATCGATGATGTTTGCGTATCGCATGATGGATTCCAGCTCGGATTTTGTGCACCGAAAAGCAAGCTTTCGCTCTCTCGGTTCTTCCTTACGAACGAAATTTGTAAAAAAATCGTCGTCATACTCATCCGGGCGGTAGCCTGCGCCGTATGAAACCCATGGTTTTGCGAGATTGACCTGATAAGGGTTCTGCTGAGGCCCTTTGTAATTCTCGGGCATCCCCATAACGGTGGCCTCTTGCAACATGGTGCGGTATTCGCTCATGTAACAAAAATCTATGGACTCATACGGTTCCGGCATGATTTGCTCGCCTGCCGCCGCGTGGATAATATCAATCAGACACATAAGCTTCCCAACCCGGCGGTAAATCCCATTTATGACACTTCGCGTCTCCTGGTCCCCCAATTTTTCATACCGGGCAAAATTGGTGAACAACGCCACGGCGTGATTGATATCGCTTGTCAACTCGTTCCCCGTGCTGATAAGCCGGAACAGAACATTATCTTTTCCTACAAAGTGGAAGATACCCTCCGCCTTGTTGGAAAGGTCTTTGATCTGTGCTCTTTTTGCCAACTGGTTCATGTGTTTAACCTCCTTTCGTAAAAAATAACTTTGCTTTGCCGTTGCAACTCCTGGCTGTGCTATTCCTTCGTATTTCTTCGCTTCGCCATTCCATTGCCAGACTAACCAACGCATTGCCTTTGCCTCTCTAGGCCATGCTATGCCGCTGCCAAGACTCTCCATGCTTTGCCTTCGCCTTGCCTGTCTGTGCTTATCAGTGCCACTGCACAGCAGTACACCTCATAGCCCCGCCTTTGCATCTCCACAAATTGCCTCGCATCTCCATGCCTTCGCCATGCTTCGTTTTGCTCTTCCGTAGCACTGGATTTCACTGCCAACCATAGCCTTTGCTGTACACTGCTCCGAACGTTTCTATGCTATTTTTCACTGTGCTTTGCCGTTGCTGGGCATTTCTTCGCCTTGCTCTGCCTTTGCAACTCAATGCGGAGCTTTTCAACGCTTTGCCACGCCGCCGCGGTGCGGTTCCATACGAACCATGCCGTTTCTCCGCGAATCAGAGCCGTCAATGCCATGCCGCTGCGGTCAGCTCAAAATCTGGTAAGTAAAGCGGCCCTTGCCGCTGTTGCGCCACTGGCCGATGCCGCGAAGTTTGCCGTAGTCCAGCCACTCCAGAACGGCGGCCATGTGGTTGTCATCCAGGCAGGTCACTTCGATGATGCACTCGGAACCTGCGGGGATCTCCTCGGAGTTCACGAGGCTCACGCGCTCGCCCTGCGCGGTCTGGGCTCGGAGCGGGCGCTGGCAATCGCCGATCGCGCCGTTCACGTCAATGGGAATCATCCGGGGGGAGACAAAGATCAGGCCGTCAATGACCTTCTTGTAGGCAGTCAGCTTGCCGGACTCGTTCACAGCCCGCTTCTTTCCCGTCTCGGTCTTGCCGCCGATACGGCCCAGCATGGAACAGGCGTCTTTGAAGAAGCCTTTGATCTGGTAATCCCAGAATGCGGGCCGCCCGTTCTCGTCCCGGGGGAAAACGGTCATAGCCTTATCAGCGGCGGCCTCTGCGCCAAGGGCGGCAACTTCGTCCTCGATGGTGGAGGCATCCGGGCTCTTGCTGGCGATGAACTCCCGGGCCACGTTGGGATTGGCGGGCCAGGTGCCCAGAACGGGCTCGATGAATGTGATTTTGACTTTGATGGTTTTCATGCTTTTATCTCCTTTTATCGTTGTTGTTTTGCAAGCTTGCCGTGCGGGTCGCGGACGGTGTAAGTTAAATCGCCTATAGCGTTCCGCACCTCGGCGTAATCGCAGGTGTGGGCGATCTGGTCCGCGTAGTGGGTGGCCTGCGCCGATGCGGTCACGGCGTCGCCCTCGAAGCGCTTGGCCTCGTAGCCGCCCTTGTGGTAGGCGTAAACATGAAAATGCGTTACGCTCTCCATCGTTCGTCCTCCCTCCTCTGGGGCCGCGCGTGGGGCTTGTGCACCTTGCGGCGGGCCGCCTTGAGCTCATTCTCCCGGGTCAAGCCCAGTGCGCACAGGCACAGCCCTGCAAGCAGGTATGCCAGGCTCAGAAGCGCATAGCCCATCTGTGCAGGCAGCGCGGCGGCATTCTCAATGCCGCCTCCGGCGGATACGGCCAGCACGAACAGCGCCGCTCCAGCCGTGTACATTGCATAAACTCGAATCATGGTATTCTCACTTCCTTCAGCATATAAAAATCCTTTATCCACGCGATGAACCCGGCGCGGGAAATGGTGGGTGAAATCCTTTTGGTTCCAACGGACGGAACGGCCCACGAATACATTCCGGCTTGAATCTCTTTGGCGAGAATGCGCTCGGTCTTCTGTATTTGATTCGCCCTAAGAATCTCACAGCAGTCGTGGATACCAATGCCCGGCGTAGATGGCCTAAGTCGTTCCATGCGGTTTTCCTCCTTTACGGTTCGCTTTCCACAAATTCGCCGTTTTTGAGCGTATACCAAACCTTTTCTTTAATAATGCAGCCATCAACCTGTGCCATTTTTGCCCACAGGAAATTGCCGTCGTCATCATACTCGGTCAACACGAGATAGCAACCCATCGCGCCCAGCGCTTTACTGTGTGCGCCGTTTGCAATGGCAATGCTGTTTTTGCCAATGGCCGCTGCTTTTGTTTTGTATCCAGTAGCAACTGCGCTGCTGGAATCGCCCGACGTGGCCGCGCTGCTGGAATCGCCCGACGTTTTTCTCCTTTGCTCGGCGCATGGCTCGCTCAAACGTGGTTTTGACAGACATCCGGATAAAATCGGCGAGCTTCAATTTGCCTTTAACCTTCAGCTCTGTGCACGCCAGCTTGCTGTCTTTGCCATCTTCGCGGTCAATCTCTCCGCCGCACTCGACCTCAAAGAATCGGGTCTTGCCGTCCGGGCGGTAGTAGCGGAACACGTCCAACGGGTTCTCGCAGGCGTGCATACCAGCGTTGCAGCACTTCGCGTGCTCTTCGGTGTAGGTTTTCCCAACCTCGTACTGCTTGCCTCGGCACGTCATGTTTTCATCCATGCCTTTGTAGGCGATGATCTTCTTACTCATGTTTATATCCTTCCTTGTTGCAACATAAGTACATATTTACCATAGCTGACGCCCAGCTTCTTTGCCTCGGCGTCTATCTCTGCGACGCTCGGGCCCGTGTACTTCGGGCGGGAAGGTTTAGCCGCCGGGGCCATGTTGTAGTTGGGGATGTAGGCTGGCTTGTACTCACGCTTTTCTTCTGGCGACTTATACTTTGATGGGTGCGCCCGGCGGGCGCAGGTGGGGCAGTAGGTGCGCTGCTTTGGGTAAGCCGCCAGCGATACGCCGCAAAGCACGCAATTGGTGCGTTTCTTCTGTGCAGGCATGGTCAGCGCCTCACTTTTTAGAGCTGCCAAAGGAGCCGCAAAAGCTGCCAAGGAGCCAGAGCGCGATCCACGCCGCCGTTCCGGCGGCCCAGGTGAACGTCCAGTGCATCAATGCGCAGATGGCCCACACGGCGGCGCAGGTAACACCCCAAGAGATGCCCAGAAGGACGGCAAACGCGATGATGATCGCCAGTGCTTCACCCATTGCTCCGTGCCTCCTTTGCGGCGCTCTCAGCTGCCTGTGCCGCCGAGTCCGCGCACCACTTGCCCGCCGGGGCGGTCTTGCGGGGGTCTTCCTGGGCTGCTGCAGCTTCGTCCTCTTCCAGCAGGTTCTTCAGGTCGGCCAAGAACTGGCCGCACATATCCGCCTGCGCAGATTCTGCCAACTTACTGTAAAAGCTGACAGGGCCACCGCCAATCGAGGCTTTCAAAAACGCCTTGTCGAGGAAGTACTCTTCCAAGTACTGATACTTGCCAATCAGCTGGCAAACCTTATCGCGCATCGTGGTTTTCATATCACGCACCCCTTTCAAACAGGCTGGTCTGGCCGTTGGTCTGCTGGATCAGCATCACGGTGTTGGTGCTGGGCTTCCAGCGCTGGATGTACTCCACGGCTTCGTCAAAGCGCTTGCGGGGGATGTTGCCCACGCTGTTTACCCGGAACCAGTCCTGCACGTCGTGGTTGCACTCGCTGTACACCTTGCTGCGCACGTGGTTGTCGATGTAGGCCGGGGCGTCCTCGCCGCCCAGCGCCCCAATGACGGCCCGGCTGATGGCCTTGCGCAGCACACGCTGCTGGTTGTAATCCACCGTCATGGTGTTCTCCAGCGCCGTGAGCCGCTCTTCCTGCCGCTGGGTGCGGTTGTCCAGCATAAACAGCGCCTGCATCTCCTTACTGAGCTTGGGCATCATGTAACTGCCCGTCTTGCGCAGGGTGGGCAGTACCTCGCTTGTCACCCAGCGCTTAAACCGCACCGCCCCTTCCAGCTTGCTGCCAAAAATCAGGCTGTACAGGCCGGACTCGTTGATAATCGGCATAGGCTGCTTGCCGCCGGGGGTGTCGCAAATCGCGACACCCTTGTCCTGTTCGTCAACGTGCTTTGCAATCGCGTCACGCGGGTTGCTGTAGCCCAGCGCCGCTGCGACGTCCTTGCCCACGAACCACGGCTCGCCGTTCTGGTCCACCGTTCGGATATCCCCGAACTCGGGGCTTGTGAAAATTTGAATATTTGCCATGTTTTGTCCTTTCTTGTCGTCCACCCCGGTGCCTGTTATAATAGGAAGGGAAGGAGGTGGGATTTTGAATCAGTTGGAATACTTCAACCAGCGTGCAAACGAACTTGAGCGTTACAATTACAAAACGCCGGGCGTGAATGTCGCTGACCCGGACGGCTCTGTGCGAAAAAGACGCCGGGAAATTGATGATGCACAGCTTCAAGTTGCTGCCGAACTGAAAAATCTACGGGAACAATTTGAAGCGAGTCAGAAAGCTCAGAGCAAAGAGAACCAAATCAACCGTTTGATTGCAGTTGCCACTTTAATCGTGACGGTCATCTCTATGATCGCGGCAATCATTGCGCTTATCCTCTGAGCTTCATGATGATCATTGCAATGCTGATACCCATTGCAATGCCACTCAGGTAAGAGGATGTCATTCCCAAAAGAATAACAAGAAACTCACTGGGCACCCAGTTGGAAAGCCGCTCTCTCCAACTGGGCTTTTTGTTTTGGTTCACGGTTCCGCCTCCCTTCCTTTGATGATGTCACTCACGGCGGCTTCCATTTTCTCGCGGATGCCGCGCGGCTTGCGCTGGCCGTTCAGGATCATCGAGCAATAGCTCTTTGTCCAGCCCAGATAAGCGGCAAGCTGTTCCAGCGTGACTTCGTTGTTGTGCATTCGGCCAATCAGACGGCCAGTCCACGGTTCAGGCACTCTTCCACCTCCCTGTTATGTGTTAATAAATTGACAACGGCGCACCAATCTGCTATACTGTTCAAGGCTCCTAGTTAAACTGATTCAAAAGGAAGGTGATTTCGATGACCAAACTTTTGAGCCAGCCAGTTCCAGACACGAGCATGTGCGTTCTGGTGACAAATCGGTGAAAAGTCTGTCTGTGAAACAACCGCAGGCAGATTTTTTCTTGTCGCCGTGTCAAAAGTAGTTGAAAAAGTTAACAGAATGTGATACTATGTAGTTGCAGACACATAGATAACATGGCTTGAGCGGATGTCCGCTTGGGCTGTGTTTCTTGTTAGCTTTGTTAACTACAAGAGCATTATACAGCTAGCGTAGTTAGTTGTCAATAAAATTCACTAACTTTACTATCTTTTGTATGCTTGCACAAAAGAGGGAGCGCTTTTATGAGCAGTTTTTACGAGAAGTATTTACAGCTTTGCGTTGCTCATGGAGAAAAGCCGACAGCCGTTGCAAAGAAAATTGGCCTTTCAAATGCGGCTCCATCTGGGTGGAAAAAAGGAAAGGCCCCCTCGGATGCGACAAGGCAAAGCATAGCTGCTTACTTTGAAATCCCTGTCGATGCGCTCGATGAGGATCCAGCGCAAAAAGAAAAGCCCGCCCCCGGTGAAGGGAGTGGGCTGGATGCGAGGGCGAAGGCTATATTAGATAAGTATAATATGCTTGACCCGGCAACGCAGGCCATGTTTGAGAGTATGCTGGATGCTGCTATAGCGTCGCAGGAGAAAAAGAATGGTCACTGAAAAGCAAATCGATGAGGCCATGAAAGCTCTGCTTGAATGGCATGAAAATGAACCTGACCGAGTTGGAATGCCTCCTGATGTATTTAAGTCTAAAGTGAAAGACGCCGAAAAGGTTGTTGATGCTCTTCTTGCAGCAGGTCTTATTGAGCGTGTAAGAGACACGATTGTTCCAGAGCAAGGAAAGCTTACGGTGTTTTACTGTCTTGCTGTAACCAATAAGGGGAAACTTTATTTTATTGAGCAGCAAAAACAGCAAAGAATCAGCCGCAGGCAATTCTTTCAAAGTGCTACCATTGCGGTGATCTCTGCTGTTGTGAGTACGTTATTAACGCTTTTAGTGTCTCAAAGAAGTGACGGGTCAGGCACCTCCAGCTCGTAATTCGGGGCATCCAGTGCTTTAACAAAAATGGTTTTGTAAAAGCGCAGCTTTTTTTCATCCACTTTTTCGGTGTCGAGAGCGAAATACCCGCCGCGTCCGTCCTTTACCCTAAAAATGGTTTTGGGGCAAAGTTCGCAGATACTTCCGAGGGTCACGCCTGTATACATGACTTCTGCTCGGAAAAGGTCGTCAAGGTGCTTATGTTCCGGCTTCGGTTCCGGCTTTCGACGAAAAAGCGCAAAATCATTGAGCTGAAGGAACTCGTAAGAGAGAATCGCAAACATTGCGATAACAAACACGGCGATGATGAAAAGAAGCGTATTATTCGACATTTTGCGTTGCCTCCTTTAAGAGTTTATCCACGTCGATACCAAGGGAAAGTGCAAGCTTGATTTTCTCAAGTATAACACATTCTGTGGTTTCTTTCATCAATTTTGTGCTATTTTCTTGCACTTTATTTTCCTCCTTTGGCGTTTTCCTTGATAACTTAGTTTTTCGGCAGCGGGTTGGCTGCCTATTTTTGTATAGATGAGGTATCTAATATGAGATTGCGGAAAACTTCCACGCGGCTCCTGGCGGCGTCGCTGTGTTTGGCTGTGGCTGTGACGTGCACAGGGTGTGGAGGTAGTGGCGGCGGCCCGATTCCGAATGCCTCCACAAGTATTGCAACCTCTACGAGTCAAGCCACGTCTGCGCCGTCTGTCAGCTCTTCGTCTAGCGTTGAGTCCGTCTCTTCGTCTTCGTCTCCATCGTCTTCCAGCTCTTCAACCGCTTCTTCGGCTGAGGTACCTTCCTCTAGCGAGAATAAGCCGCTCACAGAAGAGGAACTGATTCAGAAAAAAGTAAATGAAGCGTGTGAGAATCCTTCAAATGAAAGCGCGTCTTGGATACGCAAGCCGGGGTATGTTTTCGTGGCGATGGAGTACGACACGGGGAGACTTTATAATGGAAAATGGCTTGATTACAAAGAAGCATATCGGGTTTTGAACAATTATCACGGACGTGTTGCATTTCGGTCCATTCCAGACGATAGCATCGGCGGTTCAAATTGTGTTTGGAATTATATAGGGAGCACTCTTTCGTATTATCCAGTAAACGTGAATGACCCAAACACTTACGTAAAGAGAAACGGCTGGGTGTTTACTTGTTATGTTGCAAAAGACGGGACAATTTACAACGGAAGCTTGCAGGTCTTGAGCGAAGTTAAACAGAAATATGACTTGTACCTTGAGTATTTCCCGTATAATATTCAGGACTACGGCGGAACCGACTATGTTTACAACGGCTCTTCTCTTGAGTACAAGCCAGTTAGAACTTGCAATCCAAATGAATGGCCGGATCACGATGGAACCATCGCAGTATACTCACTCGACGAATCCAACAGAGTGCACATAAAATGTTATGGGAAACCGTTGTCTTCGCCGGATGAATATATATCAACTTTTTACCCCGGGTGCTCTTGGATGAGCGAATATCCAGAATATATCTCTAGTAACTGCATTCTTAACGGAAACACCTTGATTTACGACAGCATCCACAAGTGAACTTGTTCACAACTGCATTATACAGCTATTTGTTGTAATGCGTCAAGCGCGAAAAAGTTCGCAAAAATCGAGCAAAAATACTGCATTTTCGCTATAACGTTTGTTTTACGCTGACTTTTGCGCGGAATACGCGCGTTTTACGCTGAATCCGCGCAAAATATGCGCGTTGTTATTCGTTGTCTGGCGGTTGTATGGTTTCGGGCTGCTGCATTTTTTGCAACAGCTGCCCAGCAAGTTCCCCGCCGGGGGCGGATGCTGCGGCGTGGAGAGCCTGAACAGCCTTCGCCTTGCGGGTTACATAAAGGCAGGCCCGGGCCTTGCCCTCCGGCGGCATATCTTCATAGCAGGCCAGCGCGGCGCGAATGTGGGTGCAAAACAGCTGCATCTTGTCCATGTTCAATCCTCCCAGGGCTCAGGTGTGCGCGTGGAGCCCGTCAAAACGGTGGCTGGCATCCCGTCGATGATGGTCATTTCGGCATCTTTGCTGTTTCTTTGCTGGTTTTCCATTTCGATTTCCTCCTGTTTTTTGTAGATGGTGTACAATTCTTAAACCAAATAATACCATGCTCCGCAGGAAAAGGAAATACAGAAGGATTGTGTCGAATGGCGCGGAGTTTTTCCGCGTCATTTTTGATTAAAAGACGCATGTTTTTGTTGAGGTGAGTGCATGAGTTACTTTGCGGCAGCCAAAATTGGGAAAGCGCTGGCGGAGGCCCGCATTTCTGCCGGGTTGAGCCAGCGGGAAATGGCAATCGCCCTCAACCGGGGCGAGCGGACGGTGCAGAGCTGGGAAAAGGGAATTTCCAGCCCGGACAGCGATGAGATTTTTGATTGGTGCAGCGTGTGCGGTGTGTCCCCCATATCCGTGTTCATGGAAATGATCCACCCGGAGCTGTACGCGGTGCCCGATGACGGAAAGACCGACGAAGAGTTAGACGCGGAGCTGTGCCGCTTTGTGGTAAACTTGCCGCCGCTGACGAAACGGCTGCTTCTCTTTATCCTGAAGGGTAGCCACGGCAGCAGCCCGCCCGCGGTAATCTCCGAGGTGGCAGCTAACTTGCACTGCCCGCTCAATAACAGGGTGAGCGTGTGCGGCACCATCATCGACCAATACAACTTTGCCCAGAACATGGGCCTGGACCCCTGCCCGGATGCCCCACAGCCGCCCATAGACGATTTGAAGGTAAACTACAAGGCCGGGCGGGAAGCCTCGGAAAAAGGCGCACAGGGTTACACCGGGCGCAGGAAGGAGTAAACCATGCAGTGCTGCCGATGCCATGAGGAGATCCCGGACGGGTCCCTCTTTTGCAACTTTTGCGGGAAGCGGCAGCCCGAATGGGCCCCGCCGGTGCAAAGAAAAAAGCGCCGCCGCCCCAAGGGCAGCGGAACAGTTTACCAGAAAAAAGACGAAGGGCGTGCCAGGTCGTGGGTCGCAAGGTCTGGTCTCGGTGAGCTGATCGGCAGTTTCGAGACCTCTACAGAAGCCGTGCTTGCGCTGGACGACTACAACGCAAAGCATACCAGCGTTGCACGCCTGCGGTATACCTTCGAGGACGTATACGAGAAGTGGAAGGAGCTGCACTACAAAGACATCGGTCCAAAAGGCCGCGACAGCTACGAAAGGGCCTTTGAGAAGGCCCTTGAATTGCACAAACGCCCCATGCGGGAGCTTAAAACCGAGGATTATCAGGCAGTGATAACTGCCCTTGCGGACGCTGGAAAGTCTCGCAGCATGTGCGAGAAGCAGCGGCAGCTGTTCAGCCAACTGTGCAAGTGGGCCATGCAAAACGATATTATCACGATCAACTACGCCGAGGGCCTGCGCTTGCCCGCCCCATCGCCCAAGAAGGAACGCACCCTGACGGATGACGAGCTTGGCAAGATAAAAGCCATTGCAGATGACAACAGCAAGGGAAACCGCTTCCGGCAAGTCGCGCAGCTTGCAATGGTGCTCACATACACCGGCATGCGCATTGATGAGTTGCTTTCCATGCGCCGGGATGATGTGCACCTGAACGAAGGTTACATGATCGGCGGTGAAAAAACCGATGCAGGCCGACAGCGTGTCATTCCCATCCTTGAGCCAATACGGATGATCGTGGCTGAATGGATGCTTTGCAGCCTCGACGGCGAGTTCCTGCTGCCGACATCGACCGGCAGGAAAAAGAATATCGATGCCGTGGAGCACTCGTTTCGCCGTCTGATGATCGTTCTGGGAATCAACCCGGATCCCGAAAAAGTAGACCGAAAAGACATGGGCGAGCTTATAACACCGCACTCCCTGCGCCGCACTGCGGCTACACGGCTTGTGGAAGGAAAGGCCGAGCCGACAGCCGTGCAGGCCATCCTTGGGCACGCGGACTTCTCCACGACTGCGGATTATTACACCTCTCACAATGTCGAATATCTTGCAGAAGAAATGAAAAAGTTCAAGGAGATAAGCTTCCAGAAAACTCCCAATGATAAAAAATAGCGCGTTATACTGTTATTGTCTGTTGCTTCCCAAGCAGTAGGCGGCGGGTTCGAGTCCCGTATCCTGCTCCATATTTTAAGCAAAATTCCACGGTATAACGCTCAAAGCAGAGTGTAGACCGTGGAATTTTTATTTTGCCTTTTTGAAAAAAATAACGTAAAAAATTCTAAGAAAACCCTATAAACTCCCTGATAAGCTCCCTATTTGGCATTGTCACTCAGACAAAGAGGCGATCTTCCGCATTACTAGCTCATACTCTTTCGGGTACACCAGCTTTATTGCCTTCATGTGCTCGTCAAGCACCTGCATCAGACCGCCAAAAGGAACAGAGCTGGCAGCCGCCACAAAGTCGCTTTGTGGCTCCGTTGCTGTGGAGTACGCCGCCGCATAAGTCGCAGGCGGCAATGCCTGGGCCTGCGTTTCAGGTGCGTGTGCTTCCTCCAGCTCGTTCCGCACGGTGCAGAGGGCGGCAAGCTTGTTGACGCTCTGCCAGCTGGTTTCCTCGCACTTGAGCTTGCGGATATGCTCGTTGATCTCGTCAATGTCCATGCCTGCCGTCCTCCTTCCTTATGCGTTCCGCAGGATGTCCGCCGCCCGCTTGTAGGCGTCTCGCTCTGCCCCAGTGGCGTCCTGCATCATGTTTTCGATGTCGGAGATCATACGCTCGCGGCCATCCGTGCGGGAGTAGTGCCCGCGCACGTAGTGACGGCCACGGTTGGCGTAGCTGTTGCCCCGATTGTAACCGTTTCCTGCATCACGGCCGAAGGTTCCGCGCATATCGGCTTCCCACTCGCCTGTACGGCTATACTCGCCGTCCTCGCAGTAATCCTCGATGCGGTGGATGTCCAGAATGATGTCCACGATCTCGCCGATCATCTCAACATCACCCGGGGAGCGGTTCTTTTTGTCGGTCAGCTCCATGAGCTCTTCGCACATTTCATCCTTCAGATGATTCAGTTTATCCAGCATGACTTTATCTCCTTTCTTATGCTACCCGCTCAACGATCAGATTGCTGTTTGCAATGCTGACCGCCTGCGTACTGGTGTTTTTAACAGCTACGGTCACACAGCAGCCGCGCGGGACTTCGATGAATGCCGCGGCGAAGACGTTCTGGAATTGTTCCACCGCAGCCGGGGTGGTGATAGCAGTTGCGCTGTTCAGTGGCTCGCCGCCTACAGCGATGGCAACCGAAATGGGGGCAACTGTGCCTCCAGTGGGCAGCGCGACGTTTCCGCCAAAGAGCACCTTAAAGCGTGCTTTGCACTGATTGGTCAGGCCTCGCAAGGTCACAAGGCCGCTGCCCTCACGGTGCATGATGCAGGCGGGGGCTTTCACCGCGGTCTCGGTCAGGGGAAGGTTTTCACCCGCCGCCACACTGACGGTGTTAGAGTTGCTAAATTCAGCCATTATCCGAAACCTCCTTTTCTGCGCAAACAGGCGCATTTACCGCATAAACGGTTTTTAAGATATCCATCCAAGAATTGGATGGATCTGCTTTTTCCGTATCAAGCAGGGTTTTCAAAATGAAAACATAAGTGTTCAATTCCATCATGCTCATTTTGTTCTTATCCATGCTGTACAGATAATCTACAAACTGCTGTTTCAGCTCTGCTACGGTCATTCAAATGCTCCTTTCATAGAAAAACGCCGGGACTTTTGCCCCGGCGCTCTGGCTTGCAAAATCAGCTCAGGGGCTGAACATTTTCCATTTTGGAAAAAGTTGCCGTGATTCGGTTATGCGCAGTTGCCGCAGCCGGTCCCACAGCCATAGTAAATGGCGTTGGGGTTGGGCACCTGATAGGCAGGCACGGGAGCTTTCTGCTGCAGAGTCCCGATGATCTGGTTGGTCTGCGCGTTCATCGCGGTGGTCAGGAACGCGCTCTGGCGATCCTGAGAAGCAGCCCGGCGCAGCTCGTTGTTCTCGCTCTGCAGGGTGGCGATCTTATCGTTGGTCAGGAAGTCGAGCACCGCGCGGGTGTTGCTGTTCTGATTCTCGATGATGTCCCTGGTGTTGTTGTTCATGGTGTTCTGCGTTGCGCAGAAGCCCTGCTGCATCTGGTTCCGGGTGTCGCACTCCTGCGTGGCCAGATTGTAGTTGACGCCCTGGATCGCGGTCTGGGTCTTGCAGCAACAGTCTGCCAGCTGTGTAGCCAAAGCATTCTGCCCATGCATCAGCGCAACGTTGGTGCTGTTGAAGCCCTGCTGCATGGCGTTGGTGACGCCGTTCAGGCCCTGCTGCACGCCGTTGAAACCCTGAAGCATCCCGGTGTTCATGGCATAGAAGCCGTCACACAGGCCGCTTTCCAGCCCGTTCAGCTTGTTCATGACGCTCTGGTTGTCGAAGCCGCGCTGCAGGTCTGCCTGTGTGACAGCGCTGGTCATATAAGGCGAAGCGCCGCCCATGCCGCCGCCCCAGCCAAAGCCGCCCATGCCGCCCCAGCCGAACATGCCGAAAATCAGGAAGAGGACGATCCAGCCCATCCAGTCGCCGCCCCAGCCGTTGAAGCCGTTGCTGTAGCCGTTGGCGGGCTGTACCGGCATGGTCAGAACCGTGCTATCAGAAGAAAGAGACATAGTTTTACTCCTTTACGTTAGATTTTGAAATTTATTCTAAATGCGGCCGCATTTTAGAATCCAAACATGTTTTTCATGCCGTTGAGCATCGGCGCGATCTGCTGTGCCCGCTGCTGAATGGCGTTGAGCTGCTGCTGTGAGAGCTGTCCAGTGGAAACCATCTGGTTTATCACGTCCTGCGGGTTTCGACCCTGCATCTGACCTTTTATCTGGCCCATAAACTGCTGAAACTGCCCGCCAATGGGGTTCTGGGTCTGTCGGCCCATCGAATTATACAAGCTGCTGCTCATCGTTTAGCTCTCCTTTTCAGGCTCTGGTGCTTCCTGCTTCTCCAACGCCGCCAGCTTTGCCGCCAGCGCGTCGAACTCCTTGCGGGTGACATACTCCCCGCTTGCGGCTTGCGTGGCTGCAATCGACGCTTTTGGGCCGCTGGTGCGTTCCTTGTAGTCGTAGATGCGGAGCGGGAACGGCCTGCCGTCCTGCCCAACCTCTTTGATGTAGAAGGTATCGGAATCAGCATCCAGCAAAAGCACTCGGCTCCCGTTGGCGACCAGATAGCCCCGAGCGGCCGCTTCACCCTGTACCCAGATAAAGCCGCTGTCAGACGGCGCGGCCTGCCCCTGCATTGTCGGAATCATGACAGGCTGAGGTTGAAATTGTGCAGCTCGAAGTGTTTCAAGCTGTCCCTGCGGCTGTTGCGGGTAATACACTTGCGGGTATCCGTTATAGATCGGCATCGTTTACTCCTCCTTGTACCAGTAGTAGATCGGGCATTCTGCGCCGCTGTCCCAGCTGTCCCACCACTCGCCGTCGATGACGGCCAGAACATGGCCGGAGCAGCCCAGCACATACACACCGCGTGGGTATTCCCTGGCAAAATCCGCCACGGTGTAACAGGTGGTGCAGTCTGCCTCCACCATGCGGCGCTTGAACCCGAGTTTTTGGAGGTATGCGCCCCATGTGCGGTTGGCGCTGGGCATATCGCCGATGATAAAGCCAGTAAGCGCAAGTCCAAGGTAAGCTTTCTCCCAGTCTTGGCCCGTTGCGGCTGCCACGGCCCGCACTGTGCAATCTCCAACGCTGTTTCCGTGCGGGTTCGGGTTAAACTTGTGCCACATGGTGCGCCCCTCCCTTTGTGCCCATAGTACCTTTTCTGCCGAATCCGTGCGTTAAACGAACGTCAAACGAAGGACAAAAAAGAAAAGCGCCCACACGGCATTACACCGCGTGAGCGCTTAATTTTAGCTATTTCAAGTCAAAAGCTTCGATTTCAATATTACCTAAGAGCTGCGAATACTTGCCAAGCTCTTCCCCTGCATTCTTAATTAACTTTTTCTTGTCATATCTATTCAAAAATTCATCTACCGCAGCTTTTAAGACAGCATTCGGAGTTGTGCCGGCCTCTGCGCACGCTGCCTTAAACTTTTCCGCATAGTCCTTTTTTACGCGGCAGGCCAAGCTTGTCATGTTTTCCTTGTCCCATTTGGCATTGGATGCCTTTTTCTTTTCGGAAATCATAAAAATACCTCACGTTTCATTTGCCTTAGTATAGCACAAAACGGCACTGTTTACAATGCCAAGTATGCACAAGGCGGCACTATAAACATTGTCGAAAATGTCAATTTACATACACTGTAAACAGTGCTATACTATAATCACAGCAAGGAAAACAAAATATTGGAGGACCATTATGAACGAGTTATTTGATCAAAAGGTTTTGGATTTTCTTTCTAATCTTGAAGAAGAAAGTTTTTACAGTTACACTCAAAACCCTTGTGAAAAAACCAAGGATATCCACGAAAGGGCAAAAAAGAAATTGCTTGAGTATGCGCACAAATACGGAATTGCATAAACAGCAAACCCCCGATGCTCCAAACGGAACACCGGGGATTTGCTTTACTCAAAAACTTTTGCAATGCCGTCCAGCCGGGCCGAAACCGACTGGCGGCAGTAGTGGACCTGCGCTGCAATGTCAGGCAGCGGGAGCCGCTCAACGTACCGCAGTAAGGCTATCTTACGGTCTACCCTCCCAAGCGGTGCGCTTTTGATGGCGGCGGTCATCTGCTGTCGGTCAAGTCCTTGCAGCGCAGCGGGCAGCACTACGCGAGCCG
>ERZ1034976.378-NODE-378-length-41724-cov-41.873767_pt1 | contig 41724 bp, 42 predicted proteins | sample MGYA00520623_ERZ1034976 | MGnify/ENA primary metagenome ERZ1034976 (study PRJEB33766, sample SAMN09781774) | gut metagenome | biome: gut microbiome | host: Homo sapiens | place: Madagascar | study: EMG produced TPA metagenomics assembly of the PRJNA485056 data... | reverse complement strand
CCTACGGTCAAACAAGTAAAATGCCTTTATAACTCCGTTAAAAATAAATTTTATAAGCGGCTTCAAAGGGGTGCATTAAACAACAACGGCAACGGCAAAAACAAACGGAAAAAACACAAAAATACACACTGTTTAATCTGTTGGCTCGGCGGGGAAAGATAAAAATAAGTAAAAATCAATAAAAAATAAAAGGGCGCGGAAAAAGTTTTGCGTGGAAATTATCCTTAAAATATGGGGGCTTTGTCTGCCGTTATTTAATAGGGGTTGTTTTGTTTTTTTTTTTTTGATAAATTTTGTTATAAGCAAAATTTATCAAAAAATGAGGTTTTACATGAAAAACGCAAATATAAGCCGTTTAGGCGGCTTTACGCTGATTGAATTGTTGGTCGTCGTACTCATTATCGGCATTTTGGCCGCTATGGCTTTGCCCGAGTATCAGCGCGCCACGGAACTTAGCCGCGTGGGGGCGGCGTTGGCGTTCAGCCGTTCCGTCCGTGATTCGGTGGACCGTTATTATATGGCGCATGGGCGTTTCCCGGCTACGCCCGAGGTGCTGGATATTGGCGTAAAGAGTTGCCCAAAATATTTTTCTTGCCAGTTTACTTATTTAGCTTCTGACGGAAAATTTGAATTATTCCGCCGCAATGGGCCTTTTGATTATGGCATTACTTCGCGTTCGGCGGTTTCTCCTTACTTACCTAATACTATCTATTGTGCCGCAGAGTCAAGCAATCAAAAAGGGATAGAGTTTTGCCAACAGTGGGGGGACGGAACAGATGACGGTTCTTGGTTCCGCGTTTTTATTCAATAATGCCCGCTGGGTGGCTTTTTTGATTTTGAGGGGTTAGTTAAACCCAAAGCGCGATAACAACCCGCCCAAAAAACTGTCCTCTTTTTTGGCGGAGTGTACGGCCTCGGTCGTTTCGCGCTCTAAATAGTGGTGGGTAAGCGCAATTACGGTGGCAAAAACAGCCTCTTTGCCCTCCGCATCCGGGATAAGGTCCTCGCATACGGCCAGGCGTGCTTTACGCAAATTGAACACATTTTTGGCGGCTTCGCGCACGCTTTCCCCAGTGCCGCCACCGCTTAATACCGCGCTCGTGGGGGGAAATTTTAAGTAGTCCACGGAGTTGAGCAACTCTTTTTTAATGGCTTTCATTAATTTTTTAGAGGCTTCGTCCAACACGTCGTCCACAATTTCGTCATCCCCATATTCGTATTGGCTGAGCGTTTTGCGGGTGGAATCCAAATCACTTTGCAAAATATCGGCCACTTCCTGCACAATAATTTCGGCACCCAGGGGCATTTCCCACCCTTGCAAAATGGAGCCTTTGTGGTATAACAGGGCCGAAGTGTTCGTGCCGCCGATATCTAAAAATAAGGTGGTGTTCTTTTTTTCTTCCGGGCGCATAAGCGTTTGCGCCAACGCTACCGAGGCCGGAAACGCGGCATAATCGGTACATTCGCAATCTTCCAACATACAATTTAGGTTTTGCAGTTGGGTTTTAAGTGCAAATGTAATAAACGTGTCGGCTTCCAAATAAAACCCTCTTAAATCCAACGGGTCAATGCGCGGCTGGGAATCTAACATATATCCGGTGGGCAGGACGTCCAACACTTCCAAATTTTCGTTTAAGTTGGTGGGAATGGAGTTGTTAATGGCTTCGTCCACATCTTTTTGGGTAATGGGGCGGAGGTTGGCTTCCCTAAATTTGGTGCCGCTGGTATGCAAAAAACTTAAAAAATTACCGCGCACTCCCACCACTACCGACGGGTTGAACGATACATATTCGGAAATATCCGCAAATATTTTGCTTAAAGCTCTTTCGGCGCCTTTCAAATCCAAAATCACACTGCCGTTTATGCCCACGCACGGCTCTTGTAGCGTGCGGCGCACGCGCAGGGTGTTGGTTTCGTCGTCATAGGCGCTTAAAGCGGCGGTAATTTTGCCACTGCCAAAATCCAATGCTAATATGTTGCGGTTCATGTAAAACTCCAAAAACTTTAACTTATTTTATCAAATTTGGGCGTTTGTCAATTTTACCGAGGGAAACCGCTTTTTGGGGTTGAATGATTTTTGCGTTTTCTCGTCGTAGAAATTTTCTTGCGTTTGCCGCCCGCTCCTGCGGGTATAAATTTGGTAAAATATATGTATTGTGATAGAGATTAAAGACCTTTCCTTCCATTTTGGGCTCCGCACCCTGTTTGAAGATGCTTCCGTATTGATACAAGACGGCCAAAAAGTGGGTTTAGTAGGCCCCAACGGCTGCGGTAAAAGTACGCTTTTCAAGCTGATTACAGGGGCTTTTTCGCCCGACGGCGGAAAGATTGAAATTACCCGCGGAACGCAAATTGCCACCGTAGCGCAGGAAATTGCGGACCCGTCACAACCGCTGTTGCCTTATGTGTTGGCGGCCGATAAAGAACTGACCGCGTTGGAAAAAGAATCCCAGCGGGCGGATATTTCCGGCGAGCGCCTGGCGGAAGTTTTTGACCGCATGGAGTTTTTAGGCGCCCATAGTGCCACCGCGCGCGCCAGCGCTATTTTAAGCGGGTTGGGGTTTGAAAATAAAGACTTCCACCGCCCCTTAAAAGAGTTTTCCGGCGGGTGGCAGGTGCGTGCGTGTTTGGCGGCCGCGTTGTATGCGCCCAGCAACTGTTTGCTGTTGGACGAACCCACCAACCACCTGGATTTGGAAACTTCCGTCTGGTTGGAAAACTACCTGCTCCACCTGAACAAAACCGTTTTTATCATCAGCCATGACCGGCATATTTTGAACCTGCTGTGCGATAAAATTATCCATGTGGAAAACGCCGTTCTGAAGCTCTATAACGGCAATTACGACCAGTACGAACGCACCCGCGCCGCCGCCATAGAAGGTATGCGCTTGGCCGCCGCCAAGCACGAGCGCGTAGTGGCGCATTTGCAATCGTTCGTGGACCGTTTCCGCTACAAGGCCACCAAGGCCAAGCAGGCGCAAAGCCGTATCAAAATGATAGAAAAAATGGGCGAATTGCCGCCTATCCCCAAGGACCCGGAAGTCCACTTTCAGTTTCCGTCCCCCACGCGGCTGACGCAGTCTTTAATCTCCATAGAGGGCGGCGTTGCCGGCTATGACGAAAAACCCGTGCTGACGGACTTGAATTTACGCATAGAGCAGGACGACCGTATTGCCCTGCTAGGTGCGAACGGGAACGGTAAATCCACCCTGGCCAAAATTTTATCCCACCGCTTACTACTGATGAGCGGCAAGATGACGACGGCCAAAAAAATGAAAATCGCTTATTTTTCCCAACACCAGACGGAAGAACTGGACGTGGAAAAAACCCCTTTTGAACAACTGGGTGATGTAATGCCCGGGGCAAGCGAAACCCAAATACGCGCCCAACTGGGTGCGTTCGGCTTAAATAAAGCCAAGTCGGATACCGAAATCGGAAAACTTTCCGGCGGGGAAAAATCCCGCCTGCTTTTGGCGCTGATTACCAAAGATGCGCCCCATTTGCTGATTTTGGACGAACCCACCAACCACCTGGATATCCAATCGCGTGACGCGCTGTTAGACGCGCTGAACGCCTATACCGGGGCGGTGGTGTTAATCACGCACGATTTGCACGTTATAGAAATGGCGTGCGATACGCTTTGGATTGTGCGCGGCGGCACTTGCCGCACTTTTACCGGGGATTTGGAAGACTACAAAATGCAGCTTCTTAACGGGGGGGACCGCGAAGGTGCCGCCAGTGATAAAATGTCCGGCAAAGAGGCCCGGCGCCGGGATGCGGCCAAACGCCGCGCGGATGCCGCACCCCTTAAAAAACAAATCCGGGAATTGGATAAACGGATGGAAAAATTATCCACCCGCAAAGCGCAACTGGAACAGCAACTGCTGGTACAATATTCGGCCGACGGGAGCATAGAACTGGCCCTGTTGACGGACGAACTGAACAAGTGTGAAGAAGAATGGCTTGCCTTAAACGAACAGTGCGAAGCCCTTTTACACGCAGATTAATGATAAGGAATTTGATGTCCATGAAAGACTTTTCTATTTTGCCCGCGTTTTTGCAAGATGCATTAAAACGCTTGGGTATTACCACGCCTACGCCCATTCAGGCGCAGGCCATTGAGCCCGCCATGCAAGGGCACGACGTACTGGGCACGGCCCAGACGGGTACGGGCAAAACGTTTGCCTTTTTACTGCCCATTTTAAGCCGTATGGAAAAAGAAGACGGCGGCGCGGCGCTTATTTTATCGCCCACGCGCGAACTGGCCCAACAAACGTACGAAGCCTTGCACGAACTGGTGGGCAAAGACCCGCGCTTTACTTCCGCCCTGATTATCGGGGGCGATAACATTGACCGCCAATTTGTAAAGTTGGCCCGTCACCCGCGCTTTATTATTGCCACCCCCGGCCGCGTGATTGACCACATGAACCGCAAAACCATTGACCTTTCCGACGTGCGCTACTTTGTGCTGGACGAAACGGACCGTATGTTGGATATGGGCTTTCGCGACGACATCCAAACAATTGCGTATATCTTGCCGGAAGAAAACAAACAAACCCTGTTGTTTTCCGCCACTATGCCCAAAGAAATTACCGGCCTGGCGGCCCAGTATCTTAAAGAGCCGGTGCGCGTAAAAATCGGCTCCGTCACTTCTACGGTGGATTTAGTCAGCCAAGAAATTATTTGTATGGGCGTGCGTGAAAAACTGCCCCAATTAGTGCATGAATTAAACACCCGCAAAGGCTCTGTATTGGTGTTTGTGCGCACCAAGCACGGGGCGGACCGTTTGGCCAAACAACTTAAAATGTACGGCATTAAAGCCAATGCTATCCACGGGGATTTACGCCAAAACCGCCGCCAACAGGTTATGGATGCGTTTAGAAACGGCACTTTGCGCGTATTGGTAGCTACCGACGTAGCCGCCCGCGGGATTGACGTGCCGCATATCGGCCATGTGATTAATTATGATTTGCCCCAATGCCCGGAAGACTACATCCACCGCATTGGCCGCACCGGCCGCGCAGGCTCGGTGGGGTGTGCCGTTTCCTTTATAGCGGGGGATGAAGACAAATGGCGGGAAATTAGCGAAGTGGCCCAATTTTCCACCCCGGTTAAACTGGTTGAAAAAACGAACGAACCGCTGCCGGAACCCAAATTTGTGCCGCAGGAAGAAGGCCGCTCCCGCCGCGGGCGCGCCAACACCTTGCGCCGGGGGGAAGCCACCCGCCGCGCGCGTGAATTGTTGGAATCCGGCGAGGTGGACTTGCCGCAAAATCCGGCTCCGGCCCGCGCACCGCGTGTTATTTTGGCAACGGATAAGCTGGATGTTCCCGCCGCGCCGCGCCGTTTGAGCCGCCGGGAAAACTCCCCCAAACAGGCGCAGCGCCGCGCGCCCCATAAAAAGCGCACCGCCCCGCAACAGCCGCAAAAACAGGCGGGGGAAACACGCTTTGGCGGGCATAATGTGGCGCGGGTGGGGGCCAGCAAACGCGCACTCAACCGCCGCCGCGCGCAGGAAAACCGCCAACAAGCGGCGCCCAAGAAAGGCGGGCTGAAGAATTTTGTTAAAAAAGCCTTCAGCAAATTATTCGGCCGTAAAAAAAAGAAATAAACCTTGTGGGCGGAGTGCCTATAAAATAAAGGTTTTCGTGTTCAAGCGGGGGTTGGTTTTTACTACCAATCCCCGCTGAATTTTGCATGGAAAATATATACCGCTGATGTTTTTGCCGTTGCCGTTTTGCTGTTTGCCGCTGTTGTTGTTTGCTGTTTGCCGTGTTGTTGCCGTTAAGCGCACCCCTTTGAAGCCGCTTATAAAATTTATTTTTAACGGAGTATAAAGGCATTTTACTTGTCCGACCGTAGGGAGTTGTAAAATGCCCGGATAAAAATAAATTTTATGGCTTCCCGGGGTGCTAGCTTTTTGCTTACTTTTTTGCAATGAAAAAAGTAAGGCAGGTTTGGGGCGCAACCCCTGATAAAAATAATGTTGCCCATTAAACGCAAACAAGGGGAAAAATGTTATTTTTCCCCTTGTGCGTTAATCTCTAAACTTACCACCAGCCGTGGCCTTTCTTCCTTGGCGTTGCCGTTTTGTGCTAGTACAAGAATTATGCTTGTAGCATGATTTTTCAAATTTAGGAAGATTTTGCGCCGCTAGTTTGGGCGCAGTGTGGCTGAATGCCACTCTAGCCCAAAGGCGGTGCAAAAGGGCTTAAATTTGGAAAATGGTATGCCCGTTAAATGCGAACAGAAAGCAAAATGTTATTTTGCTTTCTGCGCATTAAAATCCCAGCTTACCACCAGCCGTTATTTATCTATGATGTAGTGGCACCCGCGGGACTGCTCATCCTTTATCGCCGCATACGTTATCAACAGCGCCGTCTGCGTGCCGTTGCGTAAGTCCAGCAATTCCTGGCACAGCGCGTTGCCTTTGTAAAAGGCGTCAATTTCGTTATGCAGGTGGCGCAGGATTTTTTCCGCCCGATTGAGCCGCGTGTGGCTGCGTACTAAACCCACATAGTTCCACATGGTGTTTTTAAGGGTGTCTAAATCCTGTTTAACCAGGTTGATGTCCGGCTTTTCGGACGGAATCACCCATTCTTTAGGCTCGGGAATGTGGAAATTATTTTGCGCAATATCTTGCGCGTCCGCCGCGGCGCATAAATAGCCCATGGCTACCGCCTCTAATAAAGAGGTACTTGCCAGACGGTTCGCCCCGTGGTAGCCGGTGCAGGCTGTTTCCCCAATGGCATTTAGGTTTACAATGTTCGTGCGCCCTTGCGGGGTGGCGTAAATCCCGCCGCAAAAATAGTGCGCGGCAGGCACTACGGGAATGGGTTGTTTCGTCAGGTCTATGCCGGATTCCAAACATTTTTTATAAATGGCCGGAAAGCGGTTTTTGGTAAAGTCCGCCGGCTCGTGGGTAATATCCAAATACACGCAGTTGTGCGAGGTTTCCAAGCGTTCCTGCTCTATGGCGCGGGCGACAATATCGCGCGGGGCCAAGTCTTTTAAGGCATGGTAGCGGGGCATAAAGGCTTCCCCGCGGCAGTTGCGCAAAATGGCGCCTTCGCCGCGCAGAGCCTCGGAAATTAAAAAGTTTTTGCCTTTGGCAAATACCGTGGGGTGGAATTGCACAAATTCCATATTCATAACCCGCGCCCCCACGCGGTAGGCCATGGCAATCCCATGGCCGTAGGCGTGCTGGAAATTGGTGGTGTGGCGGTACACTTGCCCCACGCCGCCCGTAGCCAAAACGGTCTTTTTGGCGGTGATGGCAAACACTTCGCCGGAGGTATTATCCAGTACATACGCGCCGAATACGGTAAGCGGATAGTAGCGGTCCAAAATGTTGGTGGAGGAGTGGGATAAAGTTAATAAATCTATGGCCGAGGTGCCTGGCATAACGGTAATGGCCGGGTTGTGTAAAATGGCTTTTTGTATGGCAGATAATAAAGCGTGGCCGGTGGTATCTTTGGAATAAATAATACGGTTTTTGCGGTGGGCGCCCTCGCGCGTGAAACGCAAGGCCCCTTTTTCGTCGCGGTCAAAATTAGCGGGGGCTTCTTTTAAGAAGATTTCCTCAATGGCTTTGCAACCCGCTTGCGAAAGCGTGCGCACGGCCTCGTCATTACACAAATGCGCCGTAGCCAGTTGCACATCTTCCAACAAATCCTGCATAACCAAATGCGGCTCATACACAATGCCGCCTTGGGCTAAATCACTATTGGCATCTTCCAGCGGGCCGCAACTGAGCAAAATGGTTTTGAGCCCTTTTTTGGCGGCCTCGTGCGCGTAAACACAGCCGGCAATTCCGGCCCCGATAACCAGACAATCCGTATGTAGTATTTTCATATATATATTATAGAAAATACCGCCCCCAAGCGGACAGTAAAACCCCGGGAATTTTTTATAAATCCCCGGGGTTTTTACAAGTTAAGTCCGTTAGTTATTGGTCACATCCGGGCATTCGCCTCGCGTGCCGTTATTGCAACAACGCAGTTTGGGCGTATCGGTGCCGCAAAAGTCCGCGCAGAGTTCTTTACCGGCTGGGTTATCGCCATAGCAGGTAGTGTAATCACTTTGATAATAGCGGACTAAGTGATACTGGTACTGTAAATTGCCGTTGGTGGCGCGGCGGGTGGCCGTCACACGGCCTTCCGTAAACCCGGTGCCTGTTAAATAGACCCGGAAACCGTTGCCGTTGGCCCCGGTGACAGGGTCCCCTTTGGTGTAATAGACGGTATCAATAGCGTCTTTGGGGGCCGCATCCAAACCCTTAAAATGCGTAGAAAAGTGGTTTGTTTGCATAAATTTGCGCCGTTGGGATAGCGCAATACTGCCTAAAAGCGTATCGGCTTCCGTCATGCGGGCGCGTTCCACCGCCTTAAAGTATTGTGGCATAGCCATAGCCGCCAAAATACCAATGATTAGCACAACTACTAATAATTCAATTAATGTAAACCCATTATTTTGCATATATTCCCTCCTAATTTATAATATGCTGTTTTAAGTCTATAAAATAAAATGTAATAAATCAAGGTTAGCACTGGAACGCGGTTTTTATTATTTGATAAAATATATTTACACTGCTTAATGGCGGTGTTTTTTATCGGAAGAAAAAATATGTCTGCACCTGTTGCCAAAAATCCGTTTAAGGATAAAGCCTTATCTAAATTATTAATTAAATTTTCCGCCCCTGCCGTAGCCGGAATGTTTGTAAGTGCGCTTTATAACATTATTTCCCGCGTGTTGCTCGGGCGCACGCTGGGAGCGTTAGGAATTGCCGGTATCAGCATTTTGTTCCCGCTTGGGTTTGTTTTTGTGGGGTTCAGTGCCCTGATAGGGGTGGGAGCCAATGCGTTGTTTTCCATCCGCTTGGGGGAGCAAAACGAGGCCGAGGCCCAACGTATTTTGGGCAACGCCTTTGTACTGCTAGCCCTTATTTCGGGCGTGCTGACCCTGGGCACTTATGTATTTTTAGACCCCATTTTAGGCTTTTTGGGGGCCGATAGCGCCGTATTGCCGTATGCGCGGGAATACACGCAAACCGTTATGCCGGGGTATTTTTTATTTGCTATCGGGCTGGGGATGAACAACTTTATCCGTTCTTCCGGCCACCCCAAAACAGCCATGGGCACGCAGTTAATCGGTGCGGCGGTAAATATCGTATTGGGGCCGTTGTTTATTTTTGGCTTTGGGTGGGGGATGAAAGGCGCCGCACTGGCTACCGTGTGCGGGCAGGTGGTTTCCTTTTTGTGGATTTTGCTGTTTTTTGTAGGCAAGCGGAGCAGTTATAAACTGCATTGGCGGTATTTTGGGTTAAAATGGCATATTTTTTGGGAAAGCGTTTGTATCGGGTTTTCCCAATTTGCGTTTCAGATGGCGTCTTCGGTATTAAATGTTATTTTGAACCACGCGCTACTGCGTTATGGGGGGAATGTGGCTATTTCGGCCATTGGGATTGCTATTAGCGTAAATACCATTATTTTAATGCCGCTGATTGGGCTATCGCAAGGGGCGCAACCGTTGATTGGCTACAACCATGGTGCGCGCAAATATACCACGGCTATCCAAACGCTCAAAATGGCTATCCGCTGGGGCACGGTTATTACTACGGTGGGGTTTGTGCTGATAGAAATTTTTGCCCGCCCGGTGGTGACTGTATTTAATAGTACGGACCAAGAGCTTATTTCCATGGCCGCTTATGCGGTGCGGGTGCTGAATTTACTGCTGCCACTGGTGGCGTTCCAAATCCTTACTACCAGCTTTTTCCAAGCCATTAACAAACCCTTAAAAGCGGCTTTTTTGAGCCTTTCCCGGCAAGTATTACTGGTTATACCGCTGGTGCTTATTTTGCCGTTGTTTTTGGGGTTAAACGGCGTGTTTTTCTCCCCGCCGATTGCGGATGCAATTTCCGTTGTGCTGGCGTTTGTACTGCTTAAACGCCATTTTGAAAAATACCGCCAAAACTTCTTCTTTTCTAAAAAACATTAAAGCGGATACTATATATAAAAAAGGCCCGGTGTTAAGAAACACCGGGCCTTTTTGCGTTTGTTCAAACGGTTATTTGGTGGGGGTGGGGGCTCCGCCGGTTAAGTCTTTAATGGCGGCCACGGCACCCAATACATTGGAGGCTTCATACGGCATATAAATAACTTTGTTATCTTTGCCGTCGGTCATTTTGGACAGGGCTTCAATGTATTTAATGGAAATCATATAGCTGGCCGGGTTGGAAGACTGCGCCACCGTGCCCGCTATGATTTTTACGGATTCTGCTTCGGCAGTGGCTACTTTAATTTTGGCTTCGGACACCCCTTCCGCTTGCAGAATGGCGGCTTGTTTCAACCCTTCCGCTTTTTTAATTTCGGATTCGCGCACCGCTTCCGCTTTCAAAATTTGGGCCGTTTTGGTACCTTCGGCTTCCGTCACCATAGCGCGGCGGTCGCGTTCGGCCTTCATCTGTTTTTCCATGGCTTCGCGGATGGCGGCAGGGGGAATAATATCCTGCAATTCCACGCGGTTTACTTTTACGCCCCATTTGTTGCTGGCGTCATCCAAAATAACCTGCAATTTACCGTTGATGATTTCGCGCGAAGTTAAGGTTTGGTCCAAGTCCATTTCACCAATGATGTTTCTTAACGTGGTTTGCGTTAATTTTTCAATGGCGGTGGGCAAGGATTCCACCTGATACGCCGCTTTCAACGGGTCTGTGATTTGAAAATACAACAGCGCGTTGATTTCAATACCTACGTTATCTTTGGTAATCACGCTTTGGCGCGGGAAGTCGTACACGGTTTCGCGCATATCAATCGTATCGCGCAGTTCCATAAACGGTACGGAGCGCGTGCGGCCGGTGCTGTCCATATATTCCCGGCTGTTGCGCCATTCCATTAAGTGCGGTTTATCCATAATGGGGATAATCCAGTTGATACCCGGGTTTAAGACTTCCAGGTATTTACCAAAGCGCTCAATAATCATTACTTGCGCTTGTTTTACTACAATAATGCCTTTGGCGATAATCACAATAACAAAAAATGCAAGTACCGCCAAAAATGTAATGCCTAACCCTTCCATGGTGTTCTCCTTGAATTGAAATACGCCTGACGGCGCTTACGGCTTTTTACAAATTATTGGGGGCGTACGGTTAAGGTGACCCCGTCCAACTTTTCCACCACGCACACGGTGCCGGCGGATAGCGGTTTTGCGGCGGTGGCTTTCCAGCTTTCTCCGCCCACTTTTACGCGGCCGGAACCGTTTTGCGGGTCAATATCCGTTTCCACCAGGGCTTCTTGGCCGATGACGGCCTCCGCCGGGGTTTGGATGTGTTTGGAGCGGCCGTACAAGTGTTTTAAGGCAAACGGACGAACGCCTATCCAGGCACCGCCGGCTACCACAATAAATACGGCTACCTGCCACCAGATGTTGCCGCCCAGCCACGACGCGAGCGAGGAGCCCAGTAAACCAATCCCCACACACGCGAGGGAAAATTCCATAGAAAATAACTCGCCGATGAAGCAACAAACGGCCAGTATTAAGTAGATGTAGTAAGTCACAGGAACACCTCCGTTAATTTTTGATAATTTCCAAATAATTACGCAAATATTTTAAGCGGCGTTCGTCGCGCAGTTTATTAAGCACATAAATCATATTGGCAATAAACCGGCGGATAATGGTACGGGAGGACAAGGGAGCAAAAAAGTTTTCGTTCCATTTAATTTCGCGCGATAAAATATAATCTTTACAATCCTGTACGGAAAGGATTTTGCCTTTATCCAGCGGGTCTATAAACAAATTTTGCTCCGTGGAGTGCGCTTGCAAATGCACCAAAATACGCCCGGCTAAATCCACCAAATTACATTCCAACCCATAGCGTTGGGCAATGGTTTGGTATAAACACGCCATGCACAGGCTGGAGCCGCGGCGTTTGACCAAAAAACGGCCGAAGGAAATGTCTTTAATATCCAAATTGGCGGGTAAAACCACAAAGCGCAAACTGTTAAAAAAGTATTTGCTTAACACTTCGGCGGCGCCGGATAAATCGGTAGTGTTTAAGAGGGCGGCGCGCATTTGCTGGGCCAGGTTATCCAAATTGTGGGTAATTTCTCCGCGGGTGGCGGCGGGGGAAACAAAGCGGGCCAAAATCCAAAGCCCTTCTTCCAAATCCGGGTTGATTTTTCCGGCGAATGCCGCCATTTGCTCGCTTAAATTATCCCAGCAGATTTCTTCCAGCGTGTGGCGCACCTTGGAAGGTACGGACAAATTAAAAGCGCTGTCTAACGCTTGCTGTACGCGGGCGGGGTTATCCTTTACGGCGGCGGCCAGCTCCGGGCGGAGCAGTTCCGTATATTCGTCCGATTCGGTTTCTATTAATTTAAGCAGTGCTTTTAATTGTTCCGGTCCCAGCGTTTTCATATATAAAAGAATAGCAAATTTAGACGGAATATAGAAATAAATTTATGCGGTATTTGGGGGGCCGTTTCCGGCCGGGCAAAAGCGGCCGCAAAGCCGGGGTTTTGGGTAAACTTTTGGATGGGTTTAACGGATAAAAATGCGGTAAAAAATTCCCTGTAAATTCCCCTAAAAACATAAAAAACCCCCGGGTAAACCGGGGGTTTTTCAAAATACTTGAAATAAAAAATTATTGCAAGTCTTTTTCGTTAGCGGTAATGGCTAATACTACGCGGCGGTTGGCGGCGCGCCCGGCGGCCGTGCGGTTGCTGGCAATCGGGTTAGAGGAGCCATAGCCTACATAGGAAATGCTTTTGGTTCTCAAATTGCTGCCCAACAAGAAATCGTACACCGCTTTGGCGCGCGCTTTGGACAGTTTGTTGTTAATGGCATCAGAGCCGGTAGAATCGGTATACCCTTGTACCACAATGCGGTTTTTGGGGTATTTTTTAAGTACGCGGTTGAGGTCCGTAAGCGTTTGCATGGCATCGGCGGACAGTTCACTGCTGCCGGTTTGGAACAAAATATCATTTTTCAGGAATACCTGAATCCCGTTATCGCCTTTTACCACTTCGGCAATGGCGGCCAATTCTTTGGCTTGTTTGTCATAATAGTTGCCCAACAAGCCGCCCGCGGCCATACCGGCCAAAGCCCCGTAAACGGCGCCTTGCCCGCTCTTACCGCCCGTGCTGTGGGAAATAATAGCACCCGCGGCCGCGCCCACGGCGGCACCGCCGGCAGCGCCCCAAGCCGTCCGTTTGCCCGGAGTGGTGCAAGCGGAAGCCAACAGCGCGCAAATGCTGCAAATCAGAATGGTTTTCTTCATGAATAGCTCTCCTTGTAAAATAAAACTACTTTTATATTTTACTTTATTTATTGCCCGCCGCACAAAGGGGAAAATTGAAAAAAAGAAAATTTTTCTTACCGGAAAATTCCGCTTTATGGGGCGTTTTTAGACACAAAAAACTGGGCCTATTAAAAAGCCCAGTTTTTCAAAAACAGCAACGGTTTATTTAGCCGTCAGTTCCAATTCCACGCGGCGGTTGGCGGCGCGGCCTTTGGCGGTTTTGTTGGTGGCTACAAAGTTGGTAGCACCCAAACCTTTATAAGATACATTTTGTTCCGGCACACCTTTTCTGATTAACGCATCCGCCACCGCTTTGGCGCGGCGTTCGGACAAGTCTTTGTTATAGGCTTTGTCGCCGGTAGAGTCGGAATATCCCACAACCGTAATGTGGTGGTTCGGATATTTTTTCAAAATGCGGGCCGTTTGGCTCAACTGTTTGTTGGAAACGGGTTTGATTTGTTCGCTGTCCCACGCAAAGCGGATGGGGTTTTTGAAGTTGACCACCACTTTATTGGGGGTGTTGGTGCGGACGTCCGCCATTTGGGAAAAATCTTTTTCCTGTTGGGCGGCGGCTTCGCGCTGGGCTTTTTCGGCCGCGAGGCGTTCTTCTTCGGCGCGCTGGGCGGCTTCGCGTTCGCGCAGTTCGGCTTCGCGCTGGGCGTCACGTTCTTCTAATGCTTGGCGGGCGGCTTCTTGCGCCACGGTTTTTATGCAAGCACAGCTTTTGCAGTTTTTGGTGCAAGCGTTAGCGGCTTGGCAGGCGGCTTTGCGGCAGGGGGTGCCTGTGGTGCGTCTTTCACAATGGCAGGCGGCCAGACACAAAGAAACTGCTACTAATAATACGGCTTTCTTCATGGTGTGATTCTCCTTTATAAGGTCTAACTATATTTTACAATATTCTGCAATCCGGCTTGCCTTTACGCTTCATAAGTTCCCGGTATAATTGCACCACCGGCTTGTGCAGTTTGGGGTGGATATAGTCGGACAGCAGGTACGAAAGCGGCTTTAATACAAATTCCCTTTCCTGTAAACGCGGGTGGGGGATAATCAGCATATATTCGTCGTCGTCATCAAAAAATTCTATTTGGTCATAAAATAAAATATCCAGGTCAATCACGCGCGGGCCGTTCTTAAACGTGGGCGTACGGCCGAGCTGTTTTTCCAGCGCCTTTAATTTGCGCAGTAGCGCCGCCGGCGGATACGGCGTACTTAAAATGACCACCGCGTTTACAAAATCCGGCTGGTTGGCAAACCCCTCCGGTTTGGATAGGATATATGGGGAAACCTCTTTCACCGTGCCCAGGTTGGAAAGGGCCTCCACGGCTTTATCCAAATGCTCTTTGGCAGGGGCAATATTACTGCCAAGCCCTAAAACCGCTTGCGGCATTAGGCGTTTTCTTCCTCTCCGCGGTATTCTATCCAGCGGTCGGGTTCTTCGCTTACTTTTACGCTGTATAAGTGCGGCAGGCGTTCTTTAATGCGGTTGAACATCCATATCGCCAGGGCCTCGGTGGTGGGGCGGCGCAAAAAGGTGCCCAGGTCGCGCCCTTCCAAACTGCTTTCCAGTTCCAGTTTGAAGATGTCGGCCAAATCGCGGAAATCCAACAAATATCCTTCTGCGTTGGTGTGGCCGTGAAAGGTAATTTCGTAATGGAAATTATGGGAGTGGATTTCTTCGTTCAGGGTTCCGCCGTGCCCGTGCCGGGCATGAAAAGAACCGCACTGGGTTAAATAAACAATGCTCATTTGGCCTCCTGTAATTCTTGATAAAAATTCATAATTTTGCGGGTTTCTTTTACGTCATGCACGCGCAGAATATCCGCCCCGTGCTGAAGGGCCACCAAATTGGCCGCCAGCGTTTGGGCTTTGCGTTTGGGGGCGCCTTCGCGCTTTTGGCTTAAAAAGGTTTTGCGCGAAAGCCCAATCAGCATCCGCACACCCAAGGTTTTGAAAACGTCCAAATGTTTTAATAATTCGTAATTTTGCCCGCGCGTTTTGGCAAACCCAAAGCCGGGGTCAATGATAATTTGCTCTTTGGTTAGGCCACAACTTTGCGCTTGCGCGATTTTCTGCGCCAAAAATTCTTTAATTTCGCCGAGTAAATCTTTATAATCCGTAAGGGTTTGCATGGTTTGCGGCGTGCCGCGCGTGTGCATAACCACAATCTGCGCGTTAAAACGCTGTACCAGCTTGAACATTTCCGTATCCGGCGTGCCGCTTACATCGTTAATTATACTAACGCCGGCTTTTAAGCCTTCTTCGGCCACCGGGATTTTAACCGTATCCAAAGAAACGGGGATTTGGGGCCACGCTTGGCGCACCGCGCGGATTAAAGGCAGTACGCGGCTTTTTTCTTCTTCCGCGGGGACGGGCGTTCCTCCCGGGCGGGTGGACTCTCCGCCAATATCAAAAATATCGGCGCCGCCCTCTGCATAATCCTTGCATTTAGCCAGCAAGGTTTGCAGATTGTTTTGCGGGTTGCCGTCGTAAAAAGAATCCGGCGTAGCGTTTACAATACCCATTAAAAGAGGTGTGGTCATAAATGCCCTATTTAATCATTTCCAAAAATTCACTGCGGACTTCCAACTTTTTGAAAGCCCCGCGTATGGCGCTGGTCACCATTACGGCGTCATGCTTTTCAATCCCGCGCGAACTAATGCACAAGTGTTTGGCTTTGCATACCACCATTACGCCGTAAGGCTGTAAGGTTTCCATTAAGCTATCGGCAATTTGCGCCACCAGTTTTTCCTGTATTTGCAAACGGCGGGCGTATACTTCCACCAGCCGCGCCAGTTTGGAAATCCCCAATACTTTGCCTTTAGGCAGATACCCAATGCTAATGGTGCCGAAGAACGGCTGTAAGTGGTGTTCGCAAGTGGAATAAAATTCTATATCTTTTAAGACCACCATTTCTTCGCAAGAGCCTTCCGTAAAGGTTTTTAAGACGTCCTGCGGTTTCATTTGGTAGCCGCCGAAAAGTTTTTGCCAACTGCGTAAAATGCGCAAGGGGGTTTCCTGCAATCCTTCTCTGTCCGGGTCGTCGCCGATATAGGCGAGGATTTCCCGCAGGTTTTGCAAAATTTTTTCTTGCGTTAGCGGATGTTTGCCATTTTGTGCGTTTGCAGGCTTAAGCGCAGAAACGGATTTTGTTTGATTATTTTTACGCATAGGTCTATATTCTCCTGTTTGTTGCTTTCGGGTTGAAGATAAATTTGTGTTTTTTGGTTATGGTACGCAAAATAGTTTTGTAAGTCGGCCAGGTCGGTTTCTTGGCCCACCACCAGTTTAATGACGTCCGCTTTTTTTAGCATTTGCGGGCTGACATAACGCTTGGGGGAAACGGTAATAAAATCAAACAGGCTGACGTCCGTATCCTTGTAGCCGTTGGTTTCCAGGTGGATTTGATAGCCGTTTTGTTTAAGCGTTTGCAACAGGGGGAGCAAATCCTGCTCGGTGGGTTCCCCGCCTGTAATAATGATGTTTTTGCACGGATATTTTTGCACTTGCGCCACTATTTGGGCGGGGGGCATTTCCGTAAACGCGGCTTGGGCGTATTGGGTGTCGCACCACGGGCAACCCATACTGCAACCGCTTAAACGCACAAACACCGCCGGCATACCCGTATGGCGGCCTTCCCCTTGAATGGAGTAGAAAATCTCGTTAATTTTGAGCAATGGCTGCGGCATTGTCGCTCTCCCAAATTTCCAATGTTTTTAAGGTTAAATTCAATTTTTTAAGCTCCGCCCCGATGTGCTTAAACAAATGCTCCGCCAATAATTCCGCCGTCGGGTTGGGCAAAATATCGTTGAGCAGGCGGTGGTCGGGCAGGTTGTCGTCCAACAGTTTTTTAACCACCTTAAAATCGCACACCATGCCGCTGGGCTGAATGGGGCCCTCTATGATAAAAACGGCTTTCCAAGTGTGCCCGTGCAGTTGGCGGCATTGGCCGTTATAGCCGGGCAAATGGTGGGCGGAACTAAAAGAACGAATCAGTTTAATAAGCATTTAATTTCTCTCCGGTAATGTGTTAAAAATTTGCTGTAAGTAAATAATACATACAAAAATAACCGCCAGCGTAAAAAGCGGAACCCCTATAAATAAGTTCAGGTACCACAACACGCACAGCGGCCCCATTAAAAACAGGCTCCATTTGGCGAGCGTACCCAGGGCCACCCGCACGCCGTAAATCAGGCGCAAAAACACGCCCACCGCCATCCCGGCGCAGAAAAAGTAAAAAAACATCAGCGGGATAAGCATAAAAGAAGCCATAAACCCAATGGCGCGAAGCGTGCCTTGCAGTACCTCTTTATGTTGGGCCAAAAAGGCTTGCGACGTGGTAAACGTAAACGTGGCGGGCAGTATGTTTTTTTGCACGCCGGCGGCCGCGGGCATATAAACGCCGTCCGGCCCCACCACGGCGGCCCAGTTATGGCGGACGAAGTCTTCCTTAGCAGGCGGTGTTTTTAGGGCGGAATCAAAATGCAGGGCAAACCCGCTTTTGGGAATAGTAAAATCCACCGGGTTTTGCGGTGCTTTTAAGTGCCCCTTTTCAAATGTCACTTCCGGGAAGTTTTTAATCATCAGGGGGAGCTGTTCCCGCAAATAGCGGCCCATAAATAAGTTTAAGGCCAAGAGGGAAAGCAAAAACAAATAAAACACAAACAGGCCCACTTGCCATTTGGTAGCGGCCGCTAAACGGTGATAAACGGTAAAACTAAAAATAGTGCGCCAATGTAAACCTAGCATATTAGCTATTATACTAATTTGAGCCCTTTTTAGGGCCACCGGCATAAATAGCCAGGAATGGTAAAAATAAGTACAATAAATAATATATATTTGGTGGAAAGGAGTTTTTTGCGTGAAAAATAAATTTAACTGGTTGTTGGCCTTTTTTATGGCGTTTAGTGCCGTGTCCGTACAGGCGGCCCCGCAAACATTAAAAGTGGTGTCTGCCACGCCCAAGGGGCAGCTGATGTATGCGGGCAATTCCCCTATCAGCATTACGTTTAACCGCCCGGTGGGGAAGCTATCCGAAAAAGATTCTTTTTCCGGCGGGAAATGCCCGCTGGTCATTACCCCTGCCGTAAAAGGCTCCTGCCGCTTTAGCGGTACGCAAACGCTGTTGTTTGAGCCCAGCGAAAACTGGCCGCTTGCCACGCAATACCAGGTAATGCTTAAAAAAGGGTTTGCTTCGGCCGTAAACGGCGCCAAACTGCCGGACGATTATTCGTTTACTTTCACCACGCCGCGTATTTTTGTGCGTTCCACGCGCCCGGCAAAAGACGAGCGTTGGCTATCCCTGAACCCCACCTTATATATTGTCTTTTCCACCCGGCCGGATTTGGCGCGCGCGGAAAAGTTTTTAACGCTTTCTTACCAAGAGGAGCCGGAAAGCTCGGTAGTATCTAAATTTTTATCGCGCATGGGCGGCGGCAAAAAAGCGCAAAAGCCGGTGCTTAAAACGGTGCCGCTGTTAGTGCGTGAGGTAGCGCCCGAAGAACACCAGCGGGATTTTGCTTGGGAAACCCGCAGCGATATGTTAGCCGTCAGCCCGGCAAAACCGCTTAAAAGAGGGGTTAAATATACGCTTACGGTGCAGGAGAACTTCCCGGGGGCCGAGGGACCTTTGGGGTTAAAAAAGCCGTATGAACTTACTTTTTATACTTATCCCGCGCTTAAAACGCTGGGGGCCACCACGGCCGGATGTTTGCCGTATGCGCCCAGCGTAAAATTTTCTTCCCCGGTGCGGTTGAAAGATTTACTGGCCGCGGCTACGGTCACTCCGGCCGAGGCCAAGGGCCGTTTATCGGAAGCGGACGAAATGGCACTGGGCGCGGAACATTTGCCCGCCACCGGTGCGGAAGCCGAAAAACCCGGCGCCGTGCAGGAAGCCTATTTTGATACGCCGCTATCCTTCTTAAAATTAGCGCCCGGCCAAAGCGTGACGGTGCGCCTGGCCCCCGGCTTGCAAGATATTTACGGCAACCGTTTAGGGCAGGAAGAAACCTTTACTTTTACCAACGAGGGCTATTGCCCGGCGGTGGATTATCAGGGCGGCACCGGCGTATTGGAAAGCTATTTGCCGGCCCGCTTGCCGATAGAGCTGGTCAATACCCCGCAGTTGGAAACGCAGGCGGTGGCTTTGGCCAAAGATACCTTTATTCCGTTCCAGCGGGAAAGCGCCGGCTATTGCTCCAAAAAAGAAATTAAAAACGCCACTTTTGACGGAAATTATGCGTTTCGCACGCCTAAAGATAAATCCGTCAAAACGTATTTTGATTTGGAAAAATTCGCCCCTACCGCCAAAGACAGCATTATTTTCAGCCAAGTGCGCGTGCCCAGTAAATGGCGCAAAGACGGCTACTGTTGGGTCAGTGCGCTTTCCAACATTACGGATTTGGGCATTACGTTCAAAACTTCGCCGGATAATACCTTATTATGGGTGACGCACTTAAAAACGGCGGAGCCTATGCCCAATTTGGGCGTGGAGTTGCGGGACAAAACCAATAAAGTGCTGTGGAGCGGCTCTACCGATATGAACGGCCTGGTGCAAGCCCCCGGTTGGAAAAAACTGGACATAGAACAATCCGGTTGGGGCAAGCCGGAGCTTTACGCGTTTGTATCCAGCCCGGGCGGGGATGCCGTTGTCAGCAGTGATTGGAACAACGGTTTGGAGCCCTGGCGGTTTAATTTGAATTATGATTACAACCCGCAGGAAACTATCAACCAAATGCAGTTGTTTGCGGACCGCGGTATTTACCGCCCCGGCGAAACGGCCCATGTAAAAGGGGTGTTCCGCACGCTTAAAAACGGCGTTTGGAGTTTGCCCGGTTATGTGCGCGGTACGGTTTATGCGTACAATTCCCGCGGGGAAGAAGCATTTAAGCAAAATGTAGCCGTTTCTTCCGCCTTCGGTACGTTTCATTTTGATTTGCCGCTTCCTTCCAATGCGCCTACCGGGCAGTGGCAGGTTTCGTTTGTGCCGCAAGGGGAAACCAATGTGCAGGGCACCAGCTTTTATTTTAATGTGGAAGCCGCCAAGCAGGCGGAGTTCCGGGTCACCTTGCGCTCGGGGGAAGAAAATTATACCCCCGGCCAACAGGCGCAGTTTTTGGCCACGGCCGATTATTTGTTCGGGGCCCCGGTAGCGGGGGGAAAGGCCCGTTGGACGGTGCGCCAATCTCCGGTGTATTCGCTCAACATCAAGGGGTTTGACGGATACGATTTTACCCCGTACTTTTTGCGCTCCGAACAAAAGACGGAAAACAAGGTGTTATTGCAGGCAAACGGAGAGTTAGACAAAACAGGCTCCGTGCGTTTTACTTTACCTATGCCCAAAACGGAAGTACCGTTAGATATTTTTGCGGAAACCGGGGTGCAATCTCCGGCGAACCAAGAGCTGTTCGCCCGCACGTCTGTACGGTTGAGCCCGGCCGGGTTTTATTTGGGCGTAAAAAATGATGTTTCCAATACCGAGGTCGGCAAACCCATAGAGGCGGACGTAGTGGCCGTCACTCCGGCCGGGGTGCGCACCACGGCGGCCGTTAAGGTGGAAATACGCAAAGAACAATGGTTTAGCGTGCGTAAAACAGGGCTTTCGGGCCGCTTGGAATGGGTCAGCAGTAAAAAAGTGAAGGATTTTCCGTCGTCCGCTTTTACCTTGCCGGCGGAAGGCTACCGCTATGCGTATACGCCCACGGAGCCGGGCTCTTATTACATTACTTTTTCCACGCAGGATTCCGCCGGGCGCAAAGTATTGGGCGGGTTCCAGTTTGTTGTGTTTGGCAAGGGGGAAGCCTATTGGAAAAAATCGGATGACGATATTTTAACCTTAAAAACGGATAAAGACTCCTACAAACCGGGCCAAACGGCAAAAGTGCAGGTGGAATCCCCGTACGAAAACGCCCTGGCGTTGGTAAGCGTGGAGCGCGAAAAAGTGTTGGATGCGTGGACGGCACCCGTCAAAGGCGGGGCGGATTATGTGGAAGTGCCCGTCAAGCCGGAATACCTGCCCAATGTGTACGTTAGCGTGACGTTGGTGCGCGGGCGCAGTTCTATGGATTTTGATGCGGACGGGTTGGATTTGGGCAAACCGCAAGCCAAACAAGGCTACGCTGTTTTGAATGTCCAGCCGGAAAGCCGCCGCCTGGATACCCAATTAAAAACCAATAAAAAAGAATACCGCCCCGGCGAAGAAGTGACCCTTTCCCTGCGTACGCGGGTGAAAGGCAAAAATGTGCCGGCGGAAGTGACCGTTTACGCGGTGGACGAAGGTATTTTAGCGCTTACGGCCTATAAAACGCCGGACTTGTTTAAGGCGTTTTACGGCTCCCGCCCGGTGGCGGTTTCCACGGCGGATAACCGCTCCTTAATTATCGGCCAGCGCAACTTTGGCGAAAAGGGCGAAAACCGCGGCGGTGGCGGCGGAGCGTTGGACCAACTGGGCGGCGCGGATTTGCGCGGCAAGTTTGAATTTACGCCCTACTTTAACGCCAATGTGGTGACGGACGCCAAAGGCCGCGCAGAGGTAAAATTCAAACTGCCGGATAACTTAACTACGTTTCGCGTAATGGCCGTCGGCGTGACGGCGGCGGAGTTCGGCTCGGCCGAAAGCAGTATTAAGGTAGCCAAACCCCTTATGCTTACGTCCGCCCTGCCGCGCTTTGCCCGCAAAGGGGACCGCTTTTTGTGCGGGGCCGTGGTGCATAATTATGCCGATAAAAAAGGCCAGCTCAAATTGAGTGCGGCGGCCACCGGGGCCGTTAAACTGGTGCCGGAAGAAAAGACTATCCATGTGGCAAAAGGGACGTCGCAAGCCGTGTATTGGGATTGTGAGGCTATGGAAAACGGCCCGGCTGAAATTGCTTTTACGGCCCGGGGCGCACAGGAAAGTGACGGCGTAAAAGTGAAGTTTACGGTGGAAACGGTGGAAAAAGAGCAAACTTTATCCACTTATGCCGCTACTGCTTCCACCCAAAAGGAAGTTTTGCAAGAGCCGGAAAACCTCAATTTGCAGGGCAATAACCGGGTGGAAACGGCGGTTTCTTCCACCGCGCTTGTAAACTTGAAAGGCTCCATGCTGTATTTGCTTACTTATCCGTACGATTGTTTGGAACAAAAAATGTCTAAAATCTTGCCTGTGGTGCAAGGGGCGGATTTAATTGATGCGTTCAAATTGGGCGACACCGCCGCATTGCGCCAACAAACGCAGGCCATTTTGGACGAAATTGCCAAATACCAGTATCCGTCGGGCGGGTTTGCCTATTGGCCGGACGCCCTGCCGGACCCGTATGTGACGGCTTATGCGTTGGAAGTAAACTATTTGGCCAAACAAAAAGGCTACCGCGTGGACGAAAAAGCGTTGTCCGCCGCCGTAAAATGGCTTAAAAATTCGTTCGGCACGCAAAACCGCATGGCCTACCCGTATTCCCAGGCGGAAAAAGACACCGCCCACGCGTACGCCGTATATGTGCTGGCGCTATACAACCAAAAAGAAACCGCGCGCTTTAATACCTTGTATATGAAGCGCGAAAACCTGCCGCAGGCGGCGGTGGCTTACTTGTTAAAAGCCTCTGTGTCCGGCAAATACGGTTCCGCCGCAGAACGGCAAAACCTGGCGGATTTATTGCTTGCCGGGGCCGTTATTCTGCCCAATACCGTTCACTTTCAGGCTTCGTCCGCCTTGCCGTGGCTGCATTTTGAAGACGTCAAAACCACCGCCATTACCTTGGATGCCGCCCTGCAAGCCGGGGTGGAAATGCCCGCTCCGTACAAGGTGGTCAACTGGCTGATGACCCAGCTAAACGCGCACGGCCGTTGGGAAAACACCAGTGTAAACGCGGCGGTATTCGGCGCGTTGGATACTTACTACCGCAAGCAGGAAAGCGCGGAGCCGGATTTTACCGCGGCTATCCAGTTAGGGGCCGCCCAAAAATTAACGGCTTCTTTTGCGGGGCGCAGTGTAAACGCGCAAACCTTTGCGGTGCCGTTTAGCCAAGTGTATGCGGCGGGGAAAGAAGCTCCAGCCGTGTTTACCAAAAACGGCTCCGGCACACTGTTTTATGCGCTCAGCCAAGTGTACGCGCCGCTGTATTTTGATACGCCGGTGGACGCCGGGTTTAGCGTAAAACGCGCCCTTACCACGTTGGACGGCAAAGCCGTGCAAGCGTTTAAGGCCGGGGAACGCTACAAAGTGACGCTGACGGTAAAATCTTCCGGATCCCGCTCTTTTGTGGTGCTGGAGGACTTTTTACCGGCCGGGTTTGAATTAGTGAGTACGGCCCTGGCTACCGAAAGTCAGGTTGATGTAGCCGTGGCGGACGAAGCCACCGCGGACGGAGCCGACTTGCAAACGCCGGATTGGGGGAGCTTCTTTAGAAGTGAACAGTATGACTCTCGCATTGTGGCATTTGCCGATTATTTATCCGCCGGGGAACATACGTTTACTTATTTGGTGTCTTCCACGGTGCCGGGCACGTTTGCATACCCGAGTGCCTGGGCGCACATGATGTATGAGCCGGCGGTGTTCGGCCGCACGGCTACCCAAACCCTGCGTATAGAACCGTAATGAAAAAGTTTGTTTTACTGGCCGTTTGTTTATGTTTTCTTCCCCGTCTGTCCGGCGGGGAAGAAATTTCTTTGGCGCCGTCTTTGCAAATTTATGACCGCTACGGCGTACCCATGCGCGGGTATTTATCCCAACAGCAAACGTATTTCCGCCCGGTAGAATTGGCCCAAGTATCGCCCTGGCTTATTTTGGCGGCGGTATCGGCCGAAGACAAACGCTTTTTTATGCACCCGGGGGTGGACTATAAAGCCATTTTGCGCGCCGCGTGGCAAAACGCCAAAGAGGGGGAAGTGGTGTCGGGCGCGTCCACCATTACCCAGCAGTTGGCGCGCGTAATTGAGCCGCGCCCGCGCACATTGTGGGGCAAAGCCAAAGAGGCGTGGAACGCGCTGCTATTGGAGCGCGGAAAAACGAAAGAAGAAATTTTGGAAGAATATTTTAATTTGTTGGAGTTCGGCGCGCTGACCCAAGGGGTAGAGGCGGCTTCCAATTATTACTTTGGTTGTCCGGCGGCGGAGTTGTCCGTCGCGCAGGCGGCCACTTTGGCGGGAATGATTCAATCCCCGGTGCGTTTTGACCCCGTCAAACATCCCCAGTCTTGCCAAAAGCGCCGCAACGCGGTTTTGCGGCTGATGCGCCAAAACGGTTTTATAGACCAAGACGTTTACCAAATGGCCCTGGCCGAGCCGCTCACCCTGCAAGCGGCCCCGCGGCCGTTTTCCGCTCCGCATTTTACCCGCTATTTGGCGCAACTGGCCGGGCCGGATACGGCGGATATTTACAGTACGTTGGATGCGCGCGTGCAAACCCGCGCGGCGCAAATTGTGCAAAACCAACTGGCGCGCTTCACGCAGGAAAACGTGACCAACGCCGCCGCGGTGGTGCTGGATAACCGCACCGGGGGCGTGTTGGCGTATGTGGGCTCTGCCGATTTTAACGATACCCGCCACGCGGGGCAGGTGGACGGCGTGCGCGCGTTGCGCCAGCCGGGCTCCGCCTTAAAACCGTTTGTGTATGCGCTGGGGATGAATAAGGGGTTTTATCCGTCTTATATGATGAAAGATGAAGACACCTTTTTTGAAGACGGCTACCGCCCCCGCAATTATGACGGCACTTTCCACGGGTGGGTCAGCGCGCGTAAAGCGCTAGCGTGTTCTTACAACATTCTGGCGGTCAAGGTGGCCGCGGTGGTGGGCGCGCCTACCCTACTGGCCGGGTTGCGCCAACTGGGGCTTACTACGCTAAATAAACCGGCCTGGTTTTACGGGTTGGGGCTTTCACTAGGCGCGGGCGAGGTGCGGCTATTGGATTTGGCGGGCGCGTATGCCACGTTGGCGCGCGGCGGGCTTTATAAGCCGGTTTTACTGGCCGAAACCCCGGTTATCGGCGGGCCGGGCGCGGTGCGGCGCGTGTTTGACGAGCGCGTGAGCTTTTTGGTGACGGATATGCTGAAAGATAACGCGGCGCGGGCGGATGCGTTCGGGTTAAATTCGCCCTTACAGGTACCGTTTGAAATGGCCGCCAAAACAGGCACTTCCAAAGATTACCGCGATAATTTTGCCGTCGGCTATACCCCGCGGTGGACGGTGGCGGTTTGGGCCGGAAATTTTGACGGCTCGCCCATGCGCCGCGTGTCCGGCATTGCGGGCGCGGCCCCCATTCTGCACGATTTAGCCGTTTATATGCAAAGCGTTTACCCCAGCCCGCGTTTTACATTGCCGGACGGAGTAAAAGCCGTGACGGTGTGCGCGCAAAGCGGGCTGCCCGCCGGGAAAAACTGCACACGCACGCAAACGGATTATTTTTTGGCGGACAAACTGCCGGATAGTATTTGTGACGGCCGCCACCAAGCGTTAGCCCCGGCGGCGCGTATCACGTTCCCGCAAAACGGAGATGTTTTTAAGTGGGACCCGGCCGTCGCGCCCGATTCCCAGCAAATTTTATTTCAGGCCGAGGCGGCGCACCCGGAATTTTGCCAATGGGTGTTAGATAAAAAAATAAAAGGGCAGGGGAACAATGTGTGGTGGAAAATTACGCCCGGCAAACACCGTTTGGCCTTGCGTTGCGGAGCCGAAACGGACACCATCCGCTTTGAAGTATTACAATAACCCGGGGCGCTTTTAAGTAAGCTGTTGCTCTTGGGATATTGGAAAAATCTTTTTTACCGCGGGCGGCGCAGGGCGCGGGCCGCTTCTTTTACTTCGGGCGGCACGCGGAACGATTCCTGCATTTTTTGAATGGCTTTGTTGTGGGTAAATTTGTCCAGCGTGTTTTGTTGTAAAAATGTTAAAACTTCGTGCGGTATGCTCACTGCCAGTTCCGCCAAGGCCCATGCCACCGCCATTTGGGCATAAAAAGCCTGTGTTGGCGGCGTTTTGAGCCGTTGGATTAGCCGCGCGGCATAAGGCGGTTTAGCAAAATGGAACAGGCCCGTCACTACCGCTGTGCGGAAAAAATACTCCCGCTTATCCTTAAAATACGGCTGTAAAAATTCCCATGTTTCTTGCGGGTGCGTGCGCGCCGTGGTAAAGCCGGCACAAAAGCAATCGCAAACACTCCAACAGTTTATGCGGGGGATAAATGTTTCGGCCCGCTTAAATGCTTCCTGCGGCGTGCCTTTCAGTAGGCCGATAATAATGCCTTGGAGCATAATTTCTTCCAAAGAATCTTGGGTAAGGTGCAAAAGCGCCTCTGCCCCGTAGCGGCGGACGAGTTCTTTGGCCAGTTGGCGCAACGCGGGCATACGCACCCCCAGTAGCGGGGTGGAAACCCCCGGCAGGAGTGCGGCCGAAAACAGGCGGTATTTTTCATCTGCCAGTTGGTTTAGGCGGGCTTTAATATCCATATTAGGTATTTTAGCAAAGGTATATTTGCGCGGGCAAAATAGTATAATAAATTAACCGCATTTGATTTGCGTTTTATTCCCTTTTTGTTGGAGTTTTTTTATGACTAATACCGCGCAGGATATGGCCAACGCCAAAGAAACCATTTCTAAAGAAATACAATGTCTGCAAAAGTTGGAAGAATTATTGGGCGAACAGCCGCTTTCCGCCGTGTTGGATATTTTGCAAAACACGCGGGGGCGCATTATTTTTACGGGCATGGGTAAGTCCGGCATTATTGCACAAAAAATTGTGGCTTCGCTGGCGTCTACCGGCACCCCGGCTTTTTTTATTCACCCGGCCGAGGCCAGCCACGGGGATTTGGGGATGATTACCCCGGAAGATACCGTGGTGGCTATTTCCAACAGTGGGGAATCTAAAGAATTGGCGGATGTGTTAAACTACTGCAAGCGCTTTGATATTAAGCTAATCGGCCTGACCAAAAACCCGCAAAGCACGTTAGCCAAAAATGTGGATTTTGTGCTGGCGTTGCCCGTCACGCCGGAAGCGGACCCGCTGGGGCTGGCGCCTACGTCGTCCACCACGGCTACTCTGGTGTTGGGGGACGTGTTGACGGTGGCCCTGATGGCGCGTAAAAAATTTACCAAGACGGATTTTCAAGTGCGCCACCCGGGCGGCAAATTGGGGGCCGTGTTGCAAACGGTAAAAGACGTTATGCACTCCGGCGCGGAAATGCCGCTTTTGCCGCAAGATGCGCCGGTATCGGCCATTTTGATAGAAATGAGCAAAAAGCGCCTGGGGTGCGTGGGGTTCAGCGGCAAAGACGGCCGCTTAACCGGCATTTTTACGGACGGCGATTTGCGGCGCAATATGTCGCCGGAGCTGTTCCACAAAACCGGGGTGGATATTATGACGGTAAACCCCAAACAGGTACCGCCGGATATGATGGCCGCCGAGGCCCTGCGCATTATGAATGCCAAAAAAATTACCACCCTGTTTGTCACGCAAAATGAAAAACCGCTGGGCGTGGTGCATGTACACGATTTGTTAAAATTGGGGTTATAAATTAAGGGGGATTTATGTGGAAAGAACTACTGGAACGCGCGTTTGGCCTGCCTGAACTAATTGCAACGGTGGCGATGGTTATTTCGGTAATTATCTATGCGGCCGTTTATTGGTTCAAGGGGGCCAAAACCAACGAAGATGACCTCCAGAAAATGTGGGAGGATGAAAAAAGAAAAACTTTTTTGTATTATAACCCGCCCAATGCCCCGCAGTTTATCCGATATGCGCGCAACGGAGAAACGGAAAAATTGCAGGAAATGCTGAATACCGGCTCCGTCAATATCAATCAAACGGATTCCAACGGCAATACCGCGTTAATTGCCGCCGCGTGGAACGGCAAAACCCAAACCGTGTTGTTTTTGTTAAAATCGGGCGCGGACGCGTATTTGCGCAATCAATCTTTAACGGATGCCGCCAATGCGGCTTGCAATAATGACAAGTTGGAAACTTTTTCCGCCATGTTGGAGTACGGTTTGGACGCTGGCAAAATGTCTTTTGGGGGGAAACTGCTGGTGATGTATTTATCCGGCAAAAACCGTACCGACTTGTTGGAAAGCGTATTAAAACAATGCGGCGGCGTGGCGGACCCGGCCTCGGCCTTGTGGAGCGCGTGCAATGCGCTGGAAAAGAACAATTTAGCCTTGCTTTTATCTTATAAGGCAGACCCCAACGCCGCCAATGAACTGGGGGAAACCCCGCTCATGGCGTTGGCATCTGCTTTGCCGGAAACGGACGGACAAAAGCAAATTCAAAAGGAAATGGCGGTTATGCTTTTGGAGGCCGGCGCGGATACGGCCTGCCATGACAGAGAGGGATTAAGCGCCGAGGATATTGCCAAACAATACCACGCGGACCCGGCTTTTATCCAATTAATCAAACTCCGCCGCGCAAGCGAAGAATGGGTGCGCACCCGCTAATTAAAATTTGATAAGAAACGCGCTCTGCCCTCCTACCGAAACTGGGGTGTCCTGCGCGGCGCGGGATTGGCAAAAGTCTTTCCCGGCGCTGTTTAGGCCCTGGCACGCCAACTGCAAAAAATTATCCGCAGTGGTTAATTTGTATTGGGCGTGGCGCGCTTCTTTTTGTTCAAATTCCGCTTCCCAGCAGTATTCTTTGCCCGGCTCCGGGCGGCAAGTAATGTGCAAGGTAAAATATTTTAAGGGGCTTTCTTTTTGGGCGCGTGATTCTATGCGGCGCGCTTGCGCTTCGTCTAAGGGGCGGCCCCGGTAAAAATTTTTAGTCCGGCCCCATAGCACCACGGCTTCCGTCATGCGCGCGCTTTCCGCGGCGTTAAAATAATACGGCACCGCCACGGCGGATAACACGCCTATAATGAGTACCGCTATTAACAATTCTATCAGCGTAAATCCGTTTTGCATAAGTAAAGCCCTATTCAATTTCGGCCAAATAAGCATTTACCAAGGCGGTTATTTCCGCTTCTTTGGCGGGGATACCTAAGCCCCAGGCGGCCTCTTGCACAATGCTTTTGGCCTCGGCGCACAGGCCGTCTTGTAATTGGGCCAAATTGAGTATGCGGTCCATACGCAAATAGGCTTCCAACACGGTGGCTTTTTGCTTGCCGAAACTGGCGCGCAAAGCACAAGTGTTGCTCATTTTCAGGCGGAAGTACACCGTGCCGCCAAAGGAAATGTGGTTTAAGTATTTCAGCGCCGTCACTAAAAACAAAATCAGCTCTTGGGTGAGTTTTTCAATAGAAACCACGCGGGCCTCGTGCCCGTTAAAATCTTTCATTTCCCCGGCAATCCGTTTATCCATGAGCAGGCCATAGGCGTTAAATTCCGTCATTTTATGCACGCCTTTTTGGTTGCTGATGACGGCCGCGCCGTCTTGCAAGGGTTGGATGGGGTACTCCTCCGGCGCCGTATGCCCAAACCACGCATCCGTGGCACATTCGCGGATAATTTCCGGTATTTGGCGGTAATCCGTCAGTGGTTCTTCCGGGTAGAAGGGGGAAACGGACAGCGTGCAAACAGGCAGATTGGCTAATTCCGTATTTTTCAGTTTTAAGTAATTTTCAAAATGGCTTTCGGCTTTATCGTACAAAATATGGCGCAACCGTTCGGATTTTTGGCGGTGGTCTAACAGCCAGGGCAGGCGCTCCGGGTGAACAATGGCTTCCGGGCGGCTGCTTTGCCCGGTGCGGACGTATGCGCGCTTGCTTTTGCCCACCAAATGCGGGGTTAAATTGCTTTGCGGAATGTTGACCACCACAAACATACGGTTGTTCGGCCCAATGCAGGTGTTGATGTCCACAAACACAATGGGGTCAATGTATACCTGTATGATGTCTTCTATCGTACTGCGGATTTTTTCGTGATACGGCATACCGGTAAACGGCGGGGCCGGTTTGTCGTCTTTATCGTCCTGCACGCCAATAATAATGGTGCCGCCCAAGGCGTTGGCAAAGGATGCAATCGTTTTGGCGAATTTTTCTTTATTTTTGGGCAAGCAGTATTTGTAATCTAACTGCTTTCCCTCGGGAATACCCCGCTTGCAAAAGTCCACCACATCTTGAAAGGTCAAATCATTAATCGGTTTATTGAACAGCATAATAGCCTCTTTTGGCAAGTGCGCCGCTTAATTTATTATAATAAAATTAGTTGCTTATAAAGCATTTTTTTAGAACTGTAAAAAAGTATGTTAAACCAAACCGATACACTGGCTAATGTGCTGGCTGAAAAATTTATCACAACCGCCCCCCAAGCGGCGGGGCGTGTTTTGGGTTCCATGGCCACGCACGAGGTGGTGCTTTTGGTATCTCCCTTAAAAGCGCAAACGCTGGTGACGTGCTTTAACAATATGGAGCCTTGCAAGGCGGCGGCGGTGTTGCGCCGTTTGCCCGCGCGGCAGGCCGGGTATGTGTTTTCCCGCCTGGACGTTATGCAGGCGGCGCGGATGATGAAGGAATTTTCCCAGCCGTACCGGGAAAAACTGTCCGCCTCCTTAAAGCCGGAATTTGTGGCGCTATTAAAGGGGGCGCTGGCGTTTGCCCCCAACAGCGTGGGCGCGCGGATGAGTACGGATTTTGTATCCGTTAAGACGGACGCCAAAGCGGCTGACGTAATAGAACGCTTAAAAAATATGCCCCGCAAAAAATTGCCGCCCGTTTGTTTTGTGACGGCCAAAGACGGCCAGTTAAAAGGCGCGGTGCGCGTGGCGGAACTGCTGTTTTATCCGGCGGATAGCGCGGTGGGCTCTTTGATGAGTGCGGATTATGCCGTTTTAACGCCCGGCGAGGGGGAACCTTCCGCCATGCAAAAATTTAAGGCGTGCCAGTGGCCTTTGCTTCCGGTGGTGGACGGGCAAAACAAGCTGCTCGGCGTGCTTTCCCCCAAGTTGGCGGCCGATGTACAATCCCCCAAAAAACATTGGCTCAAACGCTTGTTTAGGCGCAATAAATAAAAAATTCCCATCTATAAAAAAGGCCCTCCGTGCGGAGGGCCTTTTTAGTCTTGTAGCAAGGGTAAAATTAGTTGATTTCTTTAATTTCCACATCAAAAACCAATTCTTTACCGGCTAACGGGTGGTTGAAATCCAAGGTAATTTCTTTTTCGCCGATTTCTTTTACCACTGCGCGGAATGTGTGCCCGCCGTTGGAAGCACCCACCATATCGCCTACTTTTAATTCGTTGGCGTTGGAAATGGCTTCTTTCGGTACGCGCTTAATGGCTTCTTGCAATACCAGGCCGTAGCCTTCTTCCGGCTTGACGGTGACGGTCTTTTTGTCGCCCACTTTCATACCCAAAAGTTCTTTTTCCAACCCCGGGATAATCATACCCGCACCGTGGGTGTATTCCAGCGGCCCGCGCCCGGCGGAAGTATCGGCTACTTTGCCGTCAACGGTGAGGGTATAGTCAAATTTTGCTTTGGAACCTTCTTTAATCATATTTTTCTCCTTTGCCGCAGGAACCCTGGGACGTTTTGTTTTAACTTTTACATTGTACCAGTTTTGGCGCTGTTTTGCGCAATAAAACCCCCGCCCTGTTATGGGGCGGAGGCACCAACGCGTTGGTTGGGGGGAGGTAAACCGCGCCCCCCGGGCGGTATCAAACGGTGCTACAAAACTATTGTTAAAAATTTAGGTTCCGGCGGCAAGTGCAAAAAAGGGTTAGAGGGTTTGAAGTTAAAAAATTTTGCGCCCGGGAGCGTATTTAGCTATAATGGGTATTGTAAATAGTTGAAAAATCCATAAACTATGTTTAGTGGAGGAATTTATGAAGAAAGGTTTTACACTTATTGAGTTGTTAGCCGTGGTACTGATTATGGGCATATTGGCTTCCGTGGCTATGCCGAAGTATACCCGCAGTTTGGACCGCGCCCGCATGGTGGAGGCGGAACAAATGTTGGCTCCTATTTATGAGGCGCGCGAACGGGTGCGTATTGAAAACGAGGCAAACGGAAACAATGAAACCATTACGGCGGATATGTTGGATATCGGTATCAAAAATATCACATCCATAGAGGGGCAGTTAATCCGCACGCCTAACTATACTTACAGTATTGGGGAAGAAAATGTGGTGCAAGCCCGGTTGGAAAAGGGCAATAATGTAAAAGGCACTGTTTTTGCGTATGACGGGACCAATATGTATTGTTGCAATCCCGGAAAGACGGATACCGGAAAGACGGATATTTGCGAAGAGATTTTTAATATATCCAAGAAACACTGTTTTTAGTAGAGGAAATTTATGAAAAGAAATAAAAAAGGTTTTACCTTGGTGGAAATTTTAACGGTAGTGCTGATTGTGGGCGTATTATCTGCCGTGGCGTTGCCGCAATACCGCCGCGCTGTGGAGCGCTCCCGGGCGACGCAAGCCCTCGGCGGGCTTAAAAACTTGTATGATTCCAGCGAACGCCTGGCGGTGGATTTGGGGTATGACGATTATGAATCTTTGTATGCTTCCGGCAAGGATGATATAGGTATTGGCCGTTTTGATATGTTCCAGGATAGCGGCGCAGGCACCGCAAAAAATTCCGTACTTACGACTTCTGATTTTATTTATAGTATTCCAAACGGCACGCTGATTGCCGCCAAAAGAAATGGTAAAAAATATGACGGCTTTTGTATTATTTTCCGCCGGGAAGACCAAAAGCTGTTTTGTGTGGGCTCTGCCGAATATTGCAATACCATAGATGTTGAACACGACAACACAATCGGCGGCTGTTAAGCAAGGGGAAATTATGATGAAAAAAAATGGTTTTACATTAATGGAATTATTGGTAGCCGTTGTGATTATGACCATGTTAATTACTATGGCCGTACCGCTGTATGAAAAAACGGTGGAAAAATCCCGCGCGGCAGAAGCCCGCGCTCTGCTTAAAAAAATGTCCGATTCTAAACAGCGGCTTTTAGTTTCTATGGAAATGGACGATTGGTCTACCATTCCCACGGCTTTTACGGCCAACAGTTTGGACGTCAGCACCCCCGGCACACCCTATGGCACCGGCGCGGAGGCGAGGCTGCATACCAAGTATTTTGCTTATAGGTTTTTCCCGACTGGGTGCGTTGACGATAATATGTGTATGTGTGCCAGACGCCTAAGCGGGGATACGGCCGGGGTGGCGTTTTGGTACTCCCCGGGCGGGACTGGCGGACAATTCTTTTGTACCGGTTCCAACGAACAATGTGCTATATACGGTATGAAATCTTCCGGTGCTACGCCGTGTTAATTAAACTTTGAAATTAAAAACCCCGCTTTGGCGGGGTTTTTTTATGGGGTAAATGGCGGGGCTACACTTTGGCTCCGGCGGGCACGTCGGCGGTAATCCATTTATTGGCCCCCAAAACGGCACCGTCGCCAATGTTTACATTTCCTAAAACGGTGGTTTCGGCATAGATAATTACATAGTTGCCGATGTTCGGGTGGCGTTTAATGCCTTTTACGGGGTGGCCGTTTTCGTCCAGCGGGAAGCTCTTGGCCCCCAGCGTGACCCCTTGGTAAAGTTTTACATGCGCGCCGATAACGCACGTTTCCCCAATTACAACCCCGGTGCCGTGGTCAATAAAAAAGGCCGGGCCGATTTGCGCCCCGGGGTGAATATCAATGCCGGTTAAACTGTGGGCATATTCCGTAATAATGCGCGGGATAAGCTGTACGCCTTGCGTTTGCAGGGCGTGGGCCAGGCGGTAATAAGCCACCGCCAAAACGCCCGGATAGCAAAGCAGGGGTTCCACTTCACTAATGGCGGCGGGGTCGCCCTCAAACGCGGCTTGCACGTCCGAAATAATCAACCGTTGTATTTGGGGCAGTTGCGCAAAAAAACGCTGGGTAATGCACTGGGCTTGCGCTTTGCAGAGGGTGCAATCCCCACGGGTTTCGCACATAAAGCACATGGCATTTAGGATTTGCTTTTCTAACTTTTTGGCGCATTGGGCCAATCTCCGCGCCGCGCCAAACCGCCGCGCCAAGGGCGGGTATTGGAATAAATAGTCTTTCAAATCCGCCACCACCGCCACTACCGTTTTGGTGTCCGGCGTAAATTTGGCCTGTTGGTGGAAGCGCCGGTTGAACGCCTCTTTTAATTCTTTGCTTAATGCGTTAAAATCTGTTTTCATTTTACATTTTGAAGTCTTCGCCCAAATACAGGCGGCGGGCGTTTTTGTCGTTAAGCAGGGTGTTTTGGTCGCCCTCTACCAAAATTTTACCGTCGTAAATCAGGTACGCGCGCTCCGTAAGCGGCAGGGTTTCGCGCACGTTGTGGTCTGTAATTAACACGCCAATCCCTTTGTCTTTGAGCTTAAAAATCATTTTGCGCAAATCCGCCACGGTGATGGGGTCAATCCCCACAAACGGTTCGTCTAATAAAATAATTTTGGGGTTGCTAATCATACAGCGGGCAATTTCCATGCGGCGCTTTTCTCCGCCGGAAAGCGTCCACGCTTTTTGCTTGGCCAGGCGGGTTAAGCCAAATTCTTCCAACAGTTCTTCCACGCGGCGTTTTTGTACGGTTTTGTTGCTTTCAATGCGCTCCAATACGGCTAGCAGGTTTTCTTCTATGGTCAGCCCCTTAAAAATGGTGGGCTCCTGCGCCAAATAGCCTAAACCGTGGCGCGCGCGCTTGAACATGGGCAGTTGGGTGACGTCGTCGTTATCAATAAATACTTTGCCGCTGGTGGGGCGGATAAAGCCCACCAACATATAAAAAGAGGTGGTTTTCCCGGCGCCGTTGGGGCCCAATAAACCCACAATCTCGCCGGATTTTACATGAATATTTACGCCTTTTACTACCATGCGGTCTTTATATACTTTTTTGATTTCTTCGCTGCGCAGTTCCATAGTAAACCTCATTAAAATTTATCGTTAATTTCCGCTTTGTTTATTTCGTCCGACACCAGCCACCCCTGCACCTTGCCTTTCAGGCTGAGCAGGCGGGTTTCGTTTTCCGCTTCGGCGCGGTCGGCAATGACGGCAAACTGCCCCTGCTCGGTTTTGCCTTGCAACAGCGTGCGGGAGCCGAACGCATAGGATTGGTTGTTTTTGCCGTCCATAACCAAGGTGTCCGCCGTCATGGTGTATTGCGGCGTGGAAAGTTTAACGCCGCCTTCCAACACGGCATATTGGTCGTTTTGGCGGGCCAAAACGCGCTCAGCCGTCACGGTGGCGGTACCTGCTGGAGTGGGCCGGGTAATCGTCACGTCTTGATACAGGCGGTACGTTTTGGTATTGGTGTCAAATTCGGCTTTGCGGGCCTGCGCATGGGTAGCGGTGCCTTGCGCATCTTGATAAGTTAGATAAACAAAACGGTTTTTGCGGGCGGAAAGGCGGCCTTTGCCGGTTTTATAGTTATAGCGGCCGTCGTCTGCCTTAACTTCATAGAGCGGGCCGTTTTTTTCGGCCTGTTTGATGTAAATGTTTCCGGCGGCGGAAAAAGTGCTTTTGGCCCTATCGGACAAGGCATAATCCGCGCGGAAGGTATAAACGCCGTTATCGTAGGAAACGTGGCCCTTAAATTCTTCCTGTTGTTTTTCGGGATAAACGGTCCAGCTGTCACTGGCAATCAGGCCGCCCAGCGTTTGCGGGGCGTTGAATTTGGGCGTTTTGCGTTTCAGTGCGTCTTTGGCGCGGGAAATTTTGGGCCCCGGCGCGGGAACGGCCGGGCCTTCCTGCTTAACGGTGGCACACGCCGCCGCTAACCAGGGGATAGAAAACAGGATAAACAGGCGCGTTATTTTCATTTTAATTGCCCCTTGAGTTCTTTGACGGTGGCCGGCAGGGCGGTGGATTGTTTCTTAAATTCTATTTGCGTTAATTTGGAGTTGGTTTCCACCCCGTGTTTGGCTACCGTGCGCACGCCGCCGCGGGTGACAACGGTTTTTTTGTCGCTCCAAACGCGGTCTTTATCCACATCATAATAAATGTGGTCCGTTTCCAACGTCAGGCCGTGTATCAAAGAAACCGCTTTTACATGGCCTTGCAGGGTGACAAGCCGCTGTGCATAATTAAACACCCCGCGTTCCGCGGTCACTTTTCCGGCATCTTTTCCGTTGTCTTTCCAAAGCAGTTCCGGCGCCACCAAAGCGGCGTTTTGCAAGTCGGAAAAGTCCACATCCCGGGAGTTTAATATCCATCGTTTTTGGCTGTCTTTGGATTCAAAAATGGATACGGCATTGGCCCGCTGCATGCCCGGTTCTTCGTTGGGGGAAAAATCTTTTTTCCCTTGGCAGGCGGCGGTGGCTACAACGGCAAAAAATAAGTACAAAAGTTTTTTCATGGGTGTCCTTCCCCGGTCAGCCAGGGGGTAGTTTGCGGCGCGGGCACTTTGGGGGCAAAGGGCGGCGGCAATTTGTTTACCAATAATTTAAGCCCCGCAAAAGCCAGTAGCACCAGTACCGCCAGCACGCCCAAGGTTTTGGCGTGCCAGGTAAAAGTGGGGCTCCAGGGCCGGGGCGTATTTTTTGCCATTATTTGAATTTTTTAACCACCGCATCTATGGCGCAGAGTTGTTGGCACATTTTTTCCGCTTGTGCAAAATTAAGCGAGTTTGCGCCGTCGGAAAGTGCATGGTCCGGGTCCGGGTGGGATTCAAAAAACACGCCCGCAATTCCCAAGGCCGTGGCGGCTTTGGCTAATACGGGGGCCATGGCCCGGTTTCCGCCGGTACAGGCGCCGGCCGCACCCAGTTTTTGCACGGAGTGCGTGGCATCAAACACCACCGGGTAGCCAAAACTTTTCATAATTTCCAACGAGCGCATATCCACAACCAGGTCGCCATATCCAAAGCAGGCGCCGCGTTCCGTTAGAATGATTTTTTTGTTGCCGCGGGATTCTATTTTTTTGATGATTTGCTCCATGGCTCCCGGGGCTAAAAATTGGCCTTTTTTTACATTAATGGCTTTGCCGGTATCCGCGCACGCCAACACTAAATCCGTCTGGCGGCACAAAAAAGCCGGTATTTGCAAAATATCCGCGGTTTGGGCGGCTTCTTCGGCCTGCCAAGGCTCGTGTACGTCCACTACTAACGGAAGCCCCGTCAGCTGTTTAGCTTCCTGCAAAATTTTCATACCGGCGGCTAAACCCGGCCCGCGGTACGCATCCACAGAGGTACGGTTGGCTTTATCATAAGAAGCTTTTAGAATGTAAGGATGCTTTGTTTTGGCGATAATCGCTTTCAGCTTTTTTACCGTGGTGAGGTATTGTTCCCGGCTTTCAATGACGCACGGGCCTGCCATAAACGCCAAGGGCAGGCGGTTAGATAATTTAATAGGGCCGATTTGAATAGTTTTTTGCATATATTTAATGATAACAAATTTACAACGGCTTTTTGCCGTGTAAAACGGAATTTTTTGGGGGTTATTTTACCCCGGTGCTGCCGAAACCGCCTTCCCCGCGGGAAGTGTCCGTCAGTTCGCTGACTTCTTCAAAAGCGGGGTAGAGAGTGGGCAGTACCACCAGTTGCGCCACCTTTTGCCCGGCTTCAAATACAAAATCCTGCTCGTTGAGGTTGTACATACATACAATCAATTCTCCCCGGTAAGGGGCGTCCACCAGGCCGGCCATGGCTTTAATGCCCTTGCTTTCCACCGAGCTTTTACCCCAGATAATGCCGGACGTGTTTTCCGGCAGTTCTACGGCAATACCCGTGTGTACTTTGGTAATGGCGCGCGCCGGCAATACCGTGCGTTCCAGGGCAAACAAATCCGCGCCCGAGTCCGTCGGGTGCGCCCGCTGGGGGAGTTTGGCGAGGGGGGATAATTTTTTTACTTTCATAATGATTGGTTTAATTTGCTCATTTGGTATAGGGCGGTATCGGCATAAATTTTAGCGGCATTTCCGCCCCGTTTGGATAAAATGCTTAATTGCGGCACCAGCGTTTTAAGCAGGTTTTTATCAAAATCCGGGTCGTTGGAATACTCCCCGGCTTGCGGGCTGGCCAGTACCCCGGCCATATAAGCGGCGGCGCGGGCGGCGTTGATTTGGGTGTTGGTGTCTTTGGCTTCCAACCCTTGTTTTACGCCGTTAATGGCGTTGCCCGTCATAAACCCGAGGGCCAGCGCATAGGTGTTGGCTTGCGGAGAGTCGTAATCCTGGCGGAGATTTTTTAAGGTTTCTTCCAATGTATAGTTGCTGTTTTTAGCCAGTGCCACGGCCACGGCGGAGCAGGCTTCGCTTTCCAGCTCTTTTTTAGCGCGTTTTAGCAGGAATTTGGCGGCTTCTTTGGTTTGTAAATCGCCCAACCATTCCACGGCGGCGGCCCGTACTTTGACATTAGAAGATAACGCCGCCTGTTTTAAGTATTTTACGGTTTGTTTATCTCCGTTTGAAATTAAATTCATCGCGCGCTGTGCAAAGGCTTCGTCGTAAATATACATATTCACTACTTGGTCGGCATATTCGGTGCTTTGCGGATAAATAATCGTGTAGGCGGTGGCGGCGTAAGCGCTCAAGGCGTTATCCTGGCTGTGGGCGGAATCGGCCAGCATGGGTAAAAATTCTTCGTAATTGTTCCCCATAGCGGTTAAAATAACGGTGGCAAATACTTTTTTGAGCGGGTCCTGGCTTTGCAAAACAATGTTGAACAACGCCGGCTCCTGCTGGGCGGGCGGCGGCAAACGCACCAAACTGGCTCCGGCGGCAAAAACTTCAGCCGGGTTTTTAGAGGTGCGGAATAAATTGAGAACCGTTTGGTTTTCTTGCAAGGTGCGGCTTCCTTTTTGCAAAAGGGGCAGTGTGTCTTGCGTTTGGGCACAGGCGGGGGCGGTAAATAACGCGGCCGCCAAAAGCGTAAAAATGGTTTTATTCATGCTCGTTCTCCTATACATTTATTATATCATTTCCCGCGGGATTATTAGACGAAAAAGGACCTGCCTTTTAGGGGGGCAGGTCCGTATGAAAAAACAGGCTCTTACCGGACGCCTACGGCTTCGGCCAGGCGCTCCATGGATAAACGGTTTTGGTAGCGGTGGAGGTCGTCGCTATAAATGGAAATTTGTTCTTGCTGTTTTAAGACAACTACTTTTTTGTGGCCCAAGGCCAATAAAAAATGTAAATGGGTAGATTTTTGCATCATCCGGCTCCGTAAAATAAAACTTGTCTATATAATGTAGCGTTTTATAAACGCGCAAACAAGGGTCTTTGGACCCAAAAAACGCCTGGGCCTCTTGTTTTTTTTGTTAAAATAATTAAGTATGAAGAAACTTCTTTTTTTACTGGTTGTTTTAACGGCTCCCGTGTGGTGCGCCGCGCAAGAAACAGAGCCGCTTATTTTGTTAAATCCGGGGCGGGAAACTTTTATTAATTTCCCGTCCCAAACGTTGCCCGGTAAAACGGTCACGTTCTTTTTGCCGCAACAGGCCACGCCGCTTACGGGGCGTTATCCGGTGGTGTATGTGTTGGGGGCTATCCCAAAAAATGCGCCTTTGGCACAAGCGTTTATGGACGTCACCCCGCACAAAGCGTTGGTGGTGGGAATCAATTTAACGCCGGAAGAAATGGCGGATGCCGCCCGCGTGGTGCGTTTTTTTAAGCGGGAGCTAATCCCGTATGTAGATACGAATTATCCCACCTTGACGGATGCTTCCCACCGCGCGGTAGCCGCCCAAGGCACCGAGGGCGGGCTGTTAGCCTATGCGCTCCTGTATCAGCCGGAGTTGTTTACGCAGGCGCTGTTGGCGGAGCCGGACCCGGCCTTGTTAAATGCCTCTTATCTGCCTAAAAATATCCGCTTGGCGGCATGGGGGGATAGGCCGGTTTTATCCGCCTTGCAGGCGCGTTTGGAAAATGTAGGTTTAACCTACGGCACTAATTTTGTATTGCGTGAGGGCGAGCCGGCCAATTTGTTTGAAGAACTGCCTATGGCCTATTGGTTGGCTCCGGCGCAACAAGTAGCCCTCCGGCGTGTGCGGGCCGCTGTCACTCCGGCGCGTCTGGCGCTATCGGGCGGGGTTGCCCACTTGCAAGCCACGGCCCAACTGGCCAACGGGCGCGTGTATGATTTTTATCCGTCCGTCTTGCGGATGAGCCCGCCGTATTTGGACTACAACGCCCCGGCAGGCACGTTAAGCGTTATTTCCGGCGCGGAGCCCGCAACGGTAAAAATAAGCGGCGGCGCAGGCAAAACGGCCTATTGCACCAAAATTAGGCTTAAAAAACAATAAAAACAGGTTTTTAGGCCAAAAATCAATCAAAAAAATGTGAACTTGTCAACAGTTTTTTGAAAAAAATTGAAAAAAGCCCATTTTTTAGGCAAAAATGAATTCCTCGTCGGGAAAATCTCCTAAAAGATGGGTTTTTTACTATACAAAAGGCCGGGTTATCCACAGTTTGGGGGCGTTATCCACAGGCTAAAAGGCGGGTGTTTTTTGTGGTGGGTCAAAAACGGCTTTTGGGGGCCGGATTTGTAGAGTAAATGGCGGAGTTATCCACAGGTTATAAACAGGGTGTGGATAAGTGTGGACAAACCGTTTTTATAAAATTTTTCACGCAGATATACAGGGGTTTTGGTATAATGGGTGCAGGAGGATTTTTATGAATTTTACAAAAACCGTTTTTTTATTGGTGTTATCTTGCGCGCTTTTTGCGTGTGCTTCCAGCCAGAGCCGGGAGGACGAAATCCCGCCTGTAAAGCCGGACCCGGTTATTAAGTTGGAGGCCAAGCGCAACGCAAAACTCTACCGCCAGAGCGAGCAGCAAATGCTCAAAAGTATGAAGCTGCCCACTATTACTTATCAGTTTGACTCTATCCGCCCGCCGGAATATGCCTATGCGTTTTTGGATAAAGTAGCCAACATTATGAAAGACCAACGCCAACTGCATTTAATTTTGGAGGGGCACACGGATTTGCTGGGCTCCAAAGAATATAACTATTGGTTGAGCGGGGCGCGCGCGGCGGCGATGAAGTCCTATTTAGTAAGCCGCGGGGTGGAGGCGGACCGTATCCGCATCCATGCGTATGGAAAAGACCGCCCGCTTACGTTGGATAATTCCGACGAGGGGAGGATGACGAACAGGAGGGTGGAGTTTACGTTTACCACGCGGGAATGGAACACCGTTTATTGAGAACGGCATTTGGTAGGATTTAGATATAAACGCACAAGGGGAAAAATAACATTTTTCCCCTTGTTTGCGTTTGATGGGCAACATTTTTCCACATTTGGCCGTCTGGTCGGTCCCTAGGGGCTTATGTGGCATATAGCCACACCGCGCCCCTACTAAAGCCCGCCCATACGGCACAAATCTGAAAAAACAGCCTACAAGCAATTACTCTTGTACTAGCACGAACGGCAACGCCAAGGAAGAACGGCAAACGGCGGACAACGAACGACGAACAGGGGCGGCATTTGGTATGCTGAAATTTTAATGCGCGGGGAACAAAATAACATTTTGTTCCCCGTTCGCATTTAGTGGGCAAACAATTTTCCAAATTTAAGCCCTTTTGCGCTCCCTTTGGGCTTGAGTGGCATTTAGCCACACCGCGCCCAAACTAGCGGCGCAAAA
>ERZ1034976.376-NODE-376-length-41803-cov-6.555380_pt1 | contig 41803 bp, 60 predicted proteins | sample MGYA00520623_ERZ1034976 | MGnify/ENA primary metagenome ERZ1034976 (study PRJEB33766, sample SAMN09781774) | gut metagenome | biome: gut microbiome | host: Homo sapiens | place: Madagascar | study: EMG produced TPA metagenomics assembly of the PRJNA485056 data set... | reverse complement strand
GCTGGTTTTAGGCACCAGTTCCAACGGAGTGAGGGTTCGACCCCCTTCTCCCGCACTCTAAGTGGCTCATACGAACTTCGGTTTCGTCTGAGACAATCTCGTTGTCTGGACAGTCATTGTTCAGTTCCAGCGGGATTTCCACGCTGTTATGGTTCCCGGTAAAGCTGAATACGATTTTGAGCCGGTTGTCATCGTAAAGATATACCGCGATCAAGAACGTGTTAAACAGCTTTGCCAGGAACTTTTTGTTTTTTACGTCCCCGGCACGGAAAAGCTGAAGCCCGGCAATGAGATCATCCCGGTCGATTTCGACCAGCTCTGCTTTGGCCGTGTTGATTTTGGCGGAGAGCTTTGTTTGCTGCTCCTCAAGGTCAAGGAGCCGTGTTCGGGTGGTCGGAGTGATAATACCGGCTTCGATTGCTTTCATCAGGTTGGATATGGCCTGCTGAACAGCCGCCAGCTCATTTTCCATGGCTTCAATGTGAAGCTCATGGTCTTTTTGCTTGAAGTAGGCAATGGTGCTGTCTACGATGAAGTCTATGGTTTCATCATCCAAGCAGTACATCATAATGGCCCGCGCCACAGCATTTTCAATCACATCCCGGCGAATGGCTTTCTTTTCGCAGGTGTGTTCCAGCCGGTGCTTTTGACAGGCGTAGTAATAATGCATTTCGCCGGTCTTGCTGGTGCCAGAGATCCCGACCATATAGCTCCCGCAATGCCCACAGTACAGTTTGCCGGTCAGAAGATAGTTTTCTGCTCCGTGGCGGGCGCGTCCATAGCGGTTATCCTTTTTCATGCCGTAGGCCTCCTGTGCATCGTAGAAAAGCTCATCACTGATGATGCGCGGCATTCCACCGGGGATGCGGATGTCGCCGTATATGTAGATGCCACGGTATCTATCGTTATGGCAGAGGACATGGAAGCTGCCCTTGTTCCATTCGCGCCCTCTGGCAGTTTTGATTCCACGGGCATTGAGGTCGGCGGCTATGCTGGCAAAAAGCTCTCCAGCGGCGACCCGCGTATAAATCTCTCGGACAATGGCAGCTTTCGGTTCATCGATTTCGGGCTTGCCATCGGCGCCACGCTTATAGCCAAGCGGAAGACTGCCATTGACAAGTCCCTTTTTGGCGTTATCGTATAGGCCGCGTTTTACATCTTCGGCCATATTTTCGATGTAGAACTGGTTGACGTTCATCATCGACCGTAGCGCAAATCGTCCAGCAGCGTTATCATCAAAGTCCTCTTCAGCATAAAAGACCTTGACCCCGCAGTCAACCAGACGAGCTTCATTCACCATCGCCTGCATCATGTTTCGACCCATGCGGTTTGATTTCCATGCCAAGACATACTGGAACTTTCCGTTCTCAGCGTCACGCATCATGCGCTGGAATGCTGGGCGGTTGTCGGTGCGGCCGCTGATTGCCCGGTCTTCGTATGTCAGAGTAACTTTCAGGCTCAGCGAGGCGGCGTATTTCCGGCAAGCCTCAATCTGCTGTTCGATGGAAACATCCCGCTGGTTGTGGGACGAGTAGCGGGCGTAAATGACGGCGTCACCGCCAGTGATTTTTTGCTTTTTGCCCATAAAATACCTCCGGGTACACTTTGACAAGCCTGCCCGGAGGTGGTACAATAACATCTGTGAGGTTGGCTGTTATTGCCCTTCTGGATAGAACTGAACTGGTTTCCGTACTATCTCCGGGTAAGCTGATCTGGAACGCCTACGGTGCTGGTAACACCGTGGGCGTTTTATTTTTCGACTGGAATGCAAAACGTGCTATCTTTTAGCACAATATTGATGTATAATGATGGAAAGAACTTTGAAAGGATGTGTTCTAATGTCTACACTTGGCTCTAACCGCGTTGAAATTATCTCTGATGCAGAAACCAAAACCTTCAAAATGCTCGTGAACGGCGCAGAAATCAAACGTGTCAAAGCGTTCTCCCTGAAAGGGGATGCTTCGGATTTCGGCACAGATGTCATCATCAATTTTGATGCAGATACATTGAGTGTCCGTTAAGGCTTGAAAGTTTCAATGGTCTTGCTCACAACATTTGCAACTTTTTTGACACTGCGCAATAATGCAGTTTCACCATATTCGACTGCGCTAGGTTTTAAACTACAAGAGCCGTCAATATAAAGCTTAACATACTCGCCAGCTTTTAGTTCGGCGAGAGCATCTTGTAAGTCGCCTCGATCTACGTCAGAGAACAGCGAATCAACCTCTTCGTCAGAGAAATCTCTGGCCTCAGATTTAGGCATAGTTTTGCACTTATCGCTGTACGCTTTATACAGCTTCAGCAATGCCTTTTCTGCGAGTCGTGTCATTTTTTCTCCTTTTCGCCCACCATGTTACCACATGGATGGGCGTTTTTATTTTGCCGAAAAACGGAAAAATCCACCAAAACGCTGACAGCGTTGCAGCATCCTGTTATATTTGAGCCACTTCCGGGAGCAAATACGGCAGAAAAGAGGTGGACTATGTGGAGGACAAGAAATTTGAAGATGAACTGAAAGAACAGCTTCGGAAGATTTCTGTCAAGCAACGGATAATACTACTCCGACTTATTCGCTCTGAGCGAGAAACTGAATGTAGCTCAGGGCCTGCTGCTTTTTCTCAGAACTGAGGTTTGAAACCGCTTTCATAATTTCTGCATCTAACTCGTCCTCAACAGAGAGGGCGAGCTTTTTGTTTTCGGGGTCATCAAACATTAAGTCTACGGGCATATCATCGACATTCACCAGCAAGTCTGTAAGAGTCATGCCCATTCCAGACGCAAGTTGCTTTAACTTTGGAAGGGTAGGGGTGACAGGTAAACCGGTGTTTGGATTGATGCCCTTTTCCAACATAGAAATGTAGCCATTGGACAATCCGCATTGATTGGCAAACTGCCGCTGGGAGAGCCCGTGATCTTTCCTATATGCGGAGATTAAGTCGCGAAGTGTCATGTTGTTTCCCTCCAAATTGTTTAATCTATTATACATTCAAAGCGACGAGATTGTCAATGGACTTTGTGTAATTTTTTGAACAAAAATTGTTCAATCGGGTTGACAAATCGGCTCGGAAGGTGTACTATGGGTGTGCAATCGGTTAAACAAAACCGGTGCGTGAAGCGGGAATGGAGGTGAAATTGATGGGGTTTAAGATCAAAGAGGTTCGGAAGTCGCTGAAAATGAGTCAGGAGGAACTCGCAGAAAAAAGCGGCGTCAGCCGCGGAACCATCGTTGCGTTAGAAAGTGGCACAGAGCGCGTCACCACAACAAAAACATTGGTTGCACTGGCGATTGCAATGGGTGTCAGCGTGGACCAAATTTTTTTTGCTGACGATGTTTAATCGAATGAACGAAAGGCACAAGGAGGTGAAGCAAATGGATACGAAGCAGGACGGAAAGGCGTACGCCGAAATGGATTGGATTGGACGGATGGTAAATCCTGCGCCGCTGGAGTACACGCTCCATTCAATCGGTGATCGGAGGCTGGAAAGCGCTCTGAATGGTGTCATCAAGGTGCTAAAAGAAAACAACCTTTCGCTCGAACAAGCAGATGCAGTGCTTGCAGCTGTAAAAGGCTGTATTCATCGGCAAACTGCGGTTTAAGTCGCAGGGTCAACTTAAGGAGGTTCCCGTGAACACCGACATCCATGTGAACACAGCAGAGATTCCACCCGAAATTCGTTATCAACTGGCAAAGGGATTTGCTGAGTTCTTTCAAGAGCTGATGGCGCAACCCGGCGCACGGGAACAACTGGACGCTTGGAAGGCAGCACATTCCCAAAAGAGAAAGGAGAAGTAATGATGCGCACTGTTTTGATGGCGTTGTATAGCATTGATTCCGACCAAGCCGCAGCTAGATGCCCGGCGGCATGGTTCGGAGTGATCGTGATGGTCATCGGAGTTCTGGGCTGGTTGGACTACTACGGCTGCTTTGATGGTCTTGGCCGCTGGCTGGGCAAGGTGCTGAAGGAGGTGTGCAATGTATTCTCCGTTTGACCTGACCGATGAAGACGCGGGCTACCCGGAAGAGCCCCGCTGCCCGCTGTGCCACGAGCGCTGCGATACCATCTACCGCACCGATGATGGCGTAATCGTTGGCTGCGACCGCTGTTTGGAGGCCACAGACGCATGGGAAGTTCATGAATGCTTCTCGGAAGGGGGTGACTGATATGAAAGCCAAGAAGTTGACCCGCAAACAGAAAGAAGCTCTTTCCGCTGTTGGCTGGGATTGCACCGCATATCTCTGGGTTCGGGATGTCCCGAATGGCATGGTGCTTCTGAACAAGGGCACCGGCAAGACCGTTGTTTTTGAAAAGTGAAAGGAGGATGCTACATGGCAAAGGAAACCGCGTTGCAGGTCATCGAACTGCAGCAGTTGCCTATCATCGTGGAGCGGCTGCACAGCGTAAAGGCTGACATTGAGCAGCGCACGGCTGAAGCCCTCTCGCTGGTCTGCACCGAGCAGACCTATAAGAGCGTCAAGGATGCCCGCACACAGCTGACCAAGGAATTCAAGGAGTACGAGACCCAGCGCATTGCCGTCAAGGACAAAATCCTTGAGCCGTATGTCGAGTTCGAGAAGGTCTACCGCGAGTGCGTGACGGTGCCGTTCCAGACCGCAGATGCAGAGCTGAAGCGGAAAATCACGGACGTCACTTCCGGCATTGTGGCCCAAAAGACAGATGCCATTCAGGAATATTACAACGAGCTGGTGGAGGCCGTTGGTATCGACTGGATGGACGATTTGAACTACCGGCCGAAAGTCAACATGAGTGACAGCGTCACTGCCCTGAAAAAACAGGCAAAGGCGTTTGTGGATGGCATTGTGTCTGACGTGGCCGCAATCGAAGCCATGGAAAGCTCTGCGGAGGTTATGGTGGAGTACCGGAAGAACCTTGATTTGCCCGCAGCCATTAAAGCCGTAGATGATCGGCACAAGGCGCTGGAAGAGCAGCGCAGACGAGAAGAAGAACGCCGCGCCCGGCAGGCAGAACGTGAAGCTGCCGCAGAAAAGGTTCGCGCCGCTGCTGCGGCCGCAACTCAGGAACAGTCCGAACCGGCTCAGGAAATCTCCGTAGACCCGGAAATGGCCGCACAGCCTGAACCGGAACCGGTGCCGCAGCCTAAGCCGGACCCCATCTTTATGACCCGCTTCTATGCAAAGGGCACCAAGGCCCAGCTCGTCGGTTTGAAGCATTATCTTGAAAAGGAAGGTATTGAATATGGCAACGTCTAACAATCAGCTGCAAACGCAGCAGAAGCCCAAGTTCTCCGTGGCAATCACCACCAAGGGCTACCAGTCCTTGATTTCCAACACCCTGCGCGACCCGGCCCGCGCCCGCCGCTTTACGGCCAGCATTACCTCGGCGGTGGCAGTCAACCCGGCTTTGCAGGAATGCGATGCCGGCACGATTCTTGCTGATGCCCTGCTGGGCGAAAGTCTGAACCTCAGCCCGTCCCCGCAGCTTGGCCAGTATTATCTGGTCCCGTTCAAGCAGAAAGCCAAGTATGACCGCAACAATCGACTGATCCGACCGGAAATCACCACGGCCACGTTCGTGCTTGGCTACAAGGGGTATGTTCAGCTGGCATTGCGCAGCGGTCAGTATGCGGATCTCGATGTGATGGAAATCAAGGAAGGGGAATACCTCGGCAAAGATTCGCTGACCGGCAAGCCCAAGTTCCAGTTCATCGAAGACGATGACCAGCGGGATGCGTTACCTACCGTTGGCTACATGGCTTACTTTGAGTACATGAACGGTTTCCGCAAGGTGCTGTACTGGTCCAAAGAAAAAATGATGAACCACGCAGATACCTACTCCAAGGCGTTCAGTCGGCAGAAGTACGAGGAATTGCTGGCTGGCAAAATCCCGGAGAGCGAAATGTGGAAGTATTCGTCCTTTTGGTATAAGTCGTTCGATGACATGGCAAAGAAAACCATGCTTCGACAGCTTATTTCTCGCTGGGGTGTTATGAGCATCGAGATGGCCAAAGCCTTTGAGAGCGACAACACCGTGTCTATGGTGGACGGCAATGGCGAAATCGTCACCGAGCCGGAATCTATGCCTGGCGCATCCGAACAGCCGGAGCTGCACACCGGGAAACCGGATGTAGGTGATGGTCAGGGCGCTCTGCCGCACGGAGATATTTCTCAGGGAGAACCGACAACCGTAGAAACGGTAGTTGACCTCAGTTCGTTATGATTAACTACAACATCATATCCACCGGAAGTCAGGGAAATGCGGTGGTGATCGAGCAGAAAATCCTCGTTGATTGCGGGGTTTCATTCAAGGCATTGGCAGCAGAATGCCGGACGTTGAAGCTGGTGCTGCTGACCCACATCCACAGCGACCATTTCAAACCGTCAACGATCCGCTTGCTGGCCGAGAGCCGCCCGACACTCCGATTTGCCTGTTGTGCTTGGCTGTGCAAGCCGTTGGTGGACGCAGGAGTGCCCATCGCGCAGATTGACGTTTTGGAGCCGGGACACCTGTATGGCTACGGCATCTGCAACGTCATTCCGCACATAGTCAAGCACAACGTGCCCAACTGCGGATGGAAGATTTGGCTGGACGGGAGAAAGCTGTTTTACTGCACCGACATGAACAATTTGAACGGCATTTCGGCTCCGAACTATGACTTGTACATGGTCGAGGCTAACTATGACGACAAGGAAATTCAGGCCAAAATTGCAGAGAAAAAGCTGACTGGCGAATACATCTACGAGAAGCGCGTCCTGCGGGACCACATGAGCGTGGCAAAGGTCAATGACTGGCTGTATGCCAACATGGGGCCGAACAGTGCCTATATCTATATGCACTGTCATCAGGACAAGGAGGGTTCAACATGACGGGGCGGCTGGTCGATATGGCTTTCACCCTTGGCGGGAAGCAGCGCATCACGCTGGAAGTCAATGGCGACTTCCGGGAAACGTGGGATAAGCTGCATCTGGAACCCGTGTTGGACATCGAGGTCAAGAAGCATAGAGAGAAGCGCAGCCTGTCGGCAAATGCCTACTTCCATGTGCTGGTCAATAAAATCGCTACCGAAACAGGGGAGAGCGACGACGAGGTCAAGCGGCGGTTGGTGGTGTCCTACGGAGCAATTGCCCGCGATAAGGACGGCCATGTGATTGGCATCAAGCTCCCTGCGGCGGTGGATGCCACTGAAATTTACCAATACGTCCGCTACTACGAAACCCGGCAGGAGAACGGCAAAGACTTTGCCTGTTACTTCGTTTATAAGGACACCCATCGGATGGACACAAAAGAGTTTGCCCATTTGGTGGATGGAGCAATCACCGAGGCCAAGGAACTGGGCATCCAAACGGATACCCCGGAAATGGTGGCTCGGTACAAAGAAGAGTGGTCGAAATGACCAGAAAGGAAAAATTATGAATATGGAAAGAGAACGACTGATGTCGGTTCCCGTCACGGAATACAAGGAATTGCTGTCGACCAAAACGGAGCTTGAAATCATCTATCACAAGATGGAGAGCTGCACGGATACCACGGAGAAGTACACGTTTTACAAATTCGTTGAGAATATGCACGAGGCATTGCATCCGGCGCGGCCGCACACGGAGATTCCGGTTCCCGTCATTCCGAGTACAGCTGAACCTCTGGCCGCAATGTGCGCTCAGGACGCAGTGAGGTCGGACAATGCTGAACAGCTGTAATTTTCAAGGGCGCTTTGCCGCTGACCCTGAACTGCGGACCACACAAGCAGGAAAAACGGTGACGAGTTTCCGTATGGCAGTTGACCGGGATGTGGTGGATGCCGACGGTCGCCACCCTACGGACTGGCTCAACTTTACTGCGTGGGGCAAGACTGCGGAATTTATCAGCAAGTATTTCCGCAAGGGGAGCGCTGCTGTAATCCATTCCCGCTGCCAGACGCACCAGTACGAGGATAAGAACGGCAACAGCCGCACGTCCGTAGAGTTCATTGTGGACAACATCTACTTTGCCGGGTCGAAGCAGGATAGCCAGCAGGGTGCGGCGAATGATGGCGGCGCAAACCCGCCCGCAACCTACCGGAACCAGCAGCCCCAGCAGATGGGCTTTGCGACCCGGAGCCAGCGGCAGCAATGGCAGGGCGCGGATGACCGCCCCGGCAATGTTCAGGTTGAGCCGAGCTTTTCCCAGAGAAATGCTGATGATTTTTCGGTTATTGATGATGCAGACGACCTGCCGTTCTGACCGCAGTAAGGAGGTGGTTGGATGGTGAAACCAGACAACTACGTTATGCTTCTGGGCTGGATGCGAACCGAGCTGAACCTAAAAGGAAATGAGCTAAACCTCTATGCGATGATCTATGGTTTTACGCAAGACGGCGAAACAGAGTTTTCAGGCAGCATTCGATATATGCAGGAATGGCTTGGCGCGGAGAGCAAGCAGACGGTCTTCAATACACTGGAAAAGCTCATGGAAAAGGGACTTGTTCAGAAGCGTACAGAGGTCGAAAACGGCGTAAAAAGGAACTATTATCGGGCATCCTTGCGGGGTAGTCCAAATATTAGACTACCCAGTCCAAATTTTAGACCGGGGGTAGTCCAAAATTTAGACCACCCTAGTCCAAATTTTAGACCCAATAATATAGAAGATAATATAGTTATATATGACGACAGCGGCGACCGCGCGCGTGACCCACGGTTAGATGCAGACCTTGGAAAGATAGTCAGAGCTTTTGAGGCCAACATTGGAACCTTTCCGCCTATCATGCGAGATGATTTGCAACGGTGGAGGGAACAGTTCAGCACAGAAATGATTTTGCTGGCTATTGCCGAGGGAGCAAAGAACGGGGCACATCGCTGGAACTACATTGATTCTATATTGACCAAATGGAAAAAGAACAACATCAGAACGCCCGGTGACTATGAGGCATGGGAGGCCCAGCGCAAACCCCAGAACGGAAACTCCGCTGGCCAGAAGCCCATGCGCAGCGCCGCAGACGACTACGATGCAATTTTTGGAGGTCAATAATGACTGGCGAAAAACTTAAAGAGCTGATGATCTCGATTGACAACTATTTCGGGAAACAGCTCACGACCGATGAACGCAGAGCAAGGGCAGAAATCTATTACGCTGCGCTCAAAGAAATCCCGGACAATGTGGCTGCACAGGCGCTGGTCGAAGCGCTGAAGGTATGCCGCTACCAGAACCAGCTGCTGGTCGACTGGTGCGCCGAGATTCGCAAGCAGCAGGCAGAGCAGCAGATCTCGCCCAATGACCTGTGGAATGAGGTTGCTGCCGCCGCCCGGAAAATCGGGGCGAACCTGTACTACATGGGCCACGGCGGGCTGGTGACCCTCACCGGGAAACTCACCGGCGAGGACTTCAAGGCTCGGAACGCTGAGATTTTCTCCGCCCTGCCGGTGGCGGTGCAGCGCTGGGCTGGCTCCCCGGCAGACCTGTCGGAGATTTTCAGTAGCCGCAGCAGCGCAGACCTGCTGCAGTTCGTCAAGCCGGGTTTTGTCCGGGCGGTGTCTGAGGCTCCGGTCGAGAGCTTGCAGCCTTCGGCTCTGTCCGGCGGGGTAGCTCCGGCACAGATTGGAGGTGGTGAAATTGAGAAGAAAGCGTAATCACGGAGCATTGCTCTGCCTGTCTGGTGTTCTGGTAGGCTGCATTGTGACCAGCGCCGTCTGCTGGCAGCGGGTGGACGAGCTGACTGTTGAGCGGGATATCTACCAGAGCCGGTTCCAGAACTGGCAGACCAGAGCCATTGAGGCAGAGGAAAACATCAGCCAGTTGCAGGATGAAACCGACCGGCTGATGGCCACCTTGGAGGCGGAAGAACAGTTGTCCCTTACATACGTCGGTGCGTTTAGCTGCACAGCCTATTGTGCAGAGGAATATCCCCACATCTGCGGCGAGGGCCACGGCATCACATCCAGTGGTGCCAAGGCTTTGCCGGGTGTGACCGCAGCGGCCGATATCAGCATCCTGCCCTATGGCACGGTCGTGTATATCGAGAACGTGGGCTTGCGGGTTATCCAAGACACCGGAAGTGCCGTGAAAGGTGACAAGTTGGATGTATGCGTAAACACGCATGAAGAGGCCCTGAGCTGGTCTGGGTACGGTTCCCGGCGGGTTTGGGTCATTTCGGGAGGCGAAAACTAATGAAAAAGAGCTTTCAGTCCGAAATGGACGACACGCAGCAGTCGGTCAGCCAGATTGTGTGCTGGTGTACGACCATTGCGCTGCATCAAGAATTCGGGGTGGGGAAGACCCGCCTCGACCGCATTACTGACCGGATGAATGAACTGGAACGGCAGAACACGGATGTTGTTATGACCCCGGATGCCAACGGATTGCCGTCCAAGGGCAAGGCGGACGCTATCCGGGAAAGCTGGCTGGCAGGGTGCGTGACCTCCGACTACCGCATCCCGATGGTACGGGCACCGCGCGGCCGCAAGGAGCAGCAGTACCGCATTGCTGGCAACAAAGCGGCAAAAATCGCGTGGCAGATTTACGCCAAAGCCGTCATTGATGTGTTGCATTACGGGCCGGATCGCATGGAGCGGCTGTACAAGGAGAGCCGTGCCAACTATGAGCAGCTGAACAAGTGGGCCCACGAGGATGGGCTGGATGTGGCAATGGAACGTCTGCGCCGGTGTGCAGCAGATGCCTTGCAGGCCGACGATTTGGAAGTGGTCGATATTGACGGCAGCAGAAGCGCCCAAAAGGTCGATCAGGAATTCCGCAAGCAGCAGGTCGAGTTTGCAAAACGTGTCCGGGCGCAGACCTTGGGGCGTATCGGCGTGACTTCGCAGCCGGTCAACGTGCTGGCCCATCAGAACATTCAGGATAAAATCCAACTGGTCATGCAACAGGCTTCTGAACAGTCTTTTGAGCGCAGGAGGGTACGCTGATGGCGATGAACGACTACGGCGAAAAGCTGGACAGCAACGGCTATGCGCCCAGCATCCTGTACGATAAGCCGACCTGCCTGATTTGCGGCCGCTTTGGAGTGGCCCGGCATGAGGTTTACTTCGGGCCGTATCGGGACAAGAGCAAGCAGCTTGGGCTGTGGGTAGCACTCTGTCCGTGGTGCCATCAAAACGGCAACACGGCGGTTCACACCAACCGGGCGGCGGATCTTCGCCTGAAAAAGTGGGCACAGAAAAAGGCTATGGAATACTACGGCTGGCCGGAGGCACGGTTCATCCAAGAGTTCGGGAGGTCCTACTTATGAGCGAAAATTGCCCGATTATCGCCATTGACCCCGGTAATACACAGTCTGGCTACTGCGTAATTGACCAGCGCACCCTGCGCCCGCTGGAGTTCGGCAAGATTGACAACGCCGAACTTATGCAGAAGCTGGCCTCTGCTACGGAGCAGGGCTGGCGGTGGGCTGTCATCGAAATGGTGGCCTCCTACGGGATGCCGGTCGGCAGGGAGGTTTTCGACACTGTCCTTTGGATAGGCCGCTTCTACCAAACTCTGAACGCCTGCTGCTCGGTGCGGCTGCTGTGCCGTATCGAGGAAAAGCGGCATATCTGCCACAACACACGCGCCAATGATGCCGCCATCCGGCGGGCACTCATTGACCGCTTTGCAGACCACGACCTCAAAAACGGCCGTGGCACAAAGAAGGCCCCGGATTTCTTTTACGGCTTTAAGGCAGACATCTGGGCGGCATACGCCGTCGGCTTGACAGCCATTGAGAACCGGGAGAACGATTATAATTTTTCATCGAACAAATGAAAGGAATACATATCATGGATGACTACGAAAACGAAGCCTCCAAGTTTGCCGCTCAGCGCAACAAGCTGAAGAATATCTGCGAGGCCCACGACCTGACCTACACCTTCATCAAGAACGCCTACCCCATCAAGCTGATTATCCGCCCGGTCGGCGGCGTTGGGGAACAGATGTCCATGCTGGAGGCTGCAAGCGAGGACAGTTATATTTCCCCGGATGCTTACCTGTTGTTCACGATGAAGGATGGCGCTCTGGTTTACCGCATGAGCAAGACCTTCACCATCGAGGATGCCCTGTTCGGCAAAATCAAGAACATCTTCAAAAATATGCACTCCTACTACCTTCAGTTCTTCTTCCGGGATCTCATTGAAAGCGGCCGTCTGACGGCCATCGGTGCCAAGATGCCGGACATCCCGGAGCCTGCCGGAGAGAACACCCCTCCCGTGGTTCAGCCGCCGCAGGAAACCGCAGAAGCGGATAAAGAGGAATCCGATGATGAAGCAAAGGTTCTGGCGCTCATTGATACCAGCGGTGTAACGCAGCCCTATGTGGCGGATAAACTGAACATCAACCTCAGCGCGGCCACGGAGCTGCTGGATAAGCTGGAAAGTAAAGACCTGATCGATTTCTGCGACGGGCGCTATTACCTCCACAAGACGGAGGAGTAACCCATGGCAAAGACAGCAGCAACGCGCAGCATCAAAAATGACCATCAAAAAGAATTCCTGAGAATCTTCAATGTCTTATGCGGACGGTATAACCGCTGGGAGGTCTGGCAGGATTTCATGATCCTGACCGCGACAACCTTTTCCTTCACAACGGATAAAGCCAATGCGCCAGAACGGATGAAAACCTTCCAGGCAATCGCAAAGAAGCACACAGAAGATGAGATGCGGAGCTTCGATGCAATGCTCAATGAGGTAGTCGAAGGAATGACGCAGCAGCCCGATCAGGACTTCCTCGGTTCGCTGTATATGCTATGCGAGCTGGGCAATGAGCACACAGGGCAATTCTTCACGCCATACGATGTGTGCAAGTGCATGGCGATGATTACGATGGGAAACGCTTCTCTGGATTTCTCACAAGGATTTGTTTCTGTGTCAGACCCGGCTTGTGGAGCAGGCGCAACGCTGCTGGCTCTTGCCAACATTCTCAAAGAAAAGGACGTTTATTATCACACCAGGGTTTTGTTTGTCGGGCAGGACATTGATTATATCGTTGGTCTGATGTGCTACATCCAGTTGAGCCTGATGGGGTGCGCCGGATATGTGGTCATCGGAGACACAATAAGCGAACCCAGCTGGTCGTATGACGGCCGCGGACTGCTGCCCGGCGGTCCGCAAAACCGCATCTGGTATACGCCGTTTTACTTCACTGATGTATGGGTTGCGCGTCAGCAGTTTGCCAAAATGGACTTGCTGTTCAGAAAGAAAAAGCAACAGCCCAGCACGGAACCGGCAGACTTAATCACACAGAATGCAGATATTAGCTCCAAAATTGAGAAAAAACCTATAAAATCCGCAATTGACGAAGCCCAATCTGCATTGAACGAAACAAAAACAGGTCAGCTTACATTCTTCTGAAAAAGGAGCAGATATGGAACACGGAACGAAAGACCCTCGCGTCCGGGGATATGCCCGGATGTACGGGGTCCCCATCGCAAAGCTGGAAGGGCTGGAAAGCGAGATTTTGAAAGCGCCCTGCATTTCGGTGGTTGACTTCGATGCAAGTGCATTGGAATCGAAGCAGCTTTGCGTTCTTGCCAAGTACGACATTGCGCCCGAAGTTCAAAACTACTGGGCAATGCGAAGCGATGTGCGCCAGTCGGTCGTGAAAGCGGCAAATAAGTGCGGTCTGGTGCGCACGGGAGATCCCATCGAAGATTACGGCGAACATTTCTACTATGTGTTCAATGCCGCAGCATGGTTTGAAAAGGAGTGATCGCTATGGCAGACATTACTTACATTCCCATCCGGCAGTTGCATCCGCACCCGGATAACCCACGCAAAGAACTGGGCGATTTGTCCGAGCTTGCAGCCAGCATCAAGGAAAACGGCGTGTACCAGAACCTGACCGTCATTCCGGGGCACTACCTTGGCAGCAGGGAGTACATCCAGAAGTGCGTTGACGAGGGTGGCGACGCTTCGGCAGCAGCGGCCGCATGGACACCCAAGGCCCTGTGGTCCAGCGAGGAATACACCATTATCATCGGGCATCGCCGGGCGGCAGCAGCGCAGCAGGCGGGGCTTTATGAACTGCCCTGCGCCATTGTGGAGATGGACGAGCGCGAGCAGATGCAGACCATGATGATCGAGAATATGCAGCGGTCAGACCTCACCGTCTATGAACAGGCTCAGGGCTTCCAGATGATGATGGACTTCGGGCAGACGGTGGAGCAGATTGCCAACAAGTCCGGCTTCTCCCAATCCACCGTTCGGCGGCGTATCAAGCTGTTGGAGCTGAACCACGACAGCTTCCAAAAGGCCGAAAAGCGTGGCGCGACTTTGGCCGATTTCGCTCAGTTGGACAAAATCGAAGATTTGAATGTTCGTAATGAGGTTTTGAAAACCATTGGCACCCAGAACTTCAATCGAGCTATGCAGGATGCCCTGAACAAGCAGAAGTGGAACCACTACCGGGATGACCGCGTGAAAGAGCTGTTGACCTTTGCGACTGAAGTTACCGACACCAGCAGCGGAGAGTATTCTTATGTGACCTGCTGGTCCAGTTGGAATATGCGCTCGGAATCTACCGTTTCTGTGCCGGAGGATGCGGATAAGGTGGAATATGTGTTCAAGATTACTTCCAGTGATGTCAGCCTGTACAAAAAGCGGGATAGGATTGCTGAAGATAAAGATGACGCTGCGCTGGAAGCCGCACGGGCTACCAGCCGACTGGCCTGTGAGCAATTCACCGAAACGACTAAACTCATGTACGAGCTGCGCCGGGATTTCGTGAAAGAATTGACCCCGGCAGAGTGCAAAAAACACCTTCCGGCAATTCTGGTTTATGCTATGCCACTCCTGTCTGAATATAAGTGCGCAGACGATGATGAAAACGTGCTGTCCTTGCTCGGCATCGGCCTTGATGAACAAATGCAGGAGGGCACCGAGCTGGAAGATGCCTTGAGGATGTTCAACGCATACAGCACCGAGCCGGAAAAAGTTCTACTGGTAATGGCTTTTGATGCAGTAGACGATGAGCGAGAGGGCTATTGGGAAACTTCGTGGGATTATAAGACACGCACAAACGATTATATCCATGGCGATAACGAAAATCTTGACCGCACTTATGAACTTTTGACCGCCCTCGGCTATGAAATGGCCGATGACGAAAAGGCCTTGCAGAACGGCACCCACCAGCTTTTTGTGGTGTATGGATCCGGCAGCAAAGCGGACGCGCCCTGCGACAAGTGCAAAGCTGCTCACCCTGAATGCGACAAATGCTGCAAAACTTGCGATGACCACTGCAATGCATTCCAGCTGTGCAGAGGGGAGGATGCAGAAGATGTCTGATCCGAAAGAGTACGCTGACCGCCTGAAGTTTGAAATTGAGGCTGCCGACTTCCTGACCACAGAAGACCGGGAAATGGTCTTTGACCTTATCGAGAAAGTGCTGGGTGACGACAATGCCTGACCAAATCTTCATCGACGTTGCGCTGCTGGCTGTGGGTGTGGCAATCGGCGCCATGCTGGGCGAAACCAGCCGCCAGCAGCATGACCGACAGTTATTCCGGGAGTATATCAACTTCATGGCTGAATCGGAACAAAAAAACGAACTGCTTTTTCGGGAAATGATTCGATTTCAAATCGAGAAGGGAATAAATCATGAGGAAAAAGAATAATCGTAAGCCGCTACCCGGTGCTAGTGGGTTACTTCGACTGCGGTGCAAGTGCTGCGGCAGGGAATTCGGTACATTCCTGCATATCCCGCAGGTGAGCATTGGGTGCCATTGCGGCGCGACCATCAGCTTGGAAGGACTGTGTGCATACGAGTTTGACTGCGAATGCTGCGGGGTACATACCTATGGCCTCACCAATATGGCAGATGCAGATCTGACGATTCCTTGCCGCTGCGGCAATCCGATCACGATGCGCTGGGATCCCTCCACGCGCCGGTATAAGGAATGAGGTGAAAGATATGTGGCGGATTTTCACGGTCATCGGGCTGGCAGTTGGGCTGTTTATGTGGGGCCTGTGCGCAGTTTCCAGCAACATCAGCCGCAAGGAAGAAAAGTCCAGTGGGGGAGGAAAAATGAAAATCATCACAGTTAAGCATGAGGTTTCGCCGGGGTATGGAAAATGTGAGTTCGGCGGAGATTTTTGGGGCAAAGAGGTATGCAAATACCATGCACTACGCACCCAAACTCACGGAAACAAGGCTCCGCCTGAATACAGGAAGCCGAAGTGCCTGCTGTTCAACTGCTGGCTCGAAGAGCCGTACAAAAAGTGCGAACCCTGCCGCAGGGCGTGCGCGGAGGTTGACGAAAAGTGAAAGCAGTTCTTTTGAGCATCCGGCCCGAATGGTGTAGCCGTATCTTTTCGGGCTGGAAAACGGTGGAAATCCGTAAGACAAGACCGGTCTCGTTGAAAGAACCTTTTAAGTGCTACATATATTGCACGAAAGGAGCGAAATTTTTCTACTGGAAAGCCGTTGACCATTTATATTTCGACGATAGGCCTCATAAGCTATTCGACCGCAGGGCTGACGGAATGGTTGTCGGCGAATTTATCTGCGATGACATCCGACGCATTGGCCCTGAATACTGTGTCGTCAAAGAAGATATCGAATCTGCAATTGCTGGAAGCTGTCTCACAGTACCGCAAGTCAAAGACTATGCCGGATGGAAGTCCGGGATGAGTTATGCAGATTTGAAAGACTTGTATGGCTGGCACATTTCCGACCTGAAAATTTATGACAAGCCGCGCGAGCTGCGGGCGTTTACGGGCTTGCTAAACACGCGGTTTGGTGTGCGGCCTGTGGAAGCGCAGCGACCGCCCCAGAGTTGGTGTTATGTGACAGAAAGGATGGACGAATGAACTGCCTGTCCTGCGAGAACTACATACCCCTTGACCCGCCCATCCGGCGAACCGATGCCCACGGCCAGACCTACGAAGTGCCGGGCCTGTGCAAAATCGGTGCAGACCACATAATTTGTAGCCTTCCGGTCTACAAACCTACCGCAAGTTGTGATAAAATAGCAGAAGCACCGCCGAAAGGCGGCAGCTGAAGTGCATACGGAGGTAGGTTGTGACCATTCAGGAATTGTCCAAGTATTACGACATTCAGACGGCGCTCGAAAAGGATCGGGAGGTTTACGATAATCTGCGACAGAAAGCAGGTCCGGCCTCCCCGCAACTGACAGGAATGCCCCATGTTTCCGGTGTCAGGGATAAGGTCGGAGATCTGGCCGTAGAACTGGCGGACATGGAAGACCGCATTCAGTACTTAGAGGCGCAGGCCCAGACGGAACGGCTCAAAGTAGAGGCGTACTGCCGCAGCATCATGGATGCCCGGCTATACCTTATCTTCCGGCTGCGGTTCGTCCGCTGCCTGACGTGGGCGGAAATCGCCGGGAAACTCGGAAAGTGCTACACTGAAAATGGCGTATCCCGGATGGTCTACAATTATCTTTCCACACATTGATTGAGAGGCTCTGCCAAGCGCAGGGCCTCTTTTTTGTCTGGAGGTAAGGGGAGATGCCGGCGGATAATGGCGGACGGTTTGACATAGTGGCGGATGGCGGCGGACGATGGTAGGTGATGTCGGACGATAGTAGACTGTTTGACATCGTGGGAGATGATGGTACACGCTTTGACATGAATGTAGATGACAACGGATAGAACCTGTGATATTATTAGGCTGCAAAATCCCAATCAAGCCAAGCGGCACTCACTATTTCCGGTGAGCGCCGCTATTTTATTGCACCGAAAGGAGGATATCCGTGCCGTGCGTTGCTCCTTTGCGCATGGCATCACCGCTGCACCTTGAAAATTCGGGGTGCAGCAAGCCGGGCACTTCGCCAGGCCCGGCCCAAAGAAGGAGTTTTCCGAATGTATATGTATCAGAAAATCAAAAACAAGTTCAAAGCAAACCCAACTCTGTTCTATGCCTGTTCCATTGTCGCATCATGGGCAGGTGTGGGCAGCCTCATGAATTTTCGGACGATCGCGCTGAACTATGGTGCAGTTCCGGCAATCATCTGGGCGGTATTCAACTCGCTGGCGTGTATCACGTTTGGCCTGTTCGTTGAACGCATCCCGGATATCCGGCGCATCATGCAGAGCAAGGTGATGTTCTACTTCATCGGTCTGCTGACGCTGTTCCAGACATGGACGCAGATGTCCGGCATTTATGAAATCTTCGGCGACACCCCGATTGGCACAAAAGGCGGCATGGTTATCGTGTATGTCACCTGTGCAGCGTTCCTGATTATGCTGCTTAAAGACGGCATGATCCGCAACGTGCTGTCTGATGGCTTTTCGTGGGTGGTCGTTTACGGCCTGCTGGCTGTGGTGGTAGTTGCTGCGCTGGTCTACACTGGCGGCGCATTTACCTCCATCGAACCCGGCGTGAACGCTACTGGCATCAAGGCCGGTGTGTACAACGGACTGCTTCTGCTGCCCGGTCCTTTTGCCTGCCCGTATTATTATTCGTTATTCGAGTACAACGACAAGAATGCGGATGGCACCCGGCACGGCAATATGAAAAAGTCCTTTGCTCTGGCCGGTGTGATGTTCGGCATCTACATGGTGCTGGCCGCGCTGCTCACATGGGTGCGTTTCAGCCCGATGCTGAATGTCATGAAAGCTATCCTGATTACCGTCATTGCAATTTCCTCTCTGTCCACCTACCTTTATTGTGAATATCTGGTGTTCGGTAAGAAAGCCGGTTTCGCGCTGGATGTTTTCACTGTGGCCTCGTGGCAGATCCTGATTCCGCTGGGGGTTATGGGCATCTGGCAGCTGATGAGCACGATCCGCATCTATGTGGTCATGGCGGCGATCCTGTTCTCCATCGTGCTGCACCTCGTTTCGGATGAAAAGGAGGGCACACGATGAAAAAGGTCTTGGGCAGAAAACAGGTCAGCCGGAATGCAGACTGGCTGGCGGCGATGCAGCACATCGAGGAATTGATCTCACAGGATGAAGTCGATGCCTTTGAAAATGCTGCGGTCGAACGTATCATCAACGCTACAGCAGGAAAGAGTGCGGCCTATGCGTGGAGCGCCGGAAAGGACAGCATCGTCCTCGGCAAGCTCTGCGAAAAAGCTGGCGTGAAAGATTGCTTCTTTGGCCATTGCGAGCTGGAATTCCCGGAGTACCTCTTCTGGGCTCTGGAAAACGCCCCGGCCGGCTGCGAAGTCATCAATACTGGCCTGAACCTTGAATGGCTGGAAAAGCACCCGGAGCTGCTGTTCGTGAACGACGCAAAGCACCTGAACATCTGGTATGGGCTGCTCCAGCGCCGTGCCTTCTCGATTTATTTCGAGGAACACGGTTCGGATATGCTGCTGGTGGGGCATAGGGCTATGGACGGAAATAATTGCGGAAAGGACTACACCATCCGCAAGAAATCCGGCGAAACTCGGTATGCACCTATTGCAGACTGGCCGCATGAGGCCGTTCTGGGTTATATCCACTATCATGGTCTGGCGCTGCCGCCGACGTACCAGTGGGAAAACGGTTGGGTCTATGGTCCTACGCCGTGGCCCATCTGGGGAGAACCGGCAACGGCCGAGGATGGCTTCAAGCTGATTTTCAGTCTGTCGCCGGAAGTCGTCCGTGCTGCCGCAGAGGTCATTCCTGCTGCCCGAACCTTTCTGGAAGGGAGGGCTGGCAAGTGATTATCACGCAGAAGAAGCTCTCCGAACTGCATAAGCCCGCCCGCAACATCCGCCGGCATTCTGAAAAGCAGCTGACCGAATATGTCCGCAGCATTAAAATGTTCGGACAGGTTAAGCCGCTGGTCGTGGCCGAAGATGGTGAGATCATCGCGGGCAACGGCCTGTACGAAGCTCTGCTCCGCATGGGCTGGGAAACCTGTGACTGCTATGAGATGGCTGGTTTGACTGATGTGCAGAAGAAAAAACTCATGATGGCTGACAACAAGGTCTATGAGCTGGGCTTTACGGATGTTGATGTCATCGAAGAACTGGTCAAGGAACTGGACGGGGATGTAGACGTCCCCGGCTGGGATGCTGACCTCTTGGAAATGCTCAACAGCACCGAGGCCGAAGTGGACGAGATCGTGGATTCCTACGGCACGTTCCCGCAGGAAGAAGTTTCGGCTATGAGCCGCCATCAGGTGGAAGAACACGTTCCTTATGCGGAAGCACCGTCTTATTCACCCGCCGCCCCTGTGTATAGCGCTCCTGCGGCCTCCGCGGCCCCTCAGCGGGCTTCTGTTGCGCAAGAGCTGTCTACACCTTCCGAACCGCAAAACGCTGCTCCGGTATACGAGAGCCAGCCTCAGCACCGATACATCCGGTGTCCGAAATGCGGCGAGATGATAGAGGTGAGCTGATATGCCGGTGAAAGTAGCAGAAAGCAGCATGAATGTTTTGCAGGCTGCGAAGATCCGCATCCGCAATGTGTTCACCAACGGCTGCAAAATCTATCTGTCGTTTTCATCGGGCAAGGACAGCCTGTGCATGGCCAGTCTGGTGTACGACATGATACGCGCCGGTGAAATCAGCGCCAGCCAACTGACGGTGACGTTCATTGACGAGGAAGGGCTTTACCCCTCCATGGTAGATGCTGCATACCGCTGGCGGCGCAACTTCCAGTCTGTCGGAGCAAAGTTCCTCTGGTTCTGTCTGCCGTTCAAACAGGTGTGCGTCATCGACCATCTGTCCAGCTCTGAGTCGTGGATAACATGGGAGCCGGGCAAGGAGAATGTCTGGATGCGCCAACCGCCTGACTTCGCTATCCGGTACAGTCCGTATCTGAGCTATCCCGGCGAGATGAACTATCAGACGTTCTGCGAGAAAGCATTCCGCGATGGCATCCAGCTGGTCGGCCTGCGCACCGCAGAAAGCCTGACCCGGTATAAGTGCATCGCCAATACGAAGATGGACCGTATCGGGAAAGGCGGGAAGTTCTATCCTATCTATGATTGGACAGACAGCGACGTGTGGCTGTACATCAAGTTGCGCAAGCTCCGGTTCCCGGAAATCTATATGCGGCTGTATGAGGCGGGGGTCCGAAAGAACGCCCTCCGGCTGTGTGCCTTTTTTGGGGATACCAGTACACAAGGGCTGCGCTGGGTGGCTGAAACAGACCCCGACCTGTGGGAACGGATACAGAGGCGCGAACCAAACGCCTATTTGGTCCTGCTCTACTGGGATAGCGAAATGTTCCGGCGCAATACCCGCAAGCGGCGTGAGCTGGAAGAGGAAACTGAGCAGAAGGACTACAAAGCCCTCTGTAAAGACATTCTGTTCCTCCACCCGGAACGGTACACCATCGCCAAGGACACGCTGTCCCACCTGCGAAACTGGCAGGGCCTGTTCATCAAGACCTACGGCATTGCAGAGCAGAAGCACTACAAGACCATGTACGAGGGGCTGCTGTATGGAGATCCCAAGCTGCGCATCCTGCGTATCCTGTGGACCACCATCTACAACGACCACAACGCAGCCATCAAGGAGGCTCAGAATGGAAAGCATTGACTTGTTTGCCCCGCTGAATTCCCTTCGGTGGGTAGAACGTGAGAAAATTCACGCGAATGATTACAATCCCAACAAGGTGTCGGAAGACAACCTGAAGCTGCTGGTGCAGTCCATCCTGACAAACGGTTGGACGCTGCCCATCGTGGTGCGGCCGGATGGAACTATCATTGATGGTTTCCACCGCTGGACCGTATCGGGCAGAGAACCGCTGCTCTCCATGCTGGGCGGAAAGGTGCCAGTTGTGGTCGTCGACCATCACGGGAACGAGGATGCCGATGTGTACGGCACCATCACCCACAACCGTGCCCGCGGCACCCACCTGTTGGAGCCGATGAAGGCCATCGTCAAAAAGCTGCTCGATGAGGGCAAGGACGTAGACGAGATCGGCAAGCAGCTGGGCATGAAGCCGGAGGAAATCTTCCGACTGTCTGGTTTCACCCGCGACGAGTTCTTGGACATGATGACGCAGGACCATCCAACATTCTCCAAGGCCAAAGTAATCAGGAGCGTGTAAGCCCGTCCCTTGCCAGCATCCCTGCTGGTGAGGGCTTTTTACTGTCTGGAATAAAGAAAGGAAACATCAAGATGGATTCTAACAACTTTACTGCGTCCGCGATCGCCGCGGTCGTATGCCTCCACAATGCAAACGCCGAGCTGAAGGGCGCTCCGAAAATCGGGGTGACGGATGTGTACGTTGTCTGGAACTGCAAGACCCTCCAGAACAACAAGGCACTGCTGGCCACCACCGTTCCGGACGGTATGTATTATGAGGCTACCTACAACGGCGACAAGAAGGAACTGTATCTGGATGCCTACAAGAAGGTCCAGAACGTGTGCATCGAGGACGAGGGCTAAGCGTGGAACCCCTCACAGATGGGGAAGAAGGTGGTGATGTGCCAAATGAGAAAAATCTGGTGTCAAATGGGCAGCGAACGCCGAATGAACGCCGAGAAAACGCCCGAAAAGCCGGGAAAGCATCTGGTGCAGCCCGTAGGCGAAAAAAGCAGGCCGCCCAATATATGCGGATCCTCATGGAAACCGCTGCAACGGAAGAGCTTGCCCAGAAGTTGCAGGAGCAGGGCTTCGATGAAGAGGACTGCACTTACGCCGCGGCACTTGCTTGGAAGATGCTCATGCAGGGCTTGAAGGGTAACGTCAAGGCTGCTTCTCTGGTGTACAAAATCGCAGAGCAGGCAGAAGCCGCTGAGGCCGCAGAAAAGGAAAAACGTGCCGCCAAGCGCCGAGCAAAGCAGGAGCAGCAGGAGGCCGCAAGCGACGGTTTCTTAGAAGCTATCGCCGCAGCGGCCACGAATGCGTTCCCTGCTGGTGATGATTCCTCTATGCTGCCGGAACCGGATGACGAAACGGAGGAGGACGAGGATGCGCCGACTTCGTAGAGCAAAGCCGTTCCAATGGAAAGCACTCAGTCAGAAGCAGATGCAAACGCTGGTCTGGTGGTCGCCGCAGAGCGCGTTCTATGACTACGACGGCATCATTGATGATGGGGCTATCCGAAGCGGAAAGACCGTCACCATGGGCTTTTCCTTTGTTTCTTGGGCAATGACCTGTTTTGACGGTGAGAGCTTCGCCCTCTGCGGCAAGACCATCGCCAGCCTGCGCCGCAACGTGCTGGGCGTACTCAAACAGCAGCTGTTGGGCAGGGGATATGAGGTCATCGAGCACCGAGCGGACAACTTCTGGGAGGTGTCCAAAGGTGACAAGAGCAACGAGTTCTATTTCTTCGGAGGCAAGGACGAAAGTTCGCAGGATCTGATACAGGGTATCACGCTGGCCGGTGCATTCTTCGATGAAGTGGCACTGATGCCGGAGAGCTTTGTCAATCAGGCGACCGCCCGCTGTTCCATTACGGGGTCAAAATACTGGTTCAACTGCAACCCGGCGGGTCCACAGCACTGGTTCTACCAGAAGTGGATTCTGCGGTGCAAAAAGCGGCGGCTGGTGTACCTCCACTTTACGATGGAGGACAACCTGACGCTGGATGAACACATCAAAGAGCGATACAAGAACCAGTACGCCGGCGTGTTCTACAACCGCTACATTCTGGGGTTGTGGGTCAAGGCTGAAGGGCTGGTCTATCCCATGTTCTCGCGGGACAAGTACATTGTCCACGAGGAAATACCCTACAATCCCCGGCATCGCTATTATGTGTCCATCGACTACGGCACCCACAATCCCTTTGCTGCTGGGCTGTGGGACTATGACCCGGTGAGCCACCGCGCCATCATGGCGCGGGAGCTGTACTACAAAGGCGGCAGCGCCAACCGTGTGGACAACGAGGCCTACTACAAGATGCTTCGAGAGCTGGCGAGAGGCTTCAAAATCGAATACATCATCATCGACCCGTCGGCATCTTCCATGGTGGAAACAATCCAGAAATATGCCGAGTGGCTGGTGGTCAAGGCTGACAACGACGTACTGAACGGAATACAGGATGTGACCAAGTACATGAACATGGGACTCCTGCTGTTCCACGAGAGCTGCAAGGCAACCTTCCGGGAGTTCGAGCAGTATTCTTGGGACGAAGATTCCGACGAGGATGCCGTCATCAAGGAGTTTGACCACTCTATGGACCAAGTCCGCTACTTCTGCCGCACGGCTCTCCGCGCAGAGCTGAAGTACATCGCATGACGGAAAGGGGGTGAAATGCCGTGAGCTTCATTTCCCAATTATGGGGGAGGATAAAATCTATGTTTATTCGTACCGACATCGGAAAGACCTTCGGCGTGGAGCTGATTCAGTCCTCCGAGATGAACGCAGCGCTGGAGCTGTGGGACAACATTTCGTCTGAGCGCCCGTCGTGGCGTGATCCTGATGACGACATCCGCACTTACAACATGGGCAAGCACATCAGCGACTACCGGGCGCGGCTTGTCTGCCTTGACCTCGGTGTTGCCCTGTCCGGTTCGTCCCGGGCCGACTACTTGCAGGGTATTTGCGACGACCTTATCAAGCGACTGCCCGACAAGGTGGCCGATGCAGAGCGCATGGGCGGCATCGCCATCAAGTGGAACGGCTCCAGCTGGGATTTTGCCCTGCCGGGAGAGTTTGGTATTACCAAACAGGACGGCAACGGCAACATCGTGGGCGCAATCTTCGCTGAGTACATCACGCACGGCTTCGACCATTACACCCGGCTGGAATACCACCGGTTCAAAGATGGGCTGTATCTGATTACGAACAAGGCGTTTCTCAACCGTTCCATGAGCAACGGCCAGTATACCCTTGGTGCCGAAATCCCGCTGACGGAGGTTGAAGAGTGGGCAGAGATGCAGCCGGAAACCCAGATCGACAAGCTGGAGGCTCCGCTGTTCGCATTCTTCCGGCTGCCCGGTGCAAACACCATCGACCCTTCCTCCCCGCTGGGCGTGTCAGCCTTTGCAAATGCGCTGCCGGAGTTGGAGGCGCTGGACGTTGCCCTCAGCAGGAAGAATGGAGAGGTGGCAGACAGCAAGCACATCACGTTTGTGGGTCAGGCGGCTATCCAGTATGCCCAGAACCGGAACGTGCAGCTGCCGCGCTTTATCAAGGCGCTGGGCGCTGGCGTGAACGACGACGGAAAGGCCGTCACCGAACACGTCCCCACCATGCTGACCGATGCCCGTATCAAAGACATCAACTTCGACCTGTCCATGGCGGGCGTCAAATGCGGCTTCAGCGAGGGAGTCTTTGTCATGGACGGCCAGACCGGCATGATTACGGCCACGCAGGTGGAAAGCGACGACCGCGACACTATCCAGACCATCAAGGCAGACCGCGACGCTCTGCGCAGCGCCATTGAACAGGCCATAAAAGGCGCAGACGCTCTTACGACCCTGCTGGGCGCTGCACCGATTGGCGAGTACGAAACCACCTACAACTTCGGCGACATCACCTATAACTACGAAGAGGACAAGGCCAGCTGGAAGAACTACGCCTCACAGGGCTGGATTCCGCTCTGGCTGTACTTCACGAAGTTCGAGGGCATGAGCGAAGAAGAGGCCAAGAAGATGGTCGCAGAAGCCAAAGCAGCCGAAAAGGAAAAGGGCCTGTTCGACGAGGAATAACCGGAAGGGGGCTGCTCCATGCTGACACCGCAGCAGATCACCGAACTTGCGGAAACGCTGTATCCGGCGCTGGACGACCTCAACCGGTGGATAACGCTGGATATGATACAGCGCTTCATGGCACGTCTGGGCCGTGGAGAAGATGCTGTACTGTCTGGGACAGACCGGTGGCAAGCTGAGGTATACCAAGCAGCGGGCGGCCATCTGGAGGAACTGCAAAAGAAGCTGAAGCTGTTCACGAAGCAGTCTGACGCCGAAATCGCGGCCATCTTTGAAGATGCAGCGGTCAAGGCGTGGGCTGCGGATTGTGCTGTTTATGCAGCAGCCGGTCACGATGTGCAGCCTTTGGCCCTGTCCAGCCGCATGGTGAGCATCTTGCAGGACGCCTACACTCGGACGCAGGGAGAGGCACATAACTTCACCCGCACCACGGCCAGCGCATCGCAGAAGCGGCTTTTCAAGGTGCTGGACGAGGCGCATTTCAAGGTCGTCACCGGTGCGCAGTCCTATACGGCTGCTGTGCAAGAGGCTGTGGACGAGCTTGTGCAGCATCAGACGCACGTTGTCTACCCGACCGGCCACCGGGATACCATCGAAACGGCTGTCCTGCGGGCAGTCCGCACCGGCATCAGTCAGGCCACCGGCAACATGACCATGCAGGGCATGATAGACCACGACTGGGACATCATCCGCGTATCCGCCCATCGTGGCGCACGTTACGGTGACGGCGGCCATAATCCCGGCAATCACTTCTGGTGGCAGGGCAAGCTGTACAGCCGCACCGGGCGCACACCGGGCTTGCCGCTCTTTGCTAAGACGACCGGCTACGGAACCGGCGAGGGACTGGGCGGCTACAACTGCCGCCACAGCTTCGGCCCCGGCGACCCAAACCACAATCCTTTCCAAGATTTCGACGAGGAAGAAAACCGCAGGGTCTATGACCTCACGCAGAAGCAGCGGGCGAAAGAAGCCCGAATCCGGCGCGATAAAGTCGAGATGGCAGGTTATCAGGCCGCAGCCGAAAACGCCACAGACGACGCTCTGCGGGGCGGCTCTGGAGGACAAATCGGCCAGAGCGGCGGCAAGGCTTCAAAAGCATACGGCGGACTATAACCAGTTCTGCCGGGAAAACGACCTGAAGCCGCTGAGCGACCGGCTGTATGTTGCCAAACGCTCACAGGCTGCCGCACCCAAGGCGGCACGGGAAAATCCGTTGCAGCTGGCCGAGGAACCGAAGAATAACGACTTGAACATTGGCTCTGAACCTGTTACAATGCAGTCAATCAGCAATGTCAAGTCGTTCAACTGCGAAACTCTGGACGGTGCAAAGCAGCAACAACTTCAAAACGCCCACAAACGACTGCTCATGACTGCGGCAAAACAGCCGCCCGGTGTTGAAGTCGGCAAGGCGTTCGACCTGAACATGAAGCCGTTGACGCAAGATGTCGTCGGCAGCGCAGAGGGGCACTCTGTCAAGCTGCCCAACTTTAATGTGCCCTATGCCGTCATACATACGCACCCTGCGTGTGGCATTTTCTCCCATGGTGACTTGTCGAGCTTCGCCAAAAATGAGAACTTGAAACTCATGACGGCCATTGGGCATAACGGACACATCTATGCGGTCGAAAAAAGCGCTGATTACGATGCCGTTGCAGCAAAAGACATTGTTTGGCAGCTGAACGCCGGAATAGACCGGCTGAAAAATATCCCCCGTGCGGAACTGTCAGACGAGCAGCTTCTTGAGCAGGCTGAAAAACTTGTCTGGCAAGCCATCAAAGAACTTCAAGAGAACGGAGTGAGATTCTATGAGTAGTCGGCTTACACCGGAACGGATTGCAGAAATGCAGAAATGGCTTCTTGAACATCCAATCGACCACAAATACGACGAGATGTGCGATATGCTGGACAGCCCTGCGCCTCCGGCCCAGCTTGCTTCTCGCGCTGCTTACGATGTGCTGAAAGAAATTGGGAAACTCCCTCCCGGCGTTGAGTGATTTTTATATTCTGACCACGATGCAAACCGCACCGTGGTTTTCTTTTGCCCCAAAATAGAAAGGAAAGCACAATGAGCAAGAAAATCTTTATCAGCCAGCCCATGAACGGCAGGACGGACGAACAGGTTTTGAAAGACCGTGCGTGTCTGATTCACTGGGCAAAGAAGAAAATCAGCGAGGATGTGGAGCCGCTGGAGACATTCTTTGACGACTTCGGCCCCGCCGCAAAACCGCTGGATTATCTGGCTCGCAGCATCGAGTTTCTGGCAAAGGCTGATGTGGCCGTGTTCGCACCCGGCTGGCAGGATGCCCGCGGCTGCCGCATTGAGCATCAGTGCGCTGCCGACTATGGCATTACCATCATGGAGGTGTCGAGCTATGGCGAGCTGCTTAATGTCTGACGCGCCCTATGCGCCGTGGCTCTCTGATGTTCTGGCAATGCTGGAGGAAAACAAAATCGACCGCATTTGCGTTGCAGCCCCGCTCCCCGGCGGCGAAGTGTTCACCGGTTACTACCACATGGACATGATGGACAAGGCTGTGGTCGCAACGAACATTCAGGCAGATGCCACGCTGGATGCAGTCTGCGCCAATGGCCGCCGCATTCAGGAGGCGTGGGAAGCCGATGATGAAGAGGATGTGGACGATGATGAATGACTTCGATAAACGAATGAGGCGGAGCCGCAGACGAACTGAAATCCTTGGAGCTGTGGCATCTGTTCTCGTTGTGGTCACTGCTTTTGGCTCTGTTGCGATTTCGATTTTTCTTTACAGCGGCTTGTTCGCATCCGATATTCCCGAATGGATGAAATGGGCGCTCCTGCTCTTTAGATAAACCCCTGAGTTTTTTAGCACGATGCACTTGCACCGTGCTATTTTTATGCCCGCTGCGGCCGCATGAGGCCAAAGAGGGCGCAATATCAGTCTACCTGCGGACTTAACAAGGCAGGGGCAACAAGTCACAGCGACGACTTAAAACGCTTAGTTGCAGAACCGGAGGTATCCCATGAAAACCAGTGAACTGAAAGACCTTGGACTGAATCAGGAACAGATCGACGCGGTCTTTAAGCTCAACGGCCTTGACGTGGAAAACGCCAAGGCTCCCATCGCCACGCTGACGGCGGAGCGTGACGACCTGAAAACCCGCTTGGCAACCGCAGAGGACACCCTGAAGGGTTTCGATGGCAAGTCTGCTGATGAAGTCAAGGCGGAAATCGCGCAGTACAAGAAGCAGGCCGAGGATGCCGGTAAGAACTTCCAGCTCCAGATGACCCAGCGTGACCAGCGCGATTGGGTCAACGGCCAGCTGGACAAGTACGGCGTTTCCTCTCCCTACGCCCGCCGCCAGCTTACCGCTGACGTGATGGACGAAAAGGACGGACTGAAGTGGAAGGATGGCGCATTTCAGGGCTTCGACGACTTCATGAAGAGCGCAAAGGAAAAGGATTCCGGCCTGTATCAGACCGCCGAGGAAAAGGCGGAAGCTGAGAAGCAGGCGCAGCTCGAAAAGAAGGCTCCGAAAATCGTCGGCCCCACCGGCAACACCACCCCGACGGAAACCAAGTACACCCCGCCCAAAATTTTCTAAACCGAAAGGAAGGTAAACCACTATGGCAAGAATCGAGTCCCTCAGCATCCTGACCACCGACACTGGCAAGGAGTATCTGGCCGAGCTGTATGGCAAGGTCATTGAGAACGTGCAGAAATCGTTGGTTTCTGCCGACATGAAGAACACTGACCTGTCCGGCGACCCGACCGCTGGCACTGTGGAGGCAAAGCGCTTCGCAAACGCCACCTCCGCAAACTATGGCACTGCCCGCAAGGCTGGCAAAGGCAGCCAGATCAAGGCCAAGCCCGTGACCGTTGCCATCAACAACGACAAGGAAATCGTCGAAGAGATGGAAGAGAAGGACGTCAAGCTGTATGGCGTTGACGGCGTTCTTGACCGCCGCGCTGCGAACCACGTTCTGCGCATGGCCGCAGAGCTGGACAAAGAGTTCTTCAAGGCAGCAGATGCCGAAGCTGTCAAGGTTACTGTTGCCGCCGGCGCAACTGTGGAGGATGAGCTGGAGACCGTCATTCAGGAGGCGGAGAACACTGCAAACGACTTCGTGGACGGTGTGCCTCGCTCCATGATGCGTCTGGTCACTTCTACTGCCTACTATGGCAAGATTCGCAACAACCTCGACAAGATGTCCCGCGCCAACGTGGACACTGCGGCAGAGGAATTTTACGCATGGCATGGCGTCGAGGTCAAGTCCTGCACCCATCTGCCCGCTGGCTGCGATTACCTGCTGATGGTTGACGGCGCTGTGGCGCAGCCTGTCATGGCAAGCACCTACACGGCCGAGAAGATCCCTCTGTCTGAGGCCACCGCTGTCAGCCTGTTCTATCACTTCGGCACCAAGGTCGTCACCCCTGACCTGATTTTCAAGAAGAAGGGCGCAGAGTAAGAGAAAGGAGCTATCATAATGGCAAAGTTTAAGAACATCGTCACCGGCAATGTGCTGGAGACTGACAACCCGCTGACCATCAAACTGATGGAGAACAGCGACCGCTATGAAGCTATGGACGCGCCCGCCGTTGAGGCCGCAGCGCCCGCCAAGAAGTCCGGCAAGGCAAAGGCCGCAGTGGCAGCCGAAGAGGACGCCTGAGCGGAGGTGTAAACCATGGCGTATGCGGATTATGAGTTCTACTCCACCCGGTATTTTGGCGACGAGCTGACCGAGGCGACCGCGCCGAAATGGCTGGAACGTGCGAGCGACGCTGTTGATACCATCACCTTCTACCGGCTGGCGCAGGGTATGCCCGGGGAAGATGCTCATGTTGCCCGGGTAAAGAAAGCCGTGTGCGCTCTGGCGGATGTCCTCTACCGCGTGGAGCAGCAGCGCACAGCAACGGCGGCCAGCAAAGACGCGCAGGGCAATCTCCGGCCCGCTGTGGCCTCCATGACTTCCGGTAAGGAATCTGTGTCCTATGTGCAGTCTGTGGAGACGTCCGTGTATGCAAAAGCAGCGTCCGACAGAGCAGCGCTGAACGCCCTGCTGCAATCTGAAGCTGAACGGTATCTCGCCAACGTCCCCGGCCCGGACGGCGTGAACCTGCTGTATGCGGGGGTGAGATGATGCATGACCAGACCATCACGCTGTACAACTACCACGAGCCGTCCGGCCTTTGGTATACGACCGTGTTTGAAGGTGTGCAGCTCGCGGCGGCCAGCGCAAGCAGCGCGACGACGCACGGCAACAACGGCGGCGATTCGGTGAGCATCATCATACCGGCGGCAGCGGACAAAACGGCAGCCTCCCGGCAGTACATCGGCCCGAAAGCCTATGCAGCGCGGGACGCCCCCGGCGAGTGCTTCACATTCTGGCCGGAACATGATTTCGTCGTTGTCGGCAGCTGCCCTCTGGAGCAGCCTGTTTCCGAGGACGACTACGACAACGGCTTATACCACGAGATGAACCATGGACAGGATGAGGTCTACATGATTACTTCAGCCTCGTTCTACGGCCTCATTCCGCATTTTGAAGTGGAGGGACGCTGAATGAGCGATACGGAGCATTTTCAGGGCTTTTCCTGCGTCCATGGTAATTTTTATGCAGAAATCCATTTCGACCGTTTTTCGCGGCAGTTTGCAGCCGCTCAAGAGTGGCTGGCGGAACAGGTGCTTGCAGACTGTAAACCGTTCATGCCGATGGAGACCGGAAGCCAGATTCAGCGCTCGTATGTAGACGAGGGCGGCAAGCGGGTCGTATTCCCCGGCCCCTATGCACGGTATTTGCACGAGGGCAAGGTCATGGTCGATTCTGAGACCGGAAAAGGCCCCATGAAGATACCGGACGGCTCCGGCGGCTACCTGCTGCGCTTCCGCAAGGGTGCAACGCTGGTTCCTACGGATAGGCCGCTGAACTACTCGACCACTGCAAATCCGCAGGCGGGAGACCATTGGTTTGATGCTGCGAAAGCTGCAAATCAGGACTATTGGCTGGAAAGGGTAAAACGCATAGGAGGTGGAGGCGAAGATGCCTAAAGCGAACGCTACCGTCAAATTCGATGTTGACGGCTCTGAGATCATGAGCAAGGTGCTGATGGAGCTGCTCAACACCTGCCCCGCACTGTGCGGCCGGAGAATCGCATTCTCCACGCTGGGCGAGGACGATGGCCTTGCGTTCTTCCCGTCTGTGGGCGCTGCTATCACGTCCGAGAAAGAGAGCATCACCGGGCACGTCAATCAGGTTTGCGCATATCCATTTGACGTCGTGCTGCGCTGCGCCCCCAAGACGGAAGCCGCAAGGATGCGGAGCAAGGAGCTGCTGGACGCTATCGGGCGGTGGCTGGAACGCCAGCCGGTCACGGTGAATGGTGAGCAGTACACCATGAGCGCATATCCGGTGCTGGCAGAGGGAACCCGGGAAATCCAGACCATTTCCCGGGCAAGTCCCTCCCACCTGAACGCAGCCTATCAGAACGGCGTGGAGGACTGGCTGTTCTCCGGCAGCCTGAAATACAAAAACAGTTTTGACCGATGATAAGGAGAGATCACAATGGCGAATATTGAGCGTAAACTGCTGGCGCACTACATCGACGCCAGCTTTGACAAGACGGGCAACACTCCGAAGTATGTCCGTCTGGGCAAAGACCTCGAAGAGTACAATCTGGAGCTGAACCCGGATGTCGAGGTCAGCAAGAACATTCTGGGCGAAACCACCCTGAAGCACTCCGGCTATGAGCCGCAGAGCGAGGTGGATACCTATTATGCCGTGGAGGGCGACCCGCTGTATGAGAAGCTGGAGGCCATCGCAAACGGTCGTCTGACCGGCGACGAATGCATGACCACCACCGTGGACGTGCTGATCGACAGCAAGGGCAAGGTGTCTTGGGCATACCGTGAGCAGGTCATGGTCGTTCCCACCTCTGTGGGCGGCGACACTTCCGGCGTCCAGATTCCTTTCACCATCTACAACGCCGGTGGCCGTGTCAAGGGTAACTGGGACGCAACCCAGAAAGCCTTTACTGAGCTTCCCGGCTCCGAAGAGTAAGCATAAAACAACGGGCAGAGAACAGGGCGGTCAGCGAGGGTTGGCCGCCCTTTATCTTTAGGAGGACAAAATGGAAAACGATAAGACCCTGAATTTCCCGGAACTTGAAAAGAACGTCGGTATCGTCATCGACGATGGCACCGAGGAAGTGCCCATCACGAACCTGCGCGGCCAGCGCGTCGGCGTGTTCTATGTGCGCCCGACCGACATCGGCATCGTACACCGGTATAACAACTTCGTGAAGAAGTTCGACGGTGTTCTGGAGCCAGTGCAGCAGGTCAACCTCAACAGCGACGGTTCCGCAAAGGATGGCGACGACCGCACCATTGCCGCCTTGCAGGAGGCCGAAAAGCGCCTGTCCGACGCGCTGAACACCCTGTTTGATGGCAATTTCGCTGAGGCATTCTTCGGCAAGATGAACCCTTTCTCCATTGTGGGCGGTCGCTTTTACTGTGAGATTGCCATTGAGGCCGTCGGCGCGTACATCCAGCAGCGCTTTGACCGCGAGATGAACCTCGCACAGAACCGCGTGGACAAGTACACCCACGGCTACCGCACCGGCAAGCACCGGAATGGCGGCAAGCGGCACGGCAGAGGGCCGCAGCAGTGATAGGCGAGCTTCCCACCCGGCTGGATGTCAATGGCGAGAGCTATGCCATCCGCACGGACATGAAAGACGTGCTGAAAATCCTGCAGGCGTTCAACGACCCGGAGCTGAAAGACGAGGAAAAGGTCTATATCTGCCTTGTCATTCTCTACCGAGACTTCGACGAGATGCCGCAATCGGACTACGAGGCCGCATACAAGGCGGCTGCGGAGTTCATAGACTGCGGCCTCCACTCCGGTGCAGACAAGAAGAGGCCGACGCCCCGGACAATGGACTGGGAGCAGGACGCACCAATTCTGTTCCCGGCTGTCAACCGGGTGGCAGGCTGTGAGGTACGCAGCATTCCACACCTGCACTGGTGGACGTTTATGGGCTATTTCATGGAGATCCATGACGGCACGTTTGCTCAGGTCATGGCCCTGCGCAGCAAAAAGGCCAAGGGCAAAGCGCTGGGAAAGTGGGAGCGTGAATTTTGGGCCGCGAATAAAGATTTGTGCGTTCTGAAAGTGAAGCGGAGCGCAGCAGAACAGGCCGAAATCGACCGGCTCAACAAATTGCTGGAATAAGGAGGTGGCACTGATATGGCACAGGCAGACGGCTCTATTGTCGTTGACACTGAGCTGCAAACCGAAGGGTTTGACAAAGGGAGCAAGGATATGCAGCGGGCAGTCCGCTCCCTGCAATCCAAGGTTGACGGCCTTGCACCGACCATGAAGAAAGCGATGCGCGGCAGCGCCAGCGCCTTAGAGTCCTTTGACGCCAAGGTTGGCCCGCTGCGTGAAACAATTTCCGCTCTGGAAGATAAGATGGCCCAGTTGGGTAAGATTCGCATTCCGACCGAGGACTATTCGTGGCTCCAGACGGAGATTGCAAAGGCTGAGAAAGAGCTGGATAAGCTGCTCAACAAAGAAGTCATGTACGAGGATATGGACGTCAACAAATCCTCGCAGAAGTGGAAGAATTTGCAGTACAGCATCGAACAGACTAAAAAGAAGCTGGAAGAGTACAGGGCCGATGCAGCGCAGATGGAAGAGGACGGAACCTCTCACACGTCTGGCGCTGATTCTGCGGAGTATGACCAGCTGAGTGCTGCCCTCGATGCGGTAAAAGACCAGCTCGACAGCATGACAGAGAAAGTTGACCGCAGCACGTCCGCACTGTCTCGGTTTGGCAAGACCGTAAAAAGCGGCGTTGTCGGCGGGCTGAAAGGCATGGTGTCCATGCTGGGCAAGGGCGCGGCGGCTATGCTGCGCCTTTCCCTGCGGGCAAAGAAAACGCATTCCAGCTTCAACAGCGGCATCGGAACGCTGCTGCGTTACGGTCTGGGCGTGCGCTCTCTGCTTACCCTCATGAGCAAGCTGCGCAGCGCATTGGTGGACGGCTACAAAAACCTCGCCCGGTATTCCAGCCGGACAAACGTGGCGATTTCGTCCCTGATGTCTGCGCTGGACAGGCTGAAAAACAGCTTCGCAAGCGCATTTGACCCCATCCTGCGGGCAGCGGCCCCGGCGCTGGTATCGCTTATCAACCTGATCTCCGAGGCGGTTTCCCGCATCGGAATGCTGACGGCGGCCCTGACTGGCTCGAAAACCTACACTAAGGCAACGACCATTCAGGAGGACTACGCCAAGAGCCTCGACAAAACGTCGCAGTCTGCAAAAAAGGCAAAGGCGGCGCTGGCCAGCTTCGATGAACTGAACATTCTGGACGATAAGGATACGGACACCACAAAAGACAATGGCTCCGTTGACCCTTCCAAAATGTTTGAGCAGGTTCCCATTGACAGCGCTGTGCTGGACTTTGCGGACAAGCTGAAAAAGGCGTTCGAGGAAGCTGACTGGAAAGAGCTGGGCACACTGCTCGGCAACAAAATCAATGAGCTGGTGGACAGCGTTGATTGGTCTGGCTGGGGAACGAAAATCGGCAAGGGCATGAATGCCGCCATCCAGACACTGTACTACACCGTGGACACGGTGGACTGGGTGAACATCGGCAAGCATCTGGCCGAGGCGGTCAACAGCATCATCAATGAGGTTGACTGGGACATTTTCGGGCGGCTGCTGGCAAAGAAGTTCACTGTGGCGCTGGACGTGGCCGGTGGTTTCCTGAAAGAGCTGGACTGGACAGCTGTGCTTCAGGCGTTCACCAGCGGTTTTTCCGGCTTCTACAATGAGCTGCAAGAGTGGCTGGAAAGCAAAGACTGGCATCGGATTGGCGAGATCATCACCGCCAAGCTGTCCGACGCGCTGCGCAACGGCAACGTGGAGGGCGCAGTCAAGAGCTTTTTCGACGCTTTCACGGAGGCCGTCAACTCGCTGGCCGACCTGATGGACGGCATCGACTTCTATCAGGTGGCAAAAGACCTCGTTGAAATGCTTATCCGGGCCGTGTCCGGCGTGAGTTGGGACGAGCTGACGGAGGCGCTGGGCCGCCTTATCGGCGAATCCGTTGACGCGGTCATTCAGATTTTGGCCGGTTCTCTGGCCGATGTGGGCAACTACTTCAAAGAGAAAACGCAGGAGGCCGGAGGCGACGCTGTTGCAGGCTTCTTCCTCGGCATCAAGGACGCTATCTTCGGCGTTGGCGCATGGATTGTAGATAACATTTTCAAGCCGTTCTGGAACGGCATTTGTGATGCATTCGAGATTCACTCGCCGTCCAAGAAGATGGTCGAGGTCGGCAAGTTCATCATGGAGGGCCTGAAAAACGGTATCACCGAGGCCATCTCCACTGTGGTGAATGCCGTGAAAGAACTGCCCGGCCAAATCGTGGCAAAGCTCAAAGCTACAAACTGGGTGCAGGTCGGCAAAGACATCATCGGGGCCATTTACAACGGCTTTGTGGCCTTGCAGACCAAGCTCCCAGCGGCGATGCAGACCATTGGCACGGACATCAAGAAAAAGCTGTCTGACATTGACTGGCTGACTGCGGGCAAGAACGTCATTGGCGCTATCTATAACGGATTTGTCGCGCTGCAAACCAAACTCCCCACGGCCTTAAAATCCATTGGTGACACAGCGAAAAAGAAGCTGTCCTCTATCGACTGGGCGGCAGCAGGCAAAAATGTTATCGGGTTTATTTACAACGGCTTCGTGGCCTTGCAGACGAAACTTCCGCTTGCGTTGAAGTCTATCGGAGACACGGCAAAGAAAAAATTCACAGATATTGACTGGCTGGGCGTCGGCAAAAACGTCATCCTCGGCATCTACAACGGCATCAAGAATACGCTGAAAAAGCTGTCTGAAGCCGCTGGACAGGCATCCAACTGGCTGATCAACGCATTCAAAGAGGCACTGGGCATCCATTCTCCCTCTGTTGAGGGCGAAAAGCTGGGCTATTATTTTGATGCCGGTGTTGCGAAAGGCATTACCGGCAATGCGGATATGGCCGTAGATGCTGCCGGTGATTTGGGTCTGGCTGTGTACAATGGCGCAGATGATGCGCTGGACGGCAAGGGCGAGCTGCTGGGCGAGGGCTTCATTGACGAAACGGTTGACGCACTGACCAGCAACATGAACCGTATTTCCGACGCGCTTTCTTCCGGCAAGGGTATTTCTAACATCAAAGGCATTGTCGAAGCGGTAAAGAGCGGCGATTGGGCGACCGTGACCAAAAACGTGGCCCTTGGACTATTCAACTCCCTCGACAAGAACTTCAGAACCAATGTCACCGGGTTTGTGGCGGATTCTTTGGAAGCGCTGAACGCTGGGTACGACGAACAGGGCTTTTTGGGGATGGCGAAAGCAGCGGTGAACATCGTCACCGGTCTAAAGAAAAATCTATCCTCTGCAAGTAACACAACGATTCTGAAGAATGCTGGCAAGGGGCTGGCCGGGAGCATCAAAATAGGCATGGAGGGCGGATTGCCCGACCTCTGGGCGCTCGTTTCTGGTATCCCCGGCAAAATTCTGGAGCTGCTAACCAGCGGCTTTGGTGAGCTGAAAAAGTGGGGCAGTGGCCTCATTGAATGGCTGAAGAAGCTGTTCGGCGGCGGGTCTGGCAATGTCCAGAAAACCGCAAACAGTTTCCTCCAGAATGTCGGCAACGCATTCAAGAAAATGTTCTCCGGCACGAGCGATGACGGCAATTCGTTTATGTCGAATCTGGGCGAGCTGTTCAAGAATGGGCTGTCTGGCATCAAGAAAAACACTTCTGGGCTGCTGGATGGCATCAAAAAAGTGTTCAGCGGCGGGTTTAAGGGTATTTCCTCCGGCGCATCTGGCCTGTGGAAATCCATCAAGGGCCTCTTCGGCAAAGGCTTTTCCGGCATTGCGTCCAGCGCAGCAGGCGTAGCAGGCACAATAGGCAAGACTCTTTCTGGAGCTGCTGCTACCGCTGGTTCTGCACTTGGCGGCCTTGGCACTACGCTGGCAGGGCTGGCAACTGCGGGCGGCCCCATTGGAATTGCGGTGGCTGCTGTCGGCGCGTTGGGCGCTGGTCTGACAGTTGCATATAACAAGTGCGACTGGTTCCGCAACGGCGTGAACAATGCCTTTAACTCCATCAAAAATGTCGTCTCCAACGTGTGTCAGGGCGTCGGCAACGCTGTGAAAAATATCTGGAACGGCGCGAAGGGCGTCGTGTCAGGTGCGGTCAATGTTGGCAAAAACATCGTGAGCGGTATCGGCAACGGCATTAAAAATGTGGCGTCCGGCCTTTGGAATGGCGTGAAGAAAGTCGGCAGCGGCATTGTCCGCGGCTTCAAAAAATTCTTCGGCATCCACTCGCCGTCTACCTTGATGGCTGACGAAATCGGCGCATATCTGCCTGCGGGTATCGACGAGGGCATGAAAGATGCTATGCCCGCGCTGCTGTCCAGCGCAAAGAACCAGATGGGCGATTTGGTGGACACCGTAAAGGCTGGGACTGCGGAGGTGGACGGAACGCTGGCTGACAGCGACGCCCCGCTGTTGTCTGAGGTATCTGGCAAGGTGGACATCGTTGAGGGCATGGACGGCGTATTGACCCGGTTCTCCGACAAGGTGGCCGATAGCTTCACCAACCTGCTGGATCGCCTGACGGAAATTACGCAGAGCGCAGGGTTCTCCATCCCAGCGCTGGCGACCGGCACGGTCGCACCGTACAGCGTAGAGGGCGGAAAGAATAGCTCTTCTGGCGGTGTGCTGGAAAAAATTCAGGCGTCGAACGACGAAACGACCCGCACCATCGTGCAGGCCATTGGCAGCGCGACAAACTCCATCTGTGCAGCGGTTGAGCAGTATAGCGGCGCAGAGGTCAATGTTGATGCTGATAGCCTCGCACAGCACACCGTGGATTACATCAACCGCAAAACTCGGATGTTCGGCACGTCGCCGCTGCTGACGCCCACGGAAGTATAAGGAGGTGCAGAACCTATGAAACCGATGCTCAAAATCGGCGGGCATGATTATACAAAATGGGTGGCAGAGGGCGGACTGACCCCTACGGACAGCGATGTTGATTCCTCGAAATCTGGCCGAAACACTCTGGACGCGCTGATGGTGCGAAACAAGATCGGCGCGAAGATGAAGTGGAACGTAACTCTGATGGATATTCCGGAAGAGGTCGCCGCCCAGCTGTCGAAAGACCTGAAGCAGACCTTTTTCGAGGCAACGCTGCTAGACCCGGATGCCGGCCGATACCTAACCAAGACGTACTACTGCGCAAACCGCCCCTTTGGTGCGCAGCGGTACGATAAATCGACCGGCAAGACCTACTATGTCGGCATGGCGTTCAACATGACGGAGCAGTAAGGAGGTGAGCTGCCACGAGGCACAGAACGAACAACTGGACTGAGCTTGCAGTTCGCGGACGCTTCAACATGAACGCCCGCGCTGTCATTGGGGGCAAAGAATACTACCGCATTTCCGCGCCACAGATCAGTCACAGCCTTGCGACGGAGCCGCTCAGTATTGGCAACTGCAATGCGGCATCTTTGAATCTGGACGTTCTGCTGGAAGAGGGAGAGGAGATCCCGGAGGCTGCGTCGGTGCGCATCATCGCACAGCTCACGGATTTGGACGTCACGAACCGCACAGAAGTCCTTCCGTTTGGCGAGTTCTGGGTCGATACCTGCAAGAACGTCGGAAACCTGTATACGCTTTCCTGCTATGATTCGATGCTGAAAACCTCGCAAGCGATGGTCGATGACTCGGACAGCGAGAGCGACTGGCCCAAGAGCATGGCCGTTGTCGTGCAGGAGATCGCATACAGAATCGGCGTTCCAATCGACCCGCGCACCCGCATCAACCGCGGCATGAACTACATGGTTCCTTTCCCGAAAGGATATACCATGCAGCAGGTGTTGGGCTGGATTGGCGCTTGCAACGGCGGCAACTGGACAATCACCGACGAGGGCGAACTCCGGCTGGTGACTTTGACAGCACCGCCGCCGGAGAACTATCATGTCGTGGACGAGAAGTTCAACGACATCATCACTGGCGACGGTTCCACGCTTGCGTGGAAGCTGGTCACCGGCAGCAGCGAGATCCAGACCCCGGAGGTCGGCGGCAGCGTCGGCTCCCTGATTCCAAAAGTCTATCCGGTCGTAGACCATGAGTTCAACCGCATCATCACGGCGGACGGCTTCATGCTGGTCTATGACAAGACCGGTGCGGTAGAGGCCGAACAGGGACTCATTCACGTTCCCTTTGTGGGTGGAGATGTCGAGACCGGCAAGCGGCTGGTGGTGTCCAAAATCACCATGACGGACGAAGACGGAAACGCCTACTCGCAGGGCGACGACAGCGGGTTTGAAATCACCGTGGACAACTGCCCCTATTCCTGTCAGGGCATTTGCAATGACCTGTATTCGATGCTGCATGGCATCGAGTATGAGCCGTTCACGGCCCCAGACGCAGTTTTTGACCCCGCTACAGAGCTGGGAGATCAGGTCAAAATCGGCGATAAAGTCCACAGCTCCATCTATTCTATGGAGGCGGTGCTGGGCATCGGCTACTCCAATACCATCAGCGCCCCGACGAACACTGAGGCGACCCGGCAATATCCATATCTGACAGAACGCGATAAAAACCGTGACAAAGTGTTTTTGGAAGCAAGCACAGATTATGGCGGCGTTACGATGTCGGCGGAAGATGGCTTGCTGGTTGCCAAGACCAACAACACGAGCCGCAGTGTGGCAGCGCAATCCATGGTCGCCCCTCGGAGTACCCCGGTGTCCCGCGCAGAGGTGCAGTATTCTGACGATTCTATTGCCATGCGAGCGCGTGACCCCGAAACCGGTCATATGGAGGACGCCATTTTCTACGATGATGAGGTGGAGAAGTACCGCATTAAGAAAACCGTTCTCATTGAACAGGCAGACGAAATCGCAACGGAGGTGAACAGATTGGCGGAAGAGCTAAAGTCTATGGAGGGCGGAGATGATGAAGATGCTGTAAACCTGCCCCAACTCATGCGGGCCATCAAAGACGTTCAGACGGCTCTTACCGAGCAGCGCACCACGCTGGAAGGGCTGGAAGCATCGGCGACGGACATCAAAACGACGCTGGCTGCTGTCCGGACGGCTCTTTCGGACATCAAGACGGCTGCGGCCGCCATCCGGTCTGTGGTAGACAATAACACCGCCTCGCTGGCCGCGATGCAGACCGATGTGACAGCACTGAAGCAGGCTGTTGCAGACCAGTCCGCAGAGATAGCCGAGGTTCATGCTGCGGTGGATGAACACACCACTTCGCTGGCTGCGATGGACAAAAAGCTGACGGCCGCACAGGGAACGCTGGACAGCATCCTCTCGCTACTGAAAGAAATGTCCGGCAACAAAGACACCGGAACCGACCCGGGCACTGGGACGGATGATAAAACGACCGAAACCGAAAAGGAGGGTAATTCTTAAATGGCTGAAAAACGTATCCAGGACTTCGCTACTGCAACGGAGGCTCTGGACGACGACCTGCTGTTGATCTCTTCGGATGACGAAACGTACAACATGAAGGTCAAGACCTTGAAAGATGCTGTTCAGGGCGATGCAGACCGCGCCGAAGCTGCTGCAAAAGAAGCGGCGGCGACTGCAAAGCAGGTCTCGGAATCTGTTGGCAACATCGAAGAGCGGGCCTCTGCCGCAGAGGTAAAGGCGTCGTCTGCCGAATCTGCCGCAAAGACCGCTGTGCAGGATGCAGCGGACGCAAAGAAAGCAGCATCCAACACGGAGGGCATGGTCACCACGGCCCAGACCGCCGCCTCTCAGGCCAGCACGGCGGCAGCCAAAGCCGAGGACGAAGCGTCCAAGGCATCCGCCTCTGCGAGCGTTGCGCAGGAAGCGGCATCGAAAGCGTCGGAGGCTTCCAACAAAGCCATTGAGGCAGCGAACGCCGCAACTACTACGGCGGGCGAGGCCAAGACGACCGCAGAAGAAGCTAAGACTGCTGCAGAACAGGCGACGTCTGACGCTGCCGATGCAGCGGCCAACATCAAGACCGCGACCGAGGCGGCTTCGAAGTCTGCTGCGTCCGCAAAGACCGCAGAGCTTCAGGCAACCGCAGCGGCCAACACTCTGGCCCAGTTTCAGGAAATCATTGAAAACGGTGTTGTGCAGGATGTACAGCCCGTGGATGATGGCCTGAAGATTACCTATACCAACGGCGGCACCATCACGCTGCCTATCAAGGCTTCTGGCGGGCTGGCGTTCAGCTCGATGGTCTACGACACAGAAACCCACTATCTGCACCTGTACGATGAAAACGAGAAAGACGTCATCGACCCGGTGTACATTCCGGGAGGCGGAG
>ERZ1034976.366-NODE-366-length-42366-cov-10.858429_pt1 | contig 42366 bp, 39 predicted proteins | sample MGYA00520623_ERZ1034976 | MGnify/ENA primary metagenome ERZ1034976 (study PRJEB33766, sample SAMN09781774) | gut metagenome | biome: gut microbiome | host: Homo sapiens | place: Madagascar | study: EMG produced TPA metagenomics assembly of the PRJNA485056 data... | reverse complement strand
GCGTAATGATGTGGCTGTAACGGTTAAGTTTGAGTATCAGAATAAAAAGTATCAGATTATCTTCCCGGCAGGTTTGGATTACAGTGCCGTATTGAACGATGAAGAAACCATGTATGGATACTTTGGTGCAGCGGCTAAGTTAGGTCTTAAAGTAACCGGGCAATAACAGGGTAATAATCGGTCAACAACCGGGCAGCAACTGGGTAATAGCTGACAACAGGTGGATTATTAATTAAAGAAAAAGGTACTGAACAGTTACGAAGAAAGAAAAGGGCAGCAGGATTTTCCGTTGTATGTGAGGAATTTCCAGCTGCCCTTTTGAATTTGTAAGAATACAGTAACCATTCAGAAAAATCCATTTTCGCGGAATGTCGCACCAGGCAAAAAGGGTTGGTTCAGCTTAACATCCCGCCTAACATGCCTCCGCCGGCACAGAGGGCAAGTACAGTAAGTGTATGTATGGTGGACAGGTCACCCGGGGATTTCATGATCATGGACAGAATCAACAGGATGATAAAGTAAATGCTTCCTGCGAGCAGGCCCCAGAGGAATTTGCGGCTGCCTTCCCGTTTACCGGTGATGAAGCCGGCAAAGAAGGTGGTAATGACATAGATTGCGGTGATACAGACCGTAACGATTCCCTCCGAAAACCGCAGCCGGTACATGAGAAATGCCAGAAGCAGCAAAAGGATACCGGTTAGGATGGCACAGAACAGGAGGCATTTGAAGAAAAACAACAGTCTTTCATTTACCTGAAGCTTTGTTTTCATAATATTTCGTTTCCTTATGTGTGTTTTATGTAATATTTATATGTAGGATCTTGACACAGAATACCCGTTATTGTATCATTTTTAGCAATAGACAGCCGAAAGGCATTAGAAAGAAGGAGTGATTTTAATTTTGGATACCGATGGTGTCATGCAGCTTATTGCACTTATTATTTTAGTTTTGTTATCTGCGTTCTTTTCTTCCGCAGAAACGTCACTGACAACAGTGAACAGGGTAAGACTTAAAACCCTTGCAGAGGAAGGAAACAGGAGGGCGAAGACCGCACTGGAGGTTTTGGATAAATATGGAAAGATGCTCAGTGCAATTCTGATCGGCAATAATATTGTCAACCTGTCGGCCTCCGCACTGGCAACGACACTTGCGATTCATATTCATTTTACAGTCGGAATTGCAACGGCCATCCTGACGGTGGTGATTCTGATTTTTGGCGAGATCGTACCGAAGAACATGGCAATGATTAATTCAGAAAAGATGGCTTTGCTGTATGCTTCCATGATTTCCGGGCTGATGAAGCTTCTGACACCGCTTATATTCGTGATCGATTCCCTGGCAAAGGGCATTATGAAGCTGTTCCGGGTGGATGCTGATAAGAAGACCGCCATGACGGAGAACGAGCTTCGTACCTATGTAGAAGTCGGACATGAGGATGGTGTCATTGAATCCGAAGAGCGCGAGATGATTTATAACGTGTTTGATTTCGGGGATGCCGTAGCCAAGGATGTCATGATTCCCAGAATTGATATGGTGACCGTGGATAAGGAAGCAACCTACGAAGAGGTTATGGAAGTGTTCAAGGACTGTATGTATACCAGAATCCCTGTTTTTGAAGAGGATAAGGATAATATTATCGGTCTGATCAATATTAAAGACTTTATTCTTGTCGAGGATAAAGCGAAGTTCAAGATCAGTGATATTCTGCGGCAGGCTTATTATACATATGAATTTAAAAAGACAGCAGATCTGCTTGTAGAGATGCGTCAGAAGTGCTTCAATGTGGCATTTGTACTGAATGAATATGGCGGTACAGCCGGTATGATTACTCTTGAAGATCTCCTGGAAGAGATTGTTGGCGAGATCCGTGATGAATACGATTCCGATGAGGAACAGCTGATCCAGAAGATGCAGGATCGTACCTACCTCGTAGAAGGCAGCATGAAGCTGAGTGATATCAATGATGAACTCGGAACCGATTTGCAATCCGAGGATTATGACTCGATCGGAGGACTGATCATCGAGCATCTTGACCGTGTGCCGGAGGACGGTGCACAGATTGTCACAGACCAGGGAATCCGGCTGCAGGTACAGGGAGTGAGCCAGAATCGTATTCTGAAGGTGATTATGGAGCTCCCGGAAGAGAAAGAACCGGAAGACAATCCGGAGAAAGATTCCGAAAAAGAAAAATAAACACTTTCCCAAACATCACATTTATGTTATACTATCGAAGTGAACGTCATAATGACGATATCAGGTAAGTTTTTAGATCAGGATATAAAGGAGATATAGGATTATGAAGAGAATTAAGACTTTAGTTACCAGAGATTTAAAGGAATCCATGAAGAAGGGCGGATGTGGTGAGTGCCAGACTTCCTGTCAGTCTGCCTGCAAGACTTCCTGTACCGTAGGAAACCAGACCTGTGAAAAGGCAAAATAAGTATCGAATATAAGTAAGTGAACATAAGCAGCGGCTTACGTCGCTGCTTATATTGCGTATGTGTAGAGCACTTAGTGAAAGCAGGCTGAGGGCGAAGCTTGAACTTAGTGCGAACCGGTCCGGAACACAAAAATATAAAAAAGGATATAGAAAAGTGATACATCAATATATTAATAATGGATACAACATCGTTCTGGATGTGAACAGTGGCTCTGTGCATGTGGTCGATCCATTAAGCTATGAGCTGATCGCATTAGCTGATAAGCGCCTTGAAGAAGGAAGGTCCGAAGAGGAGATTCTTACAGAGGCAAAGGAGCAGTTCAAGGGTCAGTATTCCGAAGAGGATATTACCGAAGCACTTGGTGAGATCTGGGAGCTAAAGGAGCTTGGACAACTGTTTGCACCGGACATTTATGAGAATTATATTTTTGATTTTAAGAAGCGTCAGACAGTTGTGAAAGCACTCTGCCTTCATATTGCACATGACTGTAACCTCGCCTGCCGTTACTGCTTTGCAGAAGAGGGCGAATATCATGGAAGACGGGCACTGATGAGCTTTGAAGTCGGAAAGAAGGCACTGGATTTTCTTGTTGCCAACTCCGGAAACCGTGTGAATCTGGAGGTGGACTTCTTCGGCGGGGAGCCGTTGATGAACTGGCAGGTGGTTAAGGATCTTGTCGAGTATGGAAGAAGCCTGGAGGAGCCTAATCATAAGAAGTTCCGTTTTACCCTGACAACCAACGGGGTACTGTTAAACGATGATATTCTTGAATTTGTAAATAAGGAAATGTCCAATGTGGTTCTGAGCATTGACGGACGCAAGGAGATCAATGATAAGATGAGACCGTTCCGTAAGGGACAGGGCAGCTATGATCTCATTGTTCCGAAGTTCCAGAAGGTAGCAGAGAGCCGTGACCAGATGAACTATTATGTAAGAGGTACGTTTACCCGTAATAATCTGGACTTTTCAGAGGATGTGAAGCATCTGGCAGATCTTGGCTTTGAGCAGATTTCCGTAGAGCCGGTGGTCGCAGAGAGTACCGAGCCCTATGCATTACAGGAGGAGGATCTTCCGACACTGCTTGACCAGTATGATAAGCTGGCAGTCGATCTTTTAAAGCGACATAAGGAAGGAAAGGGAGTGAATTTCTTCCACTTCATGATTGATCTGCAGGGAGGCCCCTGTGTGGCAAAGAGATTATCCGGCTGTGGATCGGGTACGGAATATCTTGCGGTAACACCGTGGGGAGATTTGTATCCGTGTCATCAGTTTGTCGGCAGGGAGGAATTCCTGATGGGAAATGTGGATGACGGAATTGTCCGCACGGACATCCGGGATGAATTCAAGACCTGCAACGTTTATGCGAAAGAAAAATGCCGCAATTGTTTTGCCAGATTTTATTGCAGTGGCGGTTGTGCTGCGAATTCCTATAATTTCCATGGCAGGATCAATGACACCTATGATCTTGGCTGTGAATTGCAAAAAAAGCGTATAGAATGCGCAATTATGATAAAAGCCGCATTAGCGGAGGAGGAAGAGTAAATGAAAAAGAACAAAGCGATCATTTTGCTGCTAGTATTTGTATTATTACTGGCAGGACTTGGTTACACTGCGACAGTCGGACTTGGCGTAGATGGTTCCGGATCTGCAGGAAGCATTAATCTGGGTCTTGATCTGGAGGGTGGTGTAAGTATTACCTATCAGGTTGTCGGGGATGAAAAGCCCAGCAGCGGGGATATGAGCGATACCATTTACAAGCTGCAGCAGCGTGTCGATGGTTACAGCACAGAATCTGTGGTATATCAGGAGGGTGATGACCGGATCAATATTGAAATCCCGGGCGTCTCTGATGCCAATGCGATTCTGGAGGAACTCGGAAAGCCCGGTTCCCTGTACTTTATCCGTCAGACCGATTCCGATGGAAACTTAAATTACCAGTATACCGGAACGGATGAGGAAGGACAGCCGGTTTACACACTGACGAAGACCATCGAGGAGCTCCAGGCAGATGGTTCCATCGTGTTGACCGGTACCGATGTTAAGAATGCAGAACGCAGATCTTATCAGAACCAGATGAAGAACTATGAATTCGTAGTAAGTCTTACCATGACACCGGAAGGTGTACAGAAGTTTGCGGATGCAACTACAAATGCTTACCAGAATAGCGAGAGTATAGCGATTTATTACGATGGAAAGATCATCAGTGCACCGAATGTCAATGAGCCGATTCTCGGAGGCGAGGCACAGATTACCGGTAACTTTACAAGCGATGAAGCAGAGCAGCTTGCTTCCACGATCCGTATCGGTGGTCTGAAGCTGGAGCTTGAAGAGCTCCATTCCAAGATCGTAGGTGCACAGCTTGGTGAGGAAGCAATTTCTACCAGTATTAAAGCAGCAATCATCGGTTTTGTCGTGATCGTGCTTTTCATGATCCTTGTTTACCGTATCGCCGGTTTGGCAGCCAGCCTTGCACTGGGATTGTATGTAGAACTGATTGTCATCCTTCTGGATGCCTTTGATATTACATTGACCTTACCGGGTATTGCCGGTATTATCCTTTCCATTGGTATGGCGGTCGATGCAAACGTAATTATTTTTGCCCGTATCCGTGAGGAGATTGCGAAGGGCAAGACTGTCCGTTCTGCAATTGATACCGGATTTAAGAAAGCAACCTCCGCAATCGTGGATGGTAATATTACAACCCTGATTGCAGCAGCCGTTCTTGCAATTATGGGAACCGGTACGATTAAGGGATTTGCCTACACCCTTGCCCTGGGTATTGTATTATCCATGTTCACTGCAATGGTAGTGACCAGAACCTTAATGAATGTCTTCTATGCACTTGGTGCAAAGAGCGAGAAGTTATACGGAACAGCCAAAGAAAAGAAGGCTGTAAACTTTACCTCCAGGAAGGCTGTATTCTTCACCATTTCCATCGCTGTAATTTTAGGCGGATTCGTATTTATGGGAATCAATAAGGCAGGTGGAAAGAATGCCCTGAACTACAGCCTTGAATTTATGGGTGGTACTTCCACGAATGTTACCTTTAATGAAGATATGTCCCTGCTTGATATTGATGAGAAGGTCGTACCGTTAATTGAAGATATTACCGGTGACGGTAATGTTCAGACACAGAAGATTGACGGAACAACCGAGGTCATCTTCAAGACGCGTACCCTGGATGTGGCAGAACGTGAAGAGTTCAAGAATGCCATGGTTGAGAATTTCAGCGTGGATGCAGAGAAGATCACGGCAGAATCCATCAGTGCAACTGTAAGTAATGAGATGCGCTCCAATGCGATCCTTTCCGTGCTGATTGCAGCCGTATGTATGCTGGTTTATATCTGGTTCCGTTTCAAGGATATCCGTTACGGTGCAAGTGCCGTAGCTGCCCTGTTACATGACGTACTGGTTGTACTTGCGTTCTATGCGGTGGTGAGAATTTCCGTTGGTAATACCTTCATTGCATGTATGCTGACCATTGTTGGTTATTCCATCAATGCGACCATCGTTATCTTCGACCGTGTTCGTGAGAACATGCAGAACATGGGCAGGAAGGAAACACTTGATGAGGTTGTGAACACCAGTATTACCCAGACCTTATCCCGAAGCGTATTTACTTCCCTGACAACCTTTATCATGGTTGCAGCGCTATATGTATTCGGAGTTTCCTCCGTAAAGGAATTTGCACTTCCCTTGATGGCAGGTATTCTTTGCGGTACGTATTCCTCCGTCTGCATCACAGGATCCCTGTGGTTGGTGCTTCGTAAAGTATTTCCGCAGAAGAATGCATAATCAATAAAAGTTTTTAAAAGCTTGCTGCTTAAAAAGCAGCAGGCTTTTTGACTTAACAGGAAATAAGTCAAACGCTCCGCGTGGATGCGCAGCTCGCGGAGGAGAAATTAGTTGCTTTGCAACACCGCTCGTGCGCGAAGAGTTCGCAGGCGAACTCTTTATTTGTATATGGGGGTAGAAATGGCAAAATGGATGCTGGCTGCCAGGAAGGCAGATTTTGATGCGGTTGCACAGAAATTTCATATATCACCGGTACTGGCGAGGATTCTCCGGAACCGGGATCTTGTGACAGAACAGGAGATTGACCGGTTTTTGAATGGAACGCTTGCAGATCTTCATGATCCTTCTTTATTAAAAGGAATGCAGGAGGCCGGTCAATGTCTTTTTCGGAAGATCGGACAGAGGGTGAAAATCCGTATCATCGGGGATTACGATGTGGACGGTGTGTGTTCCGCGTATATTCTGCTGCGGGGCCTGCGGCTTCTTGGTGCAGATGTGGATACCGTGATTCCACACCGGATGAAGGATGGATATGGACTGAACGATCATCTGATTGAACAGGCAAAGGAGGATGGCATTGATACGATACTCACCTGTGACAATGGGATTGCTGCAGCCGATCAGATCCGTCTTGCGAATACCTGTGGAATGACGGTTATTGTGACCGATCACCATGAGGTTCCCTATGAGGAGCAGGAGGGGGAACGGATTTACCGGCTGCCTCCGGCAGCCGTCGTAATTGATCCGAAGCAGGAGGATTGTCCATACCCTTATAAGCAGATCTGTGGGGCAGTGGTTGCCTATAAGCTGATCCGGTATCTGTTCCGGGAGGCGCAGAAGATCCATTGGACAGGACAGGACGGTGAACCGGTCGATGAGCAGGCTGCGCAGGCGCTGCTGCAGGAGCTCTTAAGCTTTACGGCACTTGCAACGGTATGTGATGTGATGGAATTAAGGGACGAGAACCGGATCCTGGTGCGTGAGGGGTTAAAAGAGATGGCAAAGACCACGAATTATGGGTTGAAAGCGCTCTTGCAGGTCAATGACCTGTATGGAAAGCCACTTACTCCTTATCATGCAGGCTTTGTGATCGGACCGTGCCTCAATGCCACGGGGCGGCTGGATACCGCAAAACGGGCACTGGAGCTGTTTGATGCGTCATCGATAGAGGAGGCTGCACTTATTGCATCGGATCTGAAGAGCATGAATGAAAGCCGTAAGCAGATGACCGAGGATGGTGTAAAGCTTGCCACGCAGCAGGTAGAACAGGAGCTTTCCGGGGATGATATTCTTGTCGTGTATCTGCCGGACTGCCATGAATCGCTGGCGGGAATTATTGCAGGAAGAATCCGTGAGAAGTATCACAAGCCTGTTTTTGTACTGACGAGTGCAGAAGAGGGTGTAAAGGGGAGTGGACGGTCGATCGAAGCCTATTCCATGTACGAGGAGATGAATAAGGTGAAGGAGCTGTTTGCCAGGTTTGGAGGGCACAGACAGGCGGCAGGACTTACACTGGCGGCAGAAGACGGCTTCAGTGATGCACAGCTTGCCGACCGTTTCCGGAAGGCGCTGAATGCCAATTCTACCCTGAAAAGTGAGGATTTTGAAGAAGTGGTTCATATTGATGTGCCCCTGCCCCTTAAGCTTGCTGACCGGAATTTTCTTGCCGAACTGGAAAAACTGGAGCCATTTGGCACAGGGAATCCGAAGCCGCTTTTTGCAAGGAAGCAGATCAGTATTTTATCCATGGCAAAACTCGGAAAAACAGGAAAATTCCGTAGAATCCGGATCGCGGATGAGCAGGGAAATCCTTATCAGGCGGTATACTTTGGGGATGGAGAAGAAATGGACCGGTATCTGATGCGGAAATATGGAGAGGAACGGCTCATACAGGGCTTCCGGGGAGGTCTGATGCAGGGACAGATGGAGATCAGCATAGTGTACTCTCCGCAGATTAATTCCTATAACGGGCGCGAGAGCATCCAGATTTTGATCCAGTATTATCAATAAGGAATGGAACAGAGAACCGAAAAGAGGACAGAGAACCGAAAAGAGGACAGGACAGGGAATATCGGAGCAGTTCTGAAGGTGATAAAGGAAAAGAGGGAGACAATGATTACGACAGTGACATTAAATCCGGCAATTGATAAAACCATAACGACCTCAAGGCTTCTGCCCGGGCAGGTTAACCGCGGCGACAGCGTGAAGAATATTGCGGGCGGAAAGGGGATCAATGTAACGAAGGTATTGCGGCAGTATGGCAGTTCCGTATGTGCCCTTGGCTTTCTTGGAGGATATACCGGGAGATTTATTGAAGAATATGTGGAGGGGCTTGGTGCTGAAAGTGCATTTACGCAGATTGCGGGAGAAACCCGTACCAGCACGAACGTTTTATCTATGGATGGCTATGTGACGGAAATTTTAGAGCCCGGTCCGGTGATCTGTGAAGAGGAAAAGGAGAGGTTTTTGCAAACCTACACAGAAAAGCTTGCCGGAAGCAGGTTCGTGGTACTTTCCGGAAGTGCCCCGAAAGGTCTTCCCACAGACATCTATGCACAGCTTATTGAACTTGCCGAAAGGCAGAAGCTCCGTACTGTTCTGGATACAAGTGGGGAGCTTCTGGTGCAGGGAGTAAAGGCAAAGCCGTTTCTTATAAAGCCAAACACCAGAGAGCTGGAATACCTTACCGGAAGAAAGCTTAGAGAGCTCAGTGAGATCAGAGAAGCTGCTTTACAGCTTGTTTCGGAGGGGATTGCCCATGTCCTTGTTTCCATGGGTGAAAAGGGCATGCTGTATGCGACGGAGAGGAAGTGCCTCTATGCGAAAGCACCGGGGGTAAAAGCGTTAAATACGGTCGGCTCCGGGGACAGCGCAGTAGCGGCAGCCGTCATGGCCCTGCAGCAGGAGGCTTCCATGGAAGATACCCTGAGGCTTTGCGTGGCAATATCTGCAGCAAACACGACAACACTGGAAAATGCTGTGATTCCGAAGGAATACGCCGCAGAGCTTCTTACGCAGATACAGATCACGGTACAATAAACATAGCAAAGGCTCCCGGCATAACCGGGAGCCTTGCTATTCTTATGAGGGGGAGATAGTGAGTTATCAACTATCTATGGTGTTATCATACTGAATAAATGTGTTCAAAATGTGTCCGAAATCTAAAAAAATCAGAAAAAATATTAACAAATTCTTATCTATGTAAAACGCAGGTAAAAAAGAATTTTTGTCTCCTTTATATGACATTGAAAAAAAGATTCAATCATGCTATCTTATTATATGGATTATTATGCCCTGGAGGTGTGTTTATGTTTGTATGTAAAGATTTACTAAAGGGACTTGACTACGAATGCGTGGCAGGTCAGGATACCACAGAGGTTACGGAGGTCGTGACTGACTCCAGAAAGATTACGAAGGGATGTCTGTTTATCTGTATCTGCGGATATAAGACGGATGGACACGATTTTGCCATAGAGGCCATACAGAAGGGCGCCAGCGTGCTTGTCGTGCAGAAGGATATTGTACTGCCGGATGGATACGAGGCAACCGTGATTAAGGTAAAGGATACCCGATATGCCATGGCATTTATTTCGGCAGCCTATTTCGGACATCCGGCAGACCGCCTGAAGGTGATCGGAATTACCGGAACGAAGGGGAAGACCACGACCACTTATTTAATTAAGTCAATCTTAGAGCAGTCCGGCTATAAGGTAGGATTGATCGGTACGATTGAAACAATTATTGGTGACGAGCATATCAAGGCCAACAATACCACACCGGAATCCTTCCTTTTACAGGAGTATTTCGCAAGAATGGAAAAGGCGGGCTGTGAAATTGTCGTTATGGAGGTAGCGTCCCAGGGACTGAAATTACATAGAACGCAGGGCTTTACCTTCGAGCTTGGTATTTTTACCAATTTAGAGCCCGACCATATCGGACCGAATGAGCATGCGGACTTTGAAGAATACCGGATGTGTAAGGGATTATTATTTCAGCAGTGCCGTCATGGAATTGTAAATAAAGACGATGAAAATCTGGAAGAATTATTAAAGGGACATACCTGTACGATTGAAACCTATGGCTTTGATAAAACCGCTGACCTGTATGCGGAAGACTTGGAGCTTGTGAAAAAGCCCGGAGAGCTTGGCATTGATTTCCTTGTAAAAAGTAATGTAAAGGATGCACCGGCAGATTTCCGTGTGGAGGTTCCGACTCCCGGGAGGTTCAGCGTTTACAATGCGTTAACAGCAATTGCCGTCTGCCGTCATTTCAAGGTATCCGTACCGCAGATCCAAAAGGCACTGTTGTCTGCACATGTGCGCGGACGAATCGAGATGGTTCCGGTGTCTCCCGATTTCACCCTGCTCATTGACTATGCGCATAATGCCATGAGCCTGAAGAGTATTCTCACTACCTTACGGGAATATGAGCCGAAGCGTCTGGTGTGTCTGTTTGGCTGTGGAGGGAACCGTTCCAAAATCCGTCGTTACGAGATGGGAGAAGTGAGCGGAAATCTTGCCGATCTGACGATTATCACATCGGATAATCCAAGAGATGAAGAACCGCAGGATATCATCAATGACATCAAGACCGGTATGGCGAAAACCAACGGAAAATACGTGGAAATCTGCGACCGGAAGGAAGCCATTGCCTATGCGATCCATCATGGGCAGCCAGGAGATATCATCGTGCTTGCCGGTAAGGGACATGAGGATTATCAGGAAATCAGGGGTGTAAAGTACCCTATGGATGAAAGGGATCTGATCCGGGATATCCTTGCAGGGAAATAAATGAAAGGTACCTTGGAAGGTAATGAACAGCTGCAACACAATTTACAGAACAGGAATAAAGCATGAATCATGGAACCTATGCAAATGTCATTATTGACATTTCCCATGAAAAAGTAGATAGACCGTTTCAATACCGGATCCCGGACTCTTTGAAGGAGAAGCTGGCCGTTGGAATGTGCGTACAGATTCCTTTCGGCACGGGCAACCGCAAGAGAAAGGGATACGTGATTGAAATTACCGGTAAAAATGAATACCCGGAAGAGAAAATCAAGGAAATTGACGGAATCATTACCGATAACCTTCCGGCAGAGGCAGATGCCATCAGGCTGGCAGCCTGGATGCGGCAGACCTATGGCTCCACCATGATTGCCGCACTCAAAACCGTGCTTCCGGTAAAGCGTGCCGTGAAGGCCGTCGAAAAGAAAAAGCTCCGGCGCAGTTTGTCAGCAGAAGAACTGACCTCCCTCCTTGGAGAGTGCATGCGCAAGCACCAGAACGCGAAAGTGCGGGTATTGCAGGCGCTTCTTACCGAAGAGGAGCTTCCCTATGAGCTGGTAACCGGAAAGCTGCATGTATCGGCAGCAACCTTAAACAGTCTGGTGAATCAGGGAGCCATTACGATCGAAAGTGAGAGCAGTTACCGCAATCCGGTGAGCCTTAATGTTACTGCGCAGAGCGGACCGGAGCTGTCGGAAGAACAGCTCTATATCAAGGAGCAGATTCTTTCCGATTATGATAAAAATATCCGGAACACGTATCTCATTCACGGAATTACAGGAAGTGGCAAGACACTGGTTTATTTAGCCCTGATTGAGGAGATGATAAAGAGGGGGAAGCAGTGCATTGTGCTGATTCCGGAGATCGCCCTGACCTATCAGACGTTACTGCGGTTTTATAAACGCTTTGGAGACCGTGTGTCGGTAATGAATTCCTCTCTTTCCCAGGGAGAGCGTTTTGACCAGTGCGAGCGCGCAAGAAAGGGCGAAATTGATGTGATGATCGGACCGAGATCGGCGCTTTTTGTGCCGTTCCCGTCTCTTGGCATGATCGTGATAGACGAAGAGCATGAGGGGAGCTATATCAGCGAGAATGCCCCACGCTACCATGCAAGAGAAACCGCAGAGTATCTTGCCTCCTTAAAGAAAGCATCCCTGGTGCTGGGGTCAGCGACTCCGTCACTGGAGGCTTATTATAAAGCAAAAAAGGGTGAATACCGGTTATTCACCATGAAAAACAGAAAAAACGGCGGGGAGCTTGCCAATGTCCGGATTGTGGATCTGCGGCAGGAGCTCCGGAAGGGAAACCGTTCGATTTTCAGCAGTGACCTGCAGGAACTGATCCGTGACCGGTTAGGGAAAAAGCAGCAGATCATGCTGTTCTTAAACCGTCGTGGGTATGCAGGCTTCGTGTCGTGCCGTTCCTGTGGCTATGTGATGAAGTGTCCGCACTGTGATGTGTCCCTGTCCCAGCATATCGGAGGGAAAATGGTATGCCACTACTGCGGGTACGAAACGGTTCAGCCGAAACGCTGCCCGAATTGCAGCTCCAATTATATCCTTGGCTTCAAGGCAGGAACCCAGCAGATTGAGAGGCAGCTGTATGAGCTGTTTCCGGGGATCCGGGTGTTGCGTATGGACGGTGATACCACGAAGCAGAAGGGAAGCTTTGAAAAGATCCTGTCCGCTTTCGCGGAAGGGGAAGCGGATGTGCTTTTGGGAACCCAGATGATTGTAAAGGGGCATGATTTCCCCAATGTAACACTGGTGGGGGTGCTTGCGGCAGACCTTTCCCTAAATGACAGCGATTACCGTGCCGGGGAAAAGACCTTTCAGCTGCTGACGCAGGCGGAAGGGCGTGCCGGGAGAGGAACGCTTCCGGGAGAGGCCATCATCCAGACCTACCGCCCGGAGCATTACAGCATTCAGCAGGCAGCGAAGCAGGATTATGAATCCTTTTATGAGGAAGAGATCCTGTACCGGGAGCTGCTTGAATATCCACCGGCAGGCCATATGCTGACAATCCTTGTGGTTTCTAAGGATGAAAAACGATGCAAGGGACTGGCAGTACGGCTTGCGAAGGAAGCAGGAGCCTATGTCCATGTGATCGGACCGACCCCCGCAGCCGTATCGAAGGTTAAGGACTATTACCGCTATATGATTTACTTGAAATCCCTTAAGGAGGAGCCGATCCGGCAGGCGAAGGAACGGCTGGAGGCTCTTTTAAACGGGTTTGAATTAAAGACAGAAAACGTTATTTTTGATTATGAGTAACTATTCAGAGCCATGTAAAATTGCTTTCTGTGACTGCTTGCATTCATACAGAATAGCAATTTTATATGGCGAAGTAACCACATGAGGTAAACTACGCTACGTTAGCAGCGGTTTTACGAATGAGGTTTTGAATAGTTACGATTATGACTAACAGGAAAGGAGCCTTAAAATGGCAATCAGAAACGTAAGAAAAATTGGAGATCCGGTATTAAATAAGGTATGTAAGGAGGTCAGAGAGGTCAATGACCGTACCCGGGAACTGATTGATGATATGTTTGATACCATGTATGAAGCAGATGGTGTGGGACTTGCAGCACCGCAGGTTGGAATTCTGAAACGGATTGTCGTCATCGATGTGACAGGGGAAGATCCGATTCTCCTTATTAATCCGGTGATATTAAGTACTGATGGGGAACAGACCGGATACGAAGGATGCTTAAGTGTTCCGGGCAAGACCGGTGTGGTGACCCGTCCGAACCATGTGAAGGTGAAGGCTTACAATGCGGATATGGAGGAGTTTACCTTAGAGGGTGAGGAGCTTTTAGCACGTGCGATCTGCCATGAGCTGGATCATCTTGAGGGAAAGCTTTATGTGGACTGTGTGGAAGGAGAACTGATGAATACAGAGGATCTTAATGAGGAGTAGGAAGGAGAGAGAGGATGAAGATTGTATATATGGGAACACCGGATTTTTCGGTGGCACCGTTAAAGGCATTGATTGAAGCCGGACATACAGTTACGGCGGTAGTGACACAGCCGGATAAACAGAAAGGCCGTGGCAAAGAGGTTTCCATGACTCCGGTGAAGGAATGTGCACTTTCCTATGGCATTCCGGTGCTGCAGCCTGTAAAGATCAAGGCACCGGAGGCTGTGGAGGAGCTTAAGAAATACGAAGCCGATATATTTGTCGTCGTGGCATTCGGACAGCTCCTGTCCGAAGAAATTTTAAATATGCCGAAATTCGGATGCATCAATCTTCATGCTTCCCTGCTTCCGAAATACCGTGGCGCGGCACCGATCCAGTGGGCGATTTTAAACGGGGACAAGGAGACCGGTGTCACCATTCAGCAGATGGAAAAGGGACTCGATACCGGAGATATGTGGAGCCGTGTGGTCGTTCCGATTGATGCAAAAGAAACCGGAGAAAGCCTTCACGATAAGCTGATGGAGGCAGGAGCAAAGCTCCTTGTAGAGACGCTGCCGATCATTGAAGCAGGGAAGATTACGCCTGAAAAGCAGGATGAAAGCCTTGCTGTGTTTTATGCAGCGAAGCTGGATAAGGCGATGGGTCATATCGACTGGACGAAGCCGGCAGAGGTGATTGAACGTTTTGTACGGGGGCTTAATTCCTGGCCGAGCGCTTATACCTTTTATAAAGGCAAAACCCTGAAGATCTGGGATGCCGATGTGATCGAAGGAAAAGAAGGAGCCGTTCCGGGAAGTGTGATTCAGACCGGAAAGGAGTTCTTCGATGTTGCCTGTGGTGAAGGGGCACTCCGGGTTTTGACCGTACAGCTGGAAGGAAAGAAGAAAATGTCAGTAAAAGACTTCCTGTTGGGCTATGATGTCAGGGAAGAGAACTTTGACGTAACAGGCTGAGCTGCTACAATTTGATAGATAAAGGAGGAAGAGACAATGTTTTATGGATATGATCCAACCTATATTTTAGTAATCATTGGGGCAATCCTTTCCATGATTGCCAGCAGCTTTGTACAGAGCACCTACAGTAAATATTCAAGGGTACAGAGCCGTACCGGAATGACGGGGGCTCAGGCGGCACAACGGATTTTACAGATGTCCGGAATCAGTGACGTGCGCATCGAGCATGTGTCCGGAAAGCTTACGGATCATTATGATCCGTCCCAAAAGGTGGTCCGCTTATCGGACAGTGTATATGGAAGCACTTCTGTTGCTGCAATCGGCGTGGCAGCGCATGAATGCGGACATGTGGTACAGCATCACAAAGGATATCTTCCTATGAAGATCCGTACCCTCCTTGTACCGGCAGCCAATCTGGGGTCTAAGCTTGGAATTCCGATTGTCCTGCTGGGACTGATTTTGGGTCTGAATTTCCACCTCCCGGACGGAACTTATTTTTCACTTGCACAGATCGGAGTGTATATTTTTACCTTTGCGGTACTGTTCCAGATCGTGACACTTCCGGTTGAATTTAATGCTTCAAGCCGTGCCCTTAATATGCTGCGGGATTACGGAATGCTTGCGCCGGATGAGGTATCCCAGAGCGGTAAGGTGTTAAAAGCTGCCGCCATGACCTACGTAGCTGCAGCGGCAGCCGCAATATTACAGCTTCTTCGTCTGTTAATGCTGACGGGACGAAGAAGACGGGATTAGCACAGGAGATATGAAGTTGAATGAACGAGAACTGATTCTGGAGATGCTGATGGAAATTCTGGAAAGGGGAACCTATTCCCATCTGGTGATCCGAAATGTCCTGAATAAATATGATTACTTAAAGCAGCCCTCAAAGGCCTTTATCAAACGGGTGACGGAGGGCACAATTGAAAAACAGATTACGATTGATTATGTATTAAACAGCTGTTCCAAGACACCGGTTTCCAAAATGAAACCACTCATCCGTAATCTTTTACGTCTTAGTGTTTACCAGCTATTGTTTATGGATTCCGTTCCGGACAGCGCAGTATGCAATGAGGCAGTAAAGCTTGCCGGAAAGAGAGGATTCCGTAATTTACAGGGCTTTGTAAACGGAGTGCTCCGGAACATTGCAAGGACGAAAACGCAGATTGCTTATCCCGATGAAACAGATCCGGTGAAATGCTATTCAGTGCGCTATTCCATGCCGGAGTGGCTGGTAACCCTGTTTCTTGAGGAACGTGGAGCGGAAATTACGAAGCAGATCTTCGAAGAGATGCAGAAGGTTCATCCGGTGGTGCTGCGTTACTGCGGACCGGAGGAGAAAAAAGAGGACTGGAAGCAGAGTGTGGCGGCACAACAGATTACCCTGCGGCAGCATCCTTATCTTTCCTATGCCTATTTGATAGAGGGAGGGGAGAGCGTACAGAGTATCCCCGGCTATGAGGAAGGTCTTTTCACAGTTCAGGATGTGAGCAGCATGCTGGTTACCGAGGCAGCGGGGCTCCTTGGGGATGAGCTGTTACTGGATGTCTGTGCAGCACCGGGAGGAAAAAGCCTGCATGCGGCAGGACTTTTAAAAGAGGGAAACGTGATTTCGAGGGATCTTACCGGCAGTAAGACCGCTTTGATTGAAGAAAACAGCAGAAGATGCAACTGCTCAAATATCCGGATCGAGACCTTTGATGCGTTGGAACCGGATGAAAATATGATCGGAAAGGCCGATGTAGTCTATGCGGATCTTCCCTGCTCAGGACTTGGCATTCTTGGAAAAAAGCGTGACATCCGTTACCGGATGAATCCGGAGCAGATGAAGGAGCTTGTGGAGCTTCAACAGAAGATTCTGTCCGTTATATGGCAGTATGTGAAGCCGGGCGGAACGCTGATGTACAGTACCTGTACGATTCACAGGGCGGAGAATGAACAGATGGTTCAGTGGTTTACGCAGAACTTTCCTTTTAAAAGACAGAGCATGAAGGAGCATCTGCCGGAGGACTTATGGGACAGTGAAGAGAACGGCATGCTGCAGCTTTTGCCTGGAATTCATCAAACGGATGGATTTTTCGTTGCGAAGCTGCGCAGAGTAGAGAAAAAGGAGTAACGGACCGGAATGGATATCAAATCAATGACTCTGCCTGAATTGCAGGAGGAAATGGCAGCAATCGGGGAAAAGAGCTTTCGGGCAAAACAACTATATGAATGGATCCATGTCAGGCAGGCACGGAGCTTTGATGAAATGACCAACCTTTCTGTGGCTCTGCGTGAAAGGTGCAGGGAACGTTATGATCTCACGACACTGCAGGTAGTACGGATGCAGGAGTCCAGGCTTGACGGCACGCGGAAATATCTGTTTGAGTTAAAGGACGGAAATCTTGTAGAGAGTGTGTTCATGCGCTATAAGCATGGAAACAGTGTGTGCATTTCTTCCCAGGTAGGCTGCAAAATGGGATGTCGGTTCTGTGCCTCGACTCTCGATGGATGGGAACGGAATCTGACACCGGCAGAGATGCTGGATCAGATTTATGCAATTACGCAGGATACGAAAGAGCGCGTTTCCAATGTGGTGGTCATGGGAACCGGGGAACCGCTTGATAATTATGACAATCTGCTCCGGTTCATTTCTTTGCTTACTGATGAGAACGGACTTCATATCAGCCAGCGGAATGTGACGGTTTCGACCTGCGGACTGGTGCCGGAGATTTATAAGCTGGCACAGGAAAAGCTGCAGATCACTTTGGCGCTTTCCCTTCATGCCACAACGGATGAAAAGCGAAGGAAGCTCATGCCAATTGCCAATCAGTATTCTATCGCAGAACTGATGGAGGCCTGTCAGAATTATTTTGAACAGACCGGAAGAAGACTTACCTTTGAGTATTCCCTTGTGGGAGGAGTCAATGATACACCGGAGGATGCCAGAGAGCTGTGTGCACTGGTAAAGCCGCTCAACTGTCATGTGAATCTGATTCCGGTAAACCCGATCAGGGAACGGGATTATGTACAGTCGGAAACCAAAGCAATTCAGGCATTTAAAGGAAAGCTTGAGCGAAGCGGTATTCAGGTAACGGTGCGCCGCGAGATGGGGAGAGATATCGACGGAGCTTGCGGACAGTTAAGGAGAAGAGTACTTGCCAGGGAAGAAGACTGACACATCGCTGTCAGGTCTTCAAAAGAGCGTAACGCTTGTGGATTTGCTTTTTTTCGGCCATCATGCTATGATATAGAACAATTATGGAGTGACTTGCCCTGCCGGGCAGTCAGTGGGAGGTAACGGAGTGTTACAGGCTTTTTCGGTTACGGATATTGGAAAAAGACGACAACTAAATCAGGATTATGTGTTTGCACAGGAAACTCCTTTAGGCAATCTGGCAAATCTGTTTCTGGTAGCAGATGGCATGGGAGGACATAATGCCGGTGATTATGCATCGCGATATGCAGTGGAAACCGTTGTACGGGAAGTAAAGGGAAGCTTTGAAAAGAGTCCGGTACGGATTTTAGGCAAGGCAATTAAAGTGGCAAATGACCAGATCCGCCGTAAGGCCGGCGAAGATGTGAGTCTGTATGGGATGGGAACCACGATGGTGGCGGCAACCCTGATGGGGCACTATCTTCAGGTGGCGAATGTGGGGGACAGCAGATTATATATCGTAAACGATGAAATACGGCAGATTACAAGGGATCATTCCCTGGTAGAAGAGATGGTACGGATGGGCGGCATGGACGAAACAACTGCCAGAAACCATCCGGACAAGAATATTATTACGAGAGCCGTGGGGGCCAGGACAGAAGTGGAGGTAGATTTTTTTAATGAAGAGCTGCGTCCGGGGGATCTGATTCTGATGTGTTCAGATGGTCTGACCAACATGCTGGAGGATGAAGAGATTCTGAAGATTATGAAGAGTGCCTATACCATCAGGGAAAAGGCGCTGTGTCTGATCGATGGTGCGAATGAGCATGGTGGGAAAGACAACATTGCAGTAATAATAATTGATGCCTTTGCGAAGGATATATAAGAGGTAAAAGATGATCAAAATTGGAATGATAATTGGAGACAGATACGAAATACTCGAAAAAATCGGTACGGGTGGAATGTCTGATGTATATAAGGCCAAGGACCATAAGCTGAACCGTTTCGTTGCGGTTAAGGTTTTGAAGCAGGAATTCAGTGAGAATGCGAACTTTGTTTCAAAATTCCGGATTGAAGCGCAGGCGGCAGCAGGCCTGATGCACCCGAATGTAGTGAATGTGTACGATGTAGGTGAGGAAGACGGTATTTACTATATCGTGATGGAGCTTGTAGAGGGGATTACCCTTAAGAAATATATTGAAAAGAAGGCCAGACTGTCTGTTAAGGAGGCAATCAGCATTGCCATCCAGATCAGTATGGGAATTGAGGCTGCACACAACAATCACATTATCCACCGTGATATCAAGCCCCAGAATGTCATTATTTCCAAAGAAGGAAAGGTGAAGGTGACGGACTTTGGCATTGCCAAGGCGGCAACCAGCAATACCATTACCTCGAATGTGATGGGATCCGTTCATTATACATCACCGGAGCAGGCAAGAGGTGGATATTCGGATGAAAAGAGCGATATTTATTCCCTCGGTATTACTCTGTTTGAAATGCTGACAGGGCGTGTTCCGTTTAATGGAGAAACGACCGTTGCAATTGCAATTAAACATATACAGGAAGAGCTCCCATCTCCGAGAGAATTCGTTTCGGAAATTCCGGTCAGTGTCGAACAGATTGTGTTTAAATGCTGTCAGAAGAGTCCGGACAGAAGATATCAGTCCATGGGAGAGCTGATCGTGGATCTGAAGAAATCCCTGATGAATCCGGATGAGGATTTCGTGAAGGTGGTAGACCCGGATGAAGAGGGAGCCACGAAGGCAGTAAGCGACCGCGAGATGGTATCCATCAAGAAGCAGTACAGAGACCGGGAATCCATGGAGGATGCCATGCATCTTCGCAGGGAACGGGATGTGAAGAGAGAAGCGGCCAGCCGTTCCAATAACCGCCGTTATATGGAAGAGCCGGACGATTACGATACCGGTGATGAGGATGATTATGATCCCAAGATGGAGAAGCTTACTACGATTCTTGCCGTGGTGGCAGCTATACTGATCGGTGCGATCATACTGTTTCTGGTGGGCAAAACACTTGGCGTTTTTGACTTTGGAGGTAATAAGGAAGAAAACGTACAGGAAGAGGTAAAGCAGATCAAGATGATTGACGTGGTCGGGCAGGATGCCGATGCAGTCAAGAAAGCATTGGTGGAGGTCGGGCTGACTCCGGTCATTGAATATGAAGAAAACAGTGAATATGCCAAGGATATTGTTATCCGCTGCAGCGTCAGTGAAGGAACCGTGATCCCCTCCGGAACGGAAGTGATCCTTACGGTCAGCGCAGGCGTGGAAGGCGTGGAGGTTCCGGATGTCGTGGGAATGACCGAAGCAGAAGCAGTATCCACACTGGTAAACAAAGGGTTTGTACCCAATAAAGTAGACGGATATGATGACTTTATTAAAGAGGGCTCGATTATCGGCCAGAAACCTGTAGCAGGAAGCAAGGCACCATCAGGCGCTTCGATTACGATCCGCATCAGCAAGGGGGCAGATACCCAGAAGAAGCAGGTGCCTGATCTGATGGGCAAGGATGAAATGACTGCAACCGCACTTTTAACAGAAGCAGGTCTTGAAGTCGGTACGGTATCCGAAGTAAATAATGATTCAGTAGCAGCAGGCCTGGTCTGCTATCAGAGCTATTCTGCAGGCTCCTATGCGCCGGAAGGAACGAAGGTAGATATTAATGTAAGTCTTGGACCGATTCAGGCCACTTACAAATTTGTAGACAGTATTGCGGCTCCGACGAAGGAAGAGGATCCGAATTTTAAATCCGGAACCATGGTAACCGTTACGGTATATGCAGACGATGGAACACAGCTCTTAAGCACACAGACGGATTCGTTCCCGATTCCACAGCAGAATATCTCCGGGATCAGGAGTGCAGCCGGAGTGATTCTGTTCCAGTACACGAATGTCAATGCAGCAACAACCGTTACGAATGATGACGGAACCGTAACCACAATTGACGGTTCTACTGAAAGCAAGGAGATCCGGAGAGCGGTAGCATTTACTGCGGAGTAAAGTTTTGAGTATGAAGGGTAAGATTATTAAAGGAATTGCCGGGTTTTATTACGTGCATACCGAAAAGGGAATCTTTGAATGTAAGGCAAAAGGGGTTTTCCGGAAGGAAAAGGTGAAACCCCTTGTTGGTGATAATGTAGAAATTGAGCTGCTCGATGAAGGGCAGCTTCTTGGCAATATTAAGGCAATTCTGCCGCGGAAGAATGCCTTAATCCGTCCGGCCTCTGCCAACATCGATCAGGCGCTTGTAATCTTTGCAATTGTGAAGCCTGACCCAAATTATAATCTGCTTGACCGTTTCTTAATCTCGATGCAGAAGCAGGGGATACCTACCGTGATCTGCTTTAATAAGAAGGATCTGGCATCGCAAAAGGAGCAGGAGGAGCTTTTGGCAGCTTACCGTGCAAGTGGCTGTGAGGTACTGTTTGTAAGCGGCAGGGAAGAAGAGGGCATCGACCGCATCCGTGAAATCCTTCGTGGTAAGACAACGGTTGTGGCAGGACCGAGCGGAGTCGGTAAATCCACCATTGTGAACAGCCTGATCCCGGAAGCCCATATGGAGACCGGGGAGATCAGCCGCAAAATTGAGCGTGGAAAGCATACCACCCGTCATGCGGAGCTGTTTGCCGTCGAGGCAGATACCTATATTATGGATACGCCGGGCTTTACGTCCCTGTATATTGAAGGAATGGAAAAGGAAGATCTGAAGGAGTTTTATCCCGAATTTCTGCCCTATGAACCCTATTGCAGGTTTGGGGGCTGCGTACATATGAGCGAACCGGTCTGCGGAGTGAAGGAAGCCCTTGCAGAAGGGGAGATCAGCCCAATCCGCTATGAGAATTATAAGCTGTTGTACGAAGAACTGAAGGAGAGGAAGAAGTATTGAGGATGATATTCTGGAAATCGTCGATGTATTATTGAAAAAGGACAAATAAAGATACATGGAGAAATATAAGCTGAAAATCGGAATATGTGATGATAATTCCTATGTATGTTCTGAGATTGAAAAATCGGTTTTGCAATATGCAGGGGAAAAGGGGCATTCCATAGAAGTTGACATTATGCAAAGTGGAGCAGAGCTGTGTGAATTACTAGATCATACTGCGAATGCTCCGCAGCTATTGTTTTTGGATATTGAGCTTGGAGATACCACCGGAATTGAGGTTGGAAACCGTATCCGGAAACAGATGCGGAATCATATGATGCAGATTGTGTATATTTCCTATCGGCGCGATTATGCAGAGAAGTTATTTAAGATACGGCCTTTTGATTTTCTGGTAAAACCGGTCAGCAAAGCTGCCGTCTATGAAGTGCTTGATACCTATCTGGGTATATTTCCCTTGGAGAAAGTATATTTTTCTTATATGGTGGATCGTTATATCAGTTATATGGCCTGTGATGAAATTGTTTATTTTGAATGCCATGCGAAAAAGATTTATATGGTGACGATGTCCAAGACGATCTGTTTCTACGGGAAAATGAAGGAAGTACTGGATCAACTGGATCCGGCGAATTTCTGGCAGGTACATTATTCTTATATCATTAACCGGCATTATGTACGTGAATTCCGGAGAAATGAATTTGAGATGGAGAATGGCGCGGTTATCGGTGTAAGCAAAAAATATAAGCAGGAAATTTTACAAAAGTTATTGGAAATAAAGGGACAGTAAGATGAGTATGTGGGAGATGGTCATCTATCTGGTCGTTAATTTCATGGCAATTAATATAACGGTCAGATTTGCAGAATGTTTTTTGAAGAATAATATACGAAGCCGCCGGGGGAGAATAGGTGGAATCGTTATTTACTGGCTTATCAATAGTCTGGTTTATTTGTTCCTTCAAAATGATACCTGTAACCTGCTTACAAGTATTGGAGGAGTTATCTTCATAGTCCTTATTGCTTATAATGGCAGTATCCTGAAAAGAATAATGGCAGCAATTCTGGCACTTTCCATGAGGATGGCATCAGAAACGATCATCTGGTATATTTTTACACCGGCTGATCCGGGCAGTCAGTCCAAGCTGATGATGAACATAGTCAGTGTATTGATGTATTTTGGGCTGCAATTATTAGTAGATCATTTCTGTCATTTGAAAAAGGGAGATCTTGCTTCAGAGAAGTATTATCTTCTGATAATGGTATTTCCCTTTTTAAGTATCTGGTTTATTTATCTTTTGTTTGCGGATAAAGTGAATGATTCCCTAGTGCTTTTTGGAATCCTGTTCATTATTTTAATTTTAAACTTTTTTCTTTTTTATCTTTATAATAAGATCTATGAACTTGGAAAGGAAAAGTATGAAAAACAATTTCTTGAAGAGGAAGTTCAGATGTATGCGCGCCGCTTTGAGACGATGCAGCAGTCCAGAGACAAAATCCGTGCATTACGTCATGATCTGCTTCATCATCTGCAAATGCTTCAACATTTTGCCCTGACAGGGAATACGGAACAGCTTGTTGATTATATCGGACGCATGAATGAGCAGATTGAGATCGCAACAAGAGGAGTGAATACAGGAAACGATGCCGTGGATGCCATTCTGGATTTCATGATTGAAAAAGCAAAACGGGAAGGGGCGGCAATTACTGTAAAAAGCAGTATTCCGAAAGAAGAGTTCATTTCCATCTATGATATCAATATTTTATTGAGTAACCTGCTTGATAATGCGATCGAAGGGGTAAAGGGCTGTTCAGATAAGGAAATCCATCTGAATATAAAAACGGAGCAGGGATTATTATGCATCTGTGTTGAAAATCAATATGATGGAATTCTTTATCAGGAAGAGAACCGTTATTTGACGCGTAAGAATGAAGACGGGCATGGCATCGGTCTTCAGAATGTGTCGGATATTGTGGATAAATATCATGGTATTATGAAAATAGAAACAGAAAATCATATTTTCAAAGTGAATCTGATTTTATATCTTTAAATCTTAGAAGGGCTGCCATGCAGCTCTTTTTTCTTGACGTTTTTCTTGCAAATTTCTTCTGACATTTCCAGATTTTCCCTTAAACCGTCATTTTTTTCCCTATTAAAGCACAGAGCGTTCTGCATGATAAAATAAGATCGAAAAGGAGGGAAATGCAGATGAAAAAGAGCATGGACAAACTGATGAAGTTTTTAATGACGGGATTGTTTGTTGTTGCAGGTATGGCAGTAAATTCTACCTGTTGTTTTAAACTTTATCAAGAAGAATTTGACGATGATCTACTGGATGAATTGAGGAAGTATTAATATGTATGACTATTTGTGCAGGCACGGATATGTAAATGAACACAATGCGAAGATGATTCAACTGGGACTGAACAGGGTGAAGAGCTTTCTGTTTGATCTGGCATATACAGTAATAATCGGGGGACTATTACAGATCCCGTTTGAAGCACTTTGCATGGAATTGTCCTATATTGCACTACGGAGCTATTCCGGGGGATTTCATGCATCAACACCGAAGAAATGTAAGTATTATTCGGTTATCTGGACCATGGCAGGACTGATCCTTGTGCGTTTTCACTGGACGAATCAGCTTATAACAGAATGTGTTTTGTTTATATCCTGGCTTGTACTAATGGTTATTTCACCAGTAGAAAGCAGGAACCGCAGACTCAATATAAGAGAGAAGAAAATATTTGGTCTGCGCGCAAGAGTGATTGCCACAGCAGAAAGCGCTGTGGCAGTCATTCTTATGCTTTTACATCTGTATAGCTTTGGCTATGCACTTGCAGTTGCAGTCTTTATGTGTGCACTGATGGGGATACTTGGAATGTGGAGTGAAAAGAGAGGGAAGACGGACAGATGAAAGGACACAAAAAAATATGGAAGACCGGAATATTCATTCCGGTAATATTTCTTCTTGGCATGGGAGCAGGAATGGTCCTTTCACATAAGGGCATATCCGATACGAAGAATTCTGTGCTTGCCCATACAACGACAGTACAGGAACTCAGAACAGATAAAATTGCGGTTGTAAATCTGGATACAGGTATTGCGGTAGGAGATGAAAATATAAATTATGCGGGCAGTCTGCTTGTTAATCTGCCGGATAATTTTCTGCTCACCGGACTGGAGGATGCCAGACAGGGATTAAATCATGGATTATACGCAGGATATTTAGTTGTTCCTGCGACTTTCTCGCAAAATATTGTAAGTCTGAATGAAACTCCGGTAAGAGCTGAAATCAGCTATATGATAAATGATGATTTGACTGCTGAGTATAAGGAAAAGGCTATTTATAGCGTATTGGAGTTTGTTTCAAACTTAAATGATAATGTCAGCTATATGTATCTGAATTCATTAATGGATGAGTTTCACGATGCACAAAATGAGTCGGAAACGATCATGAAAAATGATCAGGGAGAAAGAGAGGCTATTGATGCAATACAGGCAAAAGATCTGATTTCACTGATTCCGGTGACTGAGGTAACGGAAGTCGAATATGACATACAGCCGGTGGATATTACAGAATATATGACCAAAAATGCAGAATTAACCGGTCAGGTTGGAACAAAATACATGGAATATCTGCAGGCGAGTGAAGTGGATCATCAGAAGCTTATTGTTCAATCAACGGCACTTATGGAAGAGATGCAGAATATGGACGGCATCATTATGGGAGTAAATCTGGCACTGGATGCGGAAGGTAATTCCGTTTATCAGACAGGAGAAGAAAAACTCTCTGCCTTGTTTGAAGAACACAATCAGAAACTCATGGAAAAAGAACAGGCTCTGGACGAAGGCGTACTGCAAATTTATGCCGATGTGCAAAATTATCTGTCTGAATATGAAAGATCCATAAATGCCTATCAGGAAGAAAATCAGGAAAAATATCTGGATACATTAACCGCTTTGGAAAATCTGTTTCATGAATATCAGTCTTCTTATGTATTAGTACCGACTGAACAATATGTACAGATGAAAGATGCGCTGGCGGTAGCAACGTTCTCGGCAGAATATGAGGAACAAACAGAAACACCGGAATCTCCGGTTGAAAGTGGCACGGTAGAACTGAGTGAGCTGCAAAAGCAAATGCAGGATATTCTGGTAGATCACTATTATATATACAGTGATTTCCAGGTGGATGAGAATGGAAATATCAGGCAGGATGAACAGGGAAATAACCTTAAACTAACAGACCTGCTTGCTGAATATAAAAAGGATCTTAACAACGAAGAAATAAAGAAGGAAATATTGGATACCCGGGTGGGAGAAATAGAGAAGATGGATATTGCGGAAGTCAGGAATATTGTTGATTCAGATATTTTGCAGCCAATCCAGAATAATACGGATACATTTATTCAGAATGTATCCACACAATATGCAAAAGAAAAAGAACAGCTCCGGGAATTTGGGGAAGCAGTTGTAAATTATAATCCGGTTAAATATATCAATCATGAAGAGATTCAGGGATTGACAGGAGAAATGTATGAAAATGGTACAGAGTTATATAAAGCAATAATAGAGACCGATATCCAGCAGGAGGAATATGTACGTGATGTATATGAAGCAACAAGAGCCGATCTGGATACCATGCAGGACAATATTGTACAGGCAAAAGAAGATTCTGACCAGGCGGTGGAAAAGGGACTTGAGGAATTAAAACAGATTAAGCATAGTAACAGCGTTGAAAATCAGGAGATATTACTTGATTTTTCGAAAAAACTGCCATATACAAGGCTTGGAAGTCTGGAGTACCGGCAGGCCTATGAGTTTATGGCGAATCCTGTTGGATATCGTGACATTGAGGACAAAGCGGAAAACGTGCAGCCATATGTTGAAGATGCGGTTAAACAGGAAAAGGACAGTGTATCGATAAAGGAGTATCAGGATAAGGATATTGAAAAAATAGTAACCGTGATAATGAGTATGATCTGTGTGATAATTGTTATTACAACAGTTAAATATCACTTTCATAAGAAGGAAGAACCCTATGAGGTTTAAAGGAAAGGAGGGAGAAAATGGCAGCATTGATGATTGACTATGAAGCATTAGCAGCAGAGGCAGCGAAGCTTCAGGCAGAGGGAGACGCCATGAGCGAGTGCATTGAAAAGATCACATCTATTGTAAATGCACTTCCGGAAATCTGGCAGGCTGAGACCGGAACCAAGTATGTAGAGCAGTACTTTGATCTGGAACCGGGATTAAAAGAAACCGTTGAACTGATCAGCGATATGGTTACTCAGATGAATCAGATTTCTACAAACTTCCAGGATACCGATACCGGTATGGCTGGACAGATGTAACACATGGGAGTACTGTGTATGCAGATTATGCGTGCACAGTACTCAGATGGAGTGATGCAGGTTATTATCAACATTTGGAAACCCGACATAACATCCAGTATGGCGGATTATGATGATACTTGGAAGACCGCAGCCGAGAACATTTTAAAAGATATATTGGAGAGTGAGAGATGAAATATAAGAATGTTGGATTAATACATGCTATTGCAATATGTATTGTGGCGTTTAATGTGATGGCTTGTAGTAATGGCGATAATAAGGTGTTACAAGCAGATGGCAAGGAAAGTATACAATCAAGTATTGCAAAAGTATCTCATATAGCAGAGGGGATAGAGAAGACTTATGAGCAATCTATACAAAGAAAATGTATGGATAATAATAGAGATGATTATTCGGATCAAGTACTAATAGAGAAGGTGGATCAGTCTGTTTATGATGAACAGGGGCGGTTGATTGCTCAAATTTATTACGACAAACCGGTAATTCAGGGAGATTCAGAGGCCATAAAGAAAATTAATGCTTATTTTGACAATGAAGCTAATGCTTTTTATGACCAGGGGACAAGTGTTACATGGTTTTCTAAGGATGCATTTCACCAGTTTAAAGACGGCTTGGAATTGATGAAGGAAAGATGGGGAAATGAAATATTGGCTGAATATCCACCCCGTTATGCCATGGATACCAGCGTTTGCTATATGGATGAAAATATTATTAGTATTGTGCAGGTTCGCAACTACATGCTGGAGCATAATTCATGGCATTGCTATGGAAGTACCTTTGATTTACGGACGGGTGAACTGATTCCGATTACAAAGCTCATTAGCATAAAGCCGGAAGAAATGAAGGCAATTTTTCTTATCACAGGAAATATTATAGATATCGGAGTATATGAAGTCCTCAAAGATGATAATTATGTTATAGATTTTGGTGGACATCGTATTGATATGAAATATGAGTATTTCTATGATGGGGAATCGTATTATCTGATTAATGAATTTGCATTGGAGTTTCGGACAAGTTCCGTGCTTAAGTGGAACGGTAAATGGGGAGAAAACCTGGAAGTCACAGAGCTTTATTATTACACAGATCGTACAACAGGACAGATCGCATGTCGTGAGCCTGGAATGTCATAAGAACAGGCAACATTTTTGAAAGATCATAGATTAGTATGTTTATTGTGGAGGTTAAGCACATGTCAGAGTTACGAAGTAATTATGAAGAAGTAGAAAAAGAAAGCAGCTTGATGGAGATCAAGGGTAATGATATGTCTTGGAGCTTTTTTGATACACAGTTCAGATGCAAGAGTAGCTGGATTGCAGGAAAGTGAAGTGGAAGAGGAGCTGCAGGGATGAACTTCGGAAACAACAGATGCAGATAGAGGATAGTAAGATAGCCTGTCAAATACAGCTTGAACAGAAAGAGTGAAATCAAGGAGTAAGAAAATGAAAAAACATTATACCGTATTAATACTGGTTACCTTATTGATTACATTAAGTGCATGTGCAAGACCGGATGTGGATAAAAACGATGCTGTGCCGGAGCTGCCTGTTGAAACGGAGGCTGCAGAAGAACAGGCATATATAGAAGATTCAACAGAAGACTCAATAGAAGATTTCATAGAAGATCCGCCGGAAGATTCCGTACAGGATGCAGAAAGTTCATTGGAAACTGAATCAGAAGAGGAGATAAAGGAAGAGACAGAGTGGCTGGAGACAGATGAGCAGTGGAGGGGCAGAAGAACGCGAAGTAATTCTGAGCTGGAAGTTACCATAGAGCGTACAGACCGTTCACTGGTTAATGAGGATGGATTGACCATAGCCAGTATTTATTATGACAGACCGGTTGTTTCAGGGGATACTGTTGCAGCAGAGAAAATCACGCAATTTTTTGAAGATGAGGAGCAGGATTGGTTTGCAGGAAGAGGAAGGTTATTACACATTCCCGGAAATGATCTGGAAGAATGTCCGGAAATAAATGTTCTTGATATTATTTGTGAAGACATAGAAAAAATGAGAGAACGATATGGTGATGAGGACGTGGCAGAATGGCTGTGCTTATATAGCGTAGAGGCTAGAATTATGTATATGGATGAGAATATTCTGAGTATATTGCAGGTGGAAGAAACACGCACAGAACGAGGTGGATGGAGATATTTTGGATGTACATTTGATCTGAATACGGGAGAGCTTTTGAAGCTTACAGATCTTGTGGACATTAGTGTAGGGGATATGGAAAACATATTATCCAAAGTGGGATATCCGGATGCCTATAATGTATTATCAGATGATTATATTGTTTCAATTGATGGGAAAGAAATTAATATGGCATATCAATTTTGTGTAGATGAGAAGTATCTATACCTGCTGGATAATACAACGAAGCGTTATCGTGATGGGATGATATATCGGGTTGATGAGACGGGAGAGCCGGTCAAGCTGCGATGCAAGGTGAAGAGGGAAGATCATAAGAACAGAATCCATTCAGAGATCATAGATTAGTATGTTTATTGTGGAGGTTAAGCACATGCCAGAGTTATGAAGTAATTGTGAAGAAGTAGAAAAAGAAAGCATTTTGATGGAGATCAAGGGTAATGATATGTCTTGGAGCTTTTTGATACACAGTTCAGATGCAAGAGTAGCTGGATTGCAGGAAAGTGAAGTGGAAGAGGAGCTGCGGGATGAACTTCGAGAACAGCAAAGACAGATAGAAGATATGAAGATAACCTGTCAAATACAGATTGAACAGAAAGAGTGAAAGCAAGGAGTAAGAAAATGAAAAAACATTATACCGTATTAATGCTGGTTACCTTATTCATTACATTAAGTGCATGTGGAAGACCGGATGTAGATAAAAACGATGTTGTGCCGGAGCAGCCTGTTGAAACGGAGACTACAGAGGAACAGGTATATATAGAAGATTCAATAGAAGACTCAATAGAAGATTTCATAGAAGATCCGCAGGAAGATTCCATACAGGATGTAGAAAGTTCATCGGAAGCAGAAGAGGAGATAAAGGAAGAGACCGAATGTCTGGAGACAGATGAGCAGTGGAGGAGCAGAAGAACGCGAAGCAATTCTGAACTGGAAGTTACCATAGAGCGTACAGACCGTTCACTGGTTAATGAGGACGGAGTGACGATAGCCATTATTTATTATGACAGACCGGTTGTTTCTGGAGATACCGTTGTAGCAGAGAAAATCACAAAATTTTTTGAAGAAGAAGAACAGAACTGGTTTACGGGAAAGAAGGGAAGGTTATTAAACTATTCGGGAGATTGTGACAGTGCCTTGAAATTCTTTTTAGAGTTAGTGGGTAATATGCGTGAAATGTTTGGTGATGAGCATATAGTAGAATATGAATGTCCATGCTTATATAACATAGAAAGCAGGATTATGTATATGGATGATGATATTTTAAGTATCTTACAGATTAAAGAATTCCGAACACAACGAGGGAGTACTAATTATTATGGCTGTACATTTGACCTCCATACAGGTGAACTTCTGAAGCTTAAGGATCTGGATATAAGTGCAGAGGATATAAAAAATATATTCTCAAAAGATGAATATCTGGATCATTTTAATGAAATGTCGGAGGATTATATCCTTGTAGCGCATGAAAAAGAATATGATATGTCAGGCCAGTTCTATGTGGATGAGAAGTATCTGTATCTGTTGGATAATACGGAGAAGAAATATAATGATGGAATAATATACCGGATCGATGAGGCAGGGGAACTGGTCACGCTGCAATATGTAGTGGAAAGGGAAGGTAATAAGAATAGAATCCTTACATGGATCATCCCACCTGACGGTATAATGTGGTAGGTGCTGGATGCATTTTCTGGACTAAATTTAGGAAGGGATAGAAGGGATAAAGGTATGTCAGAGGTGCGAAGCAGTTATGGAGAAGCGGAGAAGGAAAGCCTTTTCTATCGGAAGCAAAAAGGAATTCTGTTTATTGGTATGATATGTCTTGGAGCTTTTTTGATACACAGTTCAGATGCAAGAGCGGCTGAATTGCGGGAAAGTGAAGTGGAAGAGGAACTGCGTGAAGACGAGGATGCGGACACAGAAATTGTTTTTGATGCAGATACAGCAATTAACCGGACTGCGGCAAAGTCTGCCTTAGCAGATTTACATGGAGTTTTTGTGTTCCGGGATGCATTTATCCGGCAGGAGCAGATAGTTAAGAGTCAACAAAAACAGAATTATGAAAAAATGGAGCAGATCGTATTGACAAAGCAGCAGCCCGATTCCGGTTACGAGGAGCTGGTTGATCTGGTATTAAATTCCGATGATACGAAGTACATCAAGGATATGTATTATATGGAAGACTCCCATGAAGCTTTTTTATGGATTCTTTGCATAGTGACCAGTGTTTGTGGACTATGTATTGCTATCTGGATACAGGATTATAGGAAAAAACAAAACAACGATAAGAGGAACAAATGGAAAATGCAGGGATGAGCTTCGGAAACAGCAGATGTAGATAGAGGATAGTAAGATAGTCTGTCAAATACAGCTTGAACAGCAGGAAAGAAGATAAAGGAGCCTAATAATGAAGCTTACGATAACAATAAAAATACAACAGAAGTCCTATGATATTCAGGTCCCGGATTCGCAGAAAATCATGGAAACCTTACAGATATTAAATGCCAATCTGGATTTTTTCTGTATGGACAGCATTCCCGAATATGTGCAGGAAATGGATAGTGGGAGAAAGATCAGCACACGATGTACTTATGAGCAGGCACATCTCTATTCGGGAAGTGAACTTTTACTATAGGTGTGGTGTACGGATTGCATGTGACGATTCGGATACGGATGACGAAAAAACGAAAAGGATGAAAAATTATGGATTTAAAATATTTACATCAGGATGAAGCAGATGAAATGGAGTGGGGATGTATTAAGCTAAAAAGATGCTTGGAGGATTTGGAAGATGATTTTAACAGGATGCATTGTCACAGTAAAGAATTGAATGACAGTCTGTTAGAAATATCTTCAACGGATCTGCAATTACGGGAAATATTGCTTGAAAGAGAAAACTTTATGGAAAAACGGTTGGCAATGGAAAAGATGTTTTTTTCTGAATGCAGAGATATGCTCAGTAGGAGAGCGAAGGACGTTGATGAATTGAGGGAGGGGAAAGATGACGAACAGACTAAAGAGTAACAGTAATGTGGCAGATAGTATTAAATCCGGGATAGAGGTGCAAGGTGCTAGTATCGGACAAGTAAATATGGGGGGAGGGGAAAAAACAAATTTGATAGTAATGGATAAGTTAAATAGTGCAATAAAACATATTAATGCAGTAAATAATGCATATCAGGAATTGCTATTAAAAGATGCAACGGCAATTTCAACTGTAAAAGAGACTTATGAGGATCTTGACGATAAGCTTAGTCATTGTATGGGAATAGAGTAGGGGAAGAGAAAAATGAGAAGTATGAGTAAACAGAGAAATAAGATCATTTTCGCTATAGTGATTAGCATGATGATTTCTGCCTGTGGAGTTAAGGAAGACGTTCAGAAAGAGCGAGGAACGGATGAAGGCTTAATAGAAGAAACAGAAAGTCAAATACCGGCAGATGCCAAAAAATATCTGGAATATCTTTTTGATTATCTGCATCCAGATCGATCGGACATGGTAGATCTCGGATTATATAAACTAAGGGATAAATTATATTATAAGTGGAAATTTATAGATGAAGCAGGACAACTGTCAGATACCAATGTGCTTGCCTACATGTTGGTGAGTGAAGATGGAAAACAGTACGGATATACGGCATATTCGCAAGTACCATCCATGGAGAACAATGAAGAAGTAGAATATGAATCACATTATGGAGGATATTGGGAAGTTGACAGTAGTACGAAAGAGATCAGACCGGTTGCAAAAATACTTTTGCAGTATTTATTGAATTATCTATATCCTGACCAATCAAACATGGTAGATCTCAAATTATATGAAACAGAAAGCAGTCTGTATTACAGGTGGAAATTCAGACTCGATACAGGTGAGGTAGGAGAGCCCGTTGTACTTGAGTATAGATTTTCAACCAGTGACGGATTGTACTTTCAGTATGGGATATATCAGGAGGTATGGGGAATTTATTACAATAACGAGGGAATAAAATGTAAAGAACATATCAGAAATTGTGATTTTGACCAGATATTGGTTAATAAACAAAACTATGATGTGACAAGGCATTGGATACGAAATGAAGATAAAGAGGCAGAATTTTATTATGTAGAACTTTATTATCCGGAACTTTATTATCTGGAGAATGAAAAATATGTAGAAATACTACAAGCGTATACAGAGAAATCGGAATAGCGGTGTACAAAATAATATCGGAGTAAGTAGTAGATAGGAGAAAAACATGGGACTCATTTTAATTCCGTCGGAAGTGATGCAAAGGACTGAAAATTTAAGTGAAATCGTTCCGAGGATAGTAGAAGGTTATCAAAACGTATTACAGACGATACGGGATTTTTCTAGTGAAAGTGAACTGGACACAGAGGCATGGAATACGCTGAAAATAAGAGTGTTGGATTATCATCAGAATATAGCAAAGGGAATTTTGGCTGCTGCGGACGATATGATATCGGACGCTGATACCTTACAACAGAGTGTGGGAACGGAAGAACTTTATGAGGATACCTTGAAGGATATCATAGAGAAGTTGGAGAAGGAGAGGGAAGAATGCGAAAATCAAATACAAAATCTTGAAATGTTACGCAATGGTTTCTGGGGAGGGTTACTAGGAGAGGCCTGTTCGTGGATTGACAGAATCATTGTTATGCTGCAGGAAGAAATCAGCAGGATTAATCAGGTGATAGAGTTTTATAAGAAAAAATTGCAGTTTTTATATGATGTGAATACTAGTACCCAGAATTTATTTGAAACAGTGGATCAACTATTGGCTATAGTGGAAATGGCAATTCATGATGCTGGGGTAGAAATAACGGGAAATGGCGAGATGTCAGATGGAAATTGGAAGTTGCAGCTTACGGAATTTCTAAAAACAGAGGAGGCAGATAAAGAAATCACCACGGAGTGGTTGCCGGAAATTATGCAGCTTGATGGAAATAGTGAGCAGGAAAAAATGTTACTAAGCCGAATTAATGTGTTAAATGAAGCAATACGGGAAAAAAATATAAGTAAAGAGGATAAAGAAAAATTGACATGGAATCAAAGAAAAATAGATCGTGTCTGGGAAAGGTGCAGAGAATATTATGATGAATATGGAGTACAGGTAGATCCAAGATTGTTAATAGCAATTGTCTGTGTGGAAGGAACAGGAAGTTTTGATACAAACAGTGTCGTCAAGGCCGGAGATGGTGGAAATGGTCCACAGGAAGATTTTGAAAAGGATCTGGACTATGCTTTAGATTTGGTAGGTGGAAAGGTAATAGTATATGCGGCGTATCAACAGTCGTTTTCAGAAGTGAGACAGAAGGCTTATGAACAGGGCTTATCAGGAATAAAGGATTATGATGATATACTTCATTATATTAATTGGCAGACACCAAGGGTAAGCTTAGTGAATACGGATAATTGTAAACTGGAATCCGGAGTATATGCAGAAGATAAGCAGTGGAATACCAGAGTCAGGGAAATATACAGTGAGTTTTCTTATGATAAAGTATCACTGGCCTATACGGAGTATGCCTTGTCTCTAGGCGTTGAAAAAAGAAATGAAATTATGGAAAAATATGGAATAGAAGATATGTCAGGAAATTTTATTGCGACAATGAATGGAAATAATGAAAGAGGCAAAAAGAATGGAGAGTACACAATTGTTTGGAAGACAGAATAACAGATATATTCCTATGTTGACAAAGGGACTTCCCCTTTGCTGGCTGTTAGTGATTAGTATGGTGTTGTCTGCCTGTGCAGTTCATGAAGTTCCAAAAGAGAACGAGAGATATATAGAAGAGACAGGGGATGAAGATTCTGAAAATGCCCGGGAAGAGCCGAAAACAGAAGCTGTTCCGGAAGAGCAGGAAACCGATGAAAGTATAACAGAAGAAGCAAAAGGTCAAATACCGGAGGATGCCAAAGAATATCTGGAATATCTGTTTGATTATCTGCACCCGGACAGGTCGCAGATGGTGGATCTTAAGCTGTATGAAACAGAGGACAAGCTGTATTATGAGTGGAAATCCATAGACGAAGCAGGGGAACTGACGTATCCTATTGTGCTTGCCTATGAGGCGTATAAGCGGATAAGTAAGGATGAGGAGCGTTATGGTTATACGGAATACATGCGGGGATCATATTTTATGATTATAAATTGCGGAGGATACTGGGAAATTGATCCGGAAACAGGAGAGATCATACCTGTTGCAAAAGAACTTCTGGAATATCTGTTTGATTATCTGCATCCGGACCGGGAAGGGATAGTGGATATTGAATTATATGAAACAGAAAGCCGGTTGTGTTATAAGTGGAAAATTGAATTTGGGGCGGGAGAGATTTCGGCACCCTGTGTTCTTGCATATTATGGTTTAACACAGGATGGATTGTATCATACATATGCAATATACAATGAGATATGGGACACGCATTATGATGAGAATGGAGAGACGTATAAGGAGCATACCAGAGACTCCTATCGGAATTTCTGGATGGTAAACAGTGAGACAAAAGAACTCATTCCGAGAAGTATTTTCAACAAGGAATCAGAGGATAATTATGAAATCTGGAATGAAAGGTATTGGGATATGCTGCGTTTATATCCAGAGGAATCAGAATAGATACAAAGATATAATTTGGGGATAAGAAGAGATGAGGGCGAAGGACATGGATAGTAGAGCAAAGATTTTAGAAAAGAAAATAAAGAAATCATCATTAAGAGCGGATAATATTTTTGAATATGAATATTTAATGAAAGAAACCAGGGGATTGTTACCATGTCATATAACAGAAGAGGGAGAGGACGTTCGTTTTGAATTTGACCTGACAGGAATGCATCCGTTAAGTGAACTTAAGAAAGAAGAAATGGAATACCGTCTGCGCTTTCTGCAGAACTTTTATGAGATTTATCGTATCTGGACAGAATATGACTTGCCGCTGACGGAGGAAAACATATATTATGACCGGAATTATGTGCCTTACATAGCATTTCGTGATATGAAGCAGTTAAAGAAAGAAGATGAGGAGGAATATGAATTTCGTAATGCCTATCAGGAACTGGCAGTAGGAATTCTTGGAAATAAATACAGCTATACGCAGGTAAGAGAAAGCGGTTTAATGATTGCGGCAAAAGACAAAGCATTGGGTTATATTCTTGCCTGTAAAACAACAGAGGAAATGTACAAAGAGATCGGTGAACGTGCAGAGCAGATTCACAGGGAAAACAGTGAGGAGAAGATCCGGCTTGATAAAAGAAAATATGAAACCGGTAAGAAAATACTGGCAGGTATATTGTGCGTATTTATACTTGCATTGTTTTATATGGGATATCAGACCTTTGTTATATTGCCAAGGGATCAGGCAGTAATACGGGCAAGCAGGGCATATACGGTACAGAATTATGTGGAATGTATCGATGAACTGCAAAATATGCAGACGGACCAGATGGACACATATACGAAATATATTCTGGCATCATCTTATGCGAGATGTGAAGCATTGGAGAAGACAGAGCTGGAAAATGTGTTAAAAAATATCAGTATTTATTCCAACGAAGCAGAATTGGGATATTGGATTGCAATTGGGCGTTCTGATTTTACGCAGGCAGAGAATTATGCGAAGGCGCTTTCCGATGATAAACTTCTTATCTATTCTTATATGAAAGAACTGAATTATTTAGAAGGTAACATTAACATGGACGGGGAAGAAAAACAAAATCGTATGAATGAACTTGGAAATGCGATTACAGAAATCAGCAGTAAATATCTGGAGGAATAAAAACAACACGAAGGAGAACTTGTATGGGTGACACTTACTATTATGTGCGAAAAGAAAAGATTCTGATTGGAAATTCCAATGCAGATATTTGCATTCCCGATATGGAAAAAGAATATCTGGTGACAGAAAAAGAAATATATGTCCGGGGTGAAAAAGAAAAGGAGGTTGCAATTCATAAGATTGAAATCGGAGAAAACATCCTGGATACCGGCGATTTTCGAATTATTATTTACGATGAAATGATTGCGGTAGAGGGGGACCACAGTAAATATGCCTGTAAATTACAGCCGGTCAGTTACAAAGAGGTTCCGTTCGAAGGCTTTCCATATTATAAGAGGTCACCAAGAATTCATGTTAAAGTGAATCCGGAAACAATTAAAATCAAAAATCCACCGCAGAAAGCAGCTTTAGCGAAAGGGTCATTGATGCAGGTTATGATACCGCCGCTTGTAATGCTGGCCGTTACCATCTTTATGAGTGTATATCTGAAGCGGGGACTTTATGTAATTGCAAGTATCTGCACAACGATTGTGACTATTATTTTTTCTGTTCAGAAGTTCTTTAGCCAGAGAAAGGAAATCCGGCAGAAAAATGAAACACGAGAGCGGGTATATATGGAGTATCTCGTTAAGGAAAGGGCACGGATCCGTGCATTGAGAAAAAAGGAAAAGGATGCCATAGAGTATCAGACGCCGGATGCAGAACAGATTGAAGCCATGATGCTGCATTATGACAGCAGATTGTATGAGAAAAGCATGGGAGAAGAAGATTTCCTTGAAATCTGTCTCGGATATAAAAATGGACAGTCAGGGATCCGGGTCCAATGTGAAAGTGATGAGTTAAATATGGAGGAGGATACACTCCGTGATGAGGCAGAGAGTTTGAAGGAGGAATTCGGTTCTGTGCATCATATGCCGGTAATGGTTAATTTATATAAGAATCATCTGGGCATTGTAGGTGAAGAAAAAAACATTCACAATCAGTTAAAATACCTTCTGTTACAGATTTGTTTTTTTCATAGTTATCATGATGTGCAGATTATTTTTATCGGAAAGGAAAAGAGCAGCAGCGAGTTTTCTTATCTGAGATGGTATCCGCACCTGAGAATACAGTCAATTAATGTAGTTGCAGAAATTTTCAACCAGATAACCAGAGATCAGATACTGGGAAGCGTTCTGCAGATGGTTAAAGACAGAAAACAAAGAGTAGAAGAAAGCAATAAAGGAGAGCGGTTCTGTCCTCAACTGCTTTTTATCATAGATGAACCGCAATTAATACAGGATCACGCAATTATGGAATACCTTGGAGGTTCATCCGGAGAATTGGGGATTAGTATTATTTATACAACAGATCAGCGGGCAAAGCTCCCGGAAAATATTCAGACCGTGTGTATTTTGGAAAATTCGGAAACGGGAAGGGTTATGTTACGAGAAGGAATCCGCTGTAATGAACCATTTGAAATTGTTTCCATGAAAGAAAGGAATGTCGAAAGGGTCAGCCGGAAGTGTGCGGCTGTTATTCATGAAAAAGGAATGGTATCCCGTATTCCGGAAAGTATTACCTTTTTTGAAATGTATCAGATACAGCATCCGGAAGAACTGAATGTACAATCCAGATGGAAAAATCACGCTGCGCATAAATCACTTGCTGTTCCGTTGGGTGTGAGGGAACAAAACAATTATGTGGAATTGAATTTACATGAAAAAGCGCACGGCCCGCATGGATTGGTGGCCGGTACAACAGGATCCGGAAAATCGGAAATTGTTCAGAGCTATATTTTATCTCTTGCGGTTAATTTCCATCCATATGAAGTGGGATTCCTGTTAATTGATTATAAGGGTGGTGGAATGGCAAATTTATTTAAAAATCTGCCTCATTTACTTGGAACGATCACGAATCTTGATGGAGCAGAAAGTCATCGCGCCATGGTATCCATTAAAAGCGAACTGGCGAGAAGACAAAGAGTATTTAATGAATATGGCGTTAATCACATTAATGGATATCATAAGCTATATCAGCTTGGAAAAGCCCGGGAACCGATCCCGCATCTGTTTCTGATCAGTGATGAGTTTGCAGAACTGAAGAAAGAGCAGCCGGAATTTATGAAAGAACTTGTGTCAACTGCACGAATCGGACGAAGCCTGGGGATTCATCTGATTCTGGCGACACAAAAGCCATCCGGTGTAGTGGATGATCAGATTTGGACAAATTCAAAATTCAAACTGTGTCTGAAAGTCCAGAATGAGGCAGACAGCCGTGAGATGCTTAAAACGCCGGATGCAGCATCTATTGTACAGCCGGGACGGGCATATTTACAGGTGGGAAATAATGAGATTTATGAATTATTCCAATCGGCATTCAGTGGAGCCTCATATCATGATGAACAGGAGAGAGAGGAAGGCGATCAGAGAGTTTACCTTGTGAACCGGATTGGGCAGGGCCAGCTTATCAATCAGGATCTGGGAGGAAGTCTTGAAAGCAACCGGATTCATAAGACGCAGCTGGATGTTGTTGTCGGGTATGTGAAGAACGAATTTTTAAAGACAAAGCTTCCAAAGGTAAAGAGTCCCTGGCTTCCACCATTACAACCGGTTATGGTATCGCCATTGTTTGAAAGAATTACGGATAGTGCAATACATAAGGAACTGAATTTAAATATCCCTGTTGGAATTGAGGATATACCCGAGGAACAAAAGCAGATCGAATATCAGATTCAGTTTTTGAAACAGGGACATGTCATTTTCTTTGCATCTTCCGGATATGGGAAAACCGTTTTCCTGGAGACACTTTTATTGGGATTATGTGCATTAAATAGTGTGAAGAATTTACATGCATATCTTCTTGACTTTGGGAATAATGCATTATTGCCATTAAAAGCATTGCCGCATGTAGCAGATTATATTACCTATGACAATTTGGAAAAACAGCAGAAACTGATGGCATTATTATTTAAAGAGATGAAACAGCGTAAGCAGCTGATGGCAGATGCAATGGCACAGAATTTCGAAATATATAACCAGATGGCAGAACAGCCTCTTCCTGCGATTGTCCTGTTTATTGATAATTACGATGTTGTAAAAGAGCTTGAGATGGATGAAAACTTTTTTGTTCAACTGGCACGTGACGGTGTTAATCTTGGAATCTATCTGGCAATTACAGCTTCCAGAAGCAGTGTTGTAAAGTATGCGCTTATGAATCAAATTAAGACCAAAATTGCGGGATATAATTATGAACCGACAGAACCGCGCAATATTGTAGGAAGAAGTGAATATGTGCTTCCGGAAATTAAGGGGCGTGTACTGGTGAAGGATGAAAATGTGAATATGATGCAGATCTATACGCCGGTACCTTACTCATCCGGCCTGGAATATAATCAAAATCTGCAGGAGCTGATTGGAAAGATTGCCGGAAGCAGTACGGAAGAAAAGGCTGTGGGAATCCCTGTTCTGCCCGAACAGTTCCGGGTCGGAATGCTGAAGAATTATGGGGCTGCGGAACCGGCAGATGTTTATCTTGGATTAGAAAAACAAAGGGTATACAGGATAGGAATACAGACCACAGATACGCCATTCCTGATTATTGGTCCTGTGCGCAGTGGTAAGAGCAATACCGTACGCATGATGCTACAACAGATGCTGCATTTTGAGAAAATTTATGTGTTTGATGCAAAAACATATGAATTACAGGATATGCAGAAATATGAAAACGTAATGTATGTGGATAATCCGGACAAACTGGACCGTTGTAAGGAAGAATTAATGGATCTGACAGAAGAAAGACGGGAAGACTGTCAGGCAGAACGTGGAAACAGGACAGTTACACAATTCTATGGTTCCTTAGAAAAGTATGCAGTTGTGATTAACGAATTATCTGATTTTGTACAGTTTATAAATGATGATAAGAATATGATACAGGTATTAGGCAATGCTGCAGACACAGGTATTCTGGTAATACTAACAGGTCATTCTGCACATATGCCGGTACGAAATGAAACAGCAAAACTGGTTAAGAAAGCAGAGAACGGTCTGCTGTTAGGGGATCCGGGCATTAATTCACCTTTTCCTACTTTTCGGGGAAAGGAGCTTCCGGATTGCGTAGAAGACGGACTGCTATATCAGAAGGGAAGCAGTACGATGATCCGTATTCCCAAGGCGTAAGCAGGAAACAAACAGGATGAGAAAAATAAGGGGAGGGAATGAGAATGTCAATATCCGGGGCATGGCATGCGAGAAACATGATATGGAAATGCAGTAATGTAATCAGTTATCTGGAGGGGGCGATTTCCAGTCAGCAATCCGGCATAGAGATGGTAGACAGCGCTATGCAGCAACTAAATACCAATTTAACGGCAAACCCGGATTCTGCATTGGGCTTTATGATTACCACATTTGATGATAAAGAGGCAGAATGGTATGAACGGACGCAGAATATTATAAGTGCATTGAATGCCGGAGTGGACAGCCTGGTACTGAAAAAGGGAGAAGTGGAGCAGAAGAAAGAAGAATGGGAAGAAATTTTACGCAGGGAGGAAGAGGAAAATGCAGGATTTCTTTTGTGAAACAGATGCTATTGCAGAGATTAAGGATAAGGTTATAGGTATTAAGGAGATATTGGACAGTACTTATGAAAAAGCAGAAGCTGTCATGCAAAGTGTGAGTGATGAGAAAATTTGGAATGGAATGTCTCAGCAGACGGGAATGGCATTTCTGGATCTGACAATGCAATATCATAAAAGTCTGGCGGGTGATCCGCTTTCACAGGCACAGGCTGCGCTGGAAAAGTATCTTTCAGCAAATCAAATTTTTTATGATAATTGGGAAGATTATCAGGAACTGCGTAAGTTATAGGAGAGAGTGTCAGTATGAAATTTTCGGATTCAGAAATGATGTTTATGATCAGTGTATCGAGGGGAAGAAAACCGTTGGGAATTGATATAAAAATACCGGAAGATTCTCAAAGGGAAGAGTACATAAAAGATGCCATTTATTCTCTCAGGAATAAAAATATAGTGGATGAAAATTTAAAACTTACCAAAGAAGGAGCAGACCTGTTGTTTTTCTTTGAAACATATAGAAACAGCTACAGGCATGTTGCATTGGATCAGATATATGCAGCGGTGCTGCCCAGGGATCGTCTGATTACGGTCATGAAAA